>Ga0209469_1000016_pt1 | contig 94857 bp, 101 predicted proteins | sample GraSoiAngelo_123_FD_185880 | JGI IMG/M metagenome (GOLD analysis project Ga0209469, IMG submission 185880) | Grasslands soil microbial communities from the Angelo Coastal Reserve, California, USA - 14_0927_02_40cm (SPAdes) (version 2) | ecosystem: Environmental > Terrestrial > Soil > Grasslands... | reverse complement strand
GAAGAGGTTGGCCATGAGCAGCGGGTGGTGCTCACCGACCTCGTCGAGCGGCCGCAGGAAGCCGATGAAGTCGCACGGGATCAGCCGCGTGCCCTGGTGGATGAGCTGGTAGTACGCGTGCTGACCATTGGTGCCCGGCTGGCCCCAGACGATCGGCCCCGTCGGGTACTCGACCTCGCGGCCGTCGAGATCGACGTGCTTGCCGTTGGACTCCATGTCGAGCTGCTGCAGGTACGCGGGAAAGCGGCCGAGGTCGTGGCTGTACGGCAGGATGGCCAGGGTCTCGGCGCCGAAGAAGTCGTCGTACCAGATCCCGAGGAGGGCCAGCAGCACGGGCAGGTTCGTCTCGAAGGGGGCTCCGCGGAAGTGCTCGTCCATGGCATGAGCGCCGGCGAGGAGCTCGGCGAACCCCGCGGGGCCGATGGCGATCATCAGCGACAGGCCGATGGCCGACCAGAGCGAGTAGCGGCCGCCGACCCAGTCCCAGAACTCGAACATGTTCGCGGGGTCGATGCCGAACTTCCGCACCTCGGCGGTGGCGGTGGAGACGGCCACGAAGTGCTTGGCCACCGCGCGCTCGTCACCGAGCGCGCGCACGCACCAGGCACGCGCCGTGCGCGCGTTCGTCAGCGTCTCGATCGTCGTGAACGTCTTGGACGCCACCACGAAGAGCGTCTCTTGGGGATCGAGGTCCCGCGTCGATGCCACGAAGTCGGCGCCGTCCACGTTGGACACGAAGCGCAGCGTGAGGCGCCGGTCGCCGTACCAGCGCAGCGCGTCCGCGGCCATGGCGGGGCCGAGGTCGGAGCCGCCGATCCCGATGTTGACGACGTTGCGGATCGGGCGGCCCGTGAAGCCCGTCCACCCGCCGCTGCGCACGCGGCCCGCGAAATCGGCCATGCGGTCGAGCACGGCGTGGACGCGCGGCACGACGTCCTCGCCGTCCACGACGATGCGCGCGCCGCGCGGCGCCCGCAGCGCCACGTGCAGCACCGCGCGCTGCTCGGTGACGTTGATCTTCTCGCCCGCGAACATCGTGTCCCTTCGCGCGGCCACGCCGGAGGATCGCGCCAGGTCGAGCAACAGCCTGAGCGTCTCGTCGGTCACGCGGTTCTTGGAGTAATCGAGGTAGAGCCCGGCCGCCTCCGCGACCAGCCGCTCGCCGCGCCGTGGATCCTTCGCGAACAGCTCCCTCAGGTGGAGGCCACGAACCGACTCGTAGTGGGCGGCGAGCGCCTTCCACTCCGGACGGCTCGTCAATGGACCTCGGGTCGTCAATTCCGATTCTCCCTCGTCAGCGTGCGGCAGCGGGAACCGTCCCACATCAGCACGGCCGGCATCATGCCGATGAAGAGTCCGGTGCCGACCACGCCCGGGGTCGCGCGCAGCGCGGCCTCGAGCGCGGCCGGATCGGCGATCGGGCCGACGCGGCAGTCGAGCAGGCGGTTGCCGTTGTCCGTCACCACGGGCGCGCCGTCGGCCGTGCGCAGGGTCGCCGGATAGCCGAGCGCCTCGAGCCGCCGCCGGCACGGGCCCGCCGCGAACGGCACGACCTCCACCGGCAGCCGGCCGCGGCTGCCCAGCACGGGGACGAGCTTGTCGGCGCCGACCAGGACGAGGAAGCGCCGCGCGAGGGTCGCCACGACCTTCTCGCGCAGCAGCGCGCCGCCGTAGCCCTTGATCAGGTCGCCGCGGGGATCCACCTCGTCCGCGCCGTCGACGGCGACGTCGATCGTCTCGATGTCGTCCGGCGTGAGCAGCTTGATGCCGAGCCCGCGCGCGAGCGCCGCCGTCGCCTCGGAGGTCGGCACGCCGCGCACGTCGAGGCCGGCCGCGACGCGCTGGGCGAGCGCGCGCACGAAGGCGGTGGCGGCGTGACCCGTGCCCAGGCCGACGACCTGGCCGCTCGCGACGTGCCGCATGGCCTCGGCGGCCAGCGCCGCCGCGCCGTCGTCCGTGAGTCGGGCATCCTCGTGCATGCGGCGACAGCATCGCTCAGGCGCGGGCCGTCGTCCAGCGCGCCGCGCCTCCCCTGCGAAGTTACAATCCGCGCCGTGACCCCCGACGCGTCGGATCCGATCGAGGAGCTGTTCGCGCGCGGCGTGACCGACGGCCTGCCCGTGGTGCCGCCGACGGCGGAGCGTGTCGGGGCGACGGTGGCGGCGAGCGGGCGCGGCGGCGACGAGCTGATCGGCCTGGTGGCGCCGGCCAACGGCCGCGCCACCGTCGAGCGCGTGGCCGTCAACGCCGTGATGGCGGGCTGCCGTCCGGAATACATCCCCGTGGTCATCGCCGCCGTGAGCGCGATCTGCGATCCCGAGTTCTCCCTCGTTGGCGTGTCCGGCACGACCGACGCCGTCACGCCTCTCGTCATCGTCAACGGCCCGATCCGCCGCGCGCTCGAGGTGAACTGCGCGGCGTCGGTGTTCGGCGCCGGCTTCCGCGCCAACGCGACGATCGGCCGCGCCGTGCGCCTCGTCTGGGTGAACGTGGGCGGGGCGCGTCCCGGCGTGATCAGCATGTCGACGTTCGGCCAGCCGGGCCGCTACTCCTACTGCATCGGCGAGCACGAGGAGGCGAGTCCGTGGGAGCCGCTCTCCGTCGAGCACGGCTTCGCCGCCGCCGACAGCACGGTGGCCGTCCTGGCCGCGGAGGCGCCGCAGATCGTCGTCAACGCCGGGGGGCGCCGCGCGCGCGACATCCTCTCGACCGTCGCGCGAGCCGGGGCCGTCATCGCGAGCCCCGACCTGGCGCCGCTCGGCGACACGCTGCTCGTGATCGGGCCCGAGCACGCCGCGACCATCGCGGCGGACGGCTGGTCGAAGGCGGACGTGCGGCGCTTCGTCTGGGAGCAGTGTCAGGTCACCGTCGACGGCGCGCGCACGCCGAAATTCCGGGAGCCGGCCTGCCTGCACGTGCTCGTCGCCGGCGGCACCGCCGGCCGGTTCTCGGCGTGGGTGCCGGGCTGGCCGTTCCGCGGCGCGCCGTCGCGGCTGGTGTTCAGGGGCGTGGCGACCTCCGGGCTACAATAGGTTCGTGCCCCTCGCCGACGACGCGAGCTTTCGCCTCCTCTTCGACGCCAACCCGCTGCCCATGTGGGTGTACGACGTCGCCAGCCTGGCCTTCCTCGAGGTGAACGCCGCCGCCGTCGAGCACTACGGCTACTCGCGCGAGGAATTTCTCCGGATGAAGGTGACGGCGCTCTTCCCACCCGAGGAGGACGCCCGCGTGCGTGAGGCGGTGGCCCGGCTCTCCGAGACGCCGCAACCCGGCCTCCGTCACTACGCGTCGGCATGGAAGCATCGCCACAAGGACGGTCGCGTCATCGACGTCGACATCGTCGCGCACGACCTGTCGTTCGGCGGGCGGCGCGCCGCGCTCGTCGTGGCCAACGACGTCACGAGCCTCAAGGCGGCGCAAGCCTCGCTGGCCAAGTCGACGCAGCGGCTGCGCGTCCTGCACGAGATCGACCGGGGCATGATCGCGGCGGCCGAGCCGGTGACGATCGCCGAGGCGGCGCTCCGGCCGCTGCGCGATCTGCTGGGCGTGCCCCGAGCCATCGTGAACCTGTTCGACTTCGAGGCGGGCGAGGTGGAGTGGCTGGCGGCGATCGGACGCCGCCGCGTGCACGCGGGCCCTGGTGTGCGGTATCCGATGAAGCTGGCGGGCGACGTGGAGGCGCTGCGGCGCGGCGAGATGCAGGTGATCGACGTGGACGCGCTGCCCGACAGCCCCGAGGCGCAGGCGCTGCTCGCCTCGGGCGTCCACGTCTACATGGTCGTCCCCATGCGCGCGCGGGGCGAGCTGATCGGCTCACTGAGCTTCGGCGGCGCGCGCGGACAGTTCTCCGACGAGCAGATCGAGATCGCGCAGGAGGCGGCCGCCCAGCTGGCCATCGCCATCACCCAGGCGCGCCTCTACGAGCAGGTGAAGCGCTATTCCGAAGAGCTCGAGCAGCGCGTGCGCGAGCGCACCCACGAGCTCGCGGAGGCCAAGGCCGAGGCGGACCGCGCCAACCAGGCGAAGAGTGAGTTCCTCTCGCGCATGAGCCACGAGCTGCGGACGCCGCTCAACGCGATCCTCGGCTTCGGGCAGCTCCTCCAGATGCAGCCCGACGGCGGACCCGACCGCGAGAGCGTGGAGCAGATCCTCAAGGGCGGCCGGCACCTGCTGGAGCTGATCAACGAGGTCCTCGACATCTCGCGCATCGAGGCCGGGCGGCTCTCGCTCTCGCAGGAGCCCGTCCAGATCGGCGAGGCCGTCGCCCGCGTCGTGGACCTGGCCCGTCCGCTCGCCGCCGAGCGGCGCATCGACGTCCAGGTCTCCGGCGGCACGCTCCACCATCGCTACGTGCTCGCGGACACCCAGCGGCTGCAGCAGGTGCTGCTGAACCTGGTCTCCAATGCGATCAAGTACAACCACCAGGCCGGCCGCCTCGTCGTCGGCTGTCACGAGGTGGCCATCGGCCGGATCCGTCTCACGGTCGCCGACACGGGCGCGGGCATTCCGCACGACCGGCGCGCGCGGCTCTTCACGCCGTTCGACCGCCTCGGCGCCGAGACGAGTCCCGTCGAGGGCACCGGGCTCGGGCTCGCGCTCTCCAAGCGGCTCGTGGAGGCGATGGGCGGCACCATCGGTTTCGACGACGCGGAGGGCGGGGGCAGCCTCTTCTGGGTCGAGCTGGCCGAGACGATGTCGCCCGACGCGCGCGCCGGCCTGGACGCGTCGCGCGCGCCGACGCCGGGCGACGCCACGCGCCGGGGCACGGTCCTCTACATCGAGGACAACCCGTCGAACCTGCGGCTCGTGGAGCGCGTCCTGGCCGAGCAGGCCGCGATCCGCTTCATCCCCGCCATGCAGGGGCGGCTCGGGCTGTCGCTGGCGCGCGAGCATCGGCCCGACCTGATCCTCGTGGACCTCCACCTTCCGGACATCTCCGGCGAGGACGTGCTGCGCGAGATCAGGAGCGATCCGCTCCTCGCGCGCACGCCGGTGATCGTGCTCAGCGCCGACGCGACGCCGGGACAGGTGCGGCGCATGGTGGCGGCAGGCGCGCGCGCGTACCTGACGAAGCCGCTCGACGTGCGGCAGCTCCTCACGCACATCGACCAGGCGCTGTCGGGCGGATGAGCGCCCCCTTGCCCGCGTTTGCCGCCGCGAAGATCCTGATCGTCGACGACGAGCGGGCGAACGTGCTGCTGCTCGAGCGGTTGCTGCAACAGGCGGGCTACCGGCACCTCGCGAGCACGACCGACTCGCGGACGGCCCTCGAGCTCTACCGCGGCGTGCGGCCCGACCTGATCCTGCTCGATCTGATGATGCCGCACGTCGACGGCCTCGCGGTGCTGGCGCAGCTGCGCGCCGAGATCCCGGAGACCGTCTTCGTGCCGGTCCTCGTGCTCACGGCCGACGTGACGCCCGACTCGCGTCGGGGGGCGCTCGCCGCCGGCGCGCACGACTTCCTCACCAAGCCGTTCGAGGCGTTCGAGGTGCTGCTCCGCATCGGAAACCTCCTGGCCACGCGCCGCCTCTACCTGGCGCTCGAGGAGCACAACCGCGCCCTCGAGGACACCGTCAGGCAGCGGCCCGCAGGCGAGGGGACGGGGCTCGGGCTCTCGTTGTGCCGCGGTATCGTCGAGGAGCACCACGGGACGATCACGGTGGACAGCGAGCCCGGCCGCGGCACCACGCTCCTCATCGAGCTGCCCGTCGAGACGCCGCCGCGCGCCGCCCCGCGACCGGCCGCCGCCTCCGCGCCGTCTGCCGTCCGACCGGGGAAGGTGCTGCTCGTGGACGACGAGCGGGCGGTGGCCGAGGCGCTGGCGGAAGCGATCCGGCGCGACGGCCACGAGGTCGAGATCGCCGGCGACGGCGCCGAGGCGCTCGGGCTCCTCGCCGCGCGGCCGTACGACCTGATCGTCTCGGACACGAAGATGCCGGTGCTCGACGGCGAATCGTTCTACCGCGAGCTCGAGCGGCGCCACCCCGCGCTGCGCGAGCGCATCGTGTTCCTCACCGGTGACGTCCTCAGCCGCGACAAGCGCGACTTCCTCGAGCGCACCCGCGCGCCCTTCCTGACGAAGCCCTGCGACCTCGACGAGCTGCGACGCGTCGTCGGCCGCGTCATGGCCGCCCCGCCCGCCCCGTAGGCCCTCATGAGCCCTACCTTCGGTAGGACAAGCGCGCTCCTCGAGATCCGGGGCCTCGCCAAGCGCTTCGGCGGCGTGATCGCGGTGGACGGTCTCGACCTCAGCGTCGAGGCCGGCGAAGTCCGCGGGCTCATCGGCCCCAACGGCTCCGGCAAGACGACGACGATCAATCTGGTCTCCGCCCTCTATCGCCCCGACGCCGGTCAGGTCTTTCTCGACGGCGAGCGCATCGAGCGCCTGCGCCCGCACGAGATCGCCGGCCGCGGCGTGGCGCGCACGTTCCAGATCTCGAAGCTCTTCGGCAACATGACCGTGCTCGAGAACGTGCTCGTGCCGGCGCTCGCCGAGCTGGATCGCGGCGCGCGGCGCGCCCCCGAGCAGATCCGGGAGCGCGCGCGGCGCCTGCTCGACCTGGTCCTGCTCGACGGCCTGCGCGACGCGCCGGCCAAGGAGCTGTCGGGCGGCCAGAGCATGCTGCTGCAGATCGCGCGCGGGCTCATGCTGCAGCCCATCCGGCTGTTCCTGATGGACGAGCCCTTCGCGGGCGTCCACCCGACCATCAAGGACACGATCATGGAGACGATCCTCAACGCGAACCGCGACGAAGGCGTGACCTTCCTGATCGTGTCGCACGAGATGGCGACCCTGCGGCGGCTGGCCTCGCGCGTGTCGGTGATGCACGAGGGCCGGCTCATCGCCGAGGGCTCGTTCGAGGCAGTCGCCAACCAGCCCGCGGTGCTGGAAGCGTACCTCGGAGGCTGAATGGCCCTCCTCGAGGTGCACGACGTCGTCGCGGGGTACGTCGAGGGCATCGACGTCCTCACCGGCGTGTCCGTGGCGGTCGAGCGCGGCAGCATCACGGGGATCATCGGCGCCAACGGAGCGGGGAAGTCGACGCTGCTCAAGACGATCTTCGGCTTCCTGCATCCACGCCGCGGCCGGATCGTCCTCGACGGTCACGAGATCCAGGCGCTGCCGCCGCACGCCGTGAAGCGGCAGGGCGTGAGCTACGTGGCCCAGGGCGCCAGCGTGTTCCCGCAGCTCACGGTGCAGGAAAACCTGGACCTGGGTGCCTGGGTCTTCCGCGCCGACCGCGCGCGCATGGCCGCCATGCTGGAGCGCGCATGGGCGGCCTTTCCGCGCCTGCGCGAGAAGCGCCGGTCGCGCGCCACCACGCTGTCGGGCGGCGAGGCCAAGATGCTGTCGCTGGCCAAGGAGCTCGTCACCGATCCGAGCCTGCTGCTCGTGGACGAGCCGTCCGCCGGGCTGTCGCCGAAGATCACCGAGCAGGTCTACACGCGGCTGCTCCAGGCACGCGACGCGGGCGCGACGATCCTCCTGGTGGACCAGAACATCGCCAAGGCGATCCAGGTGAGCGACTACCTCTACATGATCGAGATGGGGCGCGTGCGCCATCACGGGCCGCGGCACGTCTTCGCCGAGCAGGTCCGCGACCTCGTGCGCGATGCCCTCCTCGGCATCTGAGCTGATCCCGCCCCTGGCGCGTCGCATCGGGCTCGCGCTCGCCGTCTACGCGGCGCTCGCCTGGCTGCCGTGGGCGGTGTCGGAGTACCACCTGCACGTCCTCGTCACGAGCTTCTACTACGTCGTGCTCGCGATCGGCTGGAACCTCCTGGCCGGCTACACGGGCCAGTTCTCGCTCGCGCACCACACGTTCGCGGGCGTCGGCGCTTACACCTCCGCCCTGCTCGTGCTCCACGCGAAGGTGCCGATCGTGGTCGGGGTCGCCGCCGGCGGCGCGCTGGCCGCGCTGCTCGGCTGGGGACTCGGCACCCTGTGTCTCAGAATGCGCGCCATCTACCTGGCGCTCGCCACGTGGGCGTTCGCGGAGTCGGTGCGACTCTTCGTCGCCGTCGAGTACCAGATCACGCGCGGCGACCTCGGGCTGATGACCCCGTTCTTCTTCGGCACCCCGCGCCCGACGCCACACTACTACGTCTTCCTCGCCCTGGCCCTCGGCGCCATCCTCGCCGCCTGGCAGCTCGTGCACTCGCGAGTCGGCGTCTATCTGCGGGCCATACGCGACGACGAGGAGGCGGCCGCCGTGATGGGCGTGGACACCTTCAAGTGGAAGCGCGTCGTCTTCGCCGTCTCCGCCGTCTTCGCCGCCATCGCCGGCGGCTTCCAGGGGCATTACGTCGGGCTGCTCTCGCCCACGCCGATGAAGTTCAACGAGATGGCGATCATCGTCATCATGGTGATCCTGGGGGGCCTGCGGACGTTCTGGGGCCCGGTGGTGGGCGCGGTTTTCATCGAGGTGCTGTCCGAGGCGCTCCGCCCCTGGGGCGAGACGCGCATGGTTCTCTTCGCCCTGCTGGTGATCCTCGTCGCGCGCGCCTACCCGGCGGGCCTCGTGGGTTTGGGCGCCGGAATCGCCGGCTATTGGCGCGCCAAGCGTGACCGCCGCCGAGCGAGCCCTTAGCTGTTGGAAGCGGCCAGCGGGTGCAACACGTCGATCGCCCAGCCGAGGTCCAAGCGCTCTCCGGACCAGTCCGGTATCGCCACGCGCGGGTGGATGTGCAGGTCTTCGGCCTCGTTCTGCGCCCGCAGCCGCTCGGCGGGATCGGGCGGTACCGGAGCTCGCGGCGGGACGTCAGGGAATAGCCGGCCGTCAGGCCGCCTGAACTGCAGCTCGCCATCAGGGAGTCGTTCCACCTGGTAGCCGTCCTCGTGGACTGCGCGGTGGTGCCGGCGACACAGCATCGCGAGATTCGACAACGTGGTGGGGCCGCCGTTGGCCCAGTGGCGGATGTGATGGCCCTGGCCGAACGGCAATCCACAGCCGGGAAAACGGCAACCGTGGTCTCGATGCTGCAGCGCCCGTCGTAGTGCGGGCGGAATCGTCCGAGTCCGGGCGCCGACTTCCGTTACGTGGCCGTCGGCGTCGTGGCGCATCGCCACCCGGGTCGCATCGCACGCCAGCCTCTGGGACGTTCCCGCGGAAACGTGTGCACCGTCCTCGAGGACCGATTGACCGTGCGCGTCCGGAGCCGCCGACGCCTCGGGAGTCGCCGGCGCGTCAGACTCGGCCAACACCGGCGCATCGACATGGACCACGACCTGGTAGCGCTCTCCCGGTGTCCCCGGATCGATGCCGTGATGCAGGGCGGTCTCGGCGAGCAACGCCAGCGCGTCGGCTTGCTGCTGGCCCCACGTCGGCGTGTCCTCGCAGACGAGCAGGCCTGTCTCCGAGTCGAGCGTCTCCGCGGAAACGTTTTTGTCGATCACGCGGCTGCTGCGCGCCCGCTCATACAGCGCCTCGCGCGCCGCCTCGAGCGCCTTCATCAGCACGGCCCCGGTCTCCGGCTCCAGCCGCCCGCGGACGACCACCATACCGTCTTCGTCTTGATACACATGGAGGCCGCGGCTCCGGTGGCGCTGGATGCTCTGCTTCGCTTCGGCAATTCGATCGACCCGCCGCCAGCCGCGGACGATCCGCTCGACGTGCTCGGCCGTGCCGGCCCGGCCGACCCTGAGCAGCCGCTCTTCGGTCTCGGGCGTGGCGACCCGCGTCAGTGCCCGGACCTTGGAGTACGACAGCTCGCCGCGAGCCAGCGCTTCCGCGAGCCGGGGCAGCGTGCCGAGCGCTCGCGCGACGCGCACTCGCTCGCGTGCGGCGCCGGGGTTCAACCCGACCCGCCACGTCAGCCAATGCGCGCAGGACCGAAAGCCGCTGCCGTTGCCCCAGCCTCCGCGGGCGTCGAACTCCCGGATCAGATCCAGCAGCCTGGCAGTGGCGGCATCGAGATGAGCGGACAGCTCGGCGATCTCGTCACCGAGGCGCTCGAGCTCGGGCGCAGCGCCGACGGTGGGCGCAATCATGGGCGCGAGACTGACATCATCGAACGCGGTGTGCATCGGCGCTCTCCTGTTTGCTCTGCGCCGACTCTATACCGCGATTTTCGACGGCCCCCGGCGCCTCCGGAACGGACGATCGCGGCGCGATAGCAAATTTTTCGGTGGGCGGTTGTTCGCGCGCGCCCTGGGCTTACAGCGCACCGCCGGAGCCGATCTGGCGATCGACTGTGCCGCCCGGCGAGCGGGCCCGATGATCGCTGTCAAGAGTGGAAAATCAGATACACGCGCCGACCACGTCAAGACTGAAAGACCAGATACACCCGCGGCCCGCGTTGAGAATCAGATCCACGCGCAGCGGAGTCAGCAGCCCCCGGCCCTCACCCTACGGTCAGATCGCGTGTCAAACGGTCCGTTCGCGCTCGCCGAAGAGGCCGGTGGGCCGGACGACCAGCACGAGGATCAGCAGCACGAAGCCGTAGAGGTCGCGGTACGCGGAGGAGATGAACACCGAGCCGAGCGCCTCGAGCACGCCCAGCAGGAGGCCGCCGACGATGCTCCCCGCGATGGAGCCGAGCCCGCCGATGACGATGATCTCGAAGCCCTTGAAGGTGGAGATGGCGCCGTTCTCCGGATAGACGAGGAAGTCGGGCGCCAGCAGCGCGCCGGCGGCGGCGGCGAGCGCCACGCCCACCCCGAACGCGATCATGTCGAGCCGCAGGACGTCGATGCCGGCGGTCTGGATGCCCACGCGGTTCTGGGCCGCGCCGCGGAGCGCGCGGCCGATCGCGGTGTGCTTGACGACGAGGTAGAAGAGGCCGAGCAGGACGAGGGTGGCGATCAGCGCCACGAAGCGGTTGCCCGAGATCGGCAGCGTCCCGAGCATCCGCGGCTTCGCGTAATCGCCCGGCGCGTACTGGTTGGGACCGCCGACCACGATGGCGAGGTTCCGGAAGAACACCATGAGCGCGATGGTGACGATGGTGGCGTACTCGTCGCGGCGCTCCACGACGCCGACGAACATCGGGCGCAGGAGCAGCCGCTGGAGGATGAGGCCGAGCACGAACACCGCGCCCATCGCCAGCGGCAGGGCCAGCCACCAGAGGCGCGGCCCCAGCAGGGTGGCGATGAGCGCGTACTGCACGTAGCTGCCGATCATGTAGAACTCGCCCATCCCCCAGTTGATCATCTTCATGATCCCGTAGATGAACGTGATGCCCAGCGCCATCAGGCTGTAGATCAGCCCGATCACGACGCCGGAGAGCACGTACTGGGAGACGAGGACGGCGTCCACGCGCGCCCTACTTCGGCTGGCTCACCCACTCGCCCGTCTTGAATTCCGCGGGGGCGATGATCTTCACCTCGGTGAACGGCTGCTCCACGCGCGTGTACTGCACCATCAACATCGGCGGCGACCACTGCTGCCAGTACGGGCCCTCGCCGCGGCTGAAGGTGATGGTGCCGTTCCAACCCTCGAACTTGCCGGCGAGGAGCGCCTTCACGAGGTCGTCGGCCTTGTCGCTCTTGGCGGCGTTCAGCGCGTCGGCGATGAGGAAGGTTTGCGCGTACGCGTTGAGGGCGGCGTAGACGGGGTCCTCCTTGAACTCCGCCATGTACCGCGTGCGGAAGGCCTCGCCCCGCGTCGTGAGCCTCATGGTGGGGTGGTAGTACACGAAGAACGTGACGTAGTTGCCCTTCTCGCCGACGGTCTTCCAGTACTCGGGCCGCACCGGCGCGTCGTACGTGATGAGCGTCGGCACCGCCGGGAAGAGCCCGATGTCGTACGCCTGCTTGATGATGAGGTACATGGGCGTGCCGATGCCGCCGTTGATCCACATGTCCGGCTTCCAGTTCTTGAGCTCGAGCAGCTGCGGCGTGAGGTCCACCGCCGTCCGGTCGAAGACGACCGTCTTCAGCTCGGCCCTCACGTCCATCGTCTTGAACTGTTTCTTCGTCTCCTCCACGAGGCCCACGCCGTAGTCGGTGTTCTCCGCGATCAGGGCCACCCGCTTGAAGCCCCGCTCCTTGATCCAGCGGTTCCAGATGGCGACGCGATCGGCGTCGATCACGTGGGTCCGGAACGTATAGTTGAGATGTCGCTCGGTGACCTCGCGCGCGGAGGCCTGCGTGGCGAACACCGGCACCTTGAACTGCTCGGCCACCTGCTGCACGGCGGTCATCACCGAGCTGTGGAACTGGCCGATGACGGCCACCGCCTGGTCCTGCGACGCGAGCTTGCGCAAGCCGGCCACGCCCTTCTCGGGGGTGCCGCCGTCGTCCTCGATCACCAGCTCGATCTTGCGCCCACCCAGCACGCCGCCGCGCGCGTTGAGGTCCTCCGCGGCCATCTTCGCCCCGCGCACGATGAACTGGCCGGCGATGGCGTCGCCCGGCGGCGAGAGCGGAGTCAGCACGCCGATCTTGAGCGGCTTCTGCGCCCACGCGGAGCCGGCGAGGCCGGCCGCCACGAGCACGGTGATGACGACGCACGTCCACAGCCGTCGATTCATGGTCTCCTCCCCCGGGCTAGTGTCTGATCCACTCTTTGAGCGCAGCCTCGTCCACGTCCACGCCGAGCCCGGGGCCGTCGAGCGCGAGGATGGCGCCGTCGGCGTACTGCGCCGGCCGGCGCACCACGTCGCCCTGGAGCAGCAGCGGGCCGAACAGCTCGCAGCCCCACGTCACCGGCGCCGCCGCCAGCGCGACGTGCAGATAGGCGGCGGTGCCGAGCGACGTCTCGATCATGCAGCCCACGTAGCAGCCCATCCCGGCCGCCTGCGCGATCCGCGCGATGGCCATCGTGCCGAGGATGCCGGCCGACTTCGTGAGCTTGAGGGCCAGGATCGACACGCCGCCGAGCCGCGCGATGGCGAACGCGTCGTGCTCGCTGCCGCAGGACTCGTCGGCCATGATCGGGATCCGCGACTGCCGCGCGATCTCCGCCATGCCGTCGAGGTCCCACTTCGGTACCGGCTGCTCGACGAAGTCGAGGCCGTACGGCTCGAGCGCGCGCACGGCGGCGAGCGCGGTCGGCCGGTCCCAGCCCTGGTTGGCGTCTACGCGCAGCGCGACGGCCGGGCCCACCGTCTCGCGGATGCGGCGCACGCGCTCCACGTCGACCGCGAGCGGATGCGCGGCGGTCTTGATCTTGAAGATGCGGTGGCCGAGCGCGACCTTCTCGCGGGCTTCCTCGAGCTCCGCCTCCGGGCTGCCGACGGCGAGCGACCACGACAGCGGCACGCGATCGCGCACGCGCCCGCCGAGCAGGCGATGGACGGGCACCCCGAGGGCCTTGCCGTTGAGGTCCCACAGCGCCATCTCGACGGCCGCCCGCGCGAACGGGTTGCCCTGCACGCGGCGGCCCATCTCGAGGCGAAGCGGCTCGATGCCGGTCGCGTCGCGGCCGACGAGCCAGGGCGCGACGTAGCGCTCGAGCACGACCTGCACGGACTCCGCGGACTCCTCGCTCCACGTCGGGCCGCCGAGGCACGCCGCCTCGCCCCAGCCGACGAGGCCGCCCCGCGTCTCGATGCGCACAAAGGCGAAGTTCATCTCGTGCAGCGTCGTGAACGACATGTGGTGCGGGCGCTTGACGGGGATGTCTGCGAGAGAGACGCGAACGTCGGCGATCGTCAGGTCACTCGGCATCGGGTCCTTTGTCGTGCGCCTGCGCGCGGCCGGTCGCGAAGCGGCCGGGGTCGAAGAGCGACAGGTCCATCGACGCCTTGCCGTCGACGATCCAGTCGGCGACGTGACGTCCGGTGGCGGGCGAGTGCTGGAAGCCGTGCCCGCCGAAGCCGACGGCGAGGAAGAACCCCTGCACGCCAGGCGCCCAGCCGATGATCGCGTGATCGTCGGGCGTCAGCGGCCGAAGCCCCGCCCAGCCGCCGGCGATCTTCGCCGATTCCAGCACGGGGACGCGGCGCACCGCCTTGTCCACCGCCTCGTCGAGACGGCGCCAGTCCATCGGCACCTCGAAGTCCGCGCCGATGTCCTCGACGTCACCCGGGCTCAGCAGCACCTGCTCCATCTCCTTGCGGAAGTAGAAGCCGCTCGCGCGGTCGGTGGTGAGCGGGATGGGGCCGGGGATCTCGGGGAAGGGCTCGGTGAAGAAGATGTGGCGACGGCGCGGCTGCACGAGGATCTCGACGCCCGCCAGGCGTCCGACCGTGGCCGCCACCGGTCCCGCCGCATTGATTACCAGCGGCGCCGATACCGCGCCGTCGGTCGTCGTGACGCCGGTGACGCGATCGTCAGCGCGCTCGATCGCGGTGACGCGCACGCCCTCGGCGAGCTTCACGCCGCGCTCGCGCGCGCGCCGCGCGAAGCCGTTGGTGACCTCCGCCGGACCGGCGAGGCCGTCGCCCGGGCCCCACACGGCGGCCACCAGGTCGTCGACGCGCAGCGCGGGCACGAGCTTCTTCGCGTCGTCGGGGGAGATCACGCGCACGTCGACGCCGAGCCTGTGCTGCAGCGCGATCCGCGGCTCGAAGCCGCGCAGGTCGGCGGGATCGCTGACGAGGAACAGGTAGCCGATCTTCTTGTAGCCGATGTCGACGCCGAACTCGTCCTCGAAGCGCTCGAAGACCTTGATGGCCTCGAGCGAGAACCGGATCTCCGTCTCGGTCGAGAACTGCGCGCGGATGCCGCCGGCGGCCTTCGAGGTGGTGCCGCTGCCGACCGTCTCGCGCTCGAGCACGACGACGTCGCGCACGCCGCGGCCCGCGAGGTGGTAGGCGATCGAGCAGCCCACCACGCCGCCGCCGACGATCACGATGCTGGCGGTGCGGGGGAGGGTCATGTGACGGCGCATGGTACACCAGACCGTGGTGCTATCATCTTGCTAGCAAGGGAGGACAGTACCATGCCCGACGTGCTCATTCGTGGACTTGCGCCGGACGTCGTCGAGCGCTTGAAGTCGCGCGCCAAGGAGAATGGCCGCTCGCTGCAAGCCGAGCTTAAAGCCATTCTTGAGTATGCGGCGCGACCGCCGCTCGACATTCCCGAAGCGATCAAGCGCGTCCGGGCCATGCACCGGGGCCGGCGGTTCAGCGACAGTACAACACTCATTCGTGAAGCCCGCGAGCGGTGAGCGACTTCGTCGTGGACGCGAGCGTCGCCGTCAAGTGGTTCATGCTCGAGACGCACGACACACCGGCGTTGCGGCTGCTCGAGCGCCCCCACGAGCTTCTCGTGCCGGACTTGCTCTTCACCGAAGTCGCCAATGCGCTGTGGAAGCGCGTGCGGCGCGCCGAGACGACGATGAGGGCCGCGGTCGCGACGCTCGCAACGCTCGATGCGGTCCGTTTTCAGGTCCATCCGTCACGGCCGTTGTTGCCGCTTGCCCTGGAGCTCGCCGCCGGGTTCGGGCGCACTGTCTACGACAGCGTCTACCTCGCTGTTGCGATGATTCGCCACTGCCCGCTTGTCACTGCCGATCGGCGGCTCTACGACGCGCTCGCCGCCGGCGCGCTCCGCTCCCATCTCCTCTGGGTCGCCGACGTTCCCTGACCCCGCGTATACTGCCTGCATGCTCGACCCTGTCACCATCTCGGTCCTGACCCATCGCTTCTCCGCCATCGTCGAGGAGATGGGCGAGGCGATGCTGCGCACGGCGTACTCGCAGATCCTCAACTCCAGCCGCGACTTCTCGACGGCCATCTGCGACGGCCAGGCGCGGCTGGTCGCCCAGGCCGAGCACGTCCCCATCCACGTCGGCGCCATTCCGTGGGCGGTGGAGTCGGTACGCGACTTCTTCGGCGCGCGCGTGCGGCCGGGCGACGTCTTTCTGCTCAACGACCCGTACCACGGCAACAACCACCTGCCCGACCTCACCGCGTTCGTGCCCGTCTTCGTGGACGGGCAGGTGGCATTCTGGTCGATCAACCGCGCTCACCAGTCCGATATCGGCGGCTCCACGCACGGCGCCTACAACCCGGCCGCGACCGAGATCTGGCAGGAGGGGCTGCGGATCACCCCGCTCAAGCTCTACGACGCCGGCGAGCTCCGCGATGACGTGCTGAAGATGGTCACGACCAACGTGCGCCACCCCCACGACTTCATGGGCGACCTGCGCGCGATGATCGGCTCCGCGCGCGTCGGCGAGCGCCGCCTGCTCGCGCTGGTCGAGGACTACGGCAGCAAGACCGTCATCGAGGCGGTGGACGAGATCCTCGACGGCGCCGAGCGCCAGGCGCGCGCGTGCATCCGCGGATGGAGGGACGGCACGTATCGCGGCGAGGCGGTCCTGGACGACGACGGCCACGGCATCGAGAACGTCGCGATCCGCGCGACGGTGACGAAGAAGGGCGACGGCTTCACGGTCGACCTGAGCGCCTCGGACCCTCAGGTCAAGGGCTTCGTGAACTCGTCCTTCCCGAACACGATGTCCTCCGTGCACATGGCGCTGGCCTTCCTCATCGATCCGCGCACGCCGAAGAACTCCGGCACCTTCCGCCCGGTGAAGGTGATCACGCGCGAGGGCACCGTCGTGCACCCGCGCCCGCCGGCGCCGGTCACCCTCGCCACGAACCACTGCGCGCAGGAGATCGCCGAGGCGGTCATCAAGGCGCTCGCGCGCGCGTGCCCCGATCGCGCCATCGCCGGCTGGTCGCGGCGCTTTCGCATCGCGATCAAGGGCGTGAACCCGCGCACCAAGCGCCCGTTCATCTGGCACATGTTCCACGCGCGCGGCGGCGGCGGCGCCTCGCCGGCCGGCGACGGCTGGGAGACCGCGGGCGAGGGCCAGGCGGTGGGCGGGATCAAGTTCGGCTCGGTCGAGGTGGCCGAGGTGCGCTTCCCGCTGACGTTCGAGTGGCACGAGTTCCGCCCCGACTCGGCAGGCGACGGCCGGCACCGCGGCGGCGTGGGCTCCGTGCTCCGCCTGCGCGTGGACACGACGGAAGACGGCGTGGCCAACACCGCGGGCGACGGCACGCGTCATCCCTCGTACGGCATCCTCGGCGGCGCGGACGGGCTGCCGCACCGCTACCGGCTGCTCTCGCGCGGCCGCGCGCCGCGCACGCTGAAGACGAAAGAGGTCGGCATCCCGGTGCGGCCGGGCGACGTCTTCTTCGTCGAGTCGGCGGGCGGCGGCGGCTGGGGACCACCCGCCAAGCGCCGCCGCGAAGCGCGCGCCGCCGACGCGGAGAACGGCTTCGTCCGACGCCGCGCGCGTGGCTGACGACCTGCTCGCCGTCGCGCGCGACCGCGCGCGCAGCAACCGCTTCTGGCAGCACCTCGGCATCCTGGCCACGGTGAATCCGGAGTCCGCGGGCGGCGTGGGACAGACGACGCTGGACCTGAACGTGACCTACCTCGCGGCGGCGCGCGGCCCCGCCATCCATGCGGAGGGCATGCTGCTGCGGCGCGGCCGCACCGTCGCCTTCGGCGAGGTGCGCGTGACCGACGACGCCGGCGCCCTCGTCGCCGTCGGCCGCGCGACCTACCTCATCCTGCCGTCGCGCGCAAGGGAGGCGTCGGGATGAGGCGCGCCGCGCTCGTGCTGCTCGCGCTGCTGGCGCCGGCGGCGGCCCACGCGGAGATGCGGCTGCCGCCCGGCTTCAGCGCGGAGGTCTACGTCACCGGCAGCGGCGAGGCGCCCGACGGCCGCGCGGCGGTCGGCATCCCGTCGACCACCTCGCTCGCGTTCGACGCGGCCGGCATGCTCTACACGGCGCGCAGCGGGCGCCGCTACCGCGGCGGCGAGATCGAGGACCTGTGGCCGCTGTTCCGCTTTCCGGCCGGCGGCGCCCGGGTCACCGGCAACGTCGCGCGCTACTTCTACGGTCCGCCGCTGCTCAATCTCCAGCTCGGCGCCCTCCGCGGCCAGGAGCTCCTGGTCACGACGTTCGATCGCGACCGCGGGCTCGGCGTCCTCTACCGGATCGTGGATGGCCGCGCCGAGCTGCTGGCCGGCGGCACGCCGCCGCCCGGCGAGCCGCCGCTGTTCAAGCAGCCGGAGGGCGTCGCGCTCGACGCCGCCGGCAACATCTACGTCGCCGACCGGCAGCACGGCGCCGTGATGAAGCTGGACCCGGCCGGACGCGTGCTCGACCCGCGCTGGCTCACGCTGTCGCGCCCGCGCCTGCTGGCCGCCCGCGGCGAGCGCGTGTGGGTCGCCGCCGACGGCGACACCGAGGCGCCGTGGCTGAGCGGGACCGGCGAGATCTGGGTGATCCGCGGCCAAGAGCGGCGCGTCGCCCTCAGCGGGCCGATCGTCGCCGGCATGGATGTGAGCCCGGGCGGCCACCTGGTCGTCGCCGATCGACACGGCGCGCGCATCCTCGCGGTGGGCGGCGACGGCACGTCGATCGACATCGTCACGTTCAGCGACGGCGACGCGCCCCGCGCGCTCGGCTGGGCGCCGAACACGGAGGCGACGCGGCGGGCGGGCGTCGCGGGCCACCTCTTCGTCGTCGTCACCCGACGCGGCGCGTGGTCGCTCAACGAGATCGTCCGCATCTCGGGGCCCTTCGACGAGCTGATCCGCGCCCGGCTGCCCGCGCCCCGCTGATCTGATCCTTCCGTCCGGCGCCCGCCGGTCTGCTATCGTGCCCAACGGGAGGAGCTATGGCCGACAACGCGACCACGCAGCGCCGGCAGCAGGGGCTGGAGCAGGCGGCTTCGGTCGTCTTCGCCCTGATGGGCATCGTGCCGTTGCTGCTCTTCACGTTCACGCTCTGGCAGGTGGGCGCGATCCACCGCACGCTCGCGCAGGCGTGCCTCGTGCTCACGCTGGTCCTCATGCTGCTGGGCTTCTGGTTGTTCCGCTCGATGCTCGGGCAGCTGTCGGAGGTCGTGAAGGAGGTGGCGCGCATCGCCCAGGCGGTAGCGCGACCCGCGGCCGGCAGGCCGATGGCCGCGCCCCCCGCGATGCCGACGCCCGCGCGGCCGGTGGCCGGCCTCGGGTCCATCTGGGAGCTCGGCGAGATGGCGCGCACGATGGATCTCCTCTGGCAGCGCGAGGCGCGCGCCCATGTCGGGCGCCACGTGCAGATCACGGTCGCGAATTCCGAGGAGCTGACGGGACGGCTGCTCGAGGCGACGGAGGACGGGCTGCTGCTCGAGCAACCCGGCGGCGGCACGGTCGCTATCACCTACCTGCGCGTGCAGGGCATCGAGCCCGTCGTCGGTGGCTGAGCGCACGAGCGGCGGCGCCGCGCGGCGCCAGCGCTCTGCGGCCGCCTAGCAACAGCCACACGACCCCGCCGATCACGCCGCCGACGTTGATTTGTGGTGAAAGTTCGCCTACGTTGGGCACCCGGAGACCCCATGACAAGCGTGTACGAAGAGACGTACGCCCGATCGCTCGGCGACCCCGCCGGCTTCTGGGCCGCCGCCGCCGAGGACCTCTACTGGGACCGGCGCTGGGATCGCGTCTTCGACGACTCCCGGCCGCCCTATTACCGCTGGTTCACGGGCGGCATGCTGAACACCTGCTACAACGCGCTCGACCTGCACGTCGACCGGGGCCGCGGCAAGCAGCGCGCGCTCGTGTACGACAGCCCCGTCACCGACACGATCCGCGTGTTCACGTACGCCGAGCTGCGCGACGCCGTCGCGCGTCTGGCCGGCGCGCTGCGGCGGCAGGGGATCGCACAAGGCGACCGCGTGATCATCTACATGCCGATGGTGCCCGAGGCGGTGATGGCCATGCTGGCCTGCGCGCGCATCGGCGCCGTGCACTCGGTGGTCTTCGGCGGGTTCGCCCCCAACGAGCTGGCCAAGCGGATCGACGACGCGCGCCCGAGGCTCATCCTGTCCGCGTCGTGCGGCATCGAGCCCGGGCGCGTCGTCGCGTACAAGCCGCTCCTCGACGGCGCCATCGAGCTCTCGAGGCACAAGCCGGAGCGCTGCGTGATCCTCCAGCGCTCTCAGGCCGTCGCGCCGCTGGCGAAAGGACGCGACCTGGATTGGAACGACTTCACCGCGGGCGCCGAGGCCGTCGAGTGCGTGTCGGTGGCGGCCACCGACCCGCTCTACATCCTCTACACCTCGGGCACCACCGGCATTCCGAAGGGCGTCGTGCGCGACAACGGCGGCCACGCGGTCGCGCTCAAGTGGTCGATGACGGGCGTGTACGGCATGGGCGCGGGCGAGACCTACTGGGCGGCGTCCGACATCGGCTGGGTCGTCGGCCACAGCTACATCGTCTACGCGCCGCTGCTGAAGGGCTGCACGACGATCCTCTACGAGGGCAAGCCCGTCGGCACGCCGGACCCCGGCGCGTTCTGGCGGGTCATCGCCGAGCACGGTGTCAACGCGCTCTTCACGGCGCCGACCGCGTTCCGCGCGATCAAGAAGGAGGATCCCGCGGGCGCGCACATGGCCAAGCACGATCTGACGGCCTTCCGCACCCTCTTCCTCGCCGGCGAGCGCTGCGATCCGGACACGCTGCTGTGGGCGCGCGAGCGCCTGCGCGTGCCGGTGATCGATCACTGGTGGCAGACCGAGACGGGCTGGGCGATCGCCGCCAACTGCGTGGGCCTCGGGATGCTGCCGGTGAAGCCGGGCTCGCCGACGAAGCCGACGCCGGGCTACGACGTGCGCGTGCTCGACGAGGCCAATCGCGAGGTGGCGCCGGGCACGATCGGCTCGATCGCCATCCGCCTGCCGATGCCGCCGGGCTGTCTGCCCACGCTCTGGAACAACGACGCCGGCTACGAGACGTCGTACCTGGCCAAGCATCCGGGCTTCTACCTGACGGGCGACGCGGGCTATCGCGACGAGGACGGATACTTCTACATCATGAGTCGCGTCGACGACATCATCAACGTCGCCGGTCACCGGCTCTCCACGGGCGCCATGGAAGAAGTCCTCGCCGCGCACCCGGACGTGGCGGAGTGCGCCGTGGTCGGCGTCGCCGACGAGATCAAGGGCGAGGTGCCGGTGGGCTTCGTCGTCACCAAGGCCGGCGTCACGCGCGGTGAGGCGGAGATCGTCCGCGAGCTCGTCGAGAAGGTCCGCGCCACCATCGGCCCCGTGGCCGCGTTCAAGACGGCGGCCGTGGTGAAGCGTCTGCCGAAGACGCGCTCGGGCAAGATTCTCAGGGGCACCATGAAGAAGATCGCCGAGGGGACGGAGTACACCCTGCCCGCGACGATCGACGATCCGGCGATCCTGACCGAGATCACCGAGTCGCTCAAGACCCTCGGCTATCCGCGGAGGTCCCCATGAAGTTCCCGCTCGCCCCCTCGACGCCCACGCGGCTCGGCTTCGAGCCCGCCGCGCTCGAGCGCCTGATGGAGCTGGTGACCCGCCACGTGGCGGAGGGGCGCTATCCCGGCGCCCAGCTCGCCCTCGCGCGTCACGGCAAGCTCGCGCTCACCCGTACGCTGGGCGACGCCCGGCTCGATCCCAAGCGCGTGGCCGCCAAGGACGACACCCTCTGGCTGCTGTACTCGAACACCAAGGTGCTGACGGCCTGCGCGGTATGGATACTCGCCGACCGCGGCGCGCTGTCGTTCACCGACACCGTGGCCGCGCACGTGCCGGGCTTCGAGGCCAACGGCAAGGGCGAGATCACGATCATCCAGCTCCTCACGCACCAGGCGGGCTTTCCGTCGGCGGAGGTGCCGCCGCAGGTGTGGGACGACCACGAGCTGCTTGGCCGGACCGTCTGCGGGTTCTCGCTCGAGTGGGCGCCGGGCAGCAAGGTGCACTATCACCGGCTGGCCGCCCACTGGACGGCGGCGGTGCTGATCGAGGCCCTCACGAAGGCCGACTACCGCACGTTCATCCGTGAGCAGGTGATCGTGCCGCTCGGGCTCGGCGACGACGTGTTCGTCGGGCTGCCGGACGCGCAGCACGAGCGCGCCGCCGATATGCACGAGCCCGGGCCCGACGGGCGTCCCGTCAAGCGCGCCGAGGAGAACAACGCGCCGGCCCGCCGCGCGGGGACACCGGGCGGCGGCGGCTACGGCACGGCGCGCGGGATGGCGGCCTTCTACCAGATGCTGCTCGCCGGCGGCACGCTCGGCGGCCGCCGGCTGCTCTCGCCGCGCACGGTCGCGTACGTGCTGCGCAACTACACCGGCGACCGCCCCGATGGCTACATGGGGATGCCGATGCACCGCGGCCTCGGGCCGCACCTGCGCGGCACCACCGACACCATCCGCGGCCTCGGCTCGCTGGCCTCGCCCCGCACGTTCGGCCACGGCGGCGTCGGCTCGTCGTACTGCTGGGCGGATCCCGACTCCGGGGTGTCCTTCGCGTACGTCACCAACAATCGCGTGCCGGACCCCTGGCACGGCCAGCGGATGGACCTCGTGAGCAACGCGGTGCACGCGGCGATCGACTGATGCCGCGCATCCCGCTCATCGCGCGGCCGGAGGACCTGCCGGCCGCGCAGCAGGCGATCTTCACGAAGATCGCGCGCAGCCGCGGCCGCGTCGCCGGCCCGTTCGCGGCGCTGCTGCACAGCCCGCCCGTGGCCGAGCGCACGGCCGACCTCGGCGCCTACATCCGCTTCGAGTCCACGCTGCGTCCGGCCGACCGCGAGCTGGCCGTGCTGGCCGTCGCGCGCGAGCGCGACTGCCGCTTCGAGTGGGCGGCCCACGTGCCCGAGGCGCGGCGCACGGGTGTGCGCCCGGAGGCCATCGCGGCTCTCCGCGCGCGCGCCTTCGATCGGCTCACCGAGGACGAGGCGCTGCTGGTACGCTACGCGACCGACCTGCTCGCGGCGCGGCGCGTGGACGACGCGACGTTCGCGGCCGTGCGCAAGCGGCTCGGGCTCGAGGGCGTGGTCGAGCTGACGGCCACCGTCGGCTACTATGCGATGCTGGCCTGCACGCTGAACGCCTTCGACGTGCGGCCCGATTCCGGAGAGGAGGACCTCGATGTTCCGTGACGTGATCGCCGACGAGACCGACCTCCGCGCGCTGCTCGGCACTCCGAGCGAGGTCGCGGTGAAGAAGCAGCTCGCGAGGCTCGACGCCCACTGCCGCGCGATCATCGCTCACGCGCCGTTCGTTCTCCTCGCCACCGCCGACGCCGAGGGGCGCTGCGATGTGTCGCCGAAGGGCGATCCCGCGGGGTTCGTGCGCGTCCTCGACGACACCCACCTCGTCGTGCCCGATCGGCCGGGCAACAAGCGGCTCGACGGCATGCGGAACATCCTCGCCAACCCGCGCGTGGGACTGCTCTTCCTCGTGCCCGGCCGCGGCGAGACGCTGCGCGTGAACGGCCGGGCCTGCATCACGCGCGACGCCGACCTGCTCGCCACCCTGGCCGTGGCGGACAAGATCCCGAGTCTCGCCATCGGCGTCGAGGTCGAGGAGGTGTTCATCCACTGCGCGAAGGCGTTCAAACGCTCGGGACTCTGGGAGCCGGCGCGCTGGCCCGACGTCTCCGGCCTGACGCCGACGGCGAAGATGTTCCACGACCAGGTCGCCATCGCGGGCATGAGCGTCGAGGATTTCGCGCGCCGGCTGGAGACCGGCTACCGCACGGGCCTCTACTAGCGCGATGTGGCGGATCGGGATCGACGTCGGTGGCACCTTCACCGACCTCGCCGCCGTGGACGAGACCGGGCGTGTGGTCATCGCCAAGTGCGCGTCCACCCCGCGGGACCAGTCGGAAGGTCTCATGGAAGGCCTCGGCCTGCTCGCCGGGGAGTGCGGCACCGACCTCGCCGGCCTGCTCGCGAGCACCGAGCGCATCGTCCACGGCACCACCGTCGCCACCAACGCGCTGCTCGAGCGCAAAGGGGCGAAGGTCGGCCTGCTGACGACCGAGGGCCATCGCGACGTCATCGAGATGCGCGAGGGGCTCAAGGACGACCGCTACAACGTCCGCATGCCGCCGCCGGTGCCGCTCGTGCCCCGCGCGCGGCGCCTCGGCGTGCGCGAGCGCGTGGTCGCCGACGGCCGCGTCACGGTGCCGCTCGCGGCGCGCTCGCTCGCGACGGCGCTCGAGACGCTCGCGCGCGCCCGGGTCGACAGCGTCGCCGTCTGCTACCTGCACGCCTACCGCAATCCGCGTCACGAGCGGCTCACCGCGCGCGCGCTGGCACGCCGGCTGCGTGGCGTCTACGTCTCGCTGTCGTCCGTGGTGCTGCCACAAATCAAGGAGTACGAGCGCATCTGGACCACGGTGGTGAACGCGTACGTGGGACCGGCGCTGGCCCGGTACCTCAACGCGCTCCGCGCGCGCCTGGCCGCGCGCGGCTATCGCGGCGACGTGCTCATCATGCAGTCTCACGGCGGCGTCGCCCCCATCCGGGAATCAGCGCGTCTCGCCGCCGGCGCCGTGCTCTCGGGACCCGCGGGCGGCATCGCCGCCGGCCGCTACGCCGCGCGGCTGCTCGAGGAAGGCAGCCTCATCACGTTCGACATGGGCGGTACCAGCACCGACATCGCGCTGCTCCAGCGCGGCGAGCCTTCGTTGACCGGCGAGAAGACGGTCGGCATCGCCAGGATCGCGCTGCCCAGCCTCGACATCCACACGCTGGGCGCCGGCGGCGGCTCGATCGCGCACGTGGACCCCGGCGGGATCCTGCACGTCGGGCCGGAGAGCGCCGGCGCCGATCCGGGGCCGGCCTGCTACGGCAAGGGCGGGGATCGCGCGACGGTGACCGACGCCAACGTCGTGCTCGGCTTCCTCGATCCCGCCAACTTCCTCGGCGGCCGCATCGCGCTCGACAGACGCGCGGCAGAGCTGGCCGTAGACCGTGTCGCGCGCGCGCTCGGCACGGAGCGGCTCGCCGCCGCCGAGGGCATCGCCAAGGTCGTGGACACCAACATGGCCGAGGGCATCAAGATCGTCTCCGTCCGGCGCGGCGTCGATCCGCGCAAGTTCACGCTGGTGGCGTTCGGCGGCGCCGCGGGGCTGCACGTCACCGAGGTCGCGCGGCTGCTCGAGATCCGCCGCGTCGTGATCCCGAACGTGGCGGCCGTGCTCTCGGCCTGGGGCATGCTCGCGACGGACCTCCGGTACGAGCTGGTGCGCAGCCACGTCAGCGAGGTGTCGCGCCTGGCGCCCGCCACCCTGCGCCGGCTCTTCGCGGCGATGGAGGCCGACGGCCGCAAGCGGCTCGGGGTGTTCGACGGGCCGGTGAGCGTGAGGCGCTCGCTCGACATGCGCTACGGCGAGCAGATCTTCGAGATCCCCGTGAGCCTCGACGGCGTGAATCTGGACGCCGCGAACCTGCTCGACGAGATCGTCGCGCGCTTCCACCGTCGCCACGAGGAGCTCTACGCGTACAGCGCGCCGGGGCAGGAGGTCGTCGTCGTCAACGCGCGCGTGGCCGTCGTCGGCGAGCTGCCACCGCTCGCCACCGGCCCGAGCGACCGCGTGCGGCGCGACGCGCCGAAGGCCGCGCGCCGGCGGGTCTGGCTCGGCGACTGGGTCGAGGTGCCGGTCTTTCGCCTCGGCGAGCTGCCCGTCGGCTGGGAGACGAAGGGCCCGGCGCTGTTCGAGTCGGCGACGACGACGGTGCTCCTCCGCGCCGGCGAGCGCGTGAGTGTCACGCCGCACGGCTGGCTCGACCTGCGCCTGAGCTGAACGCGCGTCGTTCCTCCGCGCCCGTCGCCCCTCAAGGGACTCTCGCCGCGTACCGGCAGCGACCCCGCACCGACCGACCCCATCGAGTACAATCCGAGCCATGCGCGAGACGTGGCAGGGCAGCGTCGTGTCGATCCACGTGGCGCCCGAGGCGGGCGCGCCGATGCTCGTGGTGCCCGAGGCGCGCGCGTGGCCGGGGCGCGGGCTCGAGGGCGATCGCTACGCCACCGGCCGCGGCCACTACTCGCCCCGGCCGTCCCAGGGCGGCCGCGAGATCACGCTGATCGAGACGGAAACCCTCGAGGCCCTGGGCGGCCTGGACGTCAAGCTCTCGCCCGCCGAGACGCGCCGAAACGTCGCGACCCGCGGCGTGCCGCTCAACCACCTGGTGGACCGCGTCTTCCGTGTCGGCGAGGTTCGCCTGCGCGGCACGCGGCTCTGCGAGCCGTGCAAATACCTCGACGGGCTCACGCGCGACGGCGTCATGGCGGCGCTCGTCCACCGCGGCGGGCTGCGCGCGCAGATTCTCAGCGAGGGAGTCATCCGGGTCGGCGACGTCGTGCGGCCCGAGTAACGAGCGAGGAGGAGCGATGCCGCCGAAGGTGACGATCTACACGAACGTCGGCTGAGGGCCCTGTCACCGCGCGACAGAGTATCTGTCGCAGAAGGGCGTGCCGTTCACCGAGCGCAATGTCGGGCGAGACGCCGGCGCGCGCGAGGAGCTGATGGAGCTGGGCCTCACGTCGTTGCCGGTGATCCTCATCGGCGCGCGGCGGCTCAGCGGGTTCAACCCCCAAAAGATCGACGAGGCGCTGGCCGGCTCGTAGGAGGACCTGATGGCCGATCCGTCGCAGGCGAACGTCGACAAGATGTGGGCGTACGCGCGCAAGTACGCCGAGAAATCCGGGACGGCGCTGCATCCGGACGTGAGCGTCACCGAGGCCGTGGTCCAGGGGCTGGCCAAGCACATCGAGGAGGTCGGGCGGCCGCTGTGCCCGTGCAACTTCTATCCGGATCCGAAGGCGGAGGCCAAGCTGCGCCGCTGGATCTGCGCGTGCGACGAGATGCAGAAATGGAAGTACTGCCACTGCCTGCTGTTCGTCACGCCGGAGGGCCTCCCCATCACCGAGTACCTCCCCGAGGACCACGAGGGCCGGCACGCGTACGGGGTCGTCAAGGATCCGACGCCCGCCAAGGGCCGCGCCACCGCCAGGGTCCTCGAGCGGCAGCAGGCGGAGGAGACATGAAGCCGGCGCATCGGCAGGAGATCCGCGTCCCCGGCATGCCGGAGCCGATCAGCCACTTCACCCACGTCGTGCGCGCGGGGCCGATCGTGTTCGTCTCCGGCTGCGTCGCCAGCGACGAGAACGGCAAGACGGTCGGCGGCAGCGACATCGTCGCGCAGACCCGTCAGGTCCACGAGAACATCAAGCGCTGCCTCGCCGCCGCCGGCGCCACCTTCGCCGACGTCTGCAAGGTGACGGTGTTCCTCAAGAACGTGGCCGACCGCGAGAAGGTCAACACCGTCCGCAAGGAGTACTTCGGCCCGCACCGGCCGGCGAGCACCCTCGTCGAGATCTCGCGCCTCGTGCGCGACGACCTGTTGATCGAGATCGAAGCCACGGCCGTGGTGGCCGAGCGCGCGGCGCGACCCGCGCGCCGGCGCGCACAACCGACGAAGCGCGCGCGGCGACGCTGATGCCCACCGTGCGCCTGCGCGACGCCTCCGAGTATCCCGAGTCCGCGCGCCGGCTCTTCGAGCTGTCCAGGCAGTGGTTCGACTACGACTTCAAAGAGCCGCCGGCGATGAGCCGCGTGATGGCGTGGGACCCGCACTTCGGCGGCCCTCACGGCCGCGCCATGAAGCGCGCGATGGCGCCGGGGGAGTTCTCGCGCGGCGAGAAGGAGATGGTGGCGGCCGCGGTCAGCGGCGTCAACGCCTGCACCTACTGAGTGGAGGCGCACACTGCAGCCGGGAAGCTGCAGGGGATGACGGGCGACGATCGCTGGTACGAGGCCGCGTTCGTGGTGGGCATCACCAACGCGCTCAACGTGGTCGCCGACGGTCTCGGCGGCGCGCCGATGCGTCAGGTCGAGCCCGAGATGGCGCCCGCGGAGGTGCGGACGATCTTCGCCGACATCCGGGCATTCTATGGGACGGGCGGCCCGGCGGCCGACGTCCTCGGCGGCGAGATTCCGATGCCCTTCGGCCTCGTCGCTCACGACCCCGGCTATCTCGCCGACGTCTGGGCGGCGGTGAGGCGCGCGTTCAGCGAGCGACGCCTGACGCGCCGCCACAAGGAGGCGCTGGCCTTCGCGGTGTCGCTCACGACGCGCTCGGCCTTCGGCACCGCCTTCCACCTCGCGCAGCTGCGGCGCCTCGGCGTGGGCGAGCGCGGCGTCATGGAGATCGTCGGTGTCACCCAGATGTTTTCCTCGTACACGAAGATCGCCGACACCCTCCAGCTGGCGTCGGACATGGCCGACATCGCCCCGCCGGACGCGTCCGGCGTGCCGGACCCCGGCGCGGAGTGAGCCGAGGCCGTGGCGTCCGAGCGCGAGCTCGCGATCGAGCTGTGGCGGGAGGCCTACCGCCAGCAGATGGCCGGTGACCTCGACGCCGCCATCGAGACGTACCGGCGCTCGATCGCCACGTGCCCGACCGCCGAGGCGCACACGTTCCTCGGCTGGACCTACTCCTTTCAGGGCCGGCTCGAAGAGGCGAGGGCCGAGTGCCTGCGGGCCATCGAGGTCGACCCCGACTTCGGCAACCCGTACAACGACATCGGCGTGTACCTGATGCAGCAGGGCAAGCTCGAGGAGGCGATCCCGTGGCTGGAGCGGGCCAAACAGGCGCGCCGCTACGAGCCTCGCCAGTTCCCGTTCATGAACCTGGGCCGGATCTACCTCAAGCAGGGGCGCTGGTGGGAGGCGCTGCACCAGTTCGAGGCCGCCGTCCGCCTGGCTCCGGCCGACGCCGAGCTCGCCAAGACCCTGCATTCGCTGCGCGGCCGCCTGAACTGACGCCTGGGGCGGCTCCATGGACCGCGCCAACGGCGACAACAGCGCCGGCCGCGGCGACGCGGGCCCCGGGCCTCGCTAAGCGCCGGGCGCTTCCGGCGCCGTCTCGTCGGCCGGAGCGAAGTCGACGTGTTGACGCGTCGCCTCGTCCAGGTCGCGCCCGCCGAGCACGCGGCTCAGCTGCGCCGCGTCGGCGATGGGCCCGTGCGCGTGGCGGAAGCGAATGATGGCGGCGGCGTCCTCGGCGCGGAGCCCCGGCACCTCGAGCAGCTCCTGCTGGTTGGCGGTGTTGACATGGATCGCGCGTGGCATGGCGGCCTCCTTCGGTGACGATCAGACGCGCGTGGTTCGGCCGGCCCAGTAGGGCTCGCGCAGCAGCCGCTTGACGAGCTTGCCCGCGGTGTCGCGCGGGAAGTCGTCGTGGAAGGACACCTCGCGCGGCGCCTTGTAGTCGGCGAGGTGGGCGCGGCAGAAGTCCATCAGCTCGCGCTCGGTGACGCGCTCGCCGGGACGAAGCTGGATGGCGGCGTGCACGCGCTCTCCCCACTCGGCGTCGGGCACGCCGAACACCGCGGCATCCTCGACGGCCGGATGGCGGTGCAGGGCGTCCTCGATCTCGGCCGGGTAGATGTTCACCCCGCCCGAGATGATCATGTCGCGCTTGCGGTCGCAGATGTAGACGAAGCCCTCGTCGTCCATCCACGCCACGTCGCCCACCGACATCCACTCGCCGCGCGACGTCTGCGCGGTCGCCGTCGGGTTTCCGTAGTACTCGTCGAACACGCCCTCGTAGCGGCGCACGAACAGCTCGCCCGGCGTGCCCGGCGCCGCCCGACGTCCGTCGTCGTCAAGGATGGCCAGCTCCACGCCCGGCGCCGCGCGGCCGCACGAGCCGGGCTTGCGCAGCACGTCCTCGGGACGCAGCACGGTGTTCACGCCGAGCTCCGTCGAGCCGTAGAACTCGTAGAGCGCGGGTCCGAACATCGCGACGGCCTGCTCCTTCACGCGCATCGGGCACGGCGCGGCCGCGATGACGAGCGAGCGCATCGACGACACGTCGTAGCGCGCGCGCACCTCGGCCGGCAGGTCCACGATGCGCTTGAGCAGCGTGGGCGCCATGAACGTCGTCGTGCAGTGGTGCCGCTCGACGAGACGCAGCGCCTCCTCCGGATCGAACTTGCGCATCACCACCACGGTGCCGCCGACCATCTGCGCGTAGAGCGCGAAGCCGCCGGGGGCTGAATGGTAGAGCGGCCCGGCCACCAGGTGCACCTGCGCGGGGTCGAGACAGTCCAGCGCGGCCAGGCGCGGCAGGATGGCGGCGGGATCCGTCACGCGGCGCCGCGCGCCCTTCGGCTTGCCGGTGGTGCCTGCGGTGTAGATCATCGAGCCGCCCATGGCGGGCACCGCGGGCGGCGGCGCCTCGCTGCCCTGCGCGAGCAGGTCGTCGAGCGCCTCCGCCCACGGCCGCCGCTCGGGGCCGAGCGTGATCCAGCGCTTGACGCGCGCGGCGCCGCGCACGCGCTCGGCCATCGGCAGGAACGCGTCGCCGACGAACACCGCCGTCGCGTCGGCGTTGTCGAGGATGTAGGCGACCTCCTCGGCGGTGAGGCGGTGGTTCATCGGCACCCCGATGGCCCCGAGCGCGCGGAGGGCGGCGCCGGCCACGAGGTTCTCCAGCGCGTTGTGCGCGTAGACGATCACGTGCTGGCCGGCGCCGATCCCCAGGCCCGCCAGCGAGTGAGCGAGCCGGTTCCGCGTACGGAAAAATTGCTCCCAGGTCAGCGACCGCTCGCCCTCGATGAGGGCGGTCCGATGCGGGTGCTTCGCGGTGTGGGCGGCCACGAGATCCATGGTGGCGAGAGTCTACCTCCGGCTGGCCCGTCTTGTGCGCCGCACGATGGGATGGCTCACGGTCGCCACGACGTGCTCCGACGCCTGCCGCGCGCGGCGTGACGGCCGCCGCCGGCGGCGCTATGCTCTCCGCGTGCGCTGGCCAGCCGCGCTGCTGCTCGTCCTGATCGCGGCCCCGCCGGCGGCGCACGCGCAGCCCGCGCGCTGGCGTGGCACCGGCGTCGTCGTGGCCGTGCTGCCCGCGCCCTCCAGCCTGCACGCCACGCGTCCGGTGATCGTGCTCGACCACCAGCCCATCGCCGGGCTCATGGAGCAGCGCATGTCGATGCCGTTCATCGCGGCGTCCGCCGACCTCTTCCGCGGCATCAAGGCCGGCGACCACGTGGCCTTCGCGCTCGCCGAGACGCCGGACGCGCTGCTCGTGGTGAGCCTCGAGCGGCTCGGACCGTAAACATCGGGGGCCTCGAAGGGGCCCCCAAACCCCCCACGCTCGGAGCGCCCCGGCGAAGCCGTGGCGCTCGCCCATTGAAATGGGGGGCCCCGAAATGGCCCCCCAAACCCCCCACGCTCGGAGCGCCCCGGCGAAGCCGTGGCGCTCCTCGAATCGCTACTTCGCGCTCAGCGCGGAAGGCGGCGCAGGAAGGCGGCGATCGCGCGACCGATCTCGGCGGGCGAGTCCTCCTGCACGAAGTGGCTGCCGCGCACGGTGACTTCCTGCTGGTTGGGCCACCGGCGACAGAAGTCGCGCTGCGCGCCGACGAGGATCGAGCCCGGCTGGGCGTTGACGAAGAGCTTGGGCAGCGGGGTCGTCGAGAGCCACTCCCCGTAGGCGGAGACGATCGCGGCCACGTCGGCGGGCTCGCCGTCGATCGGGATCTCGCGCGGCCAGGTCAGCGTCGGCCGCCGGGACTCGCCCGCCTGGCGGAAGGGCTCGCGGTACTTGTCCATCTCCTCGTTCGTCAGTCCGCGCAGCACGCTCGCGGGCAGGATGCGCTCCACGAAGACGTTCTTCTGCAGCACCATCTCCTCGCCGGCGGGCGAGCGCATGGCCTGAAAGACCTTGCGGGCGGCCTCCGGCCACTCCGCCCAGGACATCGGCCGCACGATGGCCTCCATGTAGACGAGCGCGCGCACGCGGTCGGGATGACGGCGCGCCCAGTCGAAGCCGAGCGCCGAGCCCCAGTCGTGCACGACCAGCGTCACGTCCCGAAGCGCGAGCACCTCGAACCAGGCGTCGAGGTAGCGCGCGTGGTCCGCGAAGCGGTAGCTGCCGCCGGCGGCCTTGCCCGAGCGGCCCATGCCGATGAGGTCGGGCGCGAGACAGCGGCCCGAGCCCTGGAGCAGCGGAATCACGTTGCGCCAGAGATAGGACGAGGTCGGGTTGCCGTGCAGCAAGACGATGGGCGCACCGACCCCCACCTCCACGTAGGCCATGAAGCTGTCGAGGACGGGCGCGCGCCGCCGCTCGTAGAAATCTGCTGCCGACACCGAGGCCGCCACGGCGCCAGCATTATAATCGCGGCCGCCGGCCCGCCGGCCGGTCCGGAGAATGTAATGGCTCGCAACAACGACGGCCGCGCGCGTCGCGGCGTCGCATGAGGACGCTCTCGACACGCTGCTGCGTCGCCGGCGGCGGCCCGGCCGGGATGATGCTCGGCCTGCTCCTGGCGCGCGCCGGCGTCGACGTGGTCGTGCTGGAGAAGCACGCCGACTTCCTGCGCGACTTCCGCGGCGACACGATCCATCCCTCCACGCTCGAGGTCATGCACGAGCTCGGCCTGCTCGAGGCGTTCCTGGCGCTGCCGTACACGCAGGTCCGCGAGCTGGCCGGGATCATCGGCGGCGAGCGGATCCCCATCGCGGACTTCGGCCATCTGCCGGTGCGCTGCCCGTTCATCGCCCTCATGCCGCAGTGGGACTTCCTCGACTTCCTCGCGGGCCACGCCCGGCGCTACCCGGGCTTCGCGCTGCGCATGAGCACGGGCGTCGTCGGCCTGATCGACGACGGTGGGCGGGTGGTCGGCGTGAGCGCGACGGCGCCCGACGGCCCCCTCGAGGTCCGCGCCGACCTCGTCGTCGGCGCCGACGGCCGCGACTCCACGGTCCGCGCGGCGGCCGGGCTCCGCGTGGAGACGCTCGGCGCGCCCATGGACGTGCTGTGGTTCCGGCTGCCACGGAAGCCGGGCGACGCGGGCCAGCTGCTCGGCCGCGTGGAGGCCGGGCGGATCTTCATCATGCTCGACCGCGGCGACTACTGGCAGTGCGGCTTCGTGATCGCCAAGGGCACGCTCGACGAGATCCGCGCCCGCGGCCTCGCGGCGTTCCGCGATGAGGTCGCGCGGCTCGCCGACGCGCGCGCCGAGGCGAGCGCGCTGCGCGACTGGGAGGACGTGAAGCTGCTCACCGTGCGCGTGGACCGGCTCGCGCGCTGGTTCCGGCCGGGCGTGCTCTGCCTCGGCGACGCCGCGCACGCGATGTCGCCCGTCGGCGGCGTCGGCATCAACCTCGCGATCCAGGACGCGGTGGCCGCCGCCAACCTGCTGGCGGCGCCGCTGCGCGAGGGACGGGTGAGCGCCGAGGATCTCGCGCGCGTGCAGCGCCGCCGCGAGTGGCCCACGCGCGTGACCCAGCGGGTCCAGGTGCTCGTCCAGAACCGGATCGTGCGGCGCGTGCTGCAGCGCCGGCGTCCCCTGCGGCCCCCACCGGCGGTGCGGCTGCTGGCGCGCTTCCCCCGGCTCCGCCGCCTGCCGGGGCGGCTCATCGGCCTCGGGGTCCGCCCCGAGCACGTCCGCGTCTGAGCCCGACCGCCGCCACCCCGCCGCGCAACCATGCGACGGCGTGGCATTGTAAGTTTCACATCCCCAACTAGGAAATGTTCTTCCCTTCGACCTCGCAGGCGTGTGAAAATGCCGCGGGGTATGAAACGGATTTCCCACCGCTGCTTTGGCGTCGCCGCGCTGCTGGCGCTGGTCGTCATCGCAACCTGTGGCGCCGGCCGCGTTGTGATTCCATTCACCATCGATCCCGCCACCATCGCGGTCCCGCGCGACGCGCGCTCGCTCAGCAACCACGAAGCCGCCGTGCGCGGGCTGACGGCGATCCTGGTCCGCGAGCTGGGGCTGCCGATGCCCGCGACCTTCACGCTCTACGTGTATGGCGGGCGCCAGCCGTTCGAGCACGGTCTCGTGCACGACGCGCAGGTCGCGCCGTCGCGCGCCGCCGAGCTCTCGGAGTTCGCGGTCGGCATCGGCAAGCGCCGCCAGCTCCTGCTCAACGACGACGGCGCGCAGCCGCGCGGCCGCGAGTGGCTGCGTCTCATCGCGCACGAGCTCGCGCACGTCTCGCAGATCGAGATGGCGCAGGGCGAGGGGCGCGCCGAGCAGTGGCTGGCCGAGGGCATGGCCGAGTGGGTGGCCTTCACGTCGCTCGAGCGCCTCGGCCTCGACACGCTGGCCAACCGGCGCGGGCTCGCCACCGCCGGGATCCGCAACCACGCGGCGCTCGTGGCCGCCAAGCTGGATCTCGAGACGCTCGGCAACCCGCGCGGCTTCACGGTGCGCCACCTCAAGGAAGGCTCGCTGCCGACCTATCAGCTGGCGTTCCTGATGGCGGATTACCTGATCGAGCGCGACGGCTTTCCGCGCGTGGTCGACTACTTCAAGTCGTTCGAGCGCCGCCAGGACCGGCACAGCAACTTCCGCGACATCTTCGGCCAGAGCCTCGACCAGTTCGAGCGCGAAGTCCTCGCCCACCTGAAGACGGTCGTCCGTTAGGCGCGGCCCGCCGGGGCCGCCGCGCACGGTATACTGCGCGGGGAGGAGCCGCCTGATGATCCGATCGTCCGTCGTGGCCGCCATCGCCCTCAGCCTCGTCGCGTGCGCCGCCGCCCCCGTCCGGGCCGGCGCGCCCACCGACCAGGTCCGCGAGTACACCGAGGCGGTCCTCAAGGTCCTCGAGGATCCTTCGCTCAAGGCGGAGGACAAGAAGCCGGAGCGGCGCGCCGCCGTCCGGAAGATCGCCACCGAGGTCTTCGACGTGCAGGAGACGGCCCGGCGCGCGCTGGGCCCGCACTGGCAGCAGCGCACGCCGCCGCAGCGCGAGGAGTTCGTGCACCTCTTCGCGGAGCTGCTGGAGCAGACGTACATCTCGAAGATCGACCTCTTCGGCGGCGAGCGGCTGCGATTCACCGAGGAGAAGCTGGACGGCGACAACGCCATCGTGCGCGCCAAGGTGCTGACCAGGCAGCAGACGGAGGTGCCCGTGGAGGCGCGCATGCTGCGCAAGGGCGATCGCTGGCTGATCTACGACATCCTCATCGAGAACATCAGCCTCATCGGCAACTACCGCGCCCAGTTCGACCGCATCATCCGCACGTCGTCGTACGAGGATCTCGTGAAGCGCCTGCGTATCCGGGGCGAGTTCCTCAAAGAGTCGGAACGCCCCCGCCGCACCGAGCGGTGACCACGACGCCGGTCGAGATCGTCGGGTGGCCCACGCGCTTCGTGGGCGGCGACGGCGCGGCCCGGCGCGTGTTCGAGGAGCCGCTGCCGCCGGGCGCCACCGTCCGCTCGCTCCTCAAGGGACTCAGCACGCGCTTCCCCGAGCTGGACGATGCCCTCTGGCACGGGCGGGAGCTCGGCGAGCACATCGAGATCCTCGTCAACGACGCCGTCCTCGGCGTCGCCCACGACCTCGACAGCAAGCTGGCGCCCGGCGACCGCGTGACGCTGCTGGCGCAGTTCATGGGCGGACGCTGACGTGGCGCGCTGGGAGATCGTCGCCTGGCGCGACATCCCGGCCATGGTGGAGGCGCGCGACGACGCCGGGCAGGTGACGCTCTCGCTCAGCGAGAAGTTTCAGACCCTCATCGACTCCGTCGCGATGCAGCTCGGGCTGCAAGACGAGGCCGCCTATCTCGAGCACTGGGCGCGCCTGCCGGGCGGCGAGCGTCCGGGGAGCGCCCGCGCCGTCGGCGAGGCGGTGGTGGCCGAGCTGGAGGCGCGCTTCCCCGAGTTCATCGCGCGCGCGTTCCGGCCGTCGTGATCTCCGCCAAGCTCGTCGAGGACACCGCGCGTGAGCTGATGGCGCGCGCCGCCATCGACATCCCGGCCGACTACCGCGCCGGCGTGACCGCCGCGCGCGAGCGCGAGCAGAACCGGCTGGCGCGCTTCGTCCTCACCGAGATGGAGCGCAACTGGGACATCGCGACCGCCGACCGGCGGCCGATGTGCGCCGACACGGGGCTGCCGCGCTACTACGTCCGCGCGGGCAACGAGGCGGTCGTCGACGGTGGCTTCGTCGCCCTCGAGCGGGCGCTGCGCCGGGCCACCGCCGACGCCACGGCCACCATCCCGCTGCGCCCGAACCGCGTGCACCCGCTCACCCGCGCGGATCACAACAACAACGTCGGCGCCCACGCGCCCGAGGTCACGTACGCGTTCGAGCCCGGCGCCGACTGGATCGACGTCACCACCGTGCACAAGGGCGGCCTCTTCGGCAGCGACTACCGGATGCTGTTCCCCGCCGACGGCGTGGGCGGCATCAAGCGCTTCTTCGTCGACACCCTCGTGCAGTTCGGCAAGCGCGGGCTCGCCTGCCAGCCGGCCATCATGGGCGTGGGCCTCGGCGGCGCCAAGGACACGTGCGTGCGGCTCGGCAAGGAGGCGGCGTGCTTGCGCACGGTCGGCAGTCGTCATCCCGATCCCGTGGTCGCGCAGCTCGAGGCCGAGCTGACCACGCTCGGCAACTACGTCGGCATCGGCGCCATGGGCTTCGCGGGGACGTCGCTGGTCGTCGCGACCCACGTCGAGATCGCCCACACGCACACGGGCGGCCTGCCGGTCGGCATCCACGCCTTCTGCCTGTCGTCCCGGCGCGCCACCGCGCGCATCCACGCCGACGGTCGCGTCGAGTTCCGCAGCGACCCGCAATGGTTCACCGACTACTACCGCCGCGAGGGACTCGAGTGACGCCCGCGCCGACACGCCTCGAAGACGTGCGGATGCGCGACGTACACCTGACGACGCCGGTGAGCGACGCGGCGATCGCCGGCCTCGAGCTCGGCGACGTCGTCTACCTCTCGGGCGTCCTCTATACGGCGCGCGAGGGCGTCTATCGCAAGGTCGTCGACCGCGGCGTGCCCATGCCGCCCGGCGTGCGCGAGACGACCAACGTCAACTTCCACTGCTCGCCGGCGGCGGCCGTCCGCCCCGACGGCAGCTACGCGGTGGAGGCGGTGACGGCGACGGCGTCGTTCCGCTTCGGCAAGTCGATGAGTCGCTGGTTCGAGCGCTCGGGGGCGAAGGTCATCGTCGGCAAGGCCGGGCTGACCGAGCTCGCGTATCGCGAGTGGTTCGTGCCGCACGGCGCCGTCTACCTGACCACCGTCGGCTACGGCATGGGGGCCGCCTACGGCCAGGGCATCCGCCGCGTGCGCGAGGTGCACTGGCTCGCCGAGCTCGGCATCGCGCAGGCGATGTGGGTGCTCGAGGTCGAGCGGCTGGGCCCGTTCCTCGTCGAGGGCGACTGCGCGGGGCGCAGCCTCTTCGCGCTCGCCAACCGCGAGATCGACCTGCGCCTGCACGAGGTCTACACGGGGCTGCCCGGATACTCGATGGGACGCTTCGGCGAGGCCACCTCGCGGACCGACGAGGTAGTGTGATTTAAGCCACCGTCCGGTGATCGAGGCGCGCCACGGCTTTGCCGGGGCGCGACGAGCGTGGGGGGTGTGGGGGGCGCGTGATCGAGGAGCGCCACGGGTTCCCCGGGGCGCGACGAACGCTGGGGGGTGTGGGGGGCCATTTCGGGGCCCCCCACCTAGTAGTCACCCGCGCCAGCGCTCCGCGTAGCGCTCGGTGTCCAGACCGAGCGTCCACCGCGCGAGCAGCCAGACGATGAAGAAGAGCGTTCGCCACGGCCCGCGCGCGAGAAAACGGCGCCCCGACGTCACGACCGGCGCGTCCACGAGCACGCTGCGCCCGCGCGCCTTGAGCCGCTGGGAGAAGTCGAGGTCCTCCATGAGGCGCAGGTCGCGATACCCGCCGAGCGCGCGGAAGACCTCGGCGCGGACGAAGATCCCCTGGTCGCCGTACCAGTTGCGCGTGAGGCGGTAGCGAATGCGGTTGACGAGGTTGATCGCGCGCAGGCTCCACGCGGGCTCGGCGAAGCGGTGCTCGAAGGCGCCGCCCACGACGCGCGGGTCGGCGAGCGCGGCCGCGATGCGGGCGAGCGCGTCGGGCGGCGGCATGGAGTCGGCGTGCAGGAAGAAGAGGACCTCGCCGCCGGCGGCGGCCGCCCCCGCGTTCATGAGGGCGGCGCGCGTCCCGCTCTCGGGCCAGAGCAGGCGCACCCTTTCCCGGGCTGCGTGTGTCGTACCGGCGGGATCGCCGCAGGCGGCGACGACGATCTCGGCGCGGGAGCGCTCCTCCAGGCGGTCCAGCGCGTCGAGCGTGAGCGCCAGGGCGGCAGCGTCGTTGCGCGCGGGAATGACGATCGAGCACCAGACGGCCATGGCCGCCACTCTACCGCGCGGCTCCGGCCAGCCACCCGTGCGAGAATCGACGTAGATTCGTGGGGAGGACTGCATGATCCGACGTCGCGCGCGCCTCACGCTGGCCGTCACGCTGCTGACGTTGGCCGGCGCCGGCGGGACGGCCGCCCAGCCCGCGCCGGGCACCGCCGCGCCGGAGATCACCGCCGGCAAGTGGATCAACAGCGCGCCGCTGACGATCGACGCCCTGCGCGGCCGCGTGGTGGCGGTCGAGTTCTGGACGTTCGGCTGATACAACTGCAAGAACGTGATCCCGCAGTTGCGGGACTGGCATGCGCGGTACGCGGGGCAGGGGCTGACCATCGTCGGCGTGCACTGCCCGGAGTTCGGCTGGGAGAAGCCGTTCGACAAGGTCGTGGACGCCGTGCGCGAGCTCGGGATCAAGTACGCCGTCGTGCAGGACAACGACTTCGCCGTCTGGAACCGCTACGCCGTGCGCGGGTGGCCGACGCTGGTCCTCGTCGACAGGCGAGGCATCGTTCGTTACCGCCACATCGGCGAGGGCGAATACGCGGAGACCGAGGCGAGCATCCGTCGCCTCCTCGCGGAGAAGTGAGCGCCGGGGTCGGGGGGACATGATGAGGCTGAAGCACTCGGACGTCACGCCGGAGCCGGTCTATCTCAACCGCCGCGCGTTCATGGTCGGCGCCGCCGCCCTGGTCGTCGCCGGCGGCGCGAGCGCAGCCGCCGCGCCGCCGGAGCCGGGGCCGCTCAAGGCCACGCCGAATCCGACGTTCCGCGTCGAGGACCCGCCGACCAAGTACGAGAGCGCGACCACCTACAACAACTTCTACGAGTTCGGCACCGACAAGGGCGATCCCTCGCGGCGCGGCCACACCCTCCGTCCCCGGCCGTGGTCGGTCGTCGTCGACGGGCTCGTGGCCAAGCCACAGCGCCTGGACATCGACGAGGTCCTCAAGGCCGCGCCGCTCGAGGAGCGCATCTACGCGCTGCGCTGCGTGGAGGCGTGGTCGATGATCATCCCGTGGATCGGCTACCCGCTGTCGGTGGTGCTCAAGCGCGCCGAGCCCACGCGCAAGGCGAAGTACGTCGAGTTCACGACTCTCAAGGACCCCGAGCAGTTCCCGGCGCAGAAGCCCGGGCTCTTCGGTCTCGGCGGCGGGCTCGACTGGCCGTACACGGAGGGACTGCGCCTCGACGAGGCGATGCATCCGCTCACGCTGCTGACGCTCGGCATGTACGGCAAGGTGCTGCCCAACCAGAACGGCGCGCCCGTGCGCGTGGTCATCCCGTGGAAGTACGGCTTCAAGAGCGCGAAGTCGATCGTGCGCATCCGTCTCACCGAGGAGGAGCCGAAGACGGCCTGGAACAAGGCGGCGCCGCAGGAGTACGGCTTCTACTCCAACGTGAACCCCACCGTCGACCACCCGCGCTGGAGCCAGGCCACCGAGCGGCGCATCGGCGAGTTCCGCCGGCGCAAGACGCTCATGTTCAACGGCTACGCGGACCAGGTCGCGTCTCTCTACACGGGGATGGATCTGAAGACGCTCTACTAGCGTCGTGTCCCGGCGCGTCCGCGTCGCGCTCAAGGTCGGCGTGTGGGCGGCCTGTCTCGTCCCGCTCGCGAAGCTCCTCTACGGCTTCTGGACGGACGATCTCACCGCCAACCCGATCTCCTACGTCACCAACGAGCTCGGCCAGACGACGCTGCGCCTGCTCCTGATCAGCCTGTCGCTCACGCCGCTCCGCATCCTCTTCGGCTGGGGCTGGCAGATGCCCTTCCGCCGGCTGCTCGGGCTGTTCGCGTTCTTCTACGTGTGCCTGCACCTGTCGGTGTGGGTGGTGCTCGACCACTTCTTCGACTGGCGCGAGATGGGCGCCGACATCGTGAAGCGGCCGTACATCACCGTGGGCATGCTCGCGTTCTCGCTGCTCCTGCCCCTGGCCGCGACCTCGACGACGGGCATGATCAAGCGGCTCGGCGCGGCGCGCTGGCGACGGCTGCACCGGCTCGTCTACGTCGCGGCGGTGGCGGGCTGCCTGCACTTCATCTGGCTCGCCAAGAAGGTGCGGGTCGACCCGTGGGTCTACGCGGCGATCCTCGCGCTGCTGCTCGCCATCCGCGCGTGGGACGCCGCGCGGAGATTCGCCAGGAGACGCGGCGATCTGCTAGGCTCCTCGCGCATGGACTCGACCGTCGGTCCGTCCTCGCGGCCGGGCGCGCTCCTTCTTCTCGTCCTCCTCCTCGCGGGCTGCGCCTCCGTGACCGCGCGCGCGCCGGGTGTCGCCAGCCCGACGCGGCAGGTGCTGCCGAACGGCGTCGTCCTCATCAGCCAGGAGCACCGCGCGAGCGACATCGTGGCGGTGCAGCTCTGGCTGCGCGTGGGCGGGCGCGACGAGGCGCCGGCCGAGCTCGGGCTGTCGCACTACCTCGAGCACATGCTCTTCAAGGGCACGCCGACGCGGCCACCCGGCTCGATCGACGCGGAGCTCGAGGGGCTCGGCGGCAACAGCAACGCGTTCACCTCGTACGACTTCACGCATTACGACGTCGTGGTGCCGCTGTCGGGCCTCCGCGCCGCCGCCGCGCTGCTCGCCGACATCGCGGTCAACGCCGCCTTCGTGCCCGCGGAGCTGGAGAGCGAGAAGAAGGTGGTCTTCGAAGAGATGAATCTGACCGAGGACGACCCCGAGCGCTTCCTCACGCGGCGGCTGACCGAGGCGGCGTACGTGGAGCACCCCTACGGCCGGCCGATCCTGGGTACGCGCGAGCTCGTGGGCGGCCTCACGCGCGACACGCTGAACGCGTACTACAAGAAGCACTACGTCCCCGGCAACATGGCGCTCGTCGTGGTGGGCGCGGTGACCCCCGCCCAGGCGCGCGCGGTGGCCGCCGAGACGTTTGGCCGGCTGACCGGGCCGGCACCCGCGCGGCCGGCCGCGCCGCCGCCCCGGCGCCTCGCGGGCGGCGCCGGCGAGGACGTGCGGCGCCCCGAGCAGCAGGCCTATCTCGGCCTCGCGTGGCACGCCGCGCCGACCGGCAACACGGACATCTACGCGGTGGACCTGCTGACCTACATCCTCGGCGACGGCCCCTCCAGCCGCCTCAACCAGGTGCTGCGCGAGCAGCGCGGCCTCGTGCAGACGATCGAGGCCTCGTACGTCCCGCGCCAGCAGTCCGGGCTGGTGTCGGTCACCGCGCGTCTCGACGCGAAGCACCTCGCCGCCGCCGAGGCGGCCGTGCGCGAGGTCGTGCGCCGCGTGCGCCAGCAGGGCGTGACGCCGGCCGAGCGCGAGCGCGCCATCATCACGGCCGAGTCGACCTACGCCTTCGACATCGAGACGGCCGAGGGGCTGGCCAAGAACTACGGTCAGGCCGAGACGACGTGGAGCCTTCAGGACGAGGTCGAGTACCTGAAGCGGTTGCGCCAGGTGACCGCCGAGCAGATCCGCAACGCGGCGCGGACCTATCTCGCGGACGACAACTACGTGCGCGTCCGCTTCCTGCCGGAGAGCGCCCGGTGAGCCGGCGCGGCCTCGTGGCGGCGCTGCTCGTGGCGCTGGCGGTGCCGGCGCTGGCGCCCGCGCAGCCGCGCGACGACGTTCGCCGGATGCGGCTGCCGAACGGGCTCAGCGTGATCGTGCGCCAGAGCGACGTGGCGCCCGTGGTGGCCGTGTCGCTCCTGATCCGGATGGGCACGCGCTGGGAGACGCCCGAGACCGCCGGGCTCTCGAACTTCGTCCACGCGGTGATGGTGAAGGGCACGGCCCGGCGCAGCGGCTCCGACCTGGCGGAGGCGGTGGCCGGGTTGGGCGGCAAGCTCAGCGCCTCCGGCGAGGCGGATTACTCGGAGATCCGCGCCTCGGCGCTGTCGCGCTTCTGGCGCGAGCTGCTCGGGCTCACCGCCGAGCTGGCGCTCGAGCCGAAGCTGGCGCCCGAGGAGGTCGACCGCGAGCGCGACTTCCTGCTCTCGCGCCTGCAGCGTCGCCGCGACAACGCCCCCTCGCGCGCCTTCGACGAGTTCTACGCCCTGCTGTACGGCCGGCATCCGTACGCCATCCCCGCCCTGGGGACGTCCGCCTCGCTCGCGCGCTTCGACCACGCCGCCGTGGTCGAGCGCTATCGCGCGTTCTACCGTCCGGACCGCATGGTCCTGGCCGTGAGCGGGCAGGTGCCGGTCGACGACGTGCTCGCCGAGGTCCAGCGGCGCTTCGGCGCGCTGCCGCCGGGCAGCTCTGCCGCGCTGGACGCGCCGGTCCCGCCGCCGGTCGTTGTCGCGCGCCGCAGCGTGATCGAGCAGGCCGCGCAGCAGACGCAGATCCTCGTGGGCGGACTGGCGCCGCCGCTCGACCATCCGGATCACGCGACCGTGAAGGTGCTGTCGAGCGTGCTGGGCGGCGGGATGGCGGGGCGGCTCTTCGTCGAGCTGCGCGACAAGCGCGCGCTCGCGTACACGGCCACGGCGTTGTACGAGCCCGTGAAGGAGCCGGGCGTGCTCGTGCTCTACCTGGGCACGACGCCGGAGACGGCGGCGCAGGCGGAGCAGGCGCTGCTCGCGGAGGTCGGGCGCGTGAAGGGCGAGCCGGTGCCGGCCGAGGAGCTGGCGCGCGCCAAGAGCTACTTGCTCGGCCGTTACGCGATGGACCGGCGCACGAGCGAGCGGCTCGCCTGGTATCTCGCCTTCTACGACGTGGAGGGCGTGGGCGCCGAGTACCCCGAGCGGTACCGCCGCGCGGTGCAGGCCGTCACCGCCGCCGACGTGCAGCGCGCGGCCACGACGTACCTCGCGGCGCCGGTCACGCTCGTGCTCGGCCCGCGTCCGCCGCGCTGAGCCGCCTGCTCGACCGCCTGCAGCGCCTCTTTCCCGACGCCTCGCGCACGGCCATCCGCGGCTGGCTCGCGGCCGGGCGCGTGCGGGTGGACGGCGTCGTCGTCGGTCGCGGCGACGCCGACGTTCCCGACGCCGCGCGCGTCACCCTCGGCGCGCCGGCGCCGTCGTTTCCCTCCGCGCTGCGGCTCGTGCACGAGGACGACGATCTGCTCGTCGTCGAAAAGCCGCCCGGCCTCCTCACCATCGGCACGGCGCGGGAGCGCGAGCGAACGCTCTACCGGCTGCTCTCCGACTACGTCCGCGCGACTCCTCACCGGCGTGCCTCGCCGTCGGCGGCGGCTCGCACGGCCACACGACTGTTCATCGTCCACCGCCTGGATCGCGAGACCTCGGGACTTCTCGTGTTCGCGAAGTCGGCCGCGGTGAAGCGCGCGCTGCAGGCGCAGTTCGCCGCGCGCGCCGTCGAGCGCGGTTACGTGGCCGTGGTGGAGGGCCGCGTGCGCGACGATGCCGGCACGCTGCGCGACCGCATCGTCGAGGACCCGACGACGCTGCGCGTGCGGGCGGGACGCGGGGGTGGCCGCGAGGCGGTCACGGAGTACCGCGTGCGCGAGCGCCGTGCCCGCTCGACCGTGCTCGAGTTGCGCCTGCGTACCGGCCGGCGCGGCCAGATCCGCGCCCAGCTCGCGGCGCTCGGCCATCCGATCGTCGGCGATCGCGCGTTCGGCGCGACCACCGATCCGGTGCGTCGCGTCTGCCTGCACGCCGCCGTGCTCGGCTTCACCGACGCGCGCGGCCGCGCCCAGCGATTCACGAGCGCGCCGCCTACCTCATGGGGGGCCTCGATAGGGCCCCCCAAACCCCCCGACGCTCGGCGCGTCCCGGGAAACCCGTGACGCGCCTCGAATTCGTCGGGCCCCCCAAACCCCCCGACGCTCGGCGCGTCCCGGGAAACCCGTGACGCGCCTCGAATTCTCGCGGGACCCGACGTGGCCTCCCCAAACTTCCCGGCGCTCGTCGATTCCGAGTGGCTCCATGCCTGCAGTCGTCACATGGGTGAAGACGATTCACGAGGTCGCATGAGGAGGTTCGCAGAAATGACAAAGCGAATGGCGGCGGCGATTGCCGGCCTCGGCCTGCTCGCCACGACGATGGCAGCGTGCAGCACGGTGGCCGGGGCGGGCCTGGGCGCCGGCGCGGGCGCCGCGATCGGCCCGGGGACCGGTTACGGCGCGGGCAAGGGTGCGTTGATCGGTACGGGCGTGGGCGCCGCGGCCGGCGCGATCTACGGCGCGACGAAGAAGTAAGGGATCGAGACGGCGGCGGGGGCTCCAGCCCCCGCCCCGTCAGGTCTCGAGCTCTTCGCGGCGCGCGCCGCGGGCGTCCTCGGCCGCTTTGATCTCGTCGGCGAAGAGTCCCGCGTGCAGCGGACAGGGCGGTTTGTTTTCTTCGACGTACTGACACTCGGTCTGGTTGCACTGCACGAAGTAGCCCTGGACGCGACCGAATCCTCCCGGCCGCTTGAGGCGGATCATCACGGCCTCGGACACCACGGAGCACCAGAACTCACGCGCACGGCCCCGGCTCACGTCTTCGGGTTCTCCTTCCTGACTGACAGCGCCTCCCACCATACGCTTTCCGCCCCGTCGTGACAATGCGGATCGCGGGCTCGGCGAGCGGGCCGTAATTCGGTGTCGCAAAAGGGGCGGGACTTCAGATATATTGTTGCGCTAGGTTTCCGAGGTCAATCCGTCGGGGAGGAATCGCATTGGCTCGCTCGGCGCTGGACCGCCTCGCCACCGTCGCCTGCTTCGCCATGCTCGCGCTCGGATTGACGGCATGCAGCACGGTCTCCAGCGCCTCCCGCGCAGAGTCCGCGGGCTACGTCGGTCCGCCACGCACGATCGAAGCCGCTCTGCCGCCCAACGGCGAAATCGCCGCCGCGCCCACGGCCACGTCGCCCGACGCCGACCTCACGCTCCTCGCCGCCGGCCCCGTCGCCGGCGAGACGGCCTCCGACGCGGTGGCGCAGAGCCAGGAGCCGGCCGCCGACACGGCGGCGCGCTACGAGGGCATGGCCCAGGCGCGCGAGTCGATCACCGACATGGAGCCCGAAGAATACGACCCGTGGGAGCGCTTCAACGAGAAGACGTTCGAGTTCAACCGGCGCCTCGACAAGTACATCCTCAAGCCGGTGGCGAAGGGCTATAACTTCATCGTGCCCGACGAGATCCAGATCATGGTCTCGAACGGTTTCGACAACATCTCGTTCGTGCCCCGGCTCGTGAACAGCCTGCTGCAGGGCAAGGCCATGGGCGCCGGCCGCGAGCTCTCGCGCTTTCTCATCAACAGCACCGCCGGTGTCGGCGGCCTGTTCGACCCGGCCAAGGACGTCTTCGGCATCCTCAAGAGCCGCGAGGACTTCGGGCAGACGCTCTGTGTCTGGGGCGTTGGGACCGGGCCGTACGTGGTCGTGCCGTTTCTCGAGCCGCTGACGGTGCGCGACGGGGTGGGCAAGGCCGTCGACACCGCCCTCGACCCGCTCGCGTATTTCCTGCCGTTCCTCTGGGACCGGCTCGGCATGAAGGTGGGCGACATCGTGAACGAGCGGTCGCTCAACCTCGACCTGTTCCAGGGCTTCGAGGAGAGCGTGATCGACATGTACAGCGCCGTCCGTCACGCGTTTCTGCAGCGCCGCGAACGCCTCTGCCGCGAGTAGCGGCCTCGGGGGACACGCGGCGTGCGGGGCAGGACCTGGGCCGCCGGCGGCACGGCGCTGGGGCTGGCCGCCCTGATTCTGGCCGCGTGGCACGTCGCCTCGTCCCGCGCGGTCGCCGCGCCCACTGACGAACGCGAGGTCCAGGCCGGCCGCGCGCTCTTCGCCACCCACTGCGCCACCTGTCACGGAGAGGGCGGCCGCGGCGACGGCGCCTCGGCCTCGGGCTTCGCCACCAGGCCCTCCGACCTCGCCGACGGGCGCCTCATGAACGGGCTGCCCGACGAGTTCCTCGTCAGCGTGATCACCCACGGCGGGCCCGCGCAGGGGCTCGCGCCCACGATGCCGCCGTTCGACCGCACGCTCAGCGCCGATCAGATCCGCCGCCTCGTCGCCTTCGTGCGCACGCTCGCAAAGCCGGACTACCGCGGCGGACCGGCGGGGCTCACGCGGCCGCCGCGCGCGCCGAAGCAGCCGATCTTCTTCAACCACGTGATCCACGCCGGCTCGTTCCAGATCCCCTGCCAGTACTGCCACGCCGACGCGCGGCGCTCGGAGTACGCGGGGCTCCCATCCGTCGAGCGGTGCGTCGGCTGCCACAAGATCATCGGCGTGGCGGACAACCCCGAGATCGGCAAGATCCACGAGTACGCGCGCCGCGGCGCGCCGATCCCCTGGGCGCGCGTGTTCAAGGTCCCGGAGTTCACGTACTTCCCGCACAAGGCCCACGTCCGGGCGGACGTGGCCTGCCAGGACTGTCACGGCCCCATCGAGCGAATGCCCGTGGTGGGCGCCGACACCGGACCCGCGCTCACGAACGACCTCGCGCACCTGGTGGGCCTGCACCCGCCGTCGCGTCCGCTCACGATGGGCTGGTGCGTCGAGTGCCACCGCCGCGAGAACGCGGCGCGCGCGACGCGCGCCCCCCTCGACTGCGTAGCCTGCCACCACTGAGCCGCGTGCGCGCGCGAACGTCGCGCCGGGCGCTCGTGAGGACCGAGATCCTCACCACGGCCGCGGAGCTGTTCCGCGCGCGCGGCTACCGCGCCACGACGCTCGACGACCTCGCGCGGCGGCTCGGCATGTCGAAGGCGACGGTGTACGGCCACTTCCGCTCGAAGGAGGACCTGCTCGCCGCGATCTTCCACCGCACGATGACGCTGGCGGAGGCGGGGCTGGCGGCGATCCGCGCGAGCGGCCTGCCGCCGGCCGAGCAGCTGCGCGAGGTGATCCGCCACCACGTCCGCCTGGTGGTGGCCGAGCGCGCGTTCCTCACCGTGTTCTTCAGCGAGGAAGGCAGCCTGCCCGCGCGCTTGCAGAAAGACATCGTGCGCCGCAAGGCGCGCTATGACCGGACGGTGCGCGCGATCGTCGAGCGCGCCGCGCGGGCGGGGCAGGTTCGCGTCGCCGAGCCGCGCCTGCTCGTGCTCGCGCTGCTCGGCATGTCGAACTGGGTCTATCGCTGGTATCACCCTGGCCGCGGCCGGGCCTGGGACGCCGATACGATCGCCGCGGCGTTCATCGACCTCGTCGAGCGCGGCTACCTGGCCACGCCCGCCGCCCGCGGCCGCGAGGTGGGCCGGCGCCTGCAGCGGCTGGAGGGGGAGATCCGGGCGCTGCGGCCGCTCCTGCGCGGTATTTCCCGGCCCTAGGCCGACTGTGCTAAATTTGTGGCACTTTCAACGCGTCGCCACCGTTGGTGGCGGGATCACACGGGAGAGGCGAGGGGCCATGTCCAAGGCGAGCGCCCGCACCATCGCAGTCGGAGTCGTTGCACTTCTCCTGCTGCTGACGTGGGGTCAGGCGGAGGCGCAGATTCCGGCGGCGAGCGCCGAGGTCGCGCGCGTGGCGGGCCAGGTGTCCGTCCTGCCCAAGGGCCAGCGGATCTGGGCGCCGGCCACCGTGGGCACCCGGCTCGTCGAGGGTGACCAGATCCGCGCGCTGGCTGCCAGCTCCGCCGACCTCAGCCTGCCCGACGGCAGCACGATCCTCGTGGCCGAGAACACGCGGTTCGCGGTCACCAAGCTCGAGTACGACCCCCAGACGCGCGACCGCAACGCGGCGTTCTACCTCGTCGCCGGCAAGGTGCACGCGCGGATCTCGGCGACCGCCGTCCAGCTGGCGCGCGCGCGTCAGTCGAACTTCACGATCTCGACGCCGTCCGGCGTGGCGGCCGTGCGGGGCACCATCGCGGTGGTCGCGCACAATCCACGGACGGGCGAGACGATCGTCTTCGCGCTGCCGTCGCCGGGACAGCTGGCCGAGGCCGCGCGCGTCACCTACGTCAGCCGCAACGGCCAGCAGGTCACCATCGTCGGCGGGGAGTTCACGCGCCAGATCGGGACGGGCGCGCCGAGCGCGCCGACGCCGATCTTGAACCTGGCGCCGGCGGCCCAGCCCGCGATCCTGGACGCGGGCAACGCCAGCACGGCGAACGTGCCGGAGCTCACCGGGTTCAACGTGACGATCATCCCGTCGAGCCAGGACGTCACGCTGGTGCAGACGGCGACGGGCTTCAGGTCCGTCGTGGGGGGACCGGGGCCGGTGAACACGACGGACTGGACGCCGAGCGGCACGCCGGGCGTCGGCCGCGACATCCTGGCGAATCAGAGCCAGCCGGTCTGCACGCCGTCGTCGCTGACGACCTGTCCCTAGGCTGAGCGCGTCGCCCCGCCCGGGGTGGTGGTGAGCCCGAGCAGCTCGTAGACCACCACCGGGCGGGTCTTGCCCTTCACCATCACCTCGCCGAGCGGCCGCGCCTCGATCCCGTCCTTCGCGGCCTCGTACGTGGCCTCGCTGATGATCACGTGGGTGGTGGTCTCGTACTCCTTGTTGAGCGCCTCGAGCCGCGCGCCCAGGTTCACCTCGTCGCCGATCACGGTGTAGTCGAAGAGCTGCTCGGAGCCGAGGTTGCCGACGACCATGGCGCCGGTGTTGACGCCCAGCCCGATGCGGAACGGCTCCTTGCCCTCGGCGCGCCATTTGTCGGTGAGCTGCTCGACGGCCGCCGTCATGGCGAGCGCCGCCCGGCAGCCGCGCAGCGCGTGGTCGGGGTAGGCGATGGGCGCGCCGAACTCGGCCATCACCGCGTCGCCGATGTACTTGTCGAGCGTGCCGCCTTCCTTCTGCACGATGTCGGTCATCCGCGTGAGGTACTCGCGCAGCCTCTGCACCACGACCTGCGGATCGTGCTTCTCGGTGAAGGTCGTGAAGTCGCGGATGTCCGAGAAGAGCACGGTCACCGTGCGCAGCTCGCCGCCGAACGAGAGCCCGGCCGGGTCCTGCATGATCCGCTCGACGACCTCCGGGCTCACGTACTGCTGGAACGCGCGCTTGGTCCAGCGGCGCTGCAGCTCCTCGGTCAGGATGCGGTAGATCGTGATCGCGACGAAGGTGACCACCAGCGCCAGCGAGGGATAGACGAGCGGCACCCACAGGCCCTGGCGGAAGGCGGCGTGCGCGCCGGCGAAGAGCGCACCCCAGAGCGCCAGCGTCACGAGCGCGGAGGGCCCGGGGCGTAGGGCGGGCAGCACGAGCGCCAGCAGCAGCGGCAGCGCGACGATGGCGACGGCCTCTGCCAGCTCCACCCACACCGGGCGGACGATGACGCGCCCGTCGAGAATGTTCGCGGCCATGTTGGCGTGCTTCTCGACGCCGGGGTAGACGGGTGAGAAGGGCGTGACGCGCAGATCGTAGGTGCCCTCGGCGGTGGCGCCGACGAACACGATTTTGTCCTTCAAGCGCTCAGGGCTGACGCGGCCCGCGAGGATCTCGGCGGCGCGGATGTGTGGGTAGGTGCCCGTCGGGCCCGCGTAATCCACGAGCACGCGCAGCCGCGCGTCCACCGGGATGGCCACGTCGCCGAGCCACACCGCGCGGCCGAACTCGATCCTCACCGCGAACGGGTCGATCCCCGCCGCGAGGCGGACGGCCGACAGCGCCAGGCTCGGATAGTAGTAGCCGCGTGACTCGATGGCGAGGGCGTCGTAGCGCGTGGCGCCGTCGGGATCCGGGAGCATGTTGACGTGGCCCAGCGCCGCCGCCGCGTCGAGCAGCGGCGGGATCGGGAATTCGGCGGCGTCGGCGTGAAACGCGGGGAACATCCCGCGCTCGGCGTAGCTCTTGAACGCGACGATGGCCGACTTGGCCGGCGCGCCCTGGCGCTCGGGCACCGCCTCGCGCGGCACCACGCTGAGCACGAAGTTGATGGGCAGCACCACGCGCGCGTTGTCGCGGAGGGCCGCGGCCAGCCGCGCGTCGGGATCGGCCTCCCGCGCGATGCGCGCCAGCTCGGCGGCGACGGCGCGATCGCGGCCGCCGAGCCGCTCGCCGATCCGTGCCGCCGCGCGCTGCTCGCCGCTCACCTCGGGCTCGATCAGCAGGACGTCGAAGGCGACCACCGCCGCCCCGGCCGCCGTCAGCCGTCGGACCAGGTCGGCCATCACCGTGCGCGACCAGGGCCAGCGGCCGTGCGCCCTGAGGCTCGCCCCGTCGATGGCCACGATCGCGACCTGGGCGTGCGCCGGCCGCGCGCCGCGCAGTCGGAAGTGCTGGTCGTAGAGCTTCAGCTCGAGGACGTGGAGAAACTGCGGCGCGGCCCAGAAGAGGCCGCCCACCACGACGATCACCGCCACCGCGAGCCCGAGCGTGCGCCAGCGGCGGGTGCGCGCCGCCGAGGCCATCAGTCGGCCTTGAAGTATTTCGCCGCGGGGTGGTGGAAGACGAGCGCGGAGACCGAGGCCTCCGGATCCATCATGAAGCCCTCGGTGAGCCGCACGCCGATCTCCGCGTCGGGGCGGAGCAGCCGCCAGAGCGTGGCCTGGTCGCCGAGGTCGGGACACGCCGGATAGCCGAACGACACCCGGATGCCGCGATAGCGGCCCTTGATGCGGTCGGCGATCGTCACGTCGGGCGGGTCGGGGAAGCCCCAGAGCGTGCGCAGCCGCGCGTGCAGCATCTCGGCGAACGCCTCCGCCGACTCGATGGCGAGGGCCTGCAGCGCGTGCGACTTGAGATAGGCGCCCTGCTCTTTCCACGCCTGCGCCTGCTCGCGCACGCCGCCGCCGCACGTGACGACGAAGAGCGCGACGGCGTCGTCGACGTCCTCGCGGACGTAGTCGGCGAGGCAGAGCCGCTCGCCGTCGCGCTGGCGCGGGAAGGTGAAGCGCGCGGCCTCGGCGCCGTCGGGCGCCCACAGCCGCACGCTCTCGCCCTCGGCGCGGGCGCGGAACCAGCGGTAGACGCCGTCGGCGCGGAGGAGATCGTCGCGCGCCACCTCCGCCTTCAGCGCCTCGACCACGTCGTGGAGCTCGCGCGCCTTCGGATCGCCGTCCTCCAGCAGGCGCGACACCAGCCCCCGCAGGCCGAGATGCTTGCCGTAGAGCATCTGGAGGTTCAGGTACGGATAGATCTGGGCGAGCGGCACGCGGCGGAGCACGTGCGAGTCGAGGTCGGGCGGCGCCGGCGGCGGCACGCGCGGCACGTCCGCCTTCGCGCGCGCGGGCGCCGACGCCGGGCGGGGCGCGGCGGCGGCCGCGGCGCCGCCGACCAGCGTCGCCTGCTCGGCGCGCACGCGCTCGACGAGCCCTTCGCGCGTCACCGCCGAGAAGAGCTGGTTGGCGAGATCGAGGCCGTCCATCGCGTCCTTCGCGTAGAGCGTCAGCCCGCCGTACTCGGCGGCGATGCGCGTGGCGGTGAACTTGCGCGTGAGCGCGGCGCCGCCGACGAAGAGCGGGATCTCGATGCCGGCCACCTTGAGGTCCTGGGCGGTCACCACCATCTGCTGCGCCGACTTCACGAGGAGCCCCGACAGCCCGAACGCGTCCGGCTTGTGCGTGTGGTAGGCGGCGATGAGGTCTTCCGGCGGGACCTTGATGCCGAGGTTGATCACGCGGTAGCCGTTGTTGCCGAAGATGATCTCGACCAGGTTCTTGCCGATGTCGTGGACGTCGCCCTTCACGGTGGCCAGCACGATCACGCCGCGCGTGGCCGACTCCGCCTTCTCCATGTGGGGCTCGAGGTGGGAGACGGCCGCCTTCATCGCCTCCGCCGACTGGAGCACCTCGGCCACGATGAGCTGGTTGTCGTTGAAGAGCCGCCCGACCTCGTCCATGCCGCGCATCAGCGGCCCGTTGATGATCTCGAGCGGCGCCGCCTCCCCGAGCTTTTCGTCGAGGTCCTCGAGCAGGCCGTCGCGGCTGCCCTCGACGATGTAGCGCGCGAGGCGCTCGTCCAGGGTCAGCGTCTCGCGTGGCGCCGCCGTCTTCACGCGGTCGCGGAAGTGGGCGGCGAAGGCGGCCACGGGGTCGGCGCCGCGGCCGTAGAGGAGGTCCTCGGCGAGCCGGCGCTCCTCCTCGGGGATCGAGGGGTAGCGCTCGAGCCGCTCCGTGTTGATGATCGCGTAGTCGAGCCCCGCCTTCGTGCAGTGATAGAGGAAGACGCCGTTGAGCACCTCGCGCCCCGCCGGGGGCAGCCCGAACGAGACGTTGGAGATGCCGAGGATCGTCTTGCACTCCGGGAAGCGGGCCTTGATCGCCCGCAGACCCTCGATCGTCTCGACCGCAGAGCCGATGTAGTTCGCGTCGCCGGTGCCGACGGGGAAGACGAGCGGATCGAAGATCAGGTCGCGCGCGGGGATCCCGTACTTGCGCGTGAGCAGCTCGTGCGAGCGCTCGGCGATCGCGAGCTTGCGCTGCCGCGTGACGGCCATGCCCTGCTGCTTGTTCTCGTCGATGCAGCCGACCACGACGGCGGCGCCGTACGCGCGCAGCAGCGGCGCCACCCGCTCGAAGCGCTCCTCGCCGTCCTCGAGGTTGATCGAGTTCACGATGGCCTTGCCCTGGCAATGGCGGAGGGCCAGCTCGAGGACGGCGGCGTCGGTGGAGTCGATCATGAGCGGGACCTTGACGCGCCGGGTCAGCTCGCGCATGAAGCGGTCCATGTCCGCCGCCTCGTCGCGGTCGGGGTTGGCCAGGCAGACGTCGAGCACCTGGGCGGAGGCGCGCACCTGCGCGCGGCCGATCTCGGCCGCGTCGTCGAACCGGTCGGCGACGACGAGCTCCTTGAACTTTCGCGAGCCGATCACGTTGGTGCGCTCGCCCACGAAGATCGGCCGGTTGTCGTCGCCGGGGTAGAGCACCTCGATGCCGCTCACGCCCTGGGGCTCCGCCGTCGCGGGCACCCGCGGCGGCTTGCCGGCCACGAGCCGCGCGATGGCGCGGATGTGCTCGGGCGTCGTCCCGCAGCAGCCGCCGACCAGGTTGACCCAGCGCTCGTCGACGAAGCGGGCGAGCTTGAGAGCCAGGCTCTGCGGCGTCTCGCCGTACTGGCCGCGCTCGTCGGGCAGCCCTGCGTTGGGGTACACGCTCGTCCAGCAGGTGGCGATGGCCGCCAGCGAGCGGAGATGATCGGTCATGAACTCGGGGCCGGTCGCGCAGTTGAGCCCGATCGAGAACAGTCCGAGGTGCTGGAGCGAGACGTAGAGTGCCTCGACGCCCTGGCCGGCGAGCATGGTGCCCATCGGCTCGATCGTCGCTGAGACCATGAGGGGCACGTCGTCGCTACCGGCGGCGCGCCGCGCTCGGAGGACCCCGAGCGCCGCGGCTTTCAGATTCAGCGTGTCCTGCGCCGTCTCGAGCAACAGCGCGTCGACGCCGCCGGCCAGGAGCCCGGCCGCCTGGACCTCGTAGGCGGCGGCGACCTCGTCGAACGTCACGTTGCGCGTGACCGTGATCGAGCGCGTGGACGGGCCCATGGCCCCGACCACGTACCGGTCGCCGGCGGCGTCGCGCGCCAGCCGCGCCGCGGCCAGGCACAGCGCGTGGGCGCGGTCGGCGAGGTCGTACTCGGCGAGCACGTACGGCGCGCAGCCGAAGGTGTTGGTGGACACGACGTCGGCGCCGGCCTCGAGGTAGGCCGCGTGGATGCCGCGGATGACGTCGGGCCGCGTGAGGTTCAGGTGCTCGTTGCAGCCCTCGTAGCGCTCGCCGCCGAAGTCGGCGGCGCCGAGGCCGGCGGCCTGGATCATCGTCCCCATCGCGCCGTCGAGCACCAGGATGCGGCGTGCGAGGGCGTCGGCGAAACGCGTCATATATTGAGTATAGTAGCGCACATGAGTACCCCGACCCCGCAGACGCCGCTGTCGCTCGATGGCATCCGTGTCGTGGACCTCTCCCGCGTGCTGGCCGGTCCGTACTGCGGCGCGCTGCTCGGCGACCTCGGCGCCGACGTGATCAAGGTCGAGGATCCGGGCGTGGGCGACGAGTCACGCACGTGGCCGCCGCACAAGGACGGCGAGTCCGCCGGGTACCTCGTCAACAACCGCAACAAGCGCGGCATCGCCGTCAACTTGAAGGAGCCGGACGGGGTCGCCCTCGTGCGCCGGCTCGCCGCGAAGGCCGACGTCCTCATCGAGAACTTCCGCACGGGAACGATGGAGGAGTTCGGCCTCGGCTACGAGGGGCTCGCGCGGGAGAACCCGCGGCTCGTCTACTGCTCCGTCTCGGCCTTCGGCCGCACGGGCCCGCGCGCCGAGGGCGCCGGCTACGAGGCGCTCATGCAGGCGTTCAGCGGCATCATGTCGATCACCGGCGAGCCCGGCGGCGCACCCGTCCGCTGCGGCGTCTCGTTCCTCGATCTGACGACGGGCATCCTGTGCGCGTTCGGCGTGCTCGGCGCCCTGCGGCTGCGCGACCGCACCGGCCGCGGCCAGCGCGTGGACGGCTCGCTGCTCGAGACGGCGCTCGGACTGCTGAACTTCCAGGCCGAGGGCTTCCTGCTCGCCGGCACCGTTCCGAAGGCCCTCGGCTCGGCGCACCCGTCGCTGTCGCCGTACCGCAACTTCCGCTGCGGTGACGGCCAGTGGGTGTTCATCGCCGGCGCCAACGACCGGCTCTGGCGCCGGCTGGCGGTGGCGCTCGGCCTCGGCGACATGACCGACGACCCGCGCTTCGCGACCAACATCGAGCGCGTGAAGCATCGGGTCGAGCTCGAGCAGCGCGTGGGCGACGCCATTGCGGGGCACGACCGCGAGGCGCTGCTGAAGCTGCTGGAGAAGGCGGACGTCCCCGCCACGCCCGTGAACACCGTGGACCAGGTGCTCAACGACGCCCAGACCGCGACCCGGCCGACGATCCGGCGCGTCGTCCACCCCCGGCTCGGCGAGATTCCTGTCGTCGGCATGCCGCTCTCGTTCTCGGGCATGACGCCGGGCGTCCGGCGCCATGCGCCGATGCGCGGCGAGCACACCGACGACATCTTGGCCGAGCACGGCTATAGCGGCGCCACGATCGCAGACCTTCGCGCGCGGAAGGTCGTCGCGTAGGGACCCGGCGTGAGGCGCGCCGCGCTCGTCGCGCTGCTCGTACTGGCCATTGCCACGCCGGCGGCGGCCGCGCTCTTCCGCTGGACGGCGGCCGACGGCACCATCCACTACACGGGCGATCCGGAGTCGATCCCCGAGGCGTACCGCGCCGACGCCGTCGACATCGGTCATCCCGCGGCGCGCCCCGCGCCGCCGGCCGCTCCCGCGCCGTCGGGCCTCGTCCTGCCGCTCTCGGGCGGCGCGCCCGTCGTCGTCGAGGCGCGCCTCAACGGCGTGCTGCTGAGCCTGCTGCTCGACACGGGCGCCGACCGCACCGTGATCGCGCCCGCGGCACTGGCGCGCGCGGGTATCGACCCGGCGTTCGGCACGCCCATCCGCATCACGGGCGTGACGGGCACGGCCCCCGCCACGCTCGTCGCCGTCCCGCGCCTCGACGTGGCGGGCGCCCGGGTGGGGCCGCTCTCGGTGATCGTGCACCCGGTGCCCGGCGAGTCGATCGACGGCCTGCTCGGTCGCGACGTTCTGGACGCGTTCACGGTCACGTTCGACGCGGCGGCCGGGCGGGTCACGCTGCGGCCGCGCTGAGTCCAACATGGGTCCGATCCTGGTCGTCGAAGACGACTCGGATACCCGCCATGCGCTCGGCGAGCTGCTGACCGTCCTCTTCCCCGGCTCGCGCGTGCTCATGGCGGAGTCGGGCGAGGCGGCGCTGGAGCTCATCCGCCGCACGCGCCCGCGCGTGGTCATCCTCGATCTCCATCTCGGCGGCATCCAAGGCTTCGACTTCGCCTCGCGCGTGGCGGCGATGTCCGCGGGCCGCCCGCCCGCCATCGTCGCATTGACCGGCGATGCCAGCCCGGATACCGTGGGGAGGGCCGAGGCCGCCGGGTTCGCCGCCTTCCTGCGCAAGCCTGCCGACGCGGACACCCTGGAGACGGTGCTCCGGCCGATTCTGGAGGATTAACCGGAGGCGGACGTGGAGCTACGGGGGCGGACGACCGTGGTGACGGGTGGCGCGAGCGGCATCGGACGCGCGCTGACGCTGCGGTTCGCGCGTGAGGGCGCCAACGTCGTCGTGGCCGACGTCGACGAGCCGGGGATGGCGGCGGTGGCCGGCGAGGCGCAGGCGCTCGGCGTCAAGGCGCTCGCCGTGCGCACCGACGTCACCGAGCTCGCCCAGGTGCAGACGCTCGCCGCGCGCGCTTTCGAGACGTTCGGCGCCGTGCACGTGCTCTGCAACAATGCCGGCGTGGCCGCCTGGGGCGGGCTCGAGACGGCGACGCACCGCGACTGGCAGTGGGTGCTCGGCGTCAATCTCTGGGGCGTCATTCACGGGGTGGAGGCGTTCGTGCCGCGCATGATCGCGCGCGGCGAGCCCGCCCACATCGTCAACACCGCCTCGATGGCGGGCCTCATCGCCAGCAAGGGGCTCGGCGTCTACAACACGTCCAAGTACGCCGTGGTCGGCCTGTCCGAGACGCTCGTGAAGGACCTCAAGCCCCACAGGATCGGCGTCTCCGTGCTCTGCCCGCTGGGCGTGGAGACACGCATCCGCGATTCCGAGCGCAGCCGGCCCGCCGCGCTCCGCAACGAGCGCGCGGAGCGGGCGGAGCCGATGCAGCTGATCGGGCGGCATCTCTCACCCGAGACCGTGGCCGACATGGTGCTCGCCGCGATCCATGCGAACGAGCTGTACGTCATCACGCACGACGAAAGCCTCGAGCCGCTGCGCCGCCGTTTCGAGCGCATGGAGCGCTCGATCCTCGACCGCCGGCGCTGAGCGCTCCCATCTGGACCGCTGACGCCGCCGCGCTGGCGGCGACGGCCCGTGCGCTTGCCGCGGCGCCCGAGGTGTCGCTCGACACCGAGGGCGACAGCCTCCATCACTATCCCGAGCGCCTGTCGCTCGTCCAGCTGGCGACGCCCGACGGCGTCTGGCTCGTCGACCCGCTCGCGCTGCCCGACCTCACGCCGCTGGCGCCGGTCTTCGCGGAACATTCGCCGGTGGTCGTCGTGCACGCGGGCGACAACGACCTCTCCCACCTCAAGCGCAGGTACGGCTTCGCGTTCCGCTCGATCTTCGACACCTCGATCGCCGCGCGCTTTCTCGGCGGCACCTCGCTCGGGCTCGACACGTTGATCACCGCCTGGCTCGGCATCACCCTGCCGCCCTCGCGCCAGCGCGATGACTGGTCGGCCCGGCCCTTGACGCCCGCGCAGCTCGACTACGCGGCGGCCGACGTGCGCCATCTGTTCGCGCTGAAGGAGCGTCTCACCCAGGAGCTGAGCGCGCGCGGGCGGCTCGGCTGGGTGGAGGAGGAGTGCGCGGCGCTCGCCGCGCAGATCGTGCCGGAGCGCGTCGTCGACCCCGACGCGTACCTCGGCGTCAAGGGCGCTCGCGAGCTGTCACCGCGGGGGCTCGCCATCCTGCGCGAGCTGTGGGCGCTGCGCGAGTCGCTGGCACGCGCGGCGGACCGTCCGCCGTTCAAGATCCTGTCGGAGGAGATTCTCCTGGCGATCGCACGCGCGGCGCCGCGGGACACCGCGGCCCTCGCGACGCTGCCCGGCGTCACGTCACGCGTGCTGGGCCGCTGGGGGCAGGCGCTGGCGGCCGCCGTCGAGCGCGCGCTCGTTCTTCCGGACGCGGATCTGCCGCAGTGGCCGCATCGCCCGCGCCCGCGCATTCCCGGCGTGGTGAGCCGGCGCGTCGAGGCGCTGCGCAAGTGGCGCTCGGGGGCGACCGAGCGCATCGGACTCGAGCCCGGTGTGCTGCTGCCGAACCGGATCATCGGTCAGATCGCGGAGGCGGCGCCGCGCACGGTCGAGGAGCTGGCCTCGGTCGAGGGCGTGCGGCGCTGGCGGGCGGAGGCGTTCGGCGGCGAAATCATTGCAGCCCTCGGCGGCTCGTGAGAGGCTGACCCCTCGTATGGACTGGCGAGCCAATCTCGTGGACGACGACGCTGGCATCGCGCGCATCCTGCGCGAGGCGCGGACGATCGCGGTGCTCGGCGCGAAGGGTGAGCCGACGCAGCCGGCGTACTACGTGCCGGCATATCTGAAGGCCCGCGGCTACCGCGTGCTGCCCGTCAACCCGACGCGAACCGACGAGCCCATCCTCGGCGAGGCGGTCGCCGCCACGCTGGCCGACCTGCGCGAGCCCGCCGACGTCGTCGAGATCTTCCGCCGCCCTCAATTCTTGCCGGGTCACGCGGCGGAGATCGCGCGGCTGCCGTGGAAGCCGTCGGTGGTGTGGTTCCAGCTCGGCATCCGCAACGACGCCGCCGCGGAGACGCTCGCTCGCGCGGGGATCCGTGTGGTCCAGGATCGCTGCATGATGCCGGAGCACCGCCGCTTGCTCGGAGCAGCCTGAAGTAAGCTTCAAATAGAGGACCGCCACGGCTATGCCGGGGCGGTCCGAACGATGGGGGGGGTGGGGGCCATTTCGGGGCCCCCATGAAAAATGGCCGGGGAATACGCCTTCGTCATGAAGGATCTTCGCAAGGTCGTCCCGCCCAAGCGGGAGATCCTGCGCGGCATCTATCTCTCGTTCTTCCACGGGGCGAAGATCGGCGTGCTCGGCGCCAATGGCGCCGGCAAGTCGTCGCTGCTGCGCATCATGGCCGGCGTCGACCGCGACTTCCTCGGCGAGGCGTTTCCCGCCGACGGCCTGCGCATCGGCTACCTGCCGCAGGAGCCGCAGCTCGAGGCCGACAAGGACGTGCGCGGCAACGTCGAGCAAGGCGTGGCGGAGACGCGCGCGCTCCTCACCCGCTTCGAGGAGGTCTCCGCGAAGCTCGGCGAGCCGCTGTCGGACGCCGAGATGGCGAAGCTGCTCGAGGAGCAGGCGCGCCTGCAAGACAAGATCGACGCGGCGAACGCGTGGGACCTCGACCGCACGGTCGAGATGGCGATGGACGCGCTGCGGGTGCCGCCGGGAGACGCCGACGTGGCGAAGATCTCCGGCGGCGAGCGGCGCCGCGTCGCTCTCTGCCGGCTGCTGCTCTCGCGCCCCGACATGCTGCTGCTCGACGAGCCGACCAACCACCTCGACGCGGAGTCGGTGGCGTGGCTGGAGCGCTTCCTCGACGAATACCCCGGCACCGTGGTCGCCATCACGCACGACCGGTACTTTCTCGACAACGTCGCCAAGTGGATCCTGGAGCTGGACCGCGGCCACGGCATCCCGTGGGAGGGCAACTACACTTCCTGGCTCGAGCAGAAGGAGCGCCGGCTCGCGCAGGAGGAAAAGGCCGACGTCGCGCGCCGGCGCACGCTGGCCCGCGAGCTGGAGTGGGTGCGGATGGCGCCACGCGCGCGCCAGGCCAAGAGCAAGGCGCGGCTGGCTGCGTACGACGCGCTGCTGAGCGAGTCGTTCGAGCAGCGCTTCGAGAAGCTCGAGATCGCCATCCCGAACGGCCCGCGGCTCGGCGACGTCGTCGTCGAGGCCGACCACGTCGACAAGGGCTACGGCGACCGCGTGCTGATCGAGGACCTCTCGTTCAAGCTGCCGCGCGGCGGCATCGTGGGCGTCATCGGCCCCAATGGCGCCGGCAAGACGACGCTCTTCCGGATGATCGTGGGCCAGGAAACGTCGGACAAGGGCACGCTGCGCGTCGGCGAGACCGTCGAGCTCGCCTACGTCGACCAGAGCCGCGACGCGCTCGAGGCCAAGAAGACGGTCTGGGAGGAGATCTCGGGCGGGCTGGACCTCATGACCGTCGCCGGCCGCAGCATGCAGTCGCGCGCCTACGTCGCGTCGTTCAACTTCAAAGGCACCGACCAGCAGAAACGGGTGGGGGAGCTCTCGGGCGGCGAGCGCAACCGGCTGCACCTGGCCAAGGTGCTGACGGCCGGCGGCAACGTGCTGCTCCTCGACGAGCCCACCAACGACCTCGACGTCGACACGCTCCGCGCCCTCGAGGACGCGTTGCTCGACTTCGCCGGCTGCGCCGTCATCATCAGCCACGACCGCTGGTTCCTCGACCGCGTCGCCACGCACATGCTCGCCTTCGAGGACGAGGGACGCGTGGTGTGGTTCGAGGGGAACTACGCCGACTACGAGGCGGACCGCAAGAAGCGCCTCGGCGCGGAGGCCGAGCGCCCTCACCGTCTCCGCTACAAGAAGCTCAAGACCTGATCCCTCGCGCCGCGCGGCGCGAGCCTCGCGAGCGGGGGCCGGGCCGCCCCCACTCGACCACGCAAATCGACGCTACGGTGCGCCTGTCATCGAGCACCGATTCCTAGCCGGATCCGACGCATTACCCGAAACACGGGTCTATGAACGTGGGGGGCCCCGAAATGGCCCCCCACGCCCCCCAACGCTCGTCACGCCCCGGGGGACCCGGGGCGCTCCTCGATCAGGCGGTGCGGGGACGCGAGGCGTAGATCAGGACGTTTTCGCCTTCGCGGCGGACGCGTTGGGTGCGGACGGAGTCGAAGCGGCGGCGGAGCATTCGGACGAGGGAGCCGGCGTCGCCGCGGCGATGGCGGTTGACGACGAGGGTGCCGTCCGCGGCGACCAGGGGCACCAGCGCCTCCACCACGGGGCGCGAGCGCTCCATGTCGGCGTAGGCGGCGTCCTCCATCACGAAGTCGAAGCGCCGGCCGGCAGCCTGCAGCGCCGCCGCCACCGTCTCGGCGTCGCCGCAGTAGAACTCCATCGGCCCGAGGTCGGCGAGGCCGAACCAGCGGCGCGCGACGTCGAGGATCACGGGATCGCGCTCGATCGCGGTCACGAGGCGCGGCGTCGTGCAGCGGTGGACGAGGTGGGCCTGCGTGCCGCCCCCGAGGCCGACCAGCAGCACGCTCGGCTCCGGCGGGAAGCGCACGGCCGCCACGCCCTGCCACCAGTACTCGCGCTCGATCGCCGACCAGTCGCCGTCGAGCGGATAGGCCGACAGGATGGCGCCCCTGACGATCAGCCGGCGCTCCTGCCGGTAGTCCACGACGCGGATCCGGCCCGAGATCGCCGACCAGCCCGTGTGCGCCGTGCTCGAGCGCCGCGCCCGTCTCATCGCGCGCGGGTGTCAGCGCGGCGCCATCCGGATGGCGCCGTCGAGCCGGATCGTCTCGCCGTTGAGCATCACGTTCGTGATGATGTGGCAGGCCAGCGCGGCGTACTCGTCGGGCTGGCCGAGCCGCGACGGGAACGGCACCTGCTTGGCGAGCGAGGCGCGTACGGGCTCGGGCAGCGTGCCGAGCAGCGGCGTCTCGAAGATGCCCGGCGCGATCGTCACCACGCGGACGCCCAGCTCGGCGAGGTCGCGCGCCACGGGCAGCGTCATGCCGACGATCCCGCCCTTGGAGGCGGAGTAAGCCGCCTGGCCGATCTGGCCGTCGAAGGCCGCCACCGACGCCGTGTTGATCACGACACCGCGCTCGCCGTCGCCGCTCGGCGCGTTCTGCGCCATGTGGACGGCGGCAAGGCGGATGCAGTTGAAGGTGCCGATCAGATTCACGCTGATGACGCGCGTGAACTCCTCGAGCTTGGCCGGGCCCGCCTTGCCGAGCGTCTTCATGGCCGTGCCGATGCCCGCGCAGTTCACGAGCACGTTGATGGCGCCGAGCCGGCCGCGCGCGGCGTCGAGGGCGCCGGCGACCTCGGCGGCGCTGGTGACGTCGGCGGGCGTGAAGACGGCGGCCTCGCCGAGCGACTTCGCCACGTCCGCGCCCGGCGAGGCGGGACGGTCGAGGATGGCGACGCGCGCGCCGGCGCCGGCCAGCCGCGCGGCGGTGGCGCGGCCGAGGCCGGAGGCGCCGCCGGTGACGACGGCACGAACGGATGCGAGATCCATGGAGCGGTCCTCCCTTGGGCCATAATGGTATCCTCGAAATCGAGTCCCATGCGCACGCCCTACACCCCGGCCGCGCGGCGCAGGATCCTCTGCGTGTATCCGGTCTACGCTCGCTCGTTCGGCACTTTCCAGCACGCGTACCCGTTCTTCGGCGGGCGCGTGCGCGCGTTCATGCCGCCCCAGGGGCTGCTCGCGGTGGCCGCGTATCTGCCCGAGGCGTGGGACGTCCGATTCGTCGACGAGAACTCGCGCGCGGCGACCGATGACGACTTCCGCTGGGCCGACGCCGTCTTCGTCTCCGGCATGCACGTGCAGCGGCCGCGCATCCACGACGTGATCGCGCGCGCCCACGCCCACGGCCGGCCCATCGTCCTCGGCGGTCCCTCCGTGTCGGCCTGCCCCGAGTACTATCCCGACGCGGACGTGCTGCACCTGGGCGAACTGGGCGACGCCACCGACCAGCTGATCGAGTACCTCGATCACCACGACGGGCGCCCGCGCCACCAGCTGCGGTGCGAGACGGCGGAGCGCCTGCCGCTGGCGGCGTTCCCGACGCCGGCGTACGAGCTGATCCGCTTGCGCGAGTACTTCATCGCCAACATCCAGTTCTCGAGCGGCTGCCCGTACGCGTGCGAGTTCTGCGACATCCCGGCGCTCTACGGGCGAAATCCACGATTGAAGACGCCCGAGCAGATCTGCCGCGAGCTGGATCTCATCGCCGCCGCCGGCTGCACGTCCGTGTACTTCGTCGACGACAACTTCATCGGCAACCAGAAGGCAACGCTGGAGCTGCTGCCGCATCTGGTGGCGTGGCAGGAGCGCAACCGGTATCCGCTGCGCTTCGCCTGCGAGGCCACGCTCAACATCGCCAAGAACGAGCGGGTGCTGGCGCTGATGCGCGAGGCGGGGTTCATCACGGTGTTCTGCGGCATCGAGACGCCGGAGCCGCAGGCGCTGCGCTTCATGTCCAAGGACCAGAATCTCCGGATGCCGATCCTCGAGGCCGTCGAGCGCATCAACGCCCACGGCCTCGAGGTCGTCTCGGGAATCATCCTCGGCCTCGACACGGACACGCTCGAGACGGTCGACCACATCATCGGGTTCATCCGCGAGTCGCGGATCCCGCTCCTGACCATCAACGTGCTCTACGCGCTGCCGAAGACGCCGCTCTGGCGGCGCCTGGAGGCGGAGGGCCGCCTGGTGCCCGAGGCCGGCCGCGAGTCGAACGTCGCCTTCCGGCTGCCTTACGCGACGGTCATCGACATGTGGCGGCGCTGCATCACCGCCGCCTACGAGCCGGAGGCGCTCTACGCGCGCTTCGCATATCAGGTCGAGCACACCTACGCGCGGCGGAAGGACTATCCGGCGAACGCGCAGCGCGCCTCCTGGGCCAACCTTCGCATGGGCCTGGGCATCCTCGCGCGGCTGTTCTGGAACGTCGGCGTGCTGGGTCGCTACCGGCGCACGTTCTGGCCGATGGCGTGGCCCGCGCTCAAGGCCGGCAAGATCGAGTCGCTGATCCACGTGGCCCTGGTCAGCCACCACCTCATCGAGTTCACGCGCGACTGCGTGCAGGGGCTGGGGGAGTCGTCCTTCTACGCGCCGGGCGCCATGCGGCCGGTCCGCGCGCCAGAGGCGCCGACCGCGGCGGCGGTGTGACGCCGGGACCTACGCCGCTTCCCCCGTGTGGGCCCAGAAGTCGTCGTCGCGCTCGGGCTGCGTCAGACGCGGCGGGACCTTCCTCCGATGGAAGAAGTCACACATGATCCTGTTCGCGACCGCCCAGTCGTCACCGTAGACGCAGTGATGATGCGGGCACAGGCCCGCGTCGCCCGAGAGCTGCAGACCGCACGATGCGCAGAGGCTCATGCTCCCGCTCGAAGCGAAGGCCATGCCAACCTCGATTCGCCCTTGGCGAGGGATTCACGCTTGGCGAGGGAAGAGGATTACCGTAGAGTGACAAAGTTTGCTCGCCTGGTGCTGTCCGGCCGCACGCGGATCTAATCGCCAGCGGTCGCGCGTCATCGAGGAGCGCCCCGGGTTCCCTCAGGGCCCTTCCGAGCGTTGGGGAGCGCGCCATCGAGGAGCGCCCGGGTTCCCCGGGGCGCTTCCGAGCGTTGGGGAGCGCGCCATCGAGGAGCGCCCCGGGTTCCCCGGGGCGCTTCCGAGCGTTGGGGGGTATGGGGGGCCCTCGTGGCCCCCCATCTACAACAGGTCGCGGATCGGCAGGGCCAGGGTCTCGAGCAGCCGGGCGGTGAGCCCGCGGCTCTTCCACTCCTTCAACGTCACCCGGCGCGAGTGAGCGATGTCGTCGGAGAAGACGCTCTCGAGCCGCTGCGCGACCCCGCGATTGTAGACGATGACGTTCAGCTCGTCGTTCACCGCGAACGAGCGGTTGTCGAGGTTGGTGCTCCCGATCGTCGCCCAGATGCCGTCGATGACCATCGTCTTGCTGTGCAGCAGCGCCGGCAGGTACTCGTAGATCTCGATCCCCGCTCTCAGAAGATCGCCGAACTGGCGCCGGCTCGCCTGCCGCACGATGTTGTGGTCGATGGCGCCCGGGACCAGCACCAGCACGCGCACGCCGCGTCGCCGCGCGGCGAGCAGCGCGTCGCGCATCCGCTCGTCGATCACGAAGTACGGATTGGTGATATGGATCGAGATCGAGCGCTGCGCCGAGTTGACGGCGAGCAGGAAGGTCGTGTACATCGCGAAGCTGCCCGCCGCCGGCGAGCTCTTCACGACCTGCGCGTAGACCTCGCCGCTCCGCTCGATCGGCCGCGGAAAGTACGGCTCGCCGCCGAGCACGACGCCCGTCGCCTCCAGCCAGCTCTCGACGAAGGCGGCCTGCAGGTATTCGACCGCCGGCCCCTGGATCCGAATGTCCGTGTCGCGCCAGTGGTGCTCGACGCGACCGTTGCCCATCCACTTGCCGCTCACGCCGGAGCCACCGGTGAAGCCGACGCGGCCGTCCACGACGAGGATCCGACGGTGGTTGCGGTAGTCGCAGTGCAGCGAGTTGGGCAGCGCGAGATAGACGGCCTGGACGTCTTCGCGCTGCAGGGCCTGCCGGAATTCGTCGTAGTGATAGCCCGTCGCGCGGTGCTCCCGAGCCAGCGCGTGAGCGCGGGTGCGGTCGGCGGAAACGATGGCGGCCAGCCGCGTCTCTCCTCCCGCGCGCGCGAAGGCCGGGAGCAGCGCGCGCTCGACGAACGGCCCTGCGCCGACGACGGCGTAGCCGATCTGCTTGGCCATGAACCCTCTCCCGCTGTTGTTTTCCGAGGGAAAGGGGGCAAGCGCGAGGCCATGGACTGCCTCCGCAACACGTCGCTGCGACGGGCTGCACACCCCCGGATGTAGGGGGTGCAGATCCCCTCGGATACGACATCTACGACTTGCAGACCACTCAACTCGTGTTTAGCCTCAAGACCATGACGCGGACTTCGTGGATACGGGAGGGGACGATCACTGAAATCGTCGGCGAGTTGTCGTCGGGCCGCACGAGTTTGATGACCGCGTGCCTGCGCGACGTCACTGCGACCGGAGGGACCGCGGCGCTCGTGGACGCCGACGGCGCGTTCGATCCCGCGTCCGCGGCCCGCGCGGGTGTCGTGCTCTCGCGATTGCTGTGGGTGCGCTGCGGCGGACGTCGCGCCGCTGCGCTGGCCGCGACCGATCTGCTCACGCGCTGTCCGGGCTTTGCGCTCGTGGCCCTCGACGCCGGCGAGACGCCGCCGCGCGTGTCGCTCGGCGCCGCCTTTCGCCTGCGCCAGGCCGCGCGGCGCGCGGGGGTGGCGCTGCTGTTGGTCGGCCGGCGGCGCGTCGCGGGCGCCGGCGCGACGCTCGCCGTGCGCACGCGGCGCGACACGCTGGCGTGGGCCGGCTCCCGGCGCGCCCCGACGCGGCTGGTGGGCATGAGCACGTGCGTTCAAATCATCCGCAACCAGGGTGCGTCCTCGCCGTCGCCCGAGACGCTGGCCGAGCCGCAGTGGTGGACGGCATAGCTCAGGGGTGGCCACGGGGAGGGCCAGGCACGTGAGCCGCGTGGCGTGCGTCTGGGTCGAGGCCTTCGCGGCGGCGGCCGCCGAGCGCGCGGAGCCCTCGCTGCGCGAGCGGCCGCTGGCTGTGGTCACGGGCGCCGCGCCCGCCACTCGCGTGGTGGAGGCCAACGCGGCGGCGCGCGAGCACGGTATTCGCGCGGGGATCCCCGAGGCGGAGGCGGTGGCGCGCTGCCCCCAGCTCGTCCGTCGTCCGGCGTCGGCGGCCTGCGCGGACGCGGCGCGCCGTGCGCTGCTCGACGCGTGCTACGGCGTTTCTCCCCGGCTGGAGGACGTCGCCCCGGGGCTCGTCCACGTCGACGTCGCTGGCCTCGGACGGCTGCTCGGCGGCGACGCCGCCGTCGCGGAGCGGCTGGGCCGCGCCGCGCGCGCGGTCGGCCTGCCCGCGCGCGTCGGTGTTGCGGGCACGCGCGCGGCCGGGCGCATCGCCGCACGCGCCGGGCTGGGTGTCATCATTCCGGACGGCGAGGCCGACGCGCTGGCGCCGGTGCCGGTGGCGACGCTCGACTGGTCGGACGAGATCGCGCAGGCACTCGCGCGCTGGGGCGTGGCCACGCTGGGAGAGCTCGCCCGGCTGCCCCGCGCCGCGTTGGCCGCCCGTCTCGGCTCGATGGGGCTCGTCGCCCACGATCTCGCGCGCGGGGTGGACGACCCGGCTCCGTGGACCTCATGGGCGCCGCCGCCGTTCTGGGAGGAGGCGCAGGAGCTCGACTGGGAGATCGACGCGCTCGGACCGCTCGTCACCGTGCTCGGGCGGGTCGTGGAGCGATTGACCGCGCGTCTGTCGGCCGCGTATCTCGTGGCCGACGCGCTCGAGCTGCGATTGGCCCTCGCCGGCGGCGGCCATCACGCGCGCACGCTCGCGCTGGCGTGCCCGATGGTCGCGCCCCGCCCGCTGTTGACGCTGCTCGAGCACGACCTCGGCGCGCGGCCGCCCCAGGGCGCCGTCACCGCGGTGGCGCTCCAGGCGAACGTCATTCCGTGCCGCGCGGTCGCCGGTGAGCTCGGGCGCGCGGCGCCGCCAGCGCAGCGCGACCTGGCCACGGTGCTCGCGCGGCTCGTCACGCTGGTGGGCGCCGATGGCGTCGGCGCCGTCGCGCTCACCGACTCGCACCGGCCCGACGCGTTCGTGCCGGCGCGGTTCGAGCCGAATCTCGTGCCGGAGACGGGCAGGGACACGGGCGACGCCGTGCTGGCGCTGCGTCGGCTGCGCCCCCCGCGTCGCGTGAGCGTGGCCACGGACGGCGAGCGCCGGCCCGCTGTCGTTTGCGGGGCCCTCGGGCCCGAGGCGCGCGTGATCGGATGCGCGGGGCCGTGGCGCGTGTCGGGCGAGTGGTGGGACGCCGGCGCCTGGGCGCGCGACGAGTGGGACGTGGCGCTCTCGGACGGCGCCGTGTGTCGGCTCGCGCGCGAGCTGCGTTCCGGTGAGTGGTACCTCGACGGCGTCTATGACTAGCGTTATCGGCCTCTGCGGTCGAACAGCGCGAGCCTCGAGCGATGGGCACCGGGGCAGCCCCCGTGAGACCCGTGTTTCGGGTACTGCGTCGGACACGGCTGCGAATCGGTGCACGTTGACAGGCGCACCGTACTTTCGATTTGCGTGGTCGAACGGGGGCAGCCCCGGTGCCCATCGCTCGCACCCCCGTCGGCCGACCCCAGCCCCCACCACATTCATCGTCACCGCCGAGGCGATGTCGTGGCGCTGCGATCGGCGGGCGCGGCCGGCGGCAGCCCCCACGAGACCCGTGTTTCGGGTACTGCGTCGGACACGGCTGCGAATCGGTGCACGTCGACAGGCGCAACCCATCGTCGATTTGCGTGGTCGAGTGGGGGCTGCCGCCGGCCGTGCCCGCCGGTCGCAGGCAGCGTGATGTTCGTCGAGCTGCACGCGCAGTCGGCGTTCACGTTTCTCGAGGGCGCGGACCAGCCGGAGGCGCTGGTGGCGGAGGCGGCGCGGCGTGGCATGCCGGCGCTGGCGCTCGTGGACCGCGACGGCGTCTACGGCGCGCCGCGCTTCCATCGCGCCGCGGTCGACGCGGGCATCCGCCCGCTCGTCGGCAGCGAGCTGACGCTCGCCGGCGGCGCGCGGTTGCCCGTGCTGGTCGAGGATCGCGAGGGCTGGCAGAACCTCTGCCGGTTGATCACGCGCGCCAAGCTCGGCGCGCCCAAGGGCAAGGCCGCCCTCAGCCTCGAGGACCTCGAAGCCTCGGCGAACGGTCTCGTGTGCCTCACCGGCGGCGCGCGCGGGCCCCTCGCCGCCGCGGTGCGCGCGGGCGATCGCGACGCCGCGAGAGCGATCCTCGACCGGCTGGTCGGCATCTTCGGCCGCGCCAGCGTCTTCGTGGAGGTGCAGCGCCACTTCGACCGCGCGCAGGAGCGCGATCTCGAGCGGCTGGTGGCGCTGGCGCGCGCCGCGCGCGTGCCGCTCCTGGCCGCCAACCAGCCTCTCTACGCGCGCCCCGGCGGCCGCGCCGTGGCCGACGTCTTCACGTGCATCCGGGAGAAGACCGACCTCGATCACGCGGGCCGCCGGCTGCTGGCGAACGCCGAGCGCGGCCTGCGCGACGGCGCGGCGACGACGGCGGCGTTCCGCGACCTGCCCGAGGCCGTGGCCGCCGGCGGCGAGCTGGCGTTGCGCCTGGGCTTCACGCTCAAGGATCTCGGCTATCGCTTTCCCGACTTCCCGCTGCCGCCCGGCGAGAGCGTGCAGGCGCACCTGCGCGACCTCGTCGCGCGCGGCGTGCGCGCGCGATACGGCGCCGCCGGCCCGCTCGTCGAGCGCGCGCGGCGGCAGGTCGCCCACGAGCTGGAGATCATCGGCCGGCTCGATCTCGCCGGCTACTTCCTCATCGTCTGGGACATCGTGGAGTTCTGCCGCGCCAACGACGTCCTCGTGCAGGGCCGCGGCTCCGCCGCCAACAGCGCGGTCTGCTATGCGCTCGGCATCACGGCCGTCGATCCGGTGAAGATGGAGCTGCTCTTCGAGCGTTTCCTCTCGGAGTCGCGCGGCGAGTGGCCGGACATCGACCTCGACCTGCCGAGCGGCGAGCGGCGCGAGACGGTCATCCAGTACGTGTACCGGCGCTACGGCCGGCTCGGCGCAGGGATGACGGCGAACGTCATCACGTACCGCGGGCGCAGCGCCGCCCGCGAAGTCGGCAAGGCGCTCGGGCTGCCCGGCGACATGCAGGACCGGCTCGCCGGGCTCGTCGAGAACTGGGGTTACCAGGATCCGCAGGCGGTGCTGACACGCCACCTGCAGGAGGCGGGCTGCGACACGCGGCATCCACGCATCCGCAAGTTCGCCGCCCTCTGGACGCGGCTTCAAGATCTCCCCCGGCATCTCGGCCAGCACTCGGGCGGCATGGTCATCGCCGCCGGCCGACTCGACGACGTGGTGCCGCTCGAGCCGGCCACGATGCCGGGCCGCGTGGTCGTGCAGTGGGACAAGGACGATTGCGCCGCGCTCGGCATCGTGAAGGTGGATCTTCTCGGTCTTCGGATGATGTCGGTGCTCCAGGAATCCATCGCGCTCGTGAGCGAGACGGGCGGGGTGGTCGACCTCGCGCACCTGCCCGCCGACGACAAGGCCGTGTACGGCATGCTCCAGCGCGCGGACACGATCGGCGTGTTCCAGGTGGAGAGCCGCGCCCAGATGGCGACGCTGCCGCGCATCCATCCCGAGCGTTTCTACGACCTCGTGGTGCAGATCGCCATCATCCGCCCGGGCCCGATCGTCGGCGACATGGTGCATCCCTACGTCCGCCGCCGGCGCGGCCGCGAGCCGGTGACGTACGCCCACCCGAGCCTGGAGCCGATCCTGTCGCGCACGCTCGGCGTGCCGCTCTTCCAGGAGCAGCTGCTGCGCATCGCGATGGTGGCCGCGGGCTTCACCGGCAGCGAGGCGGAGGAGCTGCGCCGCGCCTTCGGCTTCAAGCGCAGTGAGCGCCGGATGGCGGAGGTGGAGGTGAAGCTGCGCGAGGGCATGGCGCGCCGGGGGATCACCGGCCGAGCCGCGGACGAGATCGTCCACCAGATCACGTCGTTCGCGCTGTATGGATTCCCCGAGTGCGTGGTGGGTGACACCCGCGTGCTCGACGCGGACAGCGGGCGGTGGGTACGGATCGAGGACGTCGTCAACGGTGTCGACCGCGTGGAGGCCACCCTGGCGTGCGACGAGGGCCGGACGCTGCGACGGCGCCGAGTGCTCCGCGCCACCGCCAGCGGTCGTCGCGGCGTCTATCGCCTGACGACGCTGGGCGGACGGACGATCGTCGCCACCGCCGAGCATCTGCTGTTGACGCCCCAGGGCTGGCGACCGCTCGCCGCGCTGCGCGAGCGCGATCGTGTCGCGGGGGCCCGGCGCGGTGGCGGGAGCGCCGAGCTGGTCGACTCGAGCGTCGGGTGGGACAGCGTTGTCATCGTGGAGCGCGCCGGAGTGCGGGACACCTACGACCTCGAGATCGAGGGCGACCACAACTTCCTCGCCAACGACCTGGTCGTCCACAACTCGCACAGCAGCAGCTTCGCGCTGCTCGCCTACGCCAGCGCGTACCTCAAGGCGCACCACGGCCCGGCCTTCTACGCGGCGCTGCTCAACAACCAGCCCATGGGCTTCTACCACTCGGCCACCGTCGTCAACGACGCGCGCCGGCACGGCGTGCGCGTGCTGCCGGTGGACGTCACGCGCTCGAACTGGCCGTGCACGCTCGAGCAGCGCGAGGGCGTCTGGGTGGTGCGCCTCGGCCTCCGCTTCGTGAAGGGGCTGCGCGAGCGCGCGGGACAGGCGCTGGTGGCCGCGCGCGCGGCGCGGGCGTTCGCCTCTGCGCCCGACCTCGCCGCGCGCGCCGCTCTCACGCGCGAGGAGATGGCCACGCTCGCCTCGATCGGCGCGCTGGCGCCGCTGGGCGGCACGCGCCGCGCGAATCTCTGGACCGTCGCCGAGCAGGACGCGGGGCCCCTGTTCGCGGGAACGGTTGTCGCGCAGACGGAGCCACTCCGCACGACACGATCACCATTGCCTGAAATGACCGTGCTCGACAGGCTCACGGCCGACTACGCCGGCACCGGCGTCACGCTTGGCCCGCACCCGATGGCGCTGCGGCGCGCGGCGCTCGCCGCGCGCGGCGTCACGCGGGCGATCGACCTCGCGCGCGGCGACGACGGCGCGCGTGTGCGGGTGGCGGGCAGCGTGATCGTGCGCCAGCGGCCCGGCACGGCGAAGGGCTTCGTGTTCCTGAGCCTCGAGGACGAGACCGGGATCGCGAACGTCATCGTGACGCCGGGCCTCTTCGCGCGCCGGCGGCTGCCGCTCGTCAGCGAGCCGTTTTTGCTCGTGGAGGGGATCTTACAAATGCAGGACGGCGTGGTGTCCGTGCGCGCCGCGCGCGTCGAGCCATTGCCGCGGCTCGCGCACGTCGTGCCCTCGCACGATTTCGGGTAAAATATCGCAGGGTTTTGAACATCTTTCCGGGATTCGTCGCGCTGCTCGCCTCGCGGCCCTCGCGTGGAGCGCGTGGCGCCTCACGCACATCGCGTGGCCCAACAAAACGCTCGCCTCCATGCAGGAGACCTGGCGATGGCTCGTAGCCCGGCTGAGATCCACGCTGACATCGCGGTGACCCGCCGCGTGATCGAGCGCCAGCTCGACGCGCTCGGCCACGCCGTGGAAGGCCGCTGGTGGGCGCCGTACGCCGTCATCGCGGGAGGGTTCGCCGTCGGCTTCCTCCTGGCGCGCATGCCGATCGGCCGTGTGGTCGGCATCAGTGCGCGCGCCGTCCAGACGGGACTGGCCGTCGCCACCATGCTCGCCGCCGTGGACCGCTTCGTCGCGGAGCGCCGCCGCCTCGCCCGCGCGGCGTGATGTGCATGCATATGCGCAATCGGTTGCGGGCGGCCGGGCGGTGAGGGTGCCGTGCGGCCGGTCTGGAAAGGCGCGCTGACCTTCGGCCTCGTCACCATCCCCGTCGGCCTGTACCCGGCGACGGCGCCGGCGGGGAGGCGCGCCTCGTGAGCTCGGCGACGCGCGTGCTCGAGCTGGACGAGCGGCGGCTGCTGCTCAACCATCTCGACGAGGTGCTGTGGCCCGACGTCGGCGTCACCAAGGGCGACCTCATCGACTACTACCTCGAGGTCGCCGATCACCTCCTGCCGTTCGTGGCCAACCGGCCCGTGAGCCTGCTCCACGCGCCCGATCCGATCACGGGCGAGTGCCTGTACCAGAAGACGGCGCCGCCGGGGTTGCCCACGTGGATCCCCACGCGCCGCATCCGCAGCGAGCACGCCGCCCTCGGCTACTCCGACTACGTGCTGGTCGTCGAGCGCGCCGCCCTCGCCTACTTCCTGAACCTCGGCTACATCTCGCTCCACCCGTGGAGCTGCACGGTCGACATGCTCGACCGCCCCGATCTGATGCTGTTCGACCTCGACCCCACCGAGATTGCGTTCCGCGAGGTGCGCAACGCCGCCCTGCTCGTGCGCGACTTGCTGAACAACTTCCGGATCCGCGCGTGGGTCAAGACCTCGGGCGGCCGTGGCCTGCACGTGCTGGTGCCGCTCACGCCCCAGTACAGCTTCTCCCAGGTGCGCGGCGCGGCCGAGATGATCACGCGCCTGGCGCGCTCGCGCGAGCCCAGCCTGTTCACGCTCGACATGCGGCGCGCGCGGCGGCGCGGCAAGATCCTCATCGACGTCCACCGCAACCATCGCGGCGCGACGCTGGTGAGCCCGTGGGCGGTGCGCGAGTACGCGGCCGCCACCGTGTCGACGCCGCTGGAGTGGGTCGAGCTCGAGCGCCCCGTGTACCCCGAAGACTTCACGCTGGCCACCATCCGCGACCGGCTCGCGCGCGCGAACGACCCGCTGGCGTCGCTCCTCCGCGCGCCGCAGTCGCTGAAGCCGCTGCTGGAAAGCGGCCGCTCGCGCCGCGCGCGACCGATGGCCTAGTCGCCGCCAGAGGAGAGCGACATGCACGAGCGAGGAATGGTCACGACGCGCTGGCACCAGATCACGGCGCGCGCGCAGCATCTGACCCATCGGGCGGTTGCCGCTTCGTACACGACCGCCCGCTCCAGGCCATCGCGCTCACCATCGGCGTGGCTTCGTGGTGGGCAAGGTGCTCGGCGGGCGAGAGGACTGACGCGATCGCGCTCCGCCTGCTGACTACCGGCCGGGCAGCGCTTTGACCGCGGCAATCCGGTCGGCGGTGCCCGGGTGGGTCGCGAGGAAGCCGCCGCTGCTGCCGCCGGTCGTCTGCATCAGCCAGCTCAGCGTGTCGGCCATCATCTGTTTGCCGGGGTATCCCGCGCGCTGCAGGAGCTGGACACCGTGCGGCGACGACGACCCGCCACCGGACGACGACGTCGCCGACGTCGGTCCCGCGCACGCGAAGGCGAGGGTGGCCAAGACGGTGAGGGCGGCGATCCGGGCCGGGCGGCTCATGTCAGCCGCTCCAGAAGTGTCTCGCCGCAGCCGTTGTCGTCGGTCTCGGCCGGGGACTCGCCGGCTCCGCCGAAGTAGTCGATGTGGTGATCGATCGCCCGTGGACAATCGGGCTTGAACAGCAGCTCACGCGCCTCGGGACGTTGGCCGGAGGCGCCGGACTGAGCGGACGGTGCGTGTGCCATGAGCTTGACCTCCCGGTCGGACAACGAGACTGTGCGGTCCCGAGGGTGCACCGGCCGTGCCACTGGCCGCCGGATCGCATCCCGGCCTCGCGTCGAGCGTTGCATTCGCAGGCCGCTGCCGGCGCCCAGGGATCATTGAAAAGTTTTCGCGCGATTGGGGTGTAACTGTTACACCCCGTGGGAATTCCCCGGCGCAGGCCGCCGGCAGGTGGCAGTCCAAAGCGTCGTCACGACGCGCGGTTGCCGCGACCCCTCCGCACTGGCACGCGTTCTGCGTTGTGTCCCCAGCCCACGTCGACCCGGAGGCAGCGATGCGATCGATCAGACAGGAGCTGGAGGCGAAGCGGGATGCGCTGACGAGCGCCATTTCCTCGAGCACGCGCGCGACGCGCGAGGGCGATCACCGCCGCGAGATCGTCAAGGACCCGTTGGGCATGGCGTCGCTCACGCACGACGACGAGGTCGTGGCGGCGGTCGTGGACACGCGCGCGCGGCAACTGGAAGAGATCGATCGCGCCCTCGCGGACATGGATGCGGGCCGCTACGGCATCTGCCGGGAGTGCGGCGAGGAGATCGCGAAGGCGCGCCTCAAGATTCTGCCCTTCGCCACACGCTGCGTAGCGTGCCAGGCGCGGCTGGAACAGGGTCTCGGACGTGCGGCATAAGCCCCCCACCGTCACAGAGGCAGGAGAGGCGCCCATGGCTCGCGGATCCCGAATCGTGGCCGTGCTGCTGGTGATGCTGTCGGTCGTCGCCTGCCAGTCGATGACTGGCAAGACGGCGGGCGAGAGCATCGACGCCGCCGCCATCACCGCCGCCGTGAAGGCCAAGCTCGTCGCCGACAAGCCCGCGAACCTCACCCGGGTGGACGTTGACACGAATAACGCTGTTTAGCTTAACGGCGTCGTGGAATCCGCGGAGCAGAAGGCCCGCGCCGAACAGCTCGCATGGCAGGCCAAGGGCGTCAAGAGCGTCGTCAACAGCCTGCAGGTCAAGAAATAGGGTTTCACCACCGTCCGTGCTCGCCGCGCAGGCGGTCTCGCCCCCCGCGGCGCAAGGCGCGATAATCAATCATGAGCCCGAATAGGCGCGATCAGGTGAAGAGCGGCAAGGTCCTCGTGGTCGACGACGAGCCGGCCGAGCGCGAAGGTCTGGCCCGGCTCGTCGGGCAGTGGGGCTACGAGGTGGAGACGGCGTCCTCCGGCGAGGAGGCGCTCAACCTCATCGAGACGCAGCATCCGGCCGTCGTGCTGACGGACCTCGTGCTGCCCGAGATGGACGGTCTCACCCTGCTCCAGAAGCTCAAGGAAACGGGCCGCCCGCCCATCGTGCTGCTCGTCACCGGCCACGGCAGCGTCGAGAGCGCGGTGGAGGCGATGCGCCACGGCGCCTTCGACTACCTCACCAAGCCCGTGGACGCCACGCGGCTGCAGGTGCTGCTCGAGAAGTCGATCGAACAGGAGTCGTTGTCCCGCGAGGTGAGCTTCCTGCGGCACCAGCTGCGGCAGAAGGGCTCGTTCGGCCAGCTGGTCGGCCAGTCGCGCAGCATGCAGGAGGTCTATCGCTGGATCGAGCTGGCGGCCACCAGCACGGCGCCCGTGCTCATCTATGGCGAGAGTGGCACCGGCAAGGAGCTGGTCGCGCGCACGATCCACGACCTTTCCAACCGGCGCAACCGGCCGTTCGTCGCCATCAACTGTGCGGCGATCCCCGAGACGCTGATCGAGAGCGAGCTGTTCGGCCACGAGCGCGGGGCGTTCACCGGCGCCACCGAGCGGCGGCTGGGCTGCTTCGAGCTGGCCGACGGCGGCACGCTGTTCCTGGACGAGATCGCGGAGATGGACTCCAACACGCAGGCCAAGCTGCTGCGCGTGCTCCAGGAGGGCAGCTTCCGCCGCGTGGGCGGCGGCAAGTCCGAGATCCAGGTGGACGTGCGCGTGGTGGCCGCCACCAACCGTGTCCCCACGGAGGCGATCAGCGCCAACCAGCTGCGTGAGGACCTCTTCTACCGGCTGAACGTGTTCTCCATCCACCTGCCGCCGCTGCGCGACCGCAAGGACGACATCCCGCTGCTGGTGCGCACCTTCATCGACGAGTTCAACCGGCAGGACAATCGCCAGGTGCGCGGCCTCACCCCCGAGACGGAAAAGGAGCTGGAGCGCTACTCGTGGCCGGGCAACGTCCGCGAGCTGCGCAACGTGATCCAGCGCGCCGTCGTGCTGAGCGGCACCGGGCTCATCGCGAGCGAGCACCTGCCCGACAACGTGCTGCGCGGCACCGCGCCCGCGACCGGCGCGGCCGCCGGCTCGGTGACGCCGATCCGCGAGATGGAGCGCGACCTGATCCTGCGTGCCCTCGACGAGACGAATCAGGACAAGCGCAAGGCCGCACAGCTGCTCGGCATCAGCCTCAAGACGCTCTACAACAAGCTGGCGAAATACGGCATTCAGGCGGTGAAGTCGGCGCGCCTGACCTGATGACGGGCGCGTCCGGAGGGTCCGCGGACCGCCCGTTGCCTGCCGAGCTCGTCCGGCTGCTGCACGATCTGCGCGGCCCGCTCAACTCCGCGGTGATGCACCTCGAGGTCCTCAAGCGGACCGTCGCCGACGATCCCACCGCCGCCGAGAGCCTGCGTACCGTCCTGCAGCAGCTCGCGCGGCTCTCCGACATGCTCCCGGCCGCGCTCGGTGTGGCCGCGCTCGAGCCGCAGCCGCCGCGCACGCACGATCTGAGGGCTCTCGCCGAGCGCGCCCGCGACGCGCGCGGGCACGCGAGGGTGACGCTCGGCGCGGGCCCGTGGCCGCGGGTGACGGGGGACGAGGCGCTCCTGGTGCGCGCGATCGGCGAGCTGATCGCCAACGCGGTCGAGGCGACGCCAACGGGGGCGGTGCCGCCGGAGGTCTCGGGGACGTCGGGGCCCGATGGCCAGGCGCTGCTCGCGGTGCGCGATCGCGGACCGGGACTGCGGACGACCAATCCCACGCTGCTGATCCGCCTGCTCCAGTCGACGAAGCCCGGCCACCGCGGTCTCGGGCTCATCATCGTCGAGCGGGTGGCGCGGCTGCATGGTGGGACGCTGGAGTTCGAGTCGCTGGCCGACGGCGCGCGGGTCACGCTGCGGCTGCCGGCCGCGCGTTAGCCTCGATCACGCCGCCCGAACGGTAAGGCCGATGCGAGCGCGGCCGCGGTGGCCACGGCGGTGGCGGCGTAGGCGCCCGCCGAGCGGCCGGGGACCGCGTCGGGCAACAGCGCGTCGGCCATGGCCCAGGCGGTGAGGGCGACGCCGAGCGGCCACGAGGAGGCGACGGTGACCGGCACGCCCGCGGGCGCCCAGACCGCGTGGGCGTGGCCGCGACGGCGGCCGAGGCGGAACGCCGCGACCTCGCTGAGCGACGTCATCTCAGGAGGCGAGTTGGGTCACGGCCTCGCCGACTTCGCGCAGCGCGTCGGGCACCGGCAGCACGGCGAGGTCGGGAATGCGCTCGAGGAACTCGCGCGACAGGCTCGCGTACGGCATGCACTCGTACACGGCCTCGGCGAGCAGCGTCGCTTCAGGCGCGTCGGCCACGTCCTCGAGCGGCTCGAGCGTCTCCAGCACCTCGGGAATGTAGCGCCGACCGAGCGCGACCAGCGCGCGCGCCCGTACCGCGAGCGCCGCCGGCGCCAGGAGGCCGCGAGCACAGAGCCCCCGCGGGGCCTCGTAGACGAAGCGGCGAACGGCGAGCAGGGAGAGGTCCTCGAGGCCGTCCAGGGGCGAGCCCGGCTCGACGAAGCCGTCGGGCGCGCGCGTTGTCCGGGGACGCGCGCCGACGAGGACGGTCAGATCGGGCCGCACGCCGATGGCACGGATCGCGCGGGCCAGACACGGCGCGACCGGCCCGTCGTGGGTCTCGTCGGCGCGCAGCGCGAGGATCACCGCGTCGGGATCACGCCGCGCGACGAGCAGCGCCGGCAGGAACAGCTCGGCCGCGCTGCCGCGGTAGGCGGGCTGCACGATGGTCGCGACGTCCGGCGTCTCGGCGAGAAGGCCGGCGCAGTGCGGCGCGGAGTCTCGCGAGACGACGGCCACCACGCGATGCGCGGGGGCCAGCCGCGTGGCGCGCTCGAGCGCGCGCTTGAGCGTTGCCGGCCCGCGCCGCGGCGTCCCGCCGGCGAGGACGAAGCACCAGAGGTGAGGCGCCACGCGCGAGCCGACGGAGGCGCCGTGGCGAAAGAGTCGGACGCCGGCGATCATTTGAGGTACCCTCCGTCGGCGGTCGGAGTCTGAGTGCTTCGCGCGCGTGCCGGTGCACCCGTCATGCCAGGGGGAAACGCGTCGCAACCGCGCGTCCGATAAGCGGAGCGATCTCCGAATGGTTGCAAGAACTACAAGGCCTAAACGGCAGATGTAATCCTTACAGCGAACGGGAGGCCAGCGTGTTCGACCTCAAGGGGCGGGTGGCCGTCGTGACCGGTGGCAACGGTGGGATCGGGCTCGGGATGGCGCGTGGTCTCGCCGCGGCGGGCGCCGGCATCGTGGTGGCGGCGCGCAACGCCGACAAGTCCAGGCGCGCGGTCGCGGAGATCGAAGGGCTCGGCGCGCCCGCGCTCGCGGTGAGCGTCGACGTGACCGACGAGGCCGCGGTCGCGCGGCTCGTGAGCACGACGCGCGAGCGCTTCGGGCGCCTCGACATCCTCGTCAACAACGCCGGCACGAACATCCGCAAGCCGATCCACGAGTACACGCTGGCCGAGTGGCGCCGCGTGCTCGACACGAACCTCACCTCGGCCTTCCTCTGCTCGCACGCCGCGTATCCGCTCATGAAGCAGGCGGGGGGCGGTAAGGTGATCAACATCGGCTCGATGATGTCGATCTTCGGCGCGTCGTTCGCACCTGCCTACGCCGCCTCGAAGGGCGGCATCGTGCAGCTCACGAAGTCGATGGCCACCGCGTGGGCGGCCGACAACATCCAGGTCAACGCCGTGCTGCCCGGCTGGATCGAGACGGACCTCACGGCCGCGGCCAAGCGTGAGGTCCCCGGTCTCAACGAGAACGTGCTGCGCCGCACGCCGGCCCAGCGCTGGGGAACGATCGACGACATGGCCGGCATCGCCGTCTTCCTGGCCAGCGCGGCCTCGGACTTCGTGACCGGCGCCGCCATCGCCGTGGACGGCGGCTACTCCATCCAGGGCTGACGTGCGCACGGTCGTCGTCGATGCCATCGCGCCGGAGGGCATCGCCTACCTCCGCGAGCACGGCTTCGACGTGCGCCAGCTCATGAAGCCGTCGCCCGAGGCGCTGGCGGAGGCGCTCACCGACTGCGAGGCGCTCGTCACCCGCTCGTCCACCGCGGTGACGGCCGGCCTGCTCGACCGCGCGCCGCGGCTGCGGATCATCGGGCGCGCGGGGGTCGGCGTGGACAACATCGACGTCGACGCGTGCTCGCGCCGCGGCGTGGTCGTCGTCAATGCGCCGCACGGCAACGTCGTGTCGGCGGCGGAGCACACCGTCGGCATGCTGCTCGCGCTGGTGCGGCGCATCCCCGATGCGCACGCGCGGCTCAAGGCGCTCGAGTGGGACCGCTCGATCTACGGCGCCGAGCTCCACCGAAAGACGCTCGGCGTGGTCGGGCTCGGCAAGGTCGGCCTGCGCGTGGCCGCGCGGCTGCGCGGGTTCGAGCCCGCGCGACTGCTCGTCTACGATCCCTACATCCCGGAGGCGCGCGCGCGCGACGTCGGCGCGCGGCTGGTGCCGGACTTCGACGCGCTGCTGCGCGAGGCCGACGTCGTCACCTTCCACGTGCCGCTCACGCCCGAGACGGAGGGCATGGCGGGCGCGCGCGAGCTGGCGCTGCTGCGGCCGGGCGCGCGCGTCGTCAACTGCGCGCGCGGCGGGATCGTGGTGGAGGCGGACCTGCTCGCCGCGCTGGAGAGCGGCCACGTGGCGGGGGCCGCCATCGACGTCTGGAGCGAGGAGCCGCCCCGCTCGGAGACGCTGCGCCGGCTCATCGCACACCCGCGCGTGGTCGTGACGCCGCACCTCGGCGCCAACTCCGCGGAGGCGCAGGTCAACGTCGCGGTGGACGTGGCGCGCCAGCTCGTGGCCTTTCGCGACGGCGCCCTCGTCGAGCACGCCGTCAACATCCCCGTCGCCGACGCCACCACGGTCGAAGAGCTGCGCCCCTTCGTCGCGCTGGCCGAGGTGCTCGGCCGCTTCTGCGTGCAGCTCGACCCCGAGCACCTCGCGCGCGTGGAGGTGACCGTGGCCGGCGCCATCGCGGAGACGGATCCGGAGCTCCTCGCGCGCGGGGTGCTGGCCGGGCTCCTCGATCCCGTGACCGCGGGTCCCGTCAACCTCGTCAACGCGCACCTCGTCGCGCGCGAGCGCGGCGTGGAGGTCGAGATCCACCGCACGGAGTCGACGGGCGCCTACAAGAGCATGCTGACGGTGTGCACGCAGACGGCCGAGGGCAAGAAGCTGATCGCGGGCACCGTCTTCGACGGCCAGCCGCGCATCGTGCAGCTGCGCGACCTGCACATCGAGTTCACGCCGGAGGGCTACATCCTGGTCCTGTCCTACGAGGACCGCCCGGGCATGGTGGGACGTATCGGCTCGATCCTCGGACGGCTCAACGTCAACATTGCCTCGATGCACGTCGGGCGCAAGACGAAGCGCGGCCGCGCCATCGTCGTCCTGCTCCTCGACGAAGACCTCGCCCCGGAGCAGGTGACCGAGGTCGCGCGGGCGGTGGAGGCCGATTTCGCCCGGCTCATCCGGCTCCGCTGACCGCTTTTCCTTGGTCGGCGACCGGCCGGCTTTGCTAGGATCATCGTATGATTTCCACCCGTCTCATCGCCGTCGCGGCCGCCGCCCTCGCGCTGGCCGCGTGTGCCAGCAATCCGCCGCGGATCGTGAAGAGCCAGTTCGAGGACATCCCGGTGTCGAAAGGTATGACCTACCTGTCGAGCGAGTCCATGGCCATCGAGACGCCCACGGTGCAGGCCGCCCGCGAGGTCTATCGCGGCCGGGTCGAGATCGAGAGCCTGGCCACCGCCACCCGCACCACGCTCGAGGCCAACGGCTGGCGGCACCTGAGCACGACCAAGACCGCGCAGCACGGAATCGTTCAGGTCTACGAGAAGCAGGGCACCTCCCTCCAGGTCTTGCTGTGGGAGGGATGGATGGGGGTGTATACATATGCCGAGTACACCACCGCTCGTGTCTTGCAAACCCCTAAGTAATCATCGTTGACTCGATGCGTTCAGCTTCCGTATCATCCTAAAGTTACTGTCATTCCGATGTGGGCTGACCGCATCGGGTGACGCCGGGATCCGAGCGGGGGGCCGTAGGTTCACCGGGGGCGGGGGGCTTTCGACACGACATGACTCGACGGCGGTCGGCCGGTATCTTGCTTGTTGCACTCCTGACGCTCGGCGCGACGCTGGCTCTCCGGGTCCCGCCGGCGGCGGCCATCGACATGAACGCCGTCGCCCCCGACCTCGACCTTCCGGGGTTCAAGATCACGCCCTTCGTCACCGAGCGCGCCGAGTACGAGTCGAACGTCTTCCAGACGCCCAGCCACGCCAAAGACGACCTCATCATCAAGACGATCCCCGGAATCGTGCTCGAGCTGCCGCTGGGCGCGCACCGCCTCGACCTCGGCGTGCGCGCCGAGTTCCTCCACTTCATGGACATGGACAAGCAGGACGCGACGCACGTCTTCCTGCTCGGCAAGCTCGCGCTGAACTTCCCCGGCGGGCTGTCGCTCGCTGTGAAGGAGGACTTCGCGCACACGACCGATCCGCCCGGCACCGAGCTCACGGGCCGGATCAAGAGCACGACCAACGTCCTCGCCCCGTCCGTCGAGTACGCGCTCGCGCGGCGCTTCGCCCTCGGCGCCGATTACAACTGGACGCACGTCAATTTCGACCTGGCCGCCGCCAACGGGCTGGACCGCGACGAGCACACGTGGGGCCTGACGGCCTTCTGGAAGGTCGCCCCGAAGACGGATCTGCTCGCGAACGGCTCGTACGGCTTCAAGGAGTTCGACCACCAGTCGCAGCGCGACGTCGACCGCTACATCGGCGTCGTCGGCGTGCGCGGCGAGATCACGAGCCGGCTCGTCTCGACCTTCCGCGTCGGCTACGAGGACCGCGAGCCTCGCGACAGCGACCGCACGGCGTATCGCGGCGTGGTGGCGAGCGGCGACTGGGTGTGGACGCCGACCGGCCGCACGCGGATCACGCTCCTGACCGAGCGGTTCGTGGCGGAGTCGATCTTCGCGACGAACTTATGGTACCTGGCCAATATGGTGACGCTGGGCATCGAGCAGCGCTTCACGCCGAAGCTCACCGGCACCGTTCGGCTCTTCGGCGGCATCAACCAGTACCCGGACAAGGTGGCCAAGCTCAACGGCGTCCGGGCGTGGCGCTACGATGAGCTCGCCGGCCTGGGCGTCGGCCTCGATTACCAGATCCAGCGCTGGCTCGGGATCGGCGCGGACTACACGCACACCCGGCGAGACTCTAATTTCGACAACTTCGATTTCAAGAACGATATCGTCGGGGCCAAGGTCACCCTCTCGTTTTAGCGGTGGCGGTGGACCGGCCGTCCGCGTCGTCCCGACCGCGAGAGTCCTAGCATGCGCATGAGTGGTACGGTTCGCCTGCTCGCCGTCGTCCTGCTCGTGATCGTCGCGGGCGCGTCCGTCCGCCCCACGGCCGCCCAGGAGTACACGATCGGTCCCGGCGACGTGCTCAAGGTCACCGTCTGGGGCCACGACGACCTCTCGAAGGAGTACCCGGTCACGCTGGACGGTCGCGTGCCGTTCCCCCTCATCGGGAGCGTGCCCGCAGTCGGGCTGACCACCACGGAGTTCGCGAAGCGGCTGCGCGATCTCCTGGAGAAGGACTATCTCGTCAATCCCCAGGTCATCGTGGCCGTGAAGGAATACCTCTCCAGGAAGGTCCACGTGATCGGGGACGCGGAGAAGCCGGGTCTCTTCTACCTCACGGGCCCGACCACGCTGCTCGAGGTGCTGTCGAAGGCGGGCGGGCTGTCGAAGAGCGCGGGCAAGGACGTCCTGGTCGTGCGCGCCACGCCGGGGGCGGGCAGCAGCATCCTGCGATTCGACCTCCGCAAGATCCAGGCGGGCGACACCAAGGAGAACATCTTCCTCGAGAACGGTGACATGATGTTCGTCCCCAAGGCGTCGGCCATCTTCGTGCTGGGCGAGGTCGGCAAAGCCGGCACCTTCCCGCTCGACAAGGAGACGTCGGTGCTCGAAGCCATCACGCTGGCCGGCGGACCGCCGCGGGCCGGCAGGAGACGATCTCGCTCGACCTCGCCGGCGCGGTGCCGCGCGACAAGAGCTTCCGCCTCGAGGACGGCGACACCGTGCTGGTGCCCAGGGGCAACACGTTCTTCGTGTTCGGCGAGGTCAAGAAGCCGGGCGCCTACCAGCTCGACAAGGAGACCAACGTGCTCGAGGGCATCACCATCGCCGGGGGCTTCACCGACAAGGCGGCGCCCGGGCGGACCCGCGTCATCCGCACCACCGACCGCGGCCAGCAGACGCTGAGCATCGACATGAACGACGTGATCCGCCGTGGCCAGCGGGACAAGGCCATCCGGATCATCGAAAACGACGTCATCGTCGTACCGGAGAGCTTCTTTTGATCTCACCTGACCAGGTCCACCATCCCCGCGAGCGCGAGGCGCACCTCAAGGACTACTGGCGGATCCTTCGCAAGCACCGCTGGCTGGTGGCCGGCCTGTTCCTGGTCACCGTGCTCACGGTGGCCATCTGGACGTTCCTGCAGACGCCGATGTACCAGGCGACGGCGACGGTGCTCATCGAGCCCGAGCCGCCGAAGGTGCTGAACATCCAGGACGTCACGCCGATCGGCGCCCCCACCCAGGACTACTACCGCACCCAGTACGAGATCATCACGAGCCGCCCGATCGTCGAGAAGACCATCGAGGCGCTGAACCTCAAGCAGCGCGTGCCCGAGCTCGCCCGCGCGGCCGATCCCATCCGCGCGTTCCAGGCGGGCGTGACCATCGAGCCCAAGCGCAACACGCGCCTGGTGCTCGTGAAGTTCGAGCACCGCGATCCGGCGCTCGCCGCGGAGATCACCAACGCGCTGGCCAGGCAATACGCCAAGTACAACCTGGACCTCAAGCTCAAGGGGGCGCAGGACGCGCTGGCATGGCTCACCGAGCAGATGAGCGGCCTCAAGAACAAGGTCCAGGAGTCGTCGGTGGCGCTGCAGAACTACCGCGTGAAGTCCGGGATCATGGGGCTGCAGGAGCAGCGCCAGATCACCGCGCAGAAGATCATGGACTTCAACAAGGCCTACCTCGAGGCCCAGGCCCAGCGCCTGTCCGTCGAGGCGAAGATGAACGAGCTGGCGCGCATCGCCGCCGACCGCGGCGGCATCCAGACGATCTTCACGGTGGCCGACAACACCCTCATCCAGAAGCTGAAGCAGGAGGCGGCGGAGCTCGACGTGCAGAAGTCGAAGCTGCTGAAGACCTACAAGGACAAGCATCCCGAGGTCCTCAAGGTCCAGGCGCAGATCGACCAGGTGGCCCAGCGGATCGACGGCGAGATCAAGACCCTGCTGCGCGCCGTGCAGACGGAGTTCCGCGTGGCCAGGGCGCGCGAGGAGACGCTGCTCGGCAACGTCAACCAGCTGCGCAAGGAAGGACAGGAGCTGAACGAGAAGGAGATCCAGTACCTCGCGCTGCAGCGCGAGTCGGACTCCAACCAGCAGCTCTACGAGGCCGTCCTCAAGCGTCTCAAGGAGACGGGCGTGACGGGCGGGCTGGAGACGAACAACGTGAGCGTGATCGAGGAGGCGCCGGTGCCGCTGGCGCCGATCCGGCCGCGCAAGACGATCAACCTCGTCGTCAGCGTGCTGGTCGGGCTCTTCGTCGGCGTGGGCGTGGCGCTCACGATCGAGTACTTCGACACCACGGTGAAGACCCCCGACGACGTGGAGCGCTACCTCGGGCTGCCGGTCATCGGCATCGTGCCCATGTTCGCCGGGAGGCGCTGAGCATGGCCGAGCCACCACGGAAGATGCCGCAGGGCCCGGCCGGAAGCCTGGTCGCCCACTACGATCCGAAGTCGCCGGCGGCGGAGTCGTATCGTAGCCTGCGCACGTCGATCCAGTTCGCGGGCCTCGACCACAAGTGCCGCACGATCGTGGTCACGTCGTCGAGCCCCGGCGAGGGCAAGTCCACCACCGTGGCGAACTTCGGCGTCGTCACCGCGCAGACGGGCCAGCGCGTCTGCCTGGTCGACTCCGACCTGCGGCGCCCGACGCTCCATCGGATCTTCGGTCTCGGCAACGCGCGCGGCCTCACCAGCGCGCTGCTCGACGCCGTGCCGTTCGCCGAGATGGCGCAGCCGACGGCGGTGCCCAACCTCTTCGTGCTCACCAGCGGCCCCCTGCCGCCGAACCCGGCCGAGCTGGTGGGCTCCAACCGCATGCGGGAGTCGCTGGAGGCCGCGGGCGCGGAGTTCGACCTGGTGATGCTGGACTCGCCGCCGGTCGTCTCGGTCGCCGACGCCATCGCGCTGACCGCGTTCACCGACGGCGTCGTGCTCGTCGTGCAGGCGGGCAAGGTGCCTTACGACGTGATCCGCCGCGCCACCGCGCAGATCGAGGCGGTCAAGGGCCGCATCCTCGGCGTCGTGATGAACAGCGTCAACCTCAAGCGCGACGGCTACTACTACGATTACTACCGCTACTATCAGAGCTACTACGCCTCGAACGACGGCAAGAAGCGGTAACGCCGCCGACCGGGGGTGCTAGCGAGGTTGCGGGCGGCTCCTCGGCGTCGCTCGCGTGTGGATCAGCTCGAAGCGGTCGTTGCGCCAGACGTAGTACTTCGCCGTGGGCACCCCCCACGGCGGATCCTCGGCTTTGAATCGTGCGAACGTGTTCACGATGAGCAGGCGGCTGGTGAGCTGGAAGTCGAGCCCGAAAGCCGCCGGCTCCGGCGCATCCTGGATCCGTCCCGTCTTCGTGTTCACGATCATCCACGACTGACAGCTCGCTCCGCAGCTCCACTCGACGACGCGGAGATGACCGGCGAAGTTCGGCCCGCGGCGCGCGCCTTCGCGCAGAAGGGTGCCGAAGCGCTCCGCCGCGGGATTCCGCTTGAAGTCGGGCGCCGCCGGCGTTCCCCGGAAGACGGCGCCGGCCGGATAGTCCGCGAACTGCGGCGCGCGTGTGGCGCCGCCGGTGCTGTCGCGACCGGCGCCGGCGGCGGGCGCCACCGCGACCACGACCAGCGCGAGCGCCACCGGAACGAGCGCGACGCGCGTGCGATGCCGCGGCCGCCGCGCCGCCGCGAGGGCCTCGAAGGGCGTGACCACTCGCTTACGGCTGGCGCCAGGCACCGCCGTCGCGCGCGATGAACGCATCGGCCTCCGGCGGTCCCCAGGAGCCGGCCTCGTACGTCGGCAGCGCGGCGGGCGTCCGGCTCCACGCCTCCAGCACCGGCTCCAGCAGCGCCCATGCCTGCTCCACCCAGTCTCCGCGCGCGTAGAGCGTCGCGTCGCCGTGGATGGCGTCGAGCAGCAGCCGCTCGTACGCCTCCGGCGGCTCGGCGCCGAACACCTCGCCGTACTTGAAGTCGAGGGTGACGGGCGCCAGCTTGAGATCCGGCCCCGGCTCCTTGGCGACGACGGTGAGCGAGATGCCCTCGTCGGGCTGGATGCGGATGGCCAGGAGGTTGGGCTCCACCCCGGCGGGGTCGCGGCGGAAGATCATGTGTGGCGTGCGCCGGAAACGGATGGCGATCTCGCTCACTCGCTTCGCGAGCCGCTTGCCGGTGCGCAGGTAGAACGGCACGCCCGCCCAGCGCCAGCTGTCGATCTCCAGCCGCAGCGCCGCGAACGTCTCCGTGGTCGAGTCCGGCTTGACGCCCTTTTCCTGCCGGTAGCCCGGCACGGGCCTGCCGTCGACGTAGCCGGGGCCGTACTGAGCGCGCAGCGCGACCTCGTCCACCTTCGCGGGGTCGATCGGTCGGATCGCGTGCATGACCTTGTTCTTCTCGTCGCGCACGGGGCCGGCGTCGAACGTCACCGGCGGCTCCATCGCGATCAGGCAGAGCAGCTGGAGCATGTGGTTCTGCACCATGTCGCGCAGCGCGCCCGACTCCTCGTAGTACGAGCCGCGCCCCTCAACGCCGATCGTCTCGGCCACCGTGATCTGCACTTCGGCCACGTGATTGCGGTTCCACACCGGCTCGAAGATGCCGTTGGCGAAGCGGAAGACGAGGATGTTCTGGACGGTCTCCTTGCCGAGGTAGTGATCGATCCGATAGACCTGCTCCTCGGCGAAGACACCGGTGATCTGGCGGTTGAGCGCCCGCGCGCTCTCGAGGTCGCGGCCGAACGGCTTCTCCACGATGATGCGCGTCCAGCCGCCCTCCACGCGCGCGAGGCCGGCGGCGCCGAGGTTGGCGACGATGTCGTCGTAGAGGCTCGGCGGCGTCGCGCAGTAGAAGAGCCGGTTGCGCGGACCGCCGCGAGCGGTCTCGATCTGCTCGAGCCGCTGCTTGAGGCGCCCGTACAGCTCGGGGCTGGTCGGGTCGCCGGGGACGTAGTACAGGCTGCCCGCGAACCGGTCCCACACGTGCTGCGAGGGGATCTTGAGGCGCGCGAAGCGCGTCACGCTCTCGCGCGCGCGCGTGCGGTACGCCTCGTCGGACATCTCGCTGCGCGCGGTGCCGATGATGGCGAAGGGCTCGGGCAGCGTCCGCGCCGCGTACAGGCTCCACAGCGCGGGCATGAGCTTGCGGTGCGTCAGGTCGCCCGATGCGCCGAAGATGACGAGCGAGAACGGTTCATCGGCGTACGGCATGGCCCCCGAACTGGTTGCGGAGCGTGGCGAGCCGCCGGTCCGCGAAGGAGTCGTCCATCAGGAAGCCCTCCGTGACGAAGGAAGCAGCGACGCCGCCGCGCGATCGAGGATCCAGAGCAGGCGGCCGTCGACCGGGCTCACCATCGCCGCCGGCAGTCCGCTCGAGCGATCGCCGAGCGCGGCCTTCACGACCTTGGCCTTCTCCGCGCCCGACACGAGGTAGATCACGCAGGCGGCGGCGTTGAGGATCGGGTACGTCAGCGTGAAGCGCTGCGGGATGCTCGCGGCCGCCGCGTGGACGGCGGCCACGGTGCGAAAGGTCTCCTTGAGCACCGGCGAGCCGGGAAACAGGGAGGCGGTGTGGCCGTCGACGCCGAGGCCGAGCAGGATCAGATCGAGCCGCGGCACCTCGCCGCGCCGCACGCCCAGCACCTCGGCCATCGTCCGCGCGTATTCCGCCGCGACGGCGTCGGGATCGGCGCGCTCGCCGGGAATGCGGAAGACGCGGTCGGGCGGGATCGGCACCCGCGAGAGCAGCGCCGCGTGTGCCATGCCGTAGTTGGAATCCGCGTGATCCGGCGGCACGCCCCGCTCGTCCCCGAAGAAGAGGACGGTGCGGTCCCACGGCATCTGCGCGGCGAGCGGCGGCTGCGCGAGCCGCCGGTACGTCTCGCGCGGCGTGGAGCCGCCCGCCAGCGCCACCGTGAAGCGCCCGCGCGCGGCGACGGCGGCGCGCGCGACCTCGAGCACCTCCTGCGCCGCGGTCTCCGCGAGCGCGCTCGGATCGTTGACGATACGGATCTCGGGGGTCGCGGCCATGGGCACGATCATACCCTCTCGTCGAACGCGCGCTGCCGCGCGAGCGCGTCGCGGTACCGCGCGTGGTGCGCCGGATCGGGTTCAAAGGTCTCGCCGAGCGGCGCGCGCGCGGCGGCGAGGTCGGGCAGGGCGCCGAGCGCGTGCAGCGCGAGCAGGGCGGCGCCGCGGCTCGTCGTCTCCGGCTCGTGCGACCACGTCACCGGATGACCGAGCGCGTCGGCCAGCATCCGGCTCCAGGCGCGCGAGCGCGTCACGGCCCCGCCGGAGGCGACGATCAGGTGCGCGCGCGCGGCGTGCGGCGCGAGGAGACGGTAGACGAGCGCCAGGCGCAGCGCGACCGCCTCCAGCGCGGCGCGCAGGATCTCGAGCGCCCCCGTGTCGAGCGACAGCCCGGCCACCGCGCCGTGACGGTCGCCGCGCCAGCCGGGCGCCCGCTCGCCGGCCAGGAACGGCAGCACGGTGAGGCCGTGGCCGTCCGGGGGCATCGTCTCGAGCCGCCGCTCGAGCGTCGCGTCGTCGGGCAGCCGGAGCGTCTCACGGCACCACGCGTACACGTTGCCGCCCTCGGAGGTGGCGCCGCCGAGCAGCAGGCGGCCACGGTCGACGCCGTAGCGCCAGAGGCCGCGCGGCGGTGGCCGGGTCCCGTCGGTGGCGATGCGCAGCGCGGCCGAGGTGCCGACGTTGAGCGCGATCCGGTCCGGCTCGGTGCAGTCGGAGCCGACGTTGCCGGCGGCGCCGTCGCCGACGGCGGGGAACCAGGGCACCGCGTGCAGCGCGGGCCAGCGCGCGGCCCACTCGCGGCGTAGCCCGCGCCGTCCCTCGGTGCGATCGACGACCCGAAAGAGGTGGTGCGGCTCGATGCCGGCGGCCGCGAGCGCCTCGGCGTCCCAGGCCCCGGCCGCGAGGTCGAAGAGGCCCGTGGCCGACGCCATCGACACGCTCGTCGCCGCCTCGCCGAACAGCGTCAGCTCCAGGTGCTCGCCGAACGATCCCCAGCGCGTGACCCGCCGCGCCTCGGCGGGGCGCTCGCGCGCGAACCACCGCAGCTTGGCCGGCCAGTACGACGAGTGCAGATGACAGCCCGTGCGCTCGTGCAGCTCCGCCTCGTCCAGCGCGGAGCGCAGCAGGCCGGCGTCGCGCGCGCTGCGCGCGTCGGCCCACATGTATACGGGCGTCACCGCCTGGCCGGCGGCGTCGAAGCCGCAGAGGCCGTGCCAGAAGGTGCTGAGGCCGACGCCGAGGATGGTGGCGCGCCCGGCGCGCGCGCACACGGCGTCGAGGCAGGTGGCGACGGCGTCGAGGAGGACCCGGGGATCGTGCTCGACGCCGCCGTCGGCGGTGACGCGCGGCTCGTAGGGCGCCTGGTGGTAGAGGCCGGCCACGGGCCGCCCGTCCGCGGCGTAGGCGCTCGCGCGGGCCGACGACGTGCCGACGTCCACGGCGATGACCATCGAACGCCTATTGTAAGATGGCCGCCATGGCGGACACATGGGAGTTACTGCAGATGCGCGGCCTCGCCGCGGTCGACGAGCGCGCGGCGGAGTTCACAGGCACCCTCGTCATCCACAAGGTCGGCAGCACGGAGCCCGTCGAGTCGATCACGGTCCGCGTCAAGCGCTCGATGCTGACCGAGCTGCACGAGACGGTCGGACGCCTTCTCACGCGCTCGACCGGGTTGAAGAAGAAATAATAGAGGAGAAGTCATGGCCCAGATCCGCGTCCTGAGTCCCGTCGGCGTCGTGAAGGCGCAGACGGTGGCCGTGCCGTCGCTGCCCCAGAGCTGGAACGGCCGCACCGTCGGCTTCCTCGACAACACCAAGTCGAACTTCGACCGCCTCGTCGGCGACCTCGGCGCGCTGCTGCGCGAGCGCTACGGCGTGGCCGCCGTCGTCCATCGCAAGAAGGCCAACGCCTCCACGCCGGCGTCGCCCGAGCTGATCGACGAGTTGGCGAAGGCGTGCGACGTCGTCTTCGCCGGCTCCGCCGACTGAGGGTCGTGCACGTCGTGGAGTCTCCACGACACGATCGCGCTGGCCAAGCGCGGCACGCCGGCCGGGCTCATCGGGACGACGGCCTTCCAGGGGCTCGCGGTCAGCGAGATGGGCGCCCAGGGCGTCTCCGCGCTGCCGCTGCTCGTCGTCGAGCACCCGCTCGGCGGTGAGCGTCCCGAGGCGATCGCTCGACGCGCGCAGCAGGCCTTCGAGCAGCTGAGCGCGCTCATCTCGGGCGCGGCCGGCGCCGGGACGAAAGACCGGGCGACCGCAGCCACGGCCGCGGCCCACGCCGGCCTCGCGGACCCCGCGACGACAGACCCGATCACGGTTGGCGATGATCCCGTCGCCATCCTGGACGCGTTCACCGCGCGCAACTGGGCCGACGGCCTGCCGATCATCGCGCCCACCGAGGAGCGCGTGAGCGCGATGCTCGGCGGCCGCGACGGCGCCAGGAGCCTCGGCGTGATGCCGCCCCTGTGGCGGCAGGTGACGCTCGAGAAGCTGGCCGTCAACGCGGTGATGGCGGGCTGCGAGCCGCGCGCGTTCCCGGTCGTGGCGGCCGCGGTGGACGCGATGCTCGACCGCGCGTTCAACCTCTACGGCGTGCAGGCGACGACGCATCCGGTGGCGCCGCTGCTCGTCGTCAACGGTCCGTACGGCCTCGAGCTCGGGTTGCACGGCGGCAGCGGCTGCTTCGGCCCCGGCTTCCGCGCCAACGCGACCATCGGCCGCGCGATCCGGCTCATCCTCTTGAACGTCGGCGGCGCCTGGCCCGGCCGCTACGACATGGCCACGCAGGGCAGCCCTGCGAAGTTCTCGTTCTGCATCGCGGAGAACGAGGCGGCGTCGCCCTGGGAGCCGATGGCGAGCGGCGACACGGTGACCGTGTACGGCGGCGAGCCGCCGCATAACGTGAACGATCACGTCTCCACGTCGGCCTCGGGGATCCTCACCACGCTCTGCGACACCGCCGTCTCCCTCGGCTCGAACGTCGGCTGGTATTTCGCCCAGAGCCAGCTGCTCGTGGCGCTCGGGCCCGAGCACGCGCGCACGATCGCGGAGGACGGCTTCGCGCGCGCGGACGTGCAGCGATTCGTCTACGAGCACGCGCGCCTGCCGCTCGGCCGCCTCAAGCTGGCCGGCATGTGGGGCATGCATGACTGGCCCGCCTGGATGAACGCGGTGAGCGATCCGGCGGCGCTGATGCCGCAGGTGCCGTCGCCCGACGACGTCTACGTCGTCGTGGCCGGCGGCTCGGGCAAGCACTCGGCGGTCATCCCGAACTGCACGTTCAGCCGGGCGGTGAACCGGCCGATCCGGACTGGCCGTGACTGACGATTTCCGTCGGCCGCTGACAAGATACGGACCAGCCTACGGCAGCCGCAGAGCTCCATTCGTGAGTCAAATGGCTGATTTCATAGGGCTGAGGGTTGTGGCACTCCACCTGCAACGAGGTGACACGACGGCCGCCAACATCGGCGGGCCGAGAGAGGGGCGCACTGTGCGAGGGCGACAGGCGGGGTTCACGCTCATCGAGTTGCTGATCGTGGTGGCCATCATCGGGATCCTGTCGGCGATTGCGATCCCGCTCTACGCCAACGTGCAGGCGAAGGCCCGCATCGCGAAGGCCCAGGGCGACATCCGGGCGATGGCGTCGGCGGTCGCGGTCTACTCGGCGCACATGAACGTCGCGCCTCCCGCGCTCGCCGATCTCACGTCCGTCGTGACGAACGGCCTGGGTCAGACGGCCGGGCCGTTCATGGCGATGGTGCCGCCACCGCCGTCCGGCTGGGCCGCCTACGCCTATGGCGCGGACTCGGTCAACAGCACGTTCACGATCTCGAGCAACGGGGACGCCACGACGATCACGATGCCCTGAGCAGCGGCGTCAGCGCCGCTCGGCCAGAACCAGCAGCACGAGCGCGCCGAGCAACAGCACCGCCCCCGCCCACCCTGCGACGCCGAGGCGCTCGCCGAAGAGGATCACGCCCAGCAGCGTCGCCGTGAGCGGCTCGAGCAGCGACGCCACGCCCGCCGCCGACGCCGGGACGTGCCGGAGTCCCGCCGTGTAGAGCGCGTACGCGCCGGCTGTCGTCACCGCGCCGAGGTAGAGAAGCCACGGCCATCCGAGCGCCAGCTGGCGTCCGGCGCCGGGCGTGGCCAGCGCCGGCGCCGTGAGCGCCGCAGCCACGGCGAAGGTGAGCGCGGCCAGCGGCAGCGGCGCCATCCGGGCCACCGCACCCTTGGCGAGCACGACGTAGAGCGCGTAGGCGAGTCCCGCGCCGAGTGCCAGGATCACGCCGCTGAGCGGCCGCGGCGCGGTCATTCCCGCGGCGGGCGCCGCCACCAACAACCCGGTGCCGGCCACGCCGAGCACGAGCGCCAGCGCCAGGCGCGGCGTCGGACGCTCGCCGAGCAGCACCGCCGCCAGCGCCGCGATCATGATCGGCGCCGAGCAGATCGCCACCAGCGCGGTGACGGCGATTCCCGCCCGCGTGACCGCGGTGAAGTAGGTCGCCTGGAAGGCGGCCATGCACGCGCCGAGCGCGACGCACCGCCAGACGTCGCCGGCCGCGGGCCAGAGCCCGCCCGTCACCCCGGCGCGCCTCCAGCGCGACGCGCGCGCGGCCGCGAGCAGCAGGACGGCCGCCACCAGCACGCGTGCGGCGCCGACGACGAGCGGCGTCGCCTCCGCGCGAGTCACCAGCAGCGTCGTCACCGAGCCGGTCGTTCCCCAGGAGACGGCGGCGAGCGCGATGAGACCGAGGCCGCGAACGCGCGCGGGACTTGACGTCGCGGACATGGGCCGTGATCATGCCTGACACCATTCGGCCGGCACAAGGAGAGCGAGCATGAACGTGGGATTCGTCGGAACGGGAACGATGGGCGCGCCGATGCTCGGCAACCTCGTCAAGAAGGGGTTCGGCGTCGTCGCCTACGACGTGGCGCCGGCCGCGCTCGCGAACGCCGAGAAGCGCGGAGCGACACGCGCGGAGTCGGCCGCCGACGCCGCGCGGCGCAGCGATCTCGTGATCACGATGCTGCCCTCGTCCTCCCACATCGAGACGGCCTACCTCGGCAAGAACGGCATCGCCGAAGGCCTCACGGCCGGCCGGCTCTGCGTGGACATGTCCACCGTCGATCCGGCCGCCTCGCGCCGGGTGGCGCAGTCGCTCGCGGCGAAGGGCGTGCGCTTCATCGACGCGCCGGTCTCCGGAGGCGTTCCGCGCGCGGAGGAGGGAACCCTGGCCATCATGGTGGGCGGCGAGGCGCGCGACGTCGAGGAGGCCCGGCCGGCGCTGATCGCGATGGGCGCCAACGTCATCCACGTCGGCGCCGTCGGCAGCGGCGAGGTCGCGAAGCTCTGCAACAACCTGATCGCGGGCGTCTCCGCGGTGGCGGTGGCCGAGGCGTTCCGGATCGCCGAGGGCTTCGGCGTCGACGCCGGGATCCTGACCGACGTCATCTCGAAGTCGTCCGGCAACACGTGGGTGATGCAGTTCATGCACCCGGTGCCGGGGATCGTGGCGAAGTCGGCCTCGTCGAACGACTACACGCCGGGATTCATGACCGACCTGATGGCGAAGGACCTGGGGCTCGCCGTGAACGCCGCGCGCGAGCTGCGCGTGCCGGTCGTGGTCGCGCCCGCGGCCCAGCAGGTGCTGCGGCTGGCCTCGTCGCACGGCCTCGGCCGGCGCGACTTCACGAGCGTCTATCTATTCCTGAAGCCCTCGGGCGAACAGGCGCCTGTTTAGATGGGGGGCCCCGATATGGCCCCCCATACCCCCCAAACGCTCGTCGCGCCCCGGCGAAGCCGTGGCGCGCCTCGATCCCCCCCAACGCTCGTCGCGCCCCGGCGAAGCCGTGGCGCGCCTCGACCCCCCAACGCTCGGAAGCGCCCCGGCAAAGCGTGGCGCGCCTCGATCCCCCCAACGCTCGGAAGCGCCCCGGCAAAGCGTGGCGCGCCTCGATCCCCCCAACGCTCGGAAGCGCCCCGGCAAAGCCGTGGCGCTCCTCGATCGCCGACGCTTCTTCTTCTTAGCGGGTCATCCCGCGGATGTTGCCGACAGACTGGACGACGCCGCCGTTGCCGAGGTGGCAGGGATCGTCGATCGGCTGAAGCGCGGCCACCACGTGGCAGAGCTCGTGGGCGTCGATCTCGAGGGCGAGGGCCGAGGGCAGCGCGTCGGTGTAGCGGACGACCTTCATCATCTTCACCTCGGTGCGGCCGTCGGGGTGCACGGTGCGCCAGATCGAGCACCCGAGGATCGGCCCGAGCGCGGGCACCTCGCGGCACTCACGCTCCACCACCGCGCGATCGTCGGTCACGATCAGCGTCACCAGCGGTCCCGTGGCCAGCGGGCCCATCCGCGCCGTGCGCGTGGAGGTGGCGCAGCCGGCGAGCGTCAGGAGCGCGGCGAGGGCGATGGAGACGGGACGCGGACCCGCCATGCCTGGACGAGGGGCAAAGCACGTGCCACGCGGGAAACGGGCCGTTCCGACGCCGCCGCGCGTCTGCGACGCTGCACGGTTCGTGAAACGGCCTGCATGGGGCGAGGAGTCCGCGCTGCACGTCCAGCCATGGTGCCGAATGGTCAAAAATCGCGTGCTATACTGGCGCGCGTTCTCGCGGCCACGAGCTTCGAAGGAGGACCCGCCGTGAGCTTGTACGTCATGCTCAGCACGCTGTCGGAGTCCGGCCGCAAGGTGCTTCGCGAGCGGCCCGGCTGGATCCGGAAGGTCAACGCCGACGTGGGCCGCATGGGCGCTCGCGTCGTCGCGCAGTACGCGGTCCTCGGTCCGTACGACTTCGTGACGATCGTGGAGGCGCCGGACAACGCAACCATCTCGCGCGTGTCGGTGGAGGTGGGCGCGCGCGGCGGCTCGGCGGGAATGACCATGGCCGCCATTCCGCTCGACGAGTTCATCGAGAACCTGGAAGGCGGCACCAAGGGACGGGGGAAGAAGAAACGGTGAAAG
>Ga0209469_1000015_pt1 | contig 95012 bp, 102 predicted proteins | sample GraSoiAngelo_123_FD_185880 | JGI IMG/M metagenome (GOLD analysis project Ga0209469, IMG submission 185880) | Grasslands soil microbial communities from the Angelo Coastal Reserve, California, USA - 14_0927_02_40cm (SPAdes) (version 2) | ecosystem: Environmental > Terrestrial > Soil > Grasslands... | reverse complement strand
AGCGATCATCAAGCTGAAGGAAATCTATGAGCTGATGGAGACGATCACGGACAAGTGTGAGGACGTTGTCCAGGTGATTCGCGACATCATTCTCGAATACTCCTAGCCGAGAAAACCCGATGTCGACGGTAATAGTTCCCTTCGCGATAGTAGTACTTGTCGTTATTGTCGCCCTGTTTTTCGATTTCATCAACGGCTTTCATGACGCCGCCAACTCGATAGCGACCGTAGTATCGACCCGGGTCCTCACGCCTAGACTCGCAGTCCTTTGGGCCGCATTCTTCAACTTCGTCGCCGCCTTCCTCTTCGGCGTCAACGTCGCGTCCACCATCGGAAAGGGGACCATAGACCCGAGTATCGTCACAGCCTGGCTTCTCCTAGCAACCCTTCTCGGCGCAATCGCCTGGGATATCATAACCTGGTGGTTCGGCCTGCCTACAAGTTCCTCGCATGCACTCGTGGGCGGGCTGATCGGAGCAGGTGTGGTAAAGGGAGGATGGGGAGTCGTTCAGGTCGCAGGAGTGAACAAGATACTCATCTTCATTGTCCTCTCTCCGCTCATAGGCCTACTGGCCGCGATAGGGCTCATTTTGTTGACGGCTCGAATCGGAATGCATTTCCACCGTTCAAAGGCCGACCACGTCTTCCGTCGCCTACAGCTTGTCTCCGCGGCCCTCTACAGTCTGGGACACGGGACGAATGATGCTCAGAAGACGATGGGCATCATCGCCGCACTCCTCTTCGCCCAAGGTATCCTCGGTCCAACCTTCTACGTCCCGTACTATGTCATAATAATCGCCGGAGTCGCTATGGGACTCGGAACCTGGTTTGGAGGCTGGAGAATAGTCCGAACCATGGGTATGAAGATAACCAAGCTCCACCCGTTCGGCGGCTTCAGCGCCGAGACCGCGGCAGCATCAACCCTCTTCGCCACGGCGTCACTGGGCATTCCCGTCAGTACGACACACACGATCGCAGGCGCCATAATGGGCGTCGGTGCCACGAGACGACTGTCAGCTGTAAGATGGGGAGTTGCAAGGAGAATAGTCTACGCATGGGTCCTGACAATACCGGCAGCAGCCGCGATCGCAGCACTCCTTTACTCTCTCCTATCCCTTGCAGGGTTGAGATAGAGAGAAGACCGAGCGGTCGCGAATCTGGAGCGGAAGAGCTTACGGGATTCCGCGCAGGTCAATCATATTATACTCGTTCATTGACTGCTGAAGCAGGTTTTAGCGATGAGAGTGGGTATTCTAGGAAGCGGCGATGTGGGGAAGACGCTGGGTAAAGGATTCGCGAGCCACGGCCACAGTGTCAAGCTAGGATCACGAACACCTGACAGCGAGAAACTTAAGGTCTGGCAGAAGGAGGCTCAGGGAGAGACCTCAACTGGAACCTTCGCAGAAGCAGCATCCTACGGGGATATCCTCGTCTTTGCCCCGCTAGGATCTGCAGTCGACGACGTGATCGGTCTAGCGGGCGCTACGAACTTTGCCGGCAAGATAGTCATAGATACGACGAATGCTCTCGATTTTTCGAAGGGAATGCCACCAGGACTCTTCACTGGACTCACGGATTCTCTCGGTGAGAAGATTCAGCGGAAACTCCCCCAAGCGAAAGTTGTAAAGTGCTTCAACACGGTGCCAAACTCGCGAATGGTCAACCCTGGGGACAGGACTGTGGAGATGCTAATCTGTGGTAACGATTCTGAGGCGAAGCATAAGGTTACTCAGATTCTGAAAGATTTCGGTTGGGCTGGCACTATCGACATTGGGGGAATCACAGAAGCTAGATGGTTGGAGGCCTTTGTGCCCCTGTGGGTAAGGACTGCTGCTTCTCTCAACTCGTGGAATGCCGTGTTCAAAGTACTCCACTAACAATTCAACCTCTCAGGGTTTCGGATAGTCCTGAAAGATGTTAAGATGGATCTTATGCAAACCGCCAATCTATTTGCGACGCTTTTGCGAAACAGTCAATCGGAATATTGGCCTGCATGGGCAAAGTCGACACACGCCTCCCTGAGTAACTTGCAGGAGGACCGAAATCAAGAACCAGAACTTGAAGTTGGGTATGGGTCAATTCGCTGAAAGAGTATCAAGGCTCAGAATCTGATTTCGACTGTCAGGCTGTTTCCTCGAACACTAAATGCAATGTTAGCAGGAGTGATAGGTCCTCAAAGAAGGACAATGGCTAAGTTGAACCTCGGGGGTTCTTCGAAAAATACAGGGTCCTTCAAAATGAAAGCCAAATCGTGAAACCGCTTAGTTCACTTGCGAAGTTACCACAGAGTAAGAGTATGAACACAATCGAACACACTCCAACCATAGCTCTCTATAAATGGTGACCCGTGTATAATCTCCGGGGATGTACTCGAAGCGGACTCATGGTCGCACTATTGGCGCCTCTCTAGGCGATCATCACCCCTCATGGCTGTATTCTATAGCGAAGCTGTTCAGGGGGACGGGGTCGACAGAATGAGGTGGTCACTGCTGATGGTCATGATCATCGCTTCCACCCCCTTCCTCATAGCCCGGCCAGTCCATGCGTCGACGCCCGCGATAGACGGGTACGGGAGCAACTTCTGCGACAACAGCAACATTCCGCCAGGTGAAGCTCCGTTCTGTGCTGTTACGCTAACCGTCCACCAGAACGACATGGTAATAGTCTACGGTGGCGGGTTCAACGGCCTCGGAGGCTGCCCCATCAACACTCCAAGCGACATTTTTGGCCTCTCATTCAGCCTCCGCACCTCAGCTGGCGGAGGAAACAACAGGCTTGCAGGATCGGAATACTATGCTGTCGACCCGTTCGGTGATTACGGTGATAGTGGTGACACAATTAATGTCGCTTCAGACTGGTGCTATGGCGAGTCAAGCCCCATGATGATAATCGCCTATTCTATCAGCGGCACGCTCAACGCGTTCGACACCGGCTCAGGCATTGGAAGCGCACAGTACGCGGACAGTGCCAGCAGCATGTCGGCCAACCTCGTGACAGGGTATGCTCAAGACTTTCTCGTATCAGGAGTCTACGCGACCAACTTTTACGGTGGCAGCGCCCCGACGATAACCAAAGGCTCCTGCTGCAGCCTGATAACCTCGGGAACAGGGACAGCCAGGCAGGCGAACATGGCAGAGTATGAGGCTGTCTCGTCAACAGGCAGCTATAGCCTGAGCTTCTCCCTGACGAACGCCAACTTTGGAGTCGTAGGCTTCTGGGACGCGATTCTCGTCAACAGTATATTCGTCGTGGGACATGTTCTTGACAACTCCTTGACCCCTATTGCAGGTGCTTCTATCGAAATGTGGAGCCAAGATGGTAGCACGCTGTTAAGGAGTACGACAACGGATTCAAACGGGTACTATTCTATTGCTTGGTATTCAGCCGGAACCTTCATGGTGAACGCGTCAAAATTCCTCTACTGGGAAGAGAGGCAATATGTCTCGGTTTCTTGCAATGGTTGCACTGGGACAGGAGACTTTCATCTGCCTCAAGATCTCTATTACCCTGTGGCAAACTTGCTGGTCATGTACGCGTCTGTCAACACCCAACAGAGCCAGGCTGACTTGTCTTGGAGCCTCTCTGCCGGGTCAACGGTCCATGTCGATGCCTATGTCAACCCGTTGGGCGGCACTTACGATGTCTCCACCGATGTAACCACATCGGGATCCGTCAGCACAGGCAGTGACCCAACCGCGACAAGCCTTCTTTATCAGCGAGGAGTCGTCGTCCATGGAATCTTCTGGAAGCAGGACCCATCACATCCCATAAACGTCTACGTTCTTGCCCAGCAAAACGTCTACGGGCAAGTCACTAACATGGCGGACTACATGCCCTCTCCACCATCTTCAGGTGGTATCATACAATACCTTCCAAAGAAAACTACCATCCAGTACACTTACACCCAGAGCCAGTCCTTTGCCCTCCGCTACGAGTTAGGAGTCGATGTGAGTGCTAGCCTGGAAGGCGTCGGGTTTTCTACGAAGCTGGCGAGTTTACTCGTACAGGGTCAACAAGGGGTGCAGCGTTCCATGACGATAAAAATCACTAACCTAGACAACCATACGCACAGTTACTACTTCTACTTTGAAGGAAGCGGCGTACTGCACGTGTGGCAGACCACATGACACAGGCCGACTGGGATGACTAACTTGCGGGTTCGGCCCTTCTACCAGTTTACTGAACGCCATGTCGGAAATATCGGAAGCAACAACTCCTTCCGTTCTGGTTGAGTCTTAACCAATTTCTCGTCGAACGTTAGACGCTTTCCAACCTCGTACCAGTCTAAGAATCACTGAGCCGCGGAGAAACAATCAGTGATAGCTGGGATCCAAGGCACCCTGACGCCGATTTGCTTCAGTAGAAATCCGTTACGCTTAATTCCTGGGCTAGGGTCGGCTCTTTCTAATTGGTACGCCTGATCGGACGGTTCCTACCCAGATCCTGGTAGGGCTCACGATATCCGCTTTCATGCTAATAGCCTACGCCTCAGCCGGGTTCGCCTATGCAACCTCTCTCAAGGCCACGTGGGCGGGCGATCTTTAGCCAGAATCCCGGGGCCTTCAGCGCTTCCCTTGCAAGAGCCTCCTTTCCAGTCTGGGGGGTTGCCAGTACAACGGCTCTGCTCAGCCCGATCTTCTGATAGTCAGGATAGATCCAAGTCTTTAGGACTCCTTGGTTCTCAAGCTTTGGGAAGTTCTCCAACTACCCCTCGGGCTCCGATCAAAGCCTGAAGCAAAGCGAACTCATCACTTCGCCTGAAATCGCGTAGAACATTCTATTTTTCTGTTGTCGCCAATTGTGTACGTGGACCCTAAAATCACATCCCGGAGAGAAGGGCTCATGAAAATTGTCCGCCTGGCCTTGTGTATAGTGCTTCTCGGAGTAGTCTTCTTTGCTGGAGCTCTCGCTCCAAGACCCGTCTCGGCCCTGGAGACATCGTATCAGAATCCTGTGACGGCCACCCCTCCTCTCAATCGTCCCAACACTCCTTCATGCATTGTTTCTCTTGTCGAGAATCAGGCCTTCCCATTCGCCGGCTACGACACCCCGTTCACCGGGACATACAACCCTCCTGGTCAGTGTCCGGCGCCCTGGTCGATGGTTGTCCTCGACCTGACCGGGCATGTTGCTGGACGGCAGTTCGACCGTGAGGCCGCGATCTGGATCGGAAACGCTATGGTCTACATGGGGACGACTCCTGAACCTACGCCCGCGGGCATTACCTGGCATGTAGAGAAGGATCTAAGCGAGTACACTCCTCTTCTGACACAGAACCAGCCCTTCGCGCTCCAGATTCCCAACATTGTGAACGACGTCTACACCGGAACAATCCACATCAACGCGACTCTAGCATTCTACAAGACCAGTAGTTCGTTTCCTGCTGCGGCTCACCCCGACGTTATAGTTCCCCTGTCAGCCAGTTGGCTCTTCGTCCCGCAGCGGACGACCGTCAGCGCGCATTCTGTTACTCTTCCGACCAACCCTGTCCAGGTCCAATTGGAGCTCTGGGCCAAGGGGAACAGTTGCGACGAGTTCTGGTTTGGCAGCCAGCCTGATGCCTTCGCCAATTCTAACGGTCTCTGTGGTGGCGGGGCCTTCCGGGAGATCAAAGTATTCCTACATGGTACCCTAGCCGGCGTGGTCTGGCCATTCCCGTACGTCTTCACGGGCGGAGTCAATCCGTATCTCTGGAGACCGATACCCGCGGTCGACGCCTTCAACGAGCCGGCCTACATCCTGGACTTGACGCCTTTCGCGAGAACGCTTAACGATGGTAGCCCCCATACTCTCGGTTTTCAGGTCGTCAACAACGGCTTCTACTGGCAGATTGACGGCAACCTTCTCGTCAACGTTGACACCGGGTCAGCCGTTACTAGTGGTCAGGTCACAACCTACTATGTGACGCCTAATGCGACCCAGACTGCGTTCCAGATCATCAGTAACAACGGAGGACTATTCAACTTCGTAGCTACCCGATCACTCACCATCGCTGGCTACGTGAACACGTCCAAGGGACGCGTCACAACCACGATCCACCAAGACTATAGTTTCACCAACAACCAAGTCCTTGACCTAGTCAACTTTCTGGAGAACCTGAAAGGGACTGAAGCAATCACCATGATGACCACTACGACCGGTCCAAGCGGCAGCACGACCCTCACCACGGCCGACTCCTATCCAATCGTAATGACGTCCGCTTTCATAATTCCACCAGCGTCCGGCAGCGTTTCTTCTGGACCGTCGCGTTTCGTTCTGCCCGCGACGGTGACTCAGTCTTTCACACGTAACACCATAATGAACTCTAATGGTCAGATAGTCTCCATCAGCACGCTATCCGACACTGTCCGTTCGGAAGCAGTTCTAGGCCGCGTCCTGTCAACGGGGGCAAACTTTGTCGCCGCTGGGCAGGACAGCGAAGACTATGTCCTATCAAACTCGACGGGTGCCTGTTACAACCATCTCATCAAAGCCAGCCAGGGACTAATCACTGTGGACAGTATGCTGCCAACGTGCTAGAGGACTCAATCACACCGTCAATCCTTTTTTTCCGAGAGTAATCTCAAGAAGCAGTCAGTCTCATGACACATGTGCTCTTTCAGCAGGCATCTGTTCTAAAAAATCGTTAGGATCCGGTCCAGATCGCTGGGTGAGTTATTGCACGATTATTTCTCCTTGCATCCAGGCATGGGGCCTACAATAGTAATAGTATTTCCCGACAACCGTAAACGTGTGAGAGAAGCTTGCTCCGCTCGCTACGCTGGAATCGAGGCTGTCGAGACCTGCTGCACTCAACGCCGGACACTGAGAGACAGAGTGGTTCGAGTCGCAGGTGGTTACAGTGTGTGTCATCCCACCGTTATTCGTCCAAGTAACAGTGGTGCCGACCGAGACAGTCTTGTTATTCCCGCTGAAACCACAGTTTCCTGGGCCGTTGCAGAAGGTGCCGTCCCAGATGATCACGTTGGGACCGCTGGGAGCCGCGGGAGGAGTGACAGGCTGGTCCATCACGACTGCAAGAGTAGCAACGACAGCGACGACGACGGCTATGATCCCTATGATGATCCAGAGCTTCTTGCGCTTCGGCTTAGTGGTTTCTGAAGTCATGGGACCTTTCTCCTTGAAATGAGTCTCAGGGTTGTCATTCTCAGTAGAGTGTCTGGGTTTCGTTATAGTCATTGTTGACATCTGTTACGTACCAAAGTTACCTGACGCGAGCGACTGGCCCTAGGGAGATGAATGTGTCATAGAGCAGGCGTACCTTGCCCTTTTTCTCTGAGCCTTCGAATAGCCTAGTTACATCTTGTGTCAACGCTGTGAATCTCTCTTCTCCGTCGACATTTGGCATGTACGATGCGGAGGTGATTCTGCCGAGTAGACCTTCGAGGTCGAGAAACTGCTCGTTCGTCAGGGCGAATTTCTTCTGGGTTTCCGTTCTGGAAGTATTTTGAGAGGTGATCTTCCTAGCAAGGTCCAGAGAGCCAAACATCCGGGACCCTGGCTCGGTCTCTCCCGTGTTTTTCGATGATAGCCTCGTAGCTTTGCATGGAGGGGTCCTTCTTGTCCCTATCATTGTACACTACACAGAGTTGGCCGTTCTTCCTGAGGATCCTCGTAAACTCTCGAGTCGCCGGCCCGCTGTCAAACCAGTGGATAGCCTGTGCTACGGTAACGAGATCAATGCTGGGGTCTCCTAGAGTTGTATCATGGGCCTTGTCTCTTATGCTCACAAAGTGAGGAAACTCGTAGAGGGTCTCTTCGGCATGGGACCTCATTTCCTCATTGGGTTCGACTCCGCATACAGTGTCCCCATTTTCTAGAAACATTTTTGAGAGCAGACCTGTTCCGGAGCCTATGTCTGCTACTACGGTCTTCTTGTCAAATCCTATCTCAGTTCTCAAAATGTTGAGAATCTGGGCTGGGTAGCTTGGCCGGTATTTTGCATAGACGGCTACGCGTCCAGCGAATCTGTGAGTAAAGTCTGTCAACCATTCTCTCCGCGCTTGCATTGTGGCCGCTTGGCGGAAGAGTCAGACGATGATGGAAGACCCGATTGCAAGCAGGTTCGCCAGTCCTGCGCTGTCCTCCTTATGCACTGCTGTCTTCAAAGTCGAGCTTCTCGTCGATCTTCTTCTGCTGTTCCTTGTAGGCCTTGTATTTCCGGGTCCAGTCTGAGAGCATCATCCACTGTCTCGCTCCAATCGCCAGGAATATGGCAGCGGTAACGATCGCTACGACGCCTGCTAGTCTGAAGCTGTAGCCGTTGGGCGTCCCGAGGAGAAAGGGTGAGACATGCCATGATAAAGGAATTGCAACGATAATTGCGATGACCATTACGAGTATGATTTTCTTGGTCCTATCGATCTGATAGACTAGCCTGTCTACTATGGAGAAGATGTTTTCAGAAGCTGCACCGGCGTTTTCCGTCTTCTTTGACTCGGTCAAGACTAGGTATTCACCGCCATGGTTCCTAAAAACAGTCGAGGAACTAAGTTATCCATCATCATTTCTCCACATGCTGTCTGGGAAAGAGCGTCTCGTACGGCTCTAGAATCTGCCGGACGAGCTCCCTCCCGCGGTCGGAAATCTTGTATTTGATTATCTTCTTGGCACCCCAAGGCTCTTCGATTCTGACTATGAATCCCTTCGCGACCATCTCGTCGAGGAGCACCTTGTGCTTGACGTTGTTTAGGCCGCAATAGCTCATCAGTCTGCTCTGGTTGAGTTCACCATGCTGCGCGAGCTTCAAGAGAACATCCTTCCTCAGATAGATGCGCTCTCTGTGTTCGTGGACCAACCAGCCAACCCGCTGTGATTACGACTGCTCGTCAGTAATGATTCTTGTCAAGCACCTGAGCCCAACGGGTTGAAACCCCCTCGGGTTAAGAGGTCTTATCCAGGCGATGGTGGGGATGGAGACGATTTGAAGGAAGCTCGGACTCAGAGATGTGAGTGGGCGACCAACAGCAACAGCCCACTTATGGTTCAGTACCATGATGAAGAATGGGGCGTCCCGTGCATGACGACAGGACCCTGTTCGAGTTTCTCGTATTGGAGGGTGCACAGGCAGGACTCAATTGGCAGACCGTTCTCAACAAGCGTGAAAACTATCGCAAAGCCTTCGATGCTTTCGACCCGGCGAAGATTGCGCGTTACGCAAGCAAGGACGTCCGGCGTCTCCTCCATGATTCTGGCATAATACGGAACCGTCTCAAAATCGAGGCGACAATCACAAACGCTAAACAATTCCTATCTACGCGGAAAGAATTCGGCTCTTTCGATAGTTACGTGTGGCGATTTGTCGGCGGTAAGCCAATCAGGCACGCAGTCAGATTGCTCAGTGAGATTCCTTCGACTGCCAGAGAATCCGATGCCATGAGTGAAGAGCTACGCAAGAGAGGCTTCAGGTTCGTCGGCCCTACTATCTGCTACGCGTTCATGCAGGCCGTTGGAATGGTGAACGACCATACCACGAAATGCTTCAGATACGACACAGTATAGCCAGAGTCTTTGAATCGTCACCCGTAAGGGTAGTGGGATTCAAAAAGTCATAGGGGCCTGAAAAATGGATAGAAAAGTGAACGACAAGCATGAATCTCACACCACCGGTGTGGACCGGTCGGTGAAGAGATCGTCGGATCCTGCTGACATGGTTCTGCGGGAGATCGAGGAGATGGGCAAGAAATCCTTCATCCCCTCAATAGGCCCGGTCAAGGGACGGATACTCGCCGATATCGTCAGAGAGCACAAGCCGAGGCTGATCCTCGAAGTAGGTGCTCTCTACGGATACTCGGCCATCCTTATCGCCAAGAACAGTCCAGCCCATGCACAAATCACGACTGTCGAGAAAGACCCGGTGAACGCCCGCATTACTCAGGAAAACGTCGCGCGTGCTGGCCTGGACGACATGATCGAGGTCATTCAGGGAGACGCGATCATGATTCTCCCGGAGCTTCCTGGACCCTTCGACCTGGTATTCCTGGATGCTGAGAAGACCCAGTACTTGGCGTACTTGAAAGCGATTGAGGCGAAGCTGCACCAGGGCAGCGTCATTGTCGCCGACAATGTAGGGGTATTCCGTGACCAGATGATGGACTATCTCAACTATGTGAGAACCACCGGGCGATATAGGAGCCGGACGGTTGACACCCTGTTAGAATTTTCTGATACAACAAAGGACGCGATGGAGATCAGTGAAAAACGCTACTAGATGATCAGTGCCGAAACTCTCGCAGGACCCGAGTCGGGATCTTAAGCTCCACTGCAACATTCCGCCCGGAGACTACCTGCCAGTCCATCCGACGCGGTTCATCAAGTCCTGAAATCTCCGAAACAGTTGGCGCAAGAGCCGAGACAGGCGCAGAACACGCCCTGATCGGAAATCCGGGCGGCCGATTTGACCTCGCGCAGTTTTCACGCTGACCTGCACGCTGACCTACACGATAACGAAAACGCCTGACTCGCCCGTTCTGCGCGACAAACAGGAATCAAAGCCCAGACCGGGTTCAACTGGCGGGACGCCCTGCCAGAAAATCTCAAAAGCGTTGATCCTCGCGACACAGAACCCGTCTTTGGATGTTCTCAGGAAAAGGGAATGATCAGTTAACATCCATATTCCCATAATGGCAGACAAGCTTTCGGTTGGAATCCATCATGACAGACCCAGCGAATCCTAGAATGAGAAATATTCCACTTTCCCACTATCTTTTCTTTTTCTGTTATCTATTTCTCGACCCCCGGGGGGCATACCAATAGTACAGAAACCCTTCACACTTTTGATGGGTGGCGTGTCGGCCGTAACCCACCTTCTGTTCCGAGCAGCATCTGTCTAATCGGGGAACCCGCGCCTCCGGCGGAGGATCACAGGCGTCTACATCCCCTTTCACAGCGTAGCAGGAGCCCGTTTCATCCCGCGTCCAGCCCTCCATCAGGGACGCCCGGGAGAACATCCCATCATCGTCACACGGTACCGGCCGGGTATCGTTTCTGCGCTCCCACACAGGCTCTCGCCTGACACGTTACGTGTTACGCTTCCGCCATGTGGGTGGAGTTTCCTCGAGACCATCACTGGTCCCGTGACTGCTCACCGACTCGCCACCCAGAGCTAGGAATTATCGCCAACTAATAGGCTAATCAGACCAGGCTATCTGGGAAGGATCTCGCGAAGCTTCAGCTCGACCTTCTCTGAATCCTCCTCTGACTCAAACCTGAGAGTGAGCCAGCCGAAACCCCAGAAACCAGAGTTCACTTTGAGGGTAACCGGATCAACGCGCCGCACCTCTTTCGGTTTGAAATCCGTGTGAGTATTCGGACGCCCAGTGGTGGGATACGTGATGATGATATTGCCATTATCAAAACTGACAACGGCCTTCCCTCCGCCGGGCTGCATCAACATCCGCTGATGAACAATGATCCGGACCTGATCATCACACCCCGAGCCTGACATCCAGCGCGCCAATCAATGAGAGGTACCCGCATCGTAATAACAACTAGTCCAACGAACGCCTGCAAAAAATACGAATGATGCTGTGTAGATTTCGCCTCAAAAGTTGATATCGCTCCGAACGTGGGCTCCACCAGGGACCAGCACCTTGGGCGATTGGGGATCGCGGGCTGAACGTCTCGACCGAAGTCTCGACGCGTACACCCCGATTCCATCAACCCCATCTTCTGTGGGAGCCCTCGTCCAGTCCGAACACGCTGTCGCCAGCGTGCCAAGTGGACCGGAATGGTTGCCTATTTTCGGGAGAGGTTTCAGGCTTAGATGCTTTCAGCCCTTATCCTCGATAGCGTGGCGGCCCGGCAGTGCCCTGTCGGACAACCGGTAAACTAGAGGCTACGATACCCCGTTCCTCTCGTACTAGGGGCGCCTTCCCCTCAGGCAACCAGCACACCCAGCAGGTAGAGTCCGACCTGTCTCGCGACGGTCTAAACCCATCTCGCATTCCCCTTTGATCGCCGAACAGGCGCGCCCTTGGGTCCTGCTGCGGACCCAGGATGGGAAGGGACGACGACGGAGAACCAATCCTCCTCGTCGATGAGGACTCTCGGAGGAGACGAGCCAATTACTCCCGGGGTAATTTTTCTGTCACCTCGAGCCCCCAGCAAAGGGGACATCAAGGATCGCTAGACCAGGCTTTCGCCTCTGGATCCCTTGCCGTTGAGGATCCAGTCAGCCCGACTTTTGGTCTTGCCCTCCACTCCGGGGTTCTGTCCCGGATGAGTCGAGCTTTGGGCCCCCTCGATATTCTTTCGAGGGGGTGCCGCCCCAGCCGAACTGCCTACCTGCCGTTGTTCCAGAGCCAACTCTGGTGAGAGATGTAAGCGCGGATAGGTGGTGTTACATTGATGCCTCCACCGGGACCCGAAGACCCCGGCCTCGACGGCTCCCACCTACACTCTGTACCCGCACTCACATCCCAGCGACAAGCTGCAGTAAAACTCCACGGGGACTTCTCGCCCCGCTGGGTGTCCCTGGACTGTTCGTCCAGGTTATGTGGGTTCACCGGGCCCTAGGCGGGGACAGCGGGGAGGTCATTGATCCATTCATGCACGTCGGAACTTACCCGACAAGGCATTTGGCTACCTTAAGAGAGTCAGAGTTACTCCCGGCGTTTAGCGGTCCTTAGCCCGGTTGAACCCGGGTTTCAGATACCGCCACTGGCCAGGACTCAAAGGCCGTTTACACGCTTTCGCGCTTGCGGCCTCCTATGTTTTTAGTAAACAGTCGCCTCCCCCTTGTCACTGCGACCTAAACCCCCAGCATAGCTAGGAGTTCAGGCACCCCTTTTCCCGAAGTTACGGGGCTAATTTGCCGAGTTCCCTCGCCTAAGTTACACCCGATACGTCTAAGGCTTCTCACCTAGGGGCACCTGTGTCGGATCTAGGTACGGACAGGGAGGATCCATCCCCTGACCCTTTTCCCTGGCTCCTGGAATCAGCCGAACCCCCCTAAGACGGGGGGCCATTCCCATATTCGCCTGGTTCTCACCGTTACGGTACTCCCCAGGCTTCAATGGTTAGATGAGACGACAGTCTCACTCGGCCTGTCCGGAAGCGTCGGATCAGAAGCTTGCGTTGCCGCGTGTACCTCCCTGGTACCGGAATCTTAACCGGTTTCCCTTTCGACAGATCCGGTTAAGGTCTGTCTTAGGACCGACTTACCCCCGGCTGACGACGCATTGCCGGGGAACCCTGGCCCCTTCGACGGAGGGGATTCTCACCCCTCTATGGCTGTTACTTCCACCGGGATCTGCAACAGCGAACGGTCCACTGGACTTCACAGCCCAGCTTCCGCCCGAACGCTGCGCCCGCCTACCGACACGGATGTGATTCCGTGTCCCTGGGTATCGGCGCCTGGCTTAGTCCCGTATATTTTCGGCGCCCCCAACCTCGGCCGGTCAGCTGTTACGCACTGCTTGGAGGATGGCTGCTTCTAAGCCTACCTTCCAGCTGTCTCGGGTTGAGGACGGCTTTCTATTTCTACACTTAGCCAGGACTCTGGGGCCTTAACCCAAGCCTGGGTTGTTCCCCTCGCGGCCTAGGAGCTTACCCCCCAAGCCCGTCTCCGGCCTTCTACGGCGCTATTGGATTCGAAGTTTGAATGGAGAGTGGATCCTTTCGAATCCTTGTTCCCCAATCAGGACTCTACCCCAACAGCAGCCTCCAGCCGGGCTATCCTTAGAGATATTTCGGCGGGAACTAGCGATCACCGAGTTAGATTGGTCTTTTGCCCCTAGCCCCAAGTCATGGGAGTGAGTTGCACGTCAACACCCCTACGGGCCTCCACCGAGCTTTCGCCCGGCTTCACCCTACTCAGGGCTAGATCACTCGGTTTCTAGTGTCATCCCTGTGATTAGAGGCCCTTTCAGACCTCGTCCCTCACGCTTCATCAGAATCCGCGCTATGGACAGTCGGTTTCCCTACGGCTCCGGGCCTATCGGCCCTTAGCCTCACCACAGAAATGAACTCCCCGGCCCATGGTACTAAACGGATCGTACAATCCTAGTCCCCTCCCTTCGTAATGCCGCGTTGCCACGGCCTCCTTCAGGGAGGATCTACCCTTTCGGACCGTACACGTCTGTAACCGCCTGATTTCAGGCACTTTTGACTCCCCTTCCGGGGTACTTTTCAGCTTTCCCTCGCGGTACTAGTGCGCTATCGGTCTTGGGACGTATTTAGTCTTGGAAGTTGCTTACTCCCAGGTTCCCGCACCCATGCCGGGGTGCGGTACTCAGGGATCCCAGCCCTGATCCTGTAGCTTTAAGTCTAGGGGGCTATCACCCTCTACGGCAGGCCGTTCCAGGCCATTTCGATTTCAGCTACGAGGAAGCAGCCGGGCCCTACAACACCACATTCCCCAAAGGTTTCCCTTCAGGGTTCAGTTTGGACTCTTCCCATTTCGCTCGCCGCTAATCTGGGAATCTCAATTGATTTCTCTTCCACCTCCTACTTGGATGCTTCCGTTCGGAGGGTTCCCCCTCCCATATGGGAGTTCCCCAGGTATCACCCGGGGCGGGAAGTCCCATTCGGGAATCTCCGGATCGAAGGCTGCGTGCGCCTACCCGGAGCATATCGCAGCTTGCCACGCCCTTCTTCAGCGCCCAAGCCGAGCCATCCGTCAGGCGGCGTATCATGCCGAGCCCTTTAGGAACCCACGTTCGATTCGCGTCAATTTCTGAGGCTTCCTCTACACAGCATCTCATCGCGGACCAAGGTCGCTTCCCGGGTCTCGCTCTCGCCTTCTTCACCCTCAAGAAGATCTTGAGGGCTGCACGTTGATCGGCCCGTAGCCTTTCATTTGCCCTCCAGCCATCCCTGTGAATTTCTAAGGAGGTGATCCGGCCGCAGGTTCCCCTACGGCCACCTTGTTACGACTTCTCCCCCCTTGCTTAGCTTAGGTTCGAGGCAACCAACAAGGCTGCATCTCACCAAAACCAGACTCGGGTGGAGCGACGGGCGGTGTGTGCAAGGAGCAGGGACGTATTCACCGCGCGATGATGACACGCGGTTACTAGGGATTCCATGTTCATGAGGGCGGGTTGCAGCCCTCAATCCCAACTGAGGCTGGGTTTAGGGATTACCTTCCCCTTTCGGGGTCGGAGCCCATTGTCCCAGCCATTGCAGCTCGCGTGTGGCCCAGGGGATCCGGGGCATACTGACCTGCCGTGGCCCGCTCCTTCCTCCCCCTTAGCGGAGGCAGTCCCTCTAGTGTGCCTGCATTCCCGAGGGAATACGATGGCAACTAAAGGCACGGGTCTCGTTCGTTTTCTCACTTAAGAGAACACCTCACGGCACGAACTGGCGACGGCCATGCACCTCCTCTCAGCTAGTCCGGTAAGACCTTTAATCTGACCTTCATCCAACTGTCGCCCCTGGTAAGGTTCCCGGTGTTGACTCCAATTAAACCGCAAGCTTCACCCCTTGTGGTGCTCCCCCGCCAATTCCTTTAAGTCAGCTGTCCCGCCAGGCGCGGTTTCTGCCTGTTCGAGAATTCAGCCTTGCGGCCGTACTCCCCAGGTGGCAGGCTTAATGGCTTCCCTGCGGCACTAGAACGGGCCGTACCCGTCCTAACACCTAGCCTGCATCGTTTACAGCTGGGACTACCGGGGTATCTAATCCCGTTCGCTCCCCCAGCTTTCGTCCCTCACCGTCGGGCGCGTTTTAGTCGGCCGCCTTCGCCACTGGTGGTCCTCCCGGGATTATAAGACTACGAACCTCTTTCGAGAGTTTTCGCCCCTACCCCGGGACTACCGCCGACCTCCCCCGCCCCCAAGCCGGAAAGTATTCCCCGCGGGCCAACGATTGGATCGTTGGATTTTACGGAGAACTTTTCCAGCCGGCTACGGACGCTTTAGACCCAATAATCGTCCCAACCACTCGAGGAGCTGGTATTACCGCGGCGGCTGACACCAGACTTGCCCTCCCCTTATTCTTCCGGCTGGTTAGACCGGACAAAAGCCTTCCTCAGCGGATGGCACTCGGGATGACCCTGTCACGCTTTCGCGCATTGCAGAGGTTTCGCGCCTGCTGCGCCCCGTAGGGCCTGGGCCCTTGTCTCAGTGCCCATCTCCGGGCTCCCGCTCTCACGGCCCGTACCGGTTATAGGCTTGGTGAGCCGTTACCTCACCAACAACCTGATCGGTCGCGGCCCCATCCTCTGGCGACACCAGGAAGCATGGCCCTGATGCCCTTTAGACGGAGAACCATTCCAGGCCTCTTCGTCTATCCGGGATTAGCCTCAGTTTCCCGAAGTTGTCCCAGTCCGGAGGGTAGGTTAGCCACGTGTTACTGAGCCGTATGCCACGCTCCCACATTGGCCTGGAAGCGTTTGACTCGCATGGCTTAGTCTCATCCCGATAGCAGTTGGGTCCGCCAGGATCAAGCGGAGTTGGAACGATAGGAGTTTTGGACGCCTATCACGTTTTCTACAGGAATTGGCTGGAGTTTAGCAGATGGCTACGGGCCTCTCTTAGACCTAAACGTTCCCAGGTATTCTTTGCCCGGGGTTTTTTGGGTCTGCATAGTATTTTGCCCACAGTGGAGGTCAATCTTTCATTCACAGGCGTATCGCCCTAAGCGTCGGATTGACGCCGCCGCCGGGTACCGTGGGCACTCTATTCGATCTGCTATGCTACCAAACTACGGCCGTGGATGCCCAATTGATATAAACGTTGTGGGTGGGTTTAGACTGCCGTTCGTTTTTCCTCGTTAGAAAGAGATTGCTCATCTTGTTCCGAGACGAAGAGAACTTATGCGGTCGGGAAATACTCTCGTTCTCGGATGACCAATTGGTCGGATGGAGTCTGCGCGTATTCTCTTAACGGTTCCCTGTTCAACGTCAGAAACGTCTTGCCCCACTTGAAAATTCCAAGGAGTTGTTCAGCTCTCTTCTCGAAGCCTGTTATGATGAGTGCCGCGGATAGGGCTTCGGCTGTGCTGAGCCTTCCTCGACTGCTATAGTTTGTAGGATTGCCTGCGAGGAGTGTGGGCAGTCGCCGGTTGTCTCCTCTGATATTCTCTTGCAGAGTCTCTTCTGCATGATTCCATGAACAATCGAGTGCAACCAGTCCGTATAGCTCAATGATTGGTCGGTCTTGAAAGGACAATGTCTTGTTGCTGACGGGGTTTAGGACTATTGCGGATCGAGGAATCTGCCTTAGAGTGTGTAGCGGTTGTGCGAGATGGAATTTCTCGAGTTTTGCTGAGGTGCATTTTCTCGGATCGTCTTGGTGATAGTCGTAGATCATGATCCGCGGCGCTGAGTCTCTCTCTATCCTTGTATTGGTGGGAATGGTGGTCCGTCTGCGCAATATTTGATCGCTCTGGGAATATGGTCAACCAATGCTAGGGGTGTGACTGTTGGACCTTTCTCCTTCATCAGCATGTCTCCGGCGAGCCCGTTGAGGAATGCGCCAGCGACGGCTGCTCTGAAAGGGTCTGCCTTCTGGGACAGGAATGCGCCGATTATGCCGGTTAGGATGTCGCCTGTTCCACCGACCGTCATGTACGGATTTCCGGTTTTGTTGAGTCTTAGACGGTTTGTGTCTGCGATGATGTCGACGTTGGCTTTGAGAACGACTGTGGCTCCAGTCTCTGTTGCAAGTTGTCTTGCTGCTTCTTGGCGGAGTTGTGTGTCTGGGCTGATCTTGCGCTGCAGTACTTGCGCGAATTCACCTTGGTGGGGAGTGAGGACCGCTGGGCCCTTGAGCCGTCTTCGGTTGCGTCCGAAGATCTTGAGCGCGTCGGCGTCGAGCACCATTGGCTTGTTCTGTTCTCCTGCTTCTGTTATGAGTTTCTTGACCGCGTCGACGGTCTCCTCGTGCAGTCCTATTCCCGGGCCGAGGACTATTGCGTCTACCGTTGTAGTCCATTTGGCGAGTTCTGGGAGGGCTCTTGGGTTGAGGTGGTCGCCTGGGAGTTTGACGGTTATCAGGTCTGGGCTGTAGGAGGCTATGGTCTCAGCGGTTTTCGCTGGTGATGCGACATAGACGAGATCCGTGCCGCATTTGGTCGCTGCTAGGGCAGAGAAGGCGGGTGCGCCGGTGAAGTTTTCGCTTCCGCCAATGATGAGTAGTCGTCCGTAATCGCCTTTGTGAGCGGTTGGTGGTCGTGGTTTCCAGAGTATTTTGAAGTCGCCTGGTCCCGCGTATGCCTCGGCCTCGGGTGGTATACCGATTGGTAGCGAGATGGTTTCTCCGGCATACTGTGTCCCTTTTACGAGTCCTTGTTTGATCTTGTGGAGTGATATTGTCAGGTCTGCTTTGACCGCTTCTCCGTGTGGTTCGCCTGTGTCGCTGTCTAGTCCGGAGGGCAGGTCGAGGCCTATCTTGTATCCCCTGGATCGGTTGATGATCCGGACCGCACCGAGGAGTGGCTGGCGTAGTTCTCCCTTGATGCCGTATCCGAGGACTGCGTCTAGGATTATGTCTGCGTCGATGGGGCGTAGCTGGCTGGAGTCGGGTAGGCTCTCGAACTGTATGCTGTCCGTCATCTGGAGTATGGCGTCGAGCTGGTGTTTTGCGGCTTCGTCCTGGACATCACTTATTCTGCCGACTAGTGTGACTCTGACTTTGTAGCCTTGGCTGGCCAGGTGTCGGGCGGCTGCGAACCCGTCGCCGCCGTTCTTGCCGGGTCCCGCGATGACGTGTATCCTCGGGTTGGTCTTGCCTCGGGTCTTTTCGGCTATTCGGTCGGCCATCCTGGCTCCAACTGTCTCCATCAGCTGGAAGTGGGTGACGCCTAGGTATTCGCTGTTGTACTCGGCTGCCAGCATCTCGTCGTTGGTGATCGTCTGTTCTCCGGGATTCATTCTTGACTTGGTTCCTGGGGTGCTGGTTGTATATCTGGCTGAGTAGGCTTAGGACCCGGTTGCTCCCATAATTGTGAAGGTTTTCTGGAGAGAATGTATGCTCCCCGGGGGGGTCGAGAAAAGAATGCTTATTTTTTATTGGGAAACGGATTTTTCGGTCTGTGCCAGACGTTTATTCGTGGTCGGCGACTTTTCCTGATTGGTTTCTACGACTAATGTAGATTCGCGTCTGCACGCGGCTTCGGGACGTTGCCTAGAATGGGCTTATTTTCGATGATTCTGGGCTGCTTAGGCGTTACCCTGGACTTTTCCTGATTCTCGTGCTGTTGTGTACGAATCGTTTTCGTTCCAGAGGATGCTGCTCGGTCCGAGTTTGGATTCTCGGAGTGGAAGCGGCCTGAAGAGTTGGGAGTCTGACTGCTTAGGCTAGGAATGTTGCGTGATCGAGGCTTGGGATCTGGTCCCCGATAAAGGTGCAGATTTATTCTGTTTCTTGCGGCTCTGATTCGAACCGGGACTAGATCGGTGGTGCTGTGCTTATGGCTATTCCCTGTGGTGTCATTTCGTAGTAGTATCCTCGTGATGGGATGGGTGTCTTGCCCATCTTGACCAGCCGCAGGGTTCCTCCGCGTGCGAGGGGTCCTTCGGCCGTCTTTCGCCTTTCTAGGTCTAGGACAACATCCGCGAAGTTTACCATCGCGTTCTCGATTGTCTCGTCGAGGACTTTGGTGTGGAGGGTTGCTATGCCGATCGCCTTGGCGAACCGGGTGGCGTATTTGAGTACCTGTCCGAACTGGAAGACTCGCTTGGCCTCGACCATGAGGAAGAAGGGTGTCAGCGAGTCCATGACGACGAACTGTTTCTTGCCTAGATGTTTCAGCGTGAAGCTTCTGCCCTGCGCGACCAAGTCGGAGAACTTGAAGGTGCTATCGACTATCTGCTCCGGCTCCTCTACAGGGTATGCTTCGGCGAGCCTCTCGACCCCGAGCGCGAAGATGTCGATGAATGAGAGTCTCCCCTCGGTCTCGTACTTGTTCACGTCGATGCCGTAGCTCGAGACGCTCTCGCGAACGTCTTCCGCGGACTCGTCGATGGCGTAGTAGAGGACACGGAAGTCTCGTTCGAGCATTGTGACGGCCAACTGTCTGACTAGCGATGATTTTCCGCTGCCGACGGCGCCGATAACTCCCACCGCCGAAGGCCGGGGCAGTCCGCCTCCGAGAAGGTCGTCGAGGACTTTGATGCCTGTCGGCTCCATTGCCGTCACTATAGGGGCCCCCGCTGGGTAGCAAATTTAAACCGATTGTACCCTTCTTCCGCCACTAGGTCAACACACCAAGGAATACGTTCGACCCCGCTTGTGTTCAATTGTGTCATGCTCCCTCAATATATCTTGAGGTCTCTATTCGGTCCGATCAGCAGCCTGAACCACTTGGTCTCATGGCTACCCCTGTACCTGTAGACGCGTATGAACCGGCGCAGCTCTCCATCCATCTCCTCAAGCTTCAACTCGAGGACGCCGTCAAAGTCCGCTTTGACCTCATTGTAGAACGAGTTCGAGTGGATTCCCGTCTCGATCGGATATACGCCGACGTTGCCATGCTTCTTCATCCTAGCCAGGTGCGACTTCATGAATCGGACAGTCAGGTCCTCCGTGTTGTAGGCCAAGAGTGTTGAGAGCGTGTCGAAGTTGATGAATGACTTGTCGCCGGAGGTCTCGGCTGCAGTCGTGAGGACAACGCTAAGCGCTGCTACATCCGACGCGTTATCGATCTGGAATCTTTCCGGGGATCGTTCGCCCAGAAGCCAAGAGTACATGTCAACAAAGATGACCGGCTCAGTCCTCGCAACAGGGGCGACTCCCATATCTCGAAGCTGCTCCTTGACGAGTGCGATGGGATTGTTGGTAACGACATAGAGACATCTGAGACCAGCCCTAAATGCTTCTCTGATCAGTTCCTGGCATAGAGTTGACTTGCCAACCCCCGGTGGTCCCATTACTGCGAGGTTGAAACCTGCCGAGACAGGGCTGAGGATGAGGCCTCTGAGGATGTCGAAGGAGAATTCCTTCGTGGCGAGAGCATTGTTCAACTATTCTTCCTCCTAGGCTTCTCCCAGTCGCGGTTCTCGACCCGCGAATCCATGCTGACTCTGGAAACGAGAAATGTCCAGAGATATGCGCAGAGAACCACGATGATCGAGGCGAGCGTCGGCGATGAGAGGACGAGCGTGAAGAGGATGAAGGAGATAGCGTAGAAGAATCCGATAGTGTGAGTTCCCTCAAACTCCTGGGAGGACTTCGCTTTCAGCATCCTCGCAAAGATCATCGTGAAGATGAGTGCCATGCCAAAGTCGGCCAAGTAGATCGGAGCTAGGAGACCTGTCGCGATGAACAGGGCTAAAAGTAAGTATGGCGTGAACAGAAGAATTCCGCTGAACCGAGCTGCACTGCTTATGCTTCGAAAAATTGTTGCTGTTGTCCGGGTGCCTGCTTTCTTGTCTCCGAAATAGTCAGGGAGGTTCTTCACTGTGCCGTAGGTTAGCATGAAGTATGTGATCAGTAGGAAAACTGGATTGAGCAAGTTGATCGAGCCGAGTATGCTCACGCCGCTGAGGAATGCGAGACCCGCGGCGCCCGAGAACGAGATCAGACTCAAGAAGGGTCTTGCTTTGAACCGGAGGGGCCGTGCTGAGTAGAAGATAGAGTTGAAGACGCCGACTGCTAGGACAAGCATGAAGAGTGGGCCGAGAAATAGCGAGGCTGTGAAAGCCAGTGCGTAGAGCGCGATAATGCTGATGATAGTCCCGTGGGGTCCGATCTGCTCTACCCAGAAGACTCTGCTCGGCTGGTTAACGACGTCCTCTCGCCGGTCAGCAAAAGCGTTCACAACATTCGTTGCGGCGGTTACAAGGCCTGCGACGGCCAGTCCCAGCGCGATCTGGAACAAGGACGTGCCTCCTGCCAGAGTGTAGCCGAGTATGAAACTGGACGCAGCGAAGGTCCACGTGCGAGGGCGTGAGAGACGAAGAACAATCTGGAAGGTATGCGGGAGGATTGGGACGGTGCCGAAGGCTGGGAACTGCGGCGGCGACATGGGATCGTACTGTCGCTTCTTTCGATGCGCCACATGTTCCACCATGGAATCGTGTACGGCCTCCCGTGAGACGAGGAGCCTGGAAGCCCGACGCTAATTCCAGGGTTCCAGCTCTGCTAAGCAGGGCGTTACCCAGGCTTTGACGAACAGGTAACAATAGGATTCAAAACAAGGTTATGGTGGAAGAATCCGAAGCGATTTATACCATGGCCGAAAGATACGAGCTTCAGACTCAGAGCGGTAAAGGCAAGATGCCAATGGTCGACAGGACCCCGACAGGAATACCCGGACTAGACGAGATCCTCAGCGGGGGATTCCCCCGGGGACGAGTCATCCTCCTAGTCGGAGGCCCAGGAACAGGCAAAACGATCCTAACATCACAGTTCTTGATGAACGGAATCAAGACCTACGGAGAGAACGGAGCATTCGTCAGCCTCGACGAGTCAAAGTCCCACTACTACAGGGAGATGGCGCTGTTCGGCTGGAAGTTCGAAGAGCTTGAGAAGGGAAAGAAGTTCGCGTTCATCAACGCCTCACCCCTCCGCCACATGCCGGGAGAAGTCAAGATCGGACGACAAGCCATTGGCCGCAAAGACTTCTCGATTCTCAGTCTTATCGAAGGGATCAAGACCCATACAGAGCTCATCAACGCGAAGAGAGTCGTCGTCGACCCGGTCACATCGCTAATATTCCAATATCCCGAGATGGTCGAACGGAGAACCGCCATACTCGACCTGGTCGACGCTCTGGTAAAGACGGGCTCAACGTGTCTCATGACTACAGAGCTGAGAGCGATGGGTCCGACCGTTGAACGAGCGATCCAGCTGGAGGAGTATCTTGCTCACGGAGTAGTGATCCTCTCCAATGCAAAGGTCGGCAAGACATACAACAGGGTCTTGCAAGTGGAGAAGATGCGAGAGACACCCATCGACATGCAACCAAGGCCCTACAAGATATCCGGCAACGGCATCGAAGTGTTTCCGAAAGAAACAATCTTCGTCGACTAGAAAACAAGCCACTTCCGACAAGGGAGTGGCCTATTCTCTTTTTTATTCTACGCAAAGTTCCGTGCCGGTTTGGCTTCTATTGAGAGCTTACTGGCTGCCTCGAAGGACTAGTGACCTGCTCAACTTGCAGAATCTTGGTTCTAGTCTTGGCCGCATTGTTCTTGTGAACTAGGAGGACGATTGCAGCGGCCACGGTGAAGATGGTGAAGGAGGAGGCTGCGAGACCCGGAGAACCTGAGACTATGTCTCCAATCACGTTGTCGAGGCCGAAGAGATAATAGAAGACTATCGCATACTTCGACGACTCGGGCTTTCGTCTAGAGGCGAGAAAGAAGAGGGCGAAGAACGTGAGAGAGGCTAGGAACCAGCCGAAAAAGTTGCTGAATGGAACTCCAAAGTATTGTGTTGGCCCCGTCCATGTCCAGAGTCCAAGTTTTGCAGAGAATACTGGATCGAATGACGTGTCCAGAGACACCATCAATGCGCTGGCCATTATGTAGTGGTTGGAGGCTTTCATGCAGAAGTAGCCAAGCGCGCACCAGAGTAGCGGAATGAAGATCGGTACCGGCCCCAGCTGTGGTCCGAGGGCGCTCGTGTAGACGTAGGGACCAAACGGAATTCCGGTCTCGACCCCTATGAACTCCCAGAGGAAAGAGATCGTGGCGGCAATGACCAAGAACTTCGAGGCAGTTTTCAGATCCAGGTTCGTATATGAGTGGAAGATGTAGAGGAATACAAGGAGTACGGACGCGGCGGCCACCGAGAAGACCGGGGTGTCTCTGAACGGGGGGACCGCGCTCAGTGCAACGTAGAGCGTGTATATGTATGCTATCGTCCAGGAGACACGTTCTCTTGTCCACTTCGTATGGAAGAGGCTCTCAAAGAGCCGCATCGGTATCCCCCTTAGGGAAAGTGCCAGTCTGGTCACCGGGTTGCGCGGGAGCGCCTCTAGAAATCGTCTCGGAAACCGGTGGGTGGGCTTAGACGAAGAATACAAAGGTGATGAAGCAGATCAGCATCAGCAATATAGCGTGTTTGAGACCATCCTTGAGGTAGCCTGACGCCATCTTCCCACCGACCAGTCCTGCGAAGAGCGCCTCGATCATGGCCATGTATAGGAAGACCGCCGTAATCTTGTCTAGAGGCAGACTGACGAAGTTGAAGCCTACACCCCCTACAGCGCCTGCTCCACCAAAGTTCGTGTTGGCCAGCTGTTTGAAGAAGCTCGAGATAAGCAGGTAGACGGTTACGAGGAAGACGGCGAAGCTGATGTACATGACACCTATGAAAGGTCGGAGTGTGGCCCGTCTCTTCCTCTCCAAGTACTGAATTTCCTGGACGTGCTTAGCAACGGACTCCATGCTCTCCTGGATGTCTCCTCCCGACTTGTTCGCCTCCGCTACAAGCATGGACGTCCTCCGGGACAGCATTGTTCCTGTCCGGTCGGCGAAGAACTGTAGCGCCCTTTCCAATGGAACGCGGAAGCTAATCTTTGCGATAAGTTTCTTGATCTCGGTAGTTAGTGGTCCATAATCCCGCTCCGCTGATATCTCAATCGCACGCGTGAGAGTCATTCCGCTACGCCCCGCGTCCGCGATGTCCCGTATCAGGTGAGGTATACTGTTGTCGATCGAGTCGCGGCGTTTAGATTCGAAGAAGTACATTATGGCGGGGGGAATAAGGGCCAGTATTCCACCGAGGAGTAAGAACCGGTCGAAGCTGAAGTGTCCAGTTAGTCCCGCGATTGGGACGACCGGGTTCGGTCCTTGAACAGCTATCTCGATAATGCCCCAGAAGAAGACCCCGGCGAAGATTATCCCTCCGAAGACCCAGACTAGTTTCTTCGTGATCTTAGTGGCGATGCTATGAACTCCGCCTCCAAGTTTCTCCTTCTTTCCCCCTCTCCCCGCCCTGGTGTCCACTGAAGGCGCGGATGGGGCGGCCGCTTGCTGGTTGGGCTGGTTCGGATTTGGACTTGACATTTCTTGTTTCTCCTAACCTTTGGGTTGCATGCTGTCGAGTATGAAGAGGAACATTAGGCCGCAGATTGGTATGAGTATGAAGGCCATGAGGTACATGAACGAGAATACGTCCACGCCTCCGAGGCTTCCGCCGATGGAGGCCATGATGCTGAGCATGACGATCAGCATGAGTGGGAAGGCGATGAGCATTAGCACGTAGGTCTCTGCGATGATGCCGAGCGAGTCGAGGAATGACTGGACTTGGAGGGCACGTTTCTGGAACAGGTGATCGGTTATTCCCTGGAAGAACTTCTTCATGTCCCCGCCAGTCCGGATTACTCCTGCGAATCCTCGTAGTAGGTCTTGGTAGTTGGTCGAGGGTGATCTGTCGACCTCAGCGTTCAACGCGTTAAGGACATCGTATCCTAACAGGTCGATTCGTCCTACGACATTCGCGATCTCGTCGGAGAGCATGAACTTGGGATCCTTCTCCGCGGTCGACCTCAGTATCCTTTCCGGCGTTACGCCCGCTGAGGCTAGGACGGTCATGTAGCTTGAGGTGAAGGCTAAGAACGTGTCAAGATGTTGTCTTCGTGAGCCTACTTTCATGAAGGGCAGCATGTACCCGACGCCGAAGATAACGAGCCCGGTCAAAACCGCCATCAGTACTGAGGCGAAGATGCTGCCGAGTATGGAGAATATGCTGAAGCCGCCGAGCCCCAGGGCGCCGCCGAGCCCGAAGGAGAATAAGAAGAACCAGACGAAGAAGCTGAGTCCGCCTCCGACCAGACCGGCGAAGACTATCGAGCTGATGTAGGCTTTGTAGCCGATCTTCATTCCCGCCAAGCTGATCACCTGCTTGAGTCCGTTGAAGAGCTTGTAGAGCCTGCCCAGTCTCCGCCCAAGGAGCGCGTATGTGAAGTAGCTGAAGCCCTCCTTCTCAGGCGGCAATTCCACGCCTCCCTTCTTGCCTTTCTCACTCTGCTGCATGAAGCGCTGCAGCCTGGCCCGGTAATCTCCCATGTGAAGGACCGCCCTCTCATAGACGAAGCTACTGTAGATCGCGCCGATTGGCGCGAAAATGAGTATCTCGATGAAGACGAGCGGTGGACTATATGAGTATGGTTGGCCATTGTAGGTCTCGACTAGTGGAAGGAAGATGTTCGAGGCTATGGACAGGGGGATGGAGAGTGCTATGCTGATGAGCCACTTGAACTTCTTCAGCGCTGAGATGTTGAAATTGAAAAGTATGGCGAAGAACGATCCCGTGATCAGCATGTAGGTTAGTGGAATGAGGAGTGTCGGGTTTCCGCTAGTGTCATAGTACCACTGACAGCTGCAGAGATATGACATTCCCCGGAAGAGGACAGTGATCAACGAGAGAACTATGGTCGCGCCAACCCAGCCCTTGCTAGTTTCGAAGATGCTGCTCTTCACCTTGTAGAGTCCGAAGCAGAATAGACCGAATAGTGTCAAGGCTACGATGATAGTGCCGCTTGCAGCCAATGCCGGGCCAAGGGGGCCCAGGTATGGAACTATCGGGTCTAGTAGACTCATTGCTTGACTTGTGCTCCTTGACCCGTTGGCGCTGTCGGTTCTGTCATCTTCTCCCGCTTGACGCGGTCTAGCAGTTGCTGCGGGTTCAGGTAGTAGGCTCTGATGACCTCGACAACGTCCTTGAAGTCGCGGACGTTGTTCCGGACCATCCATTCGATTACCATTCGTCGGTTGTTCAGTTCTTCCATGACCTCCTCGTGCTTGTAGCCATGGCGCTTCATGATGTTCTCTAAGACGTAGCTTCGTCCGTAGAAGACGAACGTGTCGCTCTTCGGATTCCACTTGAACACGTCGTTGGTGAGCACGTCTTTGGTAGTCGGGTCGAGCCCTACAACCTCAGCAATGTCGACCATGCGTCGTACACTCTTCTCGCCGACCTGGACCCGAGTCTGAACCGCGATCACGTCTATGGTTGGGATGAGTGGTCTGGGAATGTTCATGGGCTCGCTTTCGAGTCTGTGAATAGCTGCTTCTGCAGAGTCTGCGTGTAAAGTCGCTAGGCCTCCGTGGCCTGTGGCTATGGCTTGCATCAGTGTGTAGGCTTCTGAGCCTCTGACCTCTCCGACTATGATGTACTCTGGCCTCTGCCTCATCGCGTTCTTGAGTAGGTCGAACAGCGTGATCTCCGAGACCTCTCCAGTTACTCCGAAGCCGGCTCTAACCACTGACGACAGCCAGTTCTCGTGGGGCAGTTGGATTTCGGACGTGTCTTCGATCGAGACGATCTTGGCGTTGGGCTTGATGAACATGGCCAGGGTATTGATAGTGGTGGTTTTTCCCGAAGCGGTTCCTCCGACGAGTATTACCGAAGCTTGTTTTTCGATGATGTACCAGAACCAGGCTGCCATTTCCGCGCCCAACGTGTTGTAGATTACTAGGTCGCTGACTGTTAGGGGTCTCTCTCTGAACTTTCGTATGGTGAACGTGGACCCGCGTCTTGTGACCTCTTTCTCGTAGGTCATCTGGATTCTGCTGCCGTCGGGTAGTGTTGCGTCAAGGACTGGTTGCGCGATCGATATGGCCCGTCCTGACATGTAGCTGAGTTTGAGGATGAACTTGTCTAGTTCTTCAGCGGTCTGGAAGATTACGTTGGTGGGTATGGACTCGTATTTTCGGTGCCAGATATAGATGGGTATGCCGAACCCGTTGCAGGAGATATCCTCTATCCACGGGTCTCTCATCATCGGGTCTATCTTGTCGAAGTGGACAAAGTCCCGGACGATGTAGTACATCAGCCGGTCAAGCGCGTCCGGCGTTACTTTGATCTTGTAGTTCTTGATGATCTTCTCGACGAGCTTGCGGATGTATGCGGCCGCGTTCTCGTTGGTTCCTAGTTTCTTGATGTCCACGTCGAGCTCTTCGACGAGTAGCTCGCCTATCTCCTTCAGCTTCTTTCTCTCGTCATCGCTCAGCTGTACCTCGTGGATCTGGTATTTCGTCTGTCCTTCTTCTTTGACTATCCGGGCTTTCGCGTAGGGCGCGTTTAGATCGTACTGGTCTAGGATTGGAGTGTCAGTCGCTTTCTTCATCAGGTCTATCGTCATGCGTTCGTATTCCATCAGCATGCCGACGATGTTGTCTATCTTGTCGCTCTTCTCACCGGGTTTCTGGGACTTAGACATGATTATCAGATCACTCTGCCAAACGTCTCGGCCATAACGCCTCTGTCTGTGATTGAGAACGGCAGGAGCAGGGGACGCAGCTGGGATCTTCGCATCTTGTAGAAGCGCAGCTTGCCCTCTAGGTGTTCGGATTCAAGTTCGAAATCTACAACTACGTCTGAGAGGTGTGAAATCTCGGCCACGGTTTTGGGATCGTGCATGTCAGATAATATTGGCATGAAGACCAGCCCGTTTCTCTGTCGCACCTGGTTTCCCAAGATTTCTAAGAGTTCTCGGACGGATGCGGTCTCATGGGTGACAAGCAGGTCTGAGAGCGAGTCGATTATCACTATGTCTCCCTCATCCAGATGTGACAGTATGTCTCTTCGAAGCGTCACAAAGAGGTCTGAGCCTAGAACCCTTGAGCCCGCGTTCATCATTCCAGGTCCGAGCAGGCCCATTGGTTGTTGGGTTGGACCTCCCTGTTGGAGCGCCTGCACTCTTGGACTGTAGGCGTCGATAAAGGTCCACTGTCTCCCTTGCTCCATTTCACTGGTATCCCATTCGTAAACCATCATCTCCTCGCGTATGTAGCTGGGCTCTCTGACTATGGTGAAGTAGAGAATTCTATGGCCCTCGTTGGCAAGCAAGAAAGCGATCTGTTGACAGAATAATCGGACGGGTCCTTCCTGGTTGCTCACGAGGAGTACGGAACTGCCTGAAGGTATTCCTCCACCTAGCTTCTCGTCTAGGCCACCCATGCCGGTGCGAATGCGCAGCAGTCTGTTTGATCTGTTTCTAATCAACTTGTTTCGCCTTGAAGATGGCTCTCCTCAAACGCTTCGTAACCTCTGGCTCGGACTTGACCTCGATCCCTTGTTCTCCGATAACAAACGGATGGAGATAGTGAGAGTGAGAGGTCCCTCTCATTTTTGGAATCTCGATCTTTCGAGAGCGCATCTTCATTGCGAACGAATCTTCTTCTAGTGAATTACCCTCCAGAGCGTTCTGTTCTAGCGTCGTCTCTCCGCTGACACTCTCTTCAAGAGTGTGGTGCAGACGGACCATACCGTCAACGACATACTCCTCTACTGCCTTTCTTCCCTGGTTGCTATTGTCTGCTTGACCGCTGACAAGTAGAGTTGTGCAGCCGAAGGATTTGAGAATCATTGTTAGCCGCTGTATCAGACTGCGAAGATCCACCTGTGTCAGTTCTAGGCTCATCGCGTCGAGCGAGTCGATAACAACTCGGCGAGCCTGGCATGTCTGGATGGCCGTCTGTATCTCGTAGAGGAGCGCTTCTAGTGTGAACGGTCTCGGGACAACAAATCTCTCCTGGCTTGCGAGACCCAGTCTGCTTGAGATGGCGTCGAGGATAATCATGTTCCCTGAATCTTCGTAGGTGCCTATGTTCCAGTTGAAGCTGTTGAACAGGTTCTCGCGAAGCTGTTGGGGAGTCTCTTCCAAGACTACGTAGACGCCGTTCTCGTTGAATTTTGTAAGGCCGTTGTAGATGAACTGGGACGAAAAGATCGTCTTGCCTGCTCCCGCTGGTCCCGCTAGCAGATAGACTCGGTCGCGGATCAGACCACCGCCGACGATCTGGTCAAAACCGGGAATGCCCGATTGTATTCTCTGGAGCTGTTGCAGGCTAGGCCGCTGCTCGGGGGCTTGGGGCGCTTGATACTGCGAATTGTCGTATCCTTGGCCTTGACCTTGATAGCTGTCTTGCGAGGGGTAATTGGTGTAGTCTTGGGGTTGCTGGGAGGTGTCGTATTGCGAAGGGTCCTGGTAAGCGTATGGGTCGTTACTGTAGGGTCGATTTTGATCGTCGTAACTCAAGAGTCATCCACCGCAACACTCATTGAATGCAATTCGGAGCGTTAGTCACAAAGTCCATGAATGGAATAGTCTGACCCTGAGCCTGACCCTTGTACAAATAGTAGAGTCCAATGAAGGTTATCCAGCTCGTATTAGAGTTGCCGAAGGATACTGCCCCTGTTGAGCCTGGGCCGGTCGCGCCAATCTTGACAATCGCGAAACTCGACGGGTTAGGACCATTGGGACCCGCGGGCTGAAGAACGTAGTCGGTCGCGCTCGGATAGACGTATGGGAAGTTGGTGCTGGGATTGATGGTGTTGTCGGCCTCGATCCAGGCGTGTGAGAACTGTCCGAACCCGTTGACGCCATAGGCCTGTGCCTGAAGACCTGTCTGCGTCAGCAGGGTGACAGTATTGTTTGTATCAGTATTTGCAACTCTGAGATAGAGGATGACCGGTGTTGACGCGGGCATGCAGAATGCTGACTGTGATACTGTCTGAGTGCCCTGAGTATAGTTGAAGGATTTCGTGTCGAAGAAGATTGCCAGAGGTCCGATGTTTGTGACGAATTGGCCGCCTCCTCCGTTGTTGTTGATAGTGAGGCTGTTGAAACGCCACGGGTAGTACAGGCTGAACAGTCTTCCTCTGGTCGATGCCAATACTATGTGGTAGCTGTTGCTGCCAATTGCGATTCCTTGGACCTTGATGGGAAAGTTGACTGACCCAACTGGAATATTGCCAGTCCCTGAGACGGGGGTTGAAATGCAAGGAGTTGGCCGGCATATGCCAGTGCTGTTGACGTTGAAGAGGTATACGCTGGCTATGCTGACAGCTGAGCCTCCGAGATTGTTCACCCAGACGAACAGGGTCCCCGAGCCGGACTGGCAAGAGAGATTGCATGTGGAATTTGTGGGAACTATGTTTTCGGAGACTGCTTGCTGGTCGCGCTGGCCCATTTTGGTTATGACGCTGTTGTAGGCGTCGAGCTGTACGAAGCCCCAGAGCATGACGTTGAAGCCCATCAGTATGAGTATGACGAAGAATAGTGCTCCGAAGATGGTGCTCATGCCTTTCTTGGATCGAGCGAATCGTCTGTAGAGACCCATGCTAGTACACCCACGTTGTGGTGAGGACGGTTCCTCGCTGGGTCGCAACGGTTACAGTCCAAACGCCGTGGTTGAGCGCCTGTGAAACGCAACTCATGCAGAGACCCTGAGGACCGTTTATCGCTGTGACGTTGTTGACGGTAATCTGAAGCCCCGGGCTAATCTGGTAAAGCGTCGCATTGAGGTAGACTGACGCGATCGTGAACGGAATGGTTCCAACGTTCCTAACGTAGACTAGCGCATAATTGGTGGTTCCTGAAGAATAGAAGTAGGCTCCTTCAACCGATAATCTCTCCTGGTTCGCAATACTTCGGCTTGAGAACCAGTATCCGGCTCCGCCCTGATAGGCGCCGAAGCTGGAGACTGCCCAGACGAATAATAGTGAACTTAGAACTACGACTATTACCAGCATGGTCAGGTTCGCCATTATGGTGCTGATGGCGCTCCGTGACCTGCGGTTCTTATCGATCGTTTTCTTTGCCCATCTTACTAGGCCCATTGCTTCTTTTCCTCTTTCCAATTCTTTCTTGTTCTATTCAGATTCGGTTTTCAAAAACCGGGAAGTTTCAGACCAGGCATCAAGACACGCCAACATGGATTGCTCACTTTGTCACGGTGAATGTGAACGGATTGTTCCTCGCTGTCAGTACTTTGACTGTGTACGAGTAGCCCGCGGTGAAAGTATACCCGCTACCTGTGCCAGTGTATTGGCAACTGGGGCAGCTTGTGCTAATCGGTATGTTTGTCGCTTTGGCTGTGTTCGGAGCTATCGTTGGTCCAGACCAGCTTAAGAGCTGCCATGTGTTGCCCGAGGAATCGGTTACGTAGTAAGCTGCTAGAGTGACGTTGCCTGTACCCGAGTTTCTTATGTAGATAGTAACGGCTGTCGAGTTGGCGAAGGCGAAGCTATCCGCGGCCAGCGGGCCTTCTCTAGGTGGGGGAGTCGCTAGTAGTGTACCGAGTAGTCCTGTTGACCAGGCGTAGACCATGACTGCGGCGACGACGACGATGACGACCATGAGTAGTGCTGCGAGTATTGTCTGAATCCCTTTGCGATCATTGAGATATTTCTTTGGATTCATGGGTTGCTCACGCCTTTGTCACGGTGAAGGTGAACGGGTTGTTCCTCGCCGTCAGCACTTTGACCGTGTAGGAATATCCGCTTTGGAAGGAAGCGAAGCCGTTAGTTGCTCCCGTGTATGTGCAACCAGAGCCGCAACCGCCTGCGCCACTGCCGATCGCGATATAGGTGACAGCTGCCTTGTTAGGTGCTATTGTGCCTCCTGCCCATGAGAGTCTCGCCCATTGATTGCCGTTGCTATCGGTAACGTAGTAAGAAGCGAGCGTAACATTACCAGTTCCAGCATTTCTTATAGTGATACCAACAAAGGTTGCGTTCGAGAACGCGAAAGAATCCATGGAGAGCGGGCCTTCCCTAGGTGGGGGAGTCGCTAGTAGTGTACCGAGTAGTCCTGTTGACCATGCGTAGACCATGACTGCGGCGACGACGACGATGACGACCATGAGCAGTGCTGCGAGTATTGTGTCGATGCCTTTCTTGTTCCTTGTTATTTTTCTCATTTTTTTCACTCCTTTCGTGTTTCCCGTGGGCTTGTCTCTGCCAGTTCCCCAGTTTGGGTGCAAGCCGGAACATATCGAGAAAGACCCGTTGATGTGCGCGCTGGTACCGTAGTCGCCGAGTGGAAGTTTCTAGGAGCTAAGCTCATGCGTGGTTTCTCCCTGCGATGCTCAACCGGGTATCCGTATGGTCTACCCAGAAGACCCAGGACTTTGTCGTCTTCTGTCCGCTGATGATTCCTTCCACCACGAGCTCGAGAAGCAACGCTTTCGTGCTCTCCCAGTTCTTTAGTCCCGACTTGATCCGCACATTCTCCACGTCCATCGGAATGGGAGCGCCGGAGAGAACGTGCAGTATCTTGTCCCTCAGCGTATCCTTGGATCGGTTTATCCGGCTCAACTGTTTCTCGCTCTGGGGTTGTAGCTTGAGCCTTGCCCACAAGCCACGACTATACCCAAAGCCGCACCGAACATATGCATCCTGTAACTTCCAAAATTCTCAAACAGTTACATGACCTGCGATCATCAATCCCGGGCTTTAGTTGGATATCTGGGAAGCCTCTAGGATATTCATGGAATACCCACGCATTTGTGGTAGGCTCGGAAAAAAAAGCCAGCCGGAATAGATTATGCTTCTAGCGGGCCTTGGCCTTGACGACTTCTTTCTGCTGTAGCGTCGACCAGATCTGGTCGAAGATTTTCTCGTGGGACTTGACAAGTAACGGATCGTTGGTCCAAGTCGCCACGTCCTGTCCAGCGTTCACATTCGTGTCGTCTGGGAGGTCTTCTACGAAGATTATTTCTGCCGAGTCTGCGCTTGCAAAGTGCATCATTGGTACAGTAACGTTCCTGACCTCTATGACTTCGCCGAGTTCTCTTGCGACGCTAGCGTTGGTCTGGTTTACCGGTGCTACGACCTTGACCTTGGCTCCTCTGTCTGCCGCTCTTTCGAGGACTTCCGAGTGTGCTTTGTAGATCCTGACAAGACCGTTCGCTGTTGTGGTGAAGCATACGTTGACTTTCGCTTCCCCGATCATATCCTGTATTCTCTTGTAGACCTTGTCTCGGCCCCTTACGCTCCACAGATCGTAACGCTCGTAGGGCTTCTCCGTGTAAACGTACCGTGACGATTCGAAGGCCATCGCGAGGTTTTCGACGACCTGGACGCATTCGCCGGTCTCTTTGTTCAGCTTGTCCACTAGAGGCACAAGAACATCGTTTGGTGAGACCGCCATGTATCTCTCCGGTTTGCCTGGAACGATCCGGAGCAGTCCTTTGCTTTCGAGTCCTCGTATTGCTCCGTATGTTTTGGGCCTAGGTACTTTGCCTAGGAAGCTGATCTCGCTTGCGTTTCGTGGTCCCATCTTGGTCAAGACCACGTAGATTCTGGCCTCGTACTCTGTGAGGCCCAGTTTCATCAGTGACTGTACGCTGAACTCGTCCGCTGCCAAGACTTTTACTCCGAGACTTCTCGAGTCACTGACTACCGTTTTTAAACTAGTTTCTGTTGACATCATCAATAACCTACCGCTCTAAAGAAGAGCCACATCATCAAATCTCCAATAATCACAGTCACTAGCAGGCTAGCGGTTAGAAACACCATGTGAGGGAGCCCCGGCGTCACCCAAACACCATCAGAGAATAATCCCTGCTCTTTGTAGCTCTCAAGCCCATTCAGTAGCTTGTTCCGTTCCTCTGCGGCTGAGGCTACCAAATGGAACTGTCTCACCGGTTTGGAGTCAACAATGGAAACTTCTTCCGCAGGATACAGGTAGGTCTTGGACTGGAGCACGTTGAAACTGGTCTTGTAAGACGTCAGCAGAACGAGAGCCTTTCTCAAGATCGATTCGTGCTCGAATCCTTGGAATATTCCCCTGCCAGCTGAAGCGCGCCGGATCAGGTTTCTAGCCAGCAGGAAGACGGCTGATCCTATTGATAGAAGGAATGAGTTTACTAGTATAGCGATCGGGAATGGATAAAAGACAAGACCAGACGGAGGCTGCCACAGAGGCGCAAGGAAACTGGGCGCAACAGGCAGAGCAAGGGCGAGGCACATCATTGCTTTGCTATCGGCTCCACCCATGACTCCGAACTGGAAAAGTAAGAAGGATACAAGAATCGTGGCCCCAGTGGAGACCAAGAATATGGGTATCAGATCGGGAGCAAAGAGCAACCTCAAGGCGAAGACCAATCCGGCCACGGGTCCGTAGACGATCCAGAACCTGTTTGAGATCTCTCTGGTCTTCAGGTCGCTCATGGATGCGGCGATGAAGACCCCCGCCGTCACCAGCAAAGCTGCCAAGTCCAGTGACAGGGGCACTGAGGGATTCATTTGAACTCGAAGCGTCGTTTGACTGAGGAACGGACCATATCAGTTCTGGAACCATCGCTAGTGACGCGCGGTACTAGTCAGCATTAGTGCACATGCGTTTCGGGTTAAAGCTTAAAACGAAAGGCTTGAGGGTACAACGCCGAGGCAACAAGAATGCCGATGGCTTTTGTCCTAATAAACGCCGAGATAGGCTCCGAAGACGCAGTTGTCAAAGAACTCAAGGCTGTGAGCAATGTAAAGGAGGCTTACATGGTCTACGGGGTCTACGACATCGTCGCAAAGGTTGCCGCGGACAGCATGGACAAACTCAAGGAGATTATCACCTGGAAGGTACGTCGCCTCAACAAGGTCAAATCAACGCTCACGATGATAGTAATCGAAAACTAGCCCGCTAAGCGACTTTCCGCAACAACCGAGTTCTAATATGTGGATACAGTCATGCTAACGGAGTTCCACATCGGCATCGATGACACCGACTCCCCGCTCGGCGGGTGCACAACCTACACGACCACTCTCGTATTTCAAGAACTGCTCAGTATCGGCATCAAACCAGCAGACTTTCCCTGGCTGGTCAGGCTCAATCCCAACATTCCATGGAAAACACGGGGCAACGGAGCTACCTCAATTCATCTCGCGATTGAAGAAGGGCAAATTCCACTCGTTGAGAAGGTTGCGATCAGGATCGTCGAAGAAACGACTAATAAAACAGAAAGAAGAACAGACCCTGCCGTAGCATTCCTGAAGGGTCCAGTGGCATATCATCTTCGGGATTTCTCGAATCGGGCACTACACGACGTCCTCTCTGTGAAAGATGCAAACCATGTTTCAAAGGCTACAGGAGCCAATTTTCATGCGACGAAGAGCGCCCGAGGACTCATTGGAGCACTTGCAGCAATCGGAGCAAAATTGGATCAAGTTAGACATACGTTCGAAGTTATTGCCTATAGAACAAAGGACAATCTAGGAACTAAGAGGGCAGTGGACAAGGAATCCGTGTTTGACATGGATACCAAATACAACGACTCCACTTTCCAAAATCTAGATCATGAGAATGGAAGAGTTCTCATTTGTCCTCATGGCCCGGATCCTGTCTTGTTAGGGATTAGAGGGTTTGATCCGTTCACTCTTCTGAAGGCACTGGGTGAAGTCAGGGTGAGAGAGCCGGTTGAGAGAGTCATGATCTTCAGGACAAATCAGGGCACAAACGCTCACCTAACAAGGCCTAGAAAAATTTCGGAACTAGAGCCGTTTCAATCAGCGGTTTTGACGGCCCGTGTCGATAGTCTGCCCCGAGTCTTGAAAGGAGGACATGTGATTTTTCGGATCCGAGATGAGACGGGTGTGGGAGTTTGTGCAGCGTACGCACCATCTGGACCTATGATGAGGGCCGCTCGGGAACTGATTCCAGGCGACGAAGTTAGAGCCTATGGAGGAGTCCGTCTTAACCGGGATAGCTCTCTGACCTTGAATCTAGAAAGGTTAGACATCCTCAGAATTGTTGAGGCCTTTAGAGAGGAGAACCCGCGATGCCCCAGCTGCGGGACCTGTTGCGAGTCCATGGGCCGGGACCAGGGATTCCGATGCGAGAAATGTGGGCTCCGGACGCGAGACTCAAAGACTCAAGTTAGGATAAGCAGAGATCTCGAGCCTTCAGTCGAGATTCCACCACCAAGATCTCGTCGTCATCTGACAAGACCGCAAACCGCCTCTCAAAATCCGGATTTGATGTTCGCGCGTGAAGATGCGTTTTCTTTTGAAAGACTTTTAAAAGCCATCCAGCCCGCTTCGACGTTGTAGCGGGGTGGGGTAGATTCTCCATTCAGAGAAGCCTCGCCAGGTTTAACCCGCAGGGCTCATAACCCTGAGATTGATCGAAGAGCTCGATCCTCAAGCGGTGGTTCGAAGGGCCCAGGTGGGACCCGAAACTCCACCCCCCGCTACCTTTGAAAGTTCTCCCAATGAACTCTGCGAAATGATGCTACTAATCGTTGGACGTTGTGGAGCTTGCAGTAAGTTCTGGGGTCAGTAGGAACTTGCCGTTTCCCGTACACACGACGTGGGGCATTACAACGATGCTAGTAGTCATGCCTCCAATCACTTGTGCACTTGGCTCAGCTTGAACATGGCCGGGTGGAACGATGAGGCTAACCGACCCATTAGCCGTGGCAGATGCGACATCTATTCGGACAACATTTATCGTTCCTTCTGGCAGGCTCCTCGAGCTGAGCTGAGTGACGCTGTTTAGCTGGAAAATGTCCAGCGTTCTTGGAGTGTCGTTTAGCGTAATCCACTCTCCAGACAAATTCAGCGCCCCTGATCTGTGAACCCTAACCGAGCTGATGTTCACAACAAGACTCGTAAGCGTGACATTTTCAGCATTCATTCCATGACACGATACTATCACCGGATCGCTTTGGATAGATATTTGTAGTATCCCTGTTGATGGGAGAAAGTTGGGAGGTATGATCTGGAGTCCAGCAATGACCGATGCCGCAATAGCGAGCCCTACGATGCCGTATTGCGCTAGCCTCTTGGTAGCTGGATTCGTCCTTCTTCGCCTCATCTAATAGGGGCTATCCTACACATAGACCTACGATTTTGAACGGTTTGTTCAAGCGTTGTACGCTCACGCTCAGGGCTGTTGCCTCCAAGCCTTCCAAGTCTCAAACCAGAAGATGGCCGACCCTAACCCTCCGAAGATCAACCCGAAGAAGGTGAAGAGGTTCAGGTCAGGAATGATGAGCACATAGTACACGAATAGTACAGTAAAGAGCGCGGCATAGAGGGCGAATCTTGGAACGAATACTCTACCAACTCTGAGGAACTGTTTGAGAACGTCGACCTTGACCTCCTTGATGAGCCGATATTCTCCAGACTCTTTCGAGACCAGACCTAGGTCCTTTAGCTTGTCGAGGTGATACAACGCCAGAGTTGGGCTGGAGAAATCTAAGGCTCTCTGGACCTCGCGAACACCAACCGTCTGCTTGTTCGCGTTCATGACATACCAGTAGACTCTGAGCGTGTTTCCCTTAAGCTCGGCAGCAACCTTTTCCGACTCCGCCTGTTCTTGCGAGTTCAGGGATTGAGTAACCTCTAGAAAGTGATGTTTAGAATGAGTTCTGACTAAATAAGGACATGTTGGTCGAGTGGAGAGCGATGTGGCCGCAAGCCGGATTGTTGCCTATGGGTAGAGAACTGGATTGAAGGCCGTTATTTTCCACGAGTTCGGAGGGCCAGACAAGCTTCGTTACGAGGACGTGCCTGAGCCTAGGATTAGCGAGACAGAAGCTCTCATCAAAGTAAGAGCCGTCGCCCTCAACCATCTCGACATCTGGGCTAGGGAAGGGACACGGAGGGAGAGAGTACCAATCCCCCACATCTCAGGCAGCGACATCTCCGGTGAAGTGGCAAGAGTAGGAACCCTCGTCAAAGACCACAAACCGGGTGACAAAGTTCTGATCGCTCCGGGAATCAGTGATGGCACATGTGAATACTGCGCCTCCGGCTGGGACAGCCTCTGCGAGAACTACAAGATCATAGGCTATGAGACCCAGGGAGGATACGCGGAATACGTCTCCGTCCCGGCAAACAACATCCTCCCAATTCCCAACAGCTTGAGCTTTGAACAGGCAGCCTCCGTCCCACTCGTATTTCTGACAGCCTGGCACATGCTAACAACTCGCGCACACCTCACAGCCGGAGAAACTATACTCGTCTGGGGGGCGGGAAGCGGAGTCGGGAGTGCCGCAATTCAGGTTGCCAAGGTCCTCGGTGCAAAGGTGATCGCCACAGCGGGAAATGACGAGAAGCTGGAGAAAGCTCGGAGATTAGGAGCGGACCATGTCGTCAACCATCACAGCCAAGATGTCCCGGCTGAAGTCAAACGATTCACGAATGGTAAGAAAGCGAATGTGGTCTTCGACCACGTGGGCCAGGCTACATGGGAGAAGAGCATGCGTTCAATGGCCCCAGCGGGACGACTGGTCAACTGCGGCGTGACATCTGGAGGAAAGACAGAGATCGACATACGCTACATCTTCGTACGGCAATTCTCTCTGATGGGCTCCTTTATGGGAGGAAGAGGAGAATTGCTCAAGGTCCTGACATTCTTCGAGGACGGCAGACTCAAACCTGTGGTGGACTCCGTCTTCCCATTGAAAGAGGCGGCCACCGCTCAGACGAAGATGGAGAAGAGCGAACATTTTGGAAAGATAGTATTGAAGGTCTCGTGATCGTAAGCTAAGAACAAAGAAGGATTCGAGACCCGGCCTGGATGCGCTTGCGAAATGCCTTCGGCGACGTTGACTTGGTTGTCGAAAGGGCTGATTGGCAGTTGACTTAGATGGTGTGCCGCGCTATTCGGGGACTGATTCCGTTACCAGTTTTCCGTTGATGACCTTTACGAACAGGTATCGGTTGTCTCGCAGTATTATGGTGAGCTCGTTTTCACCCTCCGTGATTGTGAGAATGTCCTGCCCTATGATTCCGTCATATTTTGCCACTTAGATCACTTCCAATTTTTCTCGTTCTCAGATTTCTTTCTTTAATACTTGACGATTATTCGATGCGGATCTTGATTCCCGGCGTCTTCGCGGTCGCTTCTCCTCGTTCGGTAAAGATATGTTTGCCCCATTTTGCGTGGACCTTTGCTTCCAGCGTGTGTTGTCCCTTGCCTAGTTTGGATGCTGGAAGTTCGAAGCTTCGGGTCACGTCGAAGAGCATTTTCTGGGCTTCTTCCTCTGTCTTTGGGTATAGAATCGTCTCGAACTCTGTTGCGATCGTCGCCCAGACCCTGTAGGGTAGTTCGGGGTTTCTGGTCCAGAAGAAGACGCCTCTGCGGACGAACTTGTCTCGTTTCAGCTCAGCCGGGAGCAAGAGCTTGGACCGTAGCTTCGACAGGTCGACTCGGTAGGCCATTCTCAATCCTAAATCATGTTCGTCGTAGGCTGCCTCCCAGAGCCGTCGTACGAAGTTGCGCCTTATTCCCCCGTTAAGTTTGAAACTGACCGTAAACGCTAGATTATCGTCTAGTTTCGCCTTCTCGGGCGAGACTGTTGTCGTTGCTTCTTGGATGGTAGCCCATTGCTCGCCCTTTGGTCGCTGCAGAGATGACTGTAAGCCTCAAACGCCTCCTGGTTCGGTTCCTCCGGTACTCTAGAGGGATGAAAAAAGGTCTTTGGTGGGATCTGTCTCTTAAGTGCCGGTTATGGGCTCGATGTGTACGCTGCTGCATCCGCAGCCGTCGGCGTGCTTTCCTCTACGGAGTGTTCCCCTGTAGAGTCTCGCTTCGAGTTTCTCGCCGTTCTTCTTCTCCCACTCGTCCACTGTGATGCCGTATTTCTTCTGGATCCTGTCGCGGTACCATTCGGGTATGACGTTGAACGAGCAGAAGGGTATGATCCTCATGTCCGGTGTGAGGTAGTGTATGTCGCAGCGTTGTAGTCTCTCTTCGTCCTGGTTGTACTTGTCCTGGAAGTGCATCATTCCGAGGAACATGCTCCGGATGTGGAACTGTCCCACCGAACTGTAGTCGTGCTTGAGCAAGGCTCCAACCAAGAGCTTTGACAGGTTGAGACCGGCGGGTTGTTTGTCTTTCTCGATGAAGCTGTTGAGTTTGCTGATGAACTTCGCGGCTACTAGGTACTTGTTGGTGCCCGAGTTGAGTTCGTCAGTCTTTTCATCGAGGTATTCGAATAGTCCTTTGAGATCTACGAAGCTGGTTATCGGGACGAGCTTCTTCGTGCTCTTGTCCTCGAAGACGTAGGTGCCTGCTCCACAGGCGAAGTGTATCGACAGCTCGTACTGTGGTCGTTTGGTGAAGGCTTCAACGAAGTGTGTTACTGGCGAGCAACTGGGAACTGGGAACCATGCGTCGCGTGGGATCTCTCCGTTTGTCTGTTCCTCGATCCTCTCGATGCAGTCTGGTATTGTGATCCTGTATTTCTCGCGTTCTTGTTTCTTCATTCTTCCGGTGAGTGAGACTGGCTGGTAGCTGATGGCCCGGACGATGTCGATGTTCCGCTGTGCGAAGCGGAGTATTCCGCCTAGTTCGTGGTCGTTGATCGACTTGATTACTGTCGGGACGAGCACTACCCCTAGGTTTGCCTTGCGGCAGGTCTCGATGGTGTATGGTGCTTCCCAGTGGTTCTTGGGGTTGGTCTTGGGGCTTACTCCATCGAAGCTCATGTAGAGGTTACTGAGACCCGCATCTCTAAGCTCGGCGGCGAGGTTCGGATTAAGTGCTAGGTTAATTCCGTTCGTGTTGAGCTGGATATGGTCGACGCCTTCTTCCTTGATGATCTTGACAATCTCGGGAAGCTCTGGGCGAAGGGTTGGTTCTCCACCGGTTATCTGGAGACTGTTTCCTGGTACGGGTCTCTCGGCTTTGAGAGCCCGGACCATTTCACGCACCTGGTCCATGCTGGGCTCGTAGACGTATGCCCCTTCGAGACCCTTCTTCACGTAGAAGAAGCAATACCAGCATGTGAGGTCGCAACGGTTGGTAACTATGATGTTGGCTAGACCAGTGTGACTGAGATGGTTCGAGCATAGACCACAGTTTGCAGGGCAAGCGCAGCTCTCTATTGGTACGTTCGGAGCATGGGTCCCCTTACCATCGCTCCAGTACGTGGCGAATTTCTGGTACATGTCGTATGATCCAAAATAGAGCTCCTCTGTCTCACCGTGCTCTGGACAAGTCTTGGTCATGAAGACCTTGTTGTCCCGCTCGAAAACGGTGCTCGGGAGTATTCGGTTGCATTCAGGGCAGACGCTCTGGGTTCGACGAATGAAGCGCCCTACCTGCTTCAGCTGCGGCTGTAGTTCCTCTGGTAACTCGATTTCAAGCAGTGCCAATTATACCACTATCAGTAGTGAATACGCCAGCTGTATTACTATTAAGCCTTCTGACACTAATCACCGCCGGAAGACGCGTAACAGTAAACTCCCCTCGTAAGTGCTGTTAACGTACAGGACGGAGTCATTCTTCATAATCACGTAACTGGTCGAGGACGCGTAATGTTACGGAACTCTTATTCTCAATCTTGAGAGTCGCACGGCGCTGTTCAGGCAGGATACATGATACCATGCTGGCTGCGCCTCAAAGGGTGGGCGGCCTCTGCATGCTGATGGTCTTGGCTTGCATGTTCCTTGGCAGTCTCTCAGTGGTCCCACCTGGGAAGAATCCGGTCGACATGGCCCCGGCCATAGATCCCACATACTATCTGCACAGAACACTGCCTCAGACACCTATACCTGTTCCCTTTGGACTGCGCATGAACACCACGGCTCCTCCCTCAGGGCAGACAGAAACAACCCTACAATTCAACAAAGGCACCAATTACTACTGGTATTCTGATCTCCTAACGCCTGGGTGCGCGGCAAGCGGAACGTGGACATTCCATGTCTGGGCGGACACCGCTACTACACTGTCCACTTTGGATGTCCACCTCGACTTGACGAGTTCTAGCGGAGGCAACATTAGATCGATAGGGGCCTTCATAGGAAAGACAATCAACGCTCTCACACCGACTCTCTACACGATCAGTATTACAGGATCTGGGATTGGCCTGCAGACCAATGACAGGTTCCGGCTGACCCTACTTCCTGAAGGAGGAGGCGCCAACGATAGTCACATGAACATCATCTACGATGGCTATGGAAGCGAGGCCGTTGGTTCAGAAACGAGACTCTCCACAACCGTATCCTTCACTAACTGCTCGCTGAACCTGCGAGTGAGAAACTGGAGTCTCACAGATACGATCGCGGGAGCCTTGGTCTACAAGGATTCACAAATACAGGTTTCAAGCTCAAACGGATGGGCAAACTGGACGAGCGTGGGCGGCATAGTCCAGATCAAGGTCCAATATTTCGGGTACTGGGTCAATGGAACATTTCCTGTCACCCTCGATTCCAACAAGACACTGGACATTCGAGCAAACATATACAACATCACTGTGACGGTTAGGCCCGCAAATCAAGAGGGAGTACTCCAGTCCGTCAACGTAACAGCATACAACTCCACCCAATACGGGTCATCTAGCAAGATCGCGACAGGAATAACGGACGCTAATGGCCGAGTATCATTCCAGGATGTGCCCAACGGCACCATGTTCTTCGCGAGCTATGCAAAATTAGACTACTCCATCTTGATTTCAGAGTCTTCACAGACGGTTTCGAGCAACGGTCAATCCATATCACTCATCGCAGATCAGAACGCGGGGACTACGACCCTGCCCTGGGAGGTCTTCTTCATCGCCTCGTTTGTTCTCGCACCAAAGCCAACGACACCAGATATAGCCGCAAAGAGGAAAACGGAGACTTGAAATCAGCTAAACCGGGTCAACTCTCGACAACTCCCCTACTCAAGATCGCTCAAGCACTGCTGATAGTTGGCGTGACCTTAGGCGTCGCGTTCCTCGTCTATTCCTCGCCCCTCTACGCCTATGATTTTGGTCTGAACGCATCTGGAGCAGGTATGAACGTCCGGTTCATTCACTGGTCTGATGGAACATTCTCAAACACAATCTCGCTGGACTACAACATTTACGCCGACGTAACAACTTACGACTCAAACGCCACCTATGGGATTGCGAACACCGCCGGAAAAACGATTACGGTAAGCGTGAGGATAGGATCCATCACCAACACTGGCAAAGTGGCGAATGTCACTCTAACAATCCTATCTCAAGACGGAACACAGCAAGTTGCAAGAATGAGCTGGACGGGAGGAGATGCTCTGCCGACACCAGACCAGACATTCACGGCCACTGCTCAAACGGACTACTTGATACAGATCAGCATTAGAGGAGCAAGCTCAGTCGTTGCGGGAGACCTCGCAAGCATCGGTCTGCACATGAGTACATCGGGGTGACACGCGAGCGAACAATGACAACAATGGTGAAGGGTGACTCTCGAACAGTATCGGCAGAGTCCAATCTACCCTCGTGGTTCAATGCAAACAAAGCGCTATCCGTTCTGGCTTTCCTCGCTCCTGTTCTAGTCCTAGCGTTCCTTGGACTGTTCCGAGCGCTCAATCTCGAGACTCCCGTGCAACTGCTCGGTCTGACTCTCGACTCGGTATTGCTTGGGGTTGGGCTGACCGCCGGATCCGCGGTGGGACTCGCGTTTACGATCAAAGCACCAAGTCTGTTGCATCGGTCTGAGATGCCGGGAATTCTGAGGCTCATAGCCCCGTTCCTAAAGACGAGCATGTGGGAATCTCAAGAACTGGCGGGAGTCATGCACAGGTCATGGCAGCTGATGACAAAGCATGTCGCATTCGTGCAGACTCTGGCTTGGACCCAGAACTATTCTTCGAAACCGTCCAACTTCACCATGTCCGAAGCAATCTCTCTGATTCTGAAACTCCTGCCTCCTGTCGAGAAGCATTCAGCGACCTGCGTTCATTGCAACTAGAGAAGATGCAGATTCGAGAAGCTTCTTGCCTTCTCTAGAACTTCGAGCCACTAGTTCCCCGTAAATCGGTCTCATTCGAAGCCCTCAATATGAAATACTAGACCGGCAAACCTCGTTCTATGCCTGTGCCAGGCTCGCTCAAGCGAAGACCGGTGGATGAGAAAGAACTAGCCGACCTCTTGGAGCGTCAGTTCAAGATCAAAACCATTGAGACTCGGGCTTATCTGAATCTTCTTGAGAAAAATGACATGACGCTGCAAGAACTAGCGCGTGTACTGGACCTTCCTTTAGAAGAAACTCAAGCGCTCGCGGAGCGTATGATATCGAGCGGACTTATCATAAGAGCGACTGGCCCAAACGTCAAGTTTATCCCACTTCATCCAAGAATGACGATGACGAATATTTTCAAGGTCTATGAGAAGGAGGTGGTCGATGCTCTCCGTGCCCACAGAGCAACAGTCGACCGCGTAGTAAACTTGCTTACGCCGATCTACGAGGAGAGAAAAATCCGGACCGACTAAAGCGCTAGCTGGTCTGGTCCGAGGTTTGTTGAGGCAACGGGGTCGAGCTGTATCTCTTCTTGTCCTTATTCTCGAGAATGTCTGCGAACGGCTCGCTCTCTTCCTCTGACTCTTTCCCAGACTCAGTTGTCGTCTTCCCTGGTGTCTCAGACTGAGCTTCTTGAGTCGTTGTCTGTTGCGATGGCTCGGCAGGACCCTGATCAGGGGCGGGCTGTTCAGACCGTTCTAGGCGCGGGACCCCTTCCGTCAATGGTTGCTCAGCTTCCAGTTCCAGCTTCTTAGGTACAGCCTCACGGGGTGACGGTTCAGGAGCCATTTCGGCTTCAGGAGGCTGAATCTCGACTTCCTCTTCAGCCGGTCCCTCCTCACTTGGAGCATGTTCAAACTCTCTCTCGTGAGGAATGATGGCGCGGGGTTCCTTTACACCGTAGAATCTATCGGTGAAGAATGAATAGACGTCTATCGCTTGGGCCGCGGGATGGGCGGGGAACTCGTCCTTCAAATTACACAAGGCGCAGAGGACGGTTGCGTGTCCCGTGTCCTTTGCTATCGTTACTCTAACCGCTTCTTCTCCGCACCGTGGGCAGATGAATACCGTCGGGAGCTTCTTCTTCACAATCCGGACTACCCGACGTCTTCTCCTCCCCAATCGACACTCCTCTATACAGTCAGGAGGTCAAGACTCAATATTTACCTTTGGTCGCGGCTCGTTCCCCTCGCAAAGTCGAGTTGGACGGTGCCCTGAGTTTTGCGTGTGAGGCCGAGGAAGCGACGAAGTGAAATCATCCAAATGGGCGGGTGTTTCCACCTGACTCCGTTTTCCAAGACGCTCACTGAAGAGAGTGGAAGTGCGAATTATAGACGCTTCCCGCATTTGCCGCAGTAGACCGCATCCTCGTTCTCAAGGTAGCCACAATTGCGGCATTTCACCTTGACGACGGCTTCACTCTTAAGCGGGTTTATTCCAAATCCTTCCTTCAAGCCCTCGGCAGCTGCCTCTGAGACTCGCTCAATCGCAGGTGATGCCTCAGACGCCACATACGCAGTCACTGGCCTGATCATCCCAAGTCTGAACACTCCGAAGCCAACCGCGAGAAGAATCATCCCGATGGTCGCTGTGACGAACGATGAACTCATCCGGGCTTGGGTCGCTGCGAAGTCAAAAGGGTCTGATGTTGACGGCATCATAGACGTTGCAGCGATTAGGAAGAGAATTATCCCTATGCCCATCATTATTGCCCCAATGGCCGTGAGTGACCCGCGATCCAACCCGAATAGTGACCCGTCATCACCCCTCATCCGAATTCCTACCGAATAACCAGTGAAACCAAGAGATTAAGGTTCTGCTAAACAGGGTACGGTTTATGATACTTGATAGCCAACGATCAAAGATCTCTGTTCCAGGCGCTTGTAAGAAGTATTTCTGCGGGTCTGTTTCCTGCCGAACCCGTGTATGCCTAACAGAGAGGAACATCTCGAAGCGCCATGACACCGCCCTAAAACCAAACTTTTGAGGCGATTTTCGCCGGCACAGTTTCTTCCGGCAAAGTCTCTAAAGTGGTTCCCGGGAAAAATCCGGTACAAGGTTTACCTTTGGTCGGATGTCAGGCTCACCTCGCTCATCTCTCGAGTCCAGCGAAAGATACTCGAGTCCTAGTGGGGAGTAAACGTTCGTGGCTTTAGTATCGACTCGTTGAACCTTGTATTTGTTTGTGAAACAGCGTACGTCGCCATTGCTCTTCGCCACGGCGCAATGTAAGCGATTTAGGGACTTTGGGTTCTCAGCGTCCGACTTTTGCTGTCGCGCTGGTGTTTCTCAAGAGGCTCTCTGCTTTTCCGACGTGGCGTAATGCGTTGTTGCAAGTCTTGTCGATGTTCGCAACGCGAATCAAGATTTCCTCCTCGATGGCCGCGCGTTTGATCTGACGTGCCTCTCTGAGAGTCTCCTGAAGACTGTCTCTCATCATTTCCAGAATCAGTTGGATATCTCGTCTCTGCGCCAATTTGGCGAAAATTCAGACTGATGAAGATAATAAAGGCTTTGATCGCAATCCAAACGGCAATAATCCGTCATGCAGTGGTTGGTGTCATGAAAAGTGAGGGAAACCGTATTCAGACTCATTTACCACCCTGCTGGCGCTCATCAACCGGGTTCAACATCCGGATGGTCCGAACGAGTCATTTCCTGAGCAATTTCCAACCATTGGTGTCACTCAGAGGACACTAGTCTGACGTCTTGCGACTACGAGTCGCGATACAACCAAAAAAAATATATTTGCAATGATTACAATTACTGCGTAAGGCCATGTCTCAAGAGGAAGCCACGGCCAAAGGTGAGGGGAGGCCCGGGAAGAAACCGTTTCAGGGCAATGATATCCGAGCTTCGCTGGAAGCCGATGCTCGAGTGTGGCGAGAGATGCAGCAGACTCTGATGATGAGTCTGGAACCCTGGCTCAAGATACAGGCCGACCTTGCTAGGCACGTCGAAATAGCCGTGCAGATGGCGCAACTAGCAAGCCAATCAGAACAATATCTCAAAGCAAGTGAGAGGAAAGAAGAACTTCATTCAGCCATCGCAAGATGGGAAGCCATAGCGAGCTCCATCAAGCTGCCCGAGATCCCGCCCGCAACACCAGCCATAAACGCTCTCAGAAAGGCGGACGTGAACGTCGAAGAGCTAGTTGCAGTGATTCAGAAACAGAAGGATCAGTTGCAGCTCAAAGAGGATGAAATCTCGGGACTCAAGAAGCTTATCGCAGAAATCCGGGAAACGAAACGCGAATACATCGGCTAAGGTTTCGCTAGACCGCTCAGTCCAGCACAACGGATTGATACGTGAGACTCTAACATAGATTGGAGCCCCGAATCAAGAGCAGCCTAGAGGGTTAGATCGGACGTTAGGCCAAATTATTATCGGGGAATTCGATTACGCCCAGCAGAGGATATCCGAACTCAACTTACCCTCTGTTCAAAACGCGATCTCATCGATCCGGCCTAGAGGCTTCGAGTTCCCGCACATCGGATTTCCGCGTATCTTCGCACCGCTTTCGGCCTCGGATCAGCCTCCTCCCCTCAGCCTCAATTCAAGATGGGCAGGTCAGACTGAATAACCACCCAATTACGATTTCTTGGTGGGTCTGGCGATGATTTCCGAGCTGAAGCAACTGCCAAGGGAGATTCACAAGCACATTCGAGCCCGCAGCTATATCGGCAGCTCAGCCCTGGGCGTCTCTGATGGACTGGTTACAAACCTCGCGTTCCTGAGCGGATTCGCCGGAGCCGCATCAGATTCTCAATTTCATTTGATCCAGATCGCGGGAGTCGCCTCCATGCTTGCGGGAGCAATCAGTATGTTCTTCGGCGGCGTCCTTGCGGGGCGCTCTGAGTACGAGCTGTTCCAGGCCGATGCGAGAAGAGAGGCGGGCGAGATAGAACAGGAGCCCGAAGAGGAGAAGACGGAGTTGAGGAACTTTTATGTCGCCAAGGGACTGACACGAGACCAAGCGGACAGGGTTGTTGACCAGATAGCTTCCAACAAGGCAAAGTTTCTCGAAGACATTCTCATGCACGAGCTGCATGTTCATCGGGCAAAACTTGCAAATCCCATCAAAATGGGGGGTGTGATAGGCCTCTCGTTCCTTGTAGGTGCTCTGATTCCCCTCGCACCATTCCTGTTTCTTCAGACGAGGACTGAGTCACTTATCGGCGCTGCGCTAGTGTCCCCCACCTTCTTGTTCTCAGTGGGAGCATGGCGTGGGCGTGTGGTTGGACGAAAGTTCTGGAGGACGGGGATAGAGACTCTACTTATTGGCGTGTCAGCTTCACTAATCCTCTACTTGATCGGCCTAAGACTTGTCTTTGTCTAGATGACGTGCACGGGTCAGGGTCGCCATATTCTGCATCGCCCCTTGATCCGAGATCAGCATGACCTTCGGTCCCGGGATGACCTCTTGTCCGCCCATATATTTCTGGAGCACGAGGGGGATCTCGATCATTCCATCTGGCTTCTGGAAGTTTTCGAGGATTGCTACGATTGCACGTTCCGTGGCGACTAGTGTGCTGTTGAGAGTGTGGAGATATTTGGTTGGCTCGTTGGGTTTCTCCCGGTATCGAATCTTTGACCTGACGGCCTGGTAGCTCGTGCAGTTGCTGCATGACGCCATTTCTCGATATTTTCCTTGTCCCGGTAGCCAAGCCTCCAGGTCGTATTTCTTTGCTGCAACCGTCCCCATGTCGCCTGTACACACATTCACGATTCTATGGGGTATTCTGAGGCTCTGCCAGAACTCTTCCAAGTTCCGCACCAGCTCTTCGTGCAGGTTCCAAGACTCTTCTGGAGCTGAGTAGATGAACTGCTCAACCTTCTCGAACTGGTGGACCCGAAAGATCCCTTTGGTGTCCCTTCCGTGGGCTCCTGCCTCTTTCCTGAAACAGGGACTGATGCCCGCGTATCGGAGAGGAAGCTTCCCACCGTCCAGGATCTCGTCGGCATGAAATGCCAAGAGCGCGTGTTCGGCGGTGGCCAGCAAGTACAGATCCTCGCCTTCAACCTTGTAGATCACATCTTCAAAATCGGCGAGGGCAACGGCGCCTGCCACGACATCTCGGTGTAGAAGATACGGGGGCTGGTACAGCTCGTAGCTCTTCTTCAGAATAAAATCGAGCCCGTACTGGACGAGTGCATAGTTGAGCCTAACAAGATCTTTTCGGAGGTAGTAGAAGCGAGCCCCCGCAACCTTACCTGCCTTCTCGACATCTATCAGCCCATGCTTCAGACCCAGGTCAATATGGTCGAGGGCTTTGAACTGGAAGCTTGGAATCGCTCCCCACTTTCTAACCTCGACGTTGTCACTCTCGTCCTTCCCTACAGGGACGCTCTCGTGAACGAGATTGGGGAGATTGAGCAGTATCTGTTCTGCCTGTTTCCCATATTCGTCCACCTTCTGTTCGAGACTCTTGATCTGTCCTGGAATCGTCTCGGCCTCTTTCATGAGTTGGGAGGCATCTTGTCCCTTCTTCCTCGCCTCGGCTATCGCCGATGTGATCTCATTCCTTCTCCGTCGGAGCCGTTCGACTTCTGCCAAGCCTCTCCTCCAGTCCCCGTCCAGCCGAATGAGCTGGTCTACATCCTGAATCTTCTCCGGCATACCACGGTGTCGCAGGTTCTCCTTCACGCGATCGGGAGCCTCACGGACCAGTCTGATCTCCAACATCGTGGCAGCGTCCGCTCAGCTATGTATAGGGGGTAGAAGAAAGGGCTTTTCCAAGAACCATCGCGTCAAGAGACGCCAACCCTTTTCTAGGCCAGGGGAACATCGCCTGTTCAGATCCCGGTCTTGCAGGCGCATCAGCACGATGTAGTCTATTATGGCGTCGTCAACCTCGTCCACGACAGCTACATCATGGGCGCAGTAGACGTGTGGCGATGCCGATCCTGCAACCAGCTCTTCTGCGAAGACAAACGATACGGCATGACAGACCTCGCCCCAGAAGTCGGTCTTCCCAAGATAGTGCCCGATACGAAGTGGGCTGCACTCATTTGCACTCGCGACAAAGGGTCCGACTGGACCCTAACCCAGACGGGCCCCGGAATGACCCTCACACACTCCTGCACTCCCGACACAAAAGTGGAACTCACCGTGGGACCAGGCTATGATCTGGAGCCAGGACCCGCGCGCGGAATCGGACAACACAGGCTAATCCTAATCGAGAAATTCGTCAACTCGGCGGTCGATGTCCAGTCGGGCAAACCACACACCACAACAACAAACGCCTACCAAGCACTCGGCAAACCTTTCTCATACACACCGCCGCTATCAGCCGCGGTGATCGAACCATCACGCTATAACATTCTAAACATAGCAAGCATCCTACTGATAGCCACAGCTGTATGGTCGATTGTCATAGCCGTCGGTGCTCTAGGGATTCCCCCTAGCATAGCCGTCGCGGTCAGAACATTATTCGGCCTAGTCGCCGTGGGCACACTCGCGAGCACGTACCTCCTCTCAAAGAGGAGAATCTGGGCTCCGATCCTCGGAGCCGTAGTGGCAGCAGCTGGACTAGTTGTGTACGCGATCTCCCGGTCCTCTTTTGGGTTTGGAGTCGCGGACTATGCGCTGGCCGTTCTGCTAGTGGCTGATATTGGCGCAGGATGGTTGGCCCGGCAAAGGATAAAGGGGATGATCGAGCGTCAGTGGCATCCGCTAGACATGCCCGCATACGGGTGACAGAGCTTGACCAAGACGACCAACCCGTTTCGTAAAGAAGAGGACCCAACTCTCGAATATGAGATGGACGTGTTCGTCGATGCGATGGACGAGGCAAGCGGCGTCGGCGGCGGAGTCGCCAACTTTCTGACAGGATACACGGTATACAAAGGCGAAAAGTTCCCATTCGAAGCCGTCGCATACGGACGCATCGGCGGCCAGAATGTCAAGCCCACCCTCACCCCCGAATCGATAAAACGGCTGGAAGATCTTCGTGTTGACCTCGAACTATTCACAGCCCGGCTCCAACGAAAACTCGTAGAGGGCGAGATGACAGTCAACATTCCTGAGGGCGCGACGCCACCCGAATAGGACTAGCTAACGCTCTTTTTTTCTTACGAGTTTATTTTTACGAGTTCTTCGCCGTGGTAGTAGGCCTTCATGTTGCAGTATTCACACCATGCCCCTACTCGGTTATCAGTCTCATCAGAATAGTAAACGTTCATCGCGACCTGGCCGCATCTGGGACAGACGTGATTCCCGACCTTCTCCATCGAGACTCCCTGACAGAGCCCTTACACCTCTGCTCATATCTGAGAGAACAGCCCAAAAGTAAACCTCTCTAGGTCCGATGGTTCTACCGAGCACTTGACGGTGAAACCAGATATTGTTGAATATGATTCCGCGAAAGATTTTCCGCGCCCTCTTGCGACCGTATTTAAAGGGACTGTTACCACCGTCCTTCGGGATTGGTAACAAGCGGGGAATCAACGGTCAGGGTCTAGCCTGACTATTGACGGTTTGAGCGAATGAGCCAGTGCGTGGTTGTCTGCTTTGACTGTGGGCGTGAGATCCTCATGTTTGACGATGTTAGGCGAACCCCTCAGGGTAGAGTGATCTGCAATGGCTGTGCTCAAGAGACTTACACGGATATTCCTCTAAACTAGGAGAACTCAAGATTGGAACCCCTATTCCTCTTCTTGGTTGGCTGGATCAGTATGGCCGTCATAGGGTTCGCTCTGACGGTAGCACGAGTAAGCTGGATCTCTGTATTGGCTGCTCTGGCTCCTCATCGACCATCGCCCACAACTATGGAACGTCGAACAGTGGAGAAACTCCTCTTCATAAGCAGCCTTCAAGAAACAAGCCAGCCTACGACTCCCACCATAACACAGGTAACTGCCCAACCTCTCGCGATGGCGAGCGGACCAGTCGTCCTGTCTGGCTTCCTTTCTGGGACACTGGTCTCCCTGAGCTGTCCTACCTGCGGACTGCAAGCTCCTGAGAAGTTGATGAGGGAGCATTTCATGGGAAGCCCCATTCACGAGTACAGGACTTCCAAACCATTACCTGTGACCATTGTCAGCACTGGATTCCATACTGTGGCCCGTCCGGTTGAAGAAGAGAATGATAGAACCTCTCTTGGAGATCTACTCCAGACTCTGAACGTGATGGAGCGTCTACTTAAGAGGGACTTCTATAGGCACGAGCTTAGGGTCGGGTCTGGGATAAGCGCTCGAGTGGCGAATATAGGCTGAGGGATCTCGGAGCCTCTTCCGCTCGCAGAGCGTTTCCAAGAATTTCATTCCCTTGCCAAGAGGATCCAGTTCCTTCTTCTCGACATAGCCTGCCTCGACGGCGCCGTCTAGAATGTCTTCGCCGCGTGGAGTCCTAGTCAGGACAGTACTCCACCCGCTTGCCGAGCCGATCGCTCCTACGGCTATGTCGGCAAGCTCGGCGGAATAGTCGACACATATGTTGCACTCTTCTCGCGCTGCGTGGGCGATAACCTCGACTGGCTCGTCGATAGCGAGCCGGTCGCCTGTGTAGATGAGTAGTCTGTTTTTCTTGATGTTCACCTTGGTTACCGTGCTGAGGTCGATGCCGCGGGCTCCCTGCACATAGTCAACCATCATTTTCTGATAGTCGAAGACTTTCGAGCAGAATAGTCCGATGGTGAAGACTAGGTTCCGCCCCAGCTTGGGCGCGGCTATCCAGTGCGTGTTCATCCTCCAGAAACCCTGCAGCTCGCAGGGCAGTCCGACGAGAGCCATCCGATCCTCCTGGAAGTTCACGACGGACCGATTAGGGACCGCGATCTCCGCCATGCCGCCGACCTGACCACCGGGTGTATACTGGGAACCGGCGTTGTCGACCAGTTCCTGCTTCGTCCGGGCAACTCTCGGACCGGGCTTCCACGGTTGTTGAGAGGTGAATCCTGAGACGAGCGCATAGTCGATGATCTTATTCTCCAACGCGTACAGCATCAGAGCACTAACAGCGCCACCATCTTGGGCCCGTTTCTGAATGTCAGGGTCCTTCGCGCGAACAGAGTAAGAGCCGATGTGGATGCCGAGGATAGTCTCCTCAGGGGTCCGTTCTCTGCCGAAGACCCGACGCTCGACCTCTGCAACGGGAAGTTCGATACGTGGACAGCTGTAGTAGCAGACCTGGCAGGCAGCACAGGTGCCACGCATAATCGGCTCTTCGCTCTCGCTGTGGAACAGAATATCGATCGGGCATGATGCAATGCACGCGCCACAGTACATGCATATCCCCTTGTGCACAACCTCCGCGATCAGATTCCCGAAAATCTTCAGCTTTATCGGGCGGGCCTTCCAGCCCTCACCCTCAGCGCTCGGCTTCAACGTCTGCGGAGGAGTCGCTACCTGAGTCATCAGCTAGTGCTCCTGCTCCACGACCTGCGAAGCCCCTCTAGGACCATCGACGCTGAAGACATACTTGTCCTCCTTCTTGACAGGAGGCTTAGCCAATCTCTCAGGTGACCAGACCAGCAGCTCCCTCGTGTACTCGGCGATATCATACTCTACAGTCTCTTCCAGCGCAAACTCGGGACAATAATCTGTGCAAAAATGGCAAAAACAGCAACGGCCGTAGAAGTATTGTGGATACCAGCGATCTCCTCTCTGTACGATGGTGATACACTTTTCTGGACAGATCCAGGCGCATATTCCGCAGCCCGTGCAACGGTCGAGGTGTAGCAGGTGTCTTCCGCGGTAACCCGCCTCCACCGCGTATCGTTGTTGTGGGAACTTTAGTGTGTAGGGCTTGTGGAAGAGGTGTCGGAGTCCCGTGGCGTATGCTATCCAGCTGTTGGCCGCGGCCTTGACCTTTCCAACTATGGGCGCCAAGACTATCTACCTATCTGCCTCCACTGGCCAGTAGTCGATGCTCCACCAAGACGTTGGCATGTCAGCCAGTCGGACCCCTTTCAATACCTCGGAGATGGCGGCCATGTTCCGGTAGGATCCGGTTATGAATCTCGCCCTGTAGGGCTTGTCTCCACCTTCTCCGATCATGTAGAAGCTGCATTCTCCGCGTGCGGACTCGACTCGGCCGTAGGCTTCGCCTCGCGGGACGACGATGGGGGCTTTTCGTCTAACTGGTCCTGTGGGTAGCTTCTCTAGTATCTGGCGGATTAGCTGGCTGCTCTCTCTCATCTCGTCCATGTGGACCATGGCGCGCGAGTACGAGTCGCCGTCAGGCCGGGTACGGACCTTGAAGTCCAACTCTCCATATGCCGCGTAGGGCTCGTCCTTGCGCAGGTCCCTGTCGACCCCGGACCCGCGTAACGTTGGACCTGTGGAGCCTAGGGCAATAGCTCTCTCGCTCGAGAGTATGCCGACGCCTTTTGCTCTGGACGTGAAGAGTGGATTCTTGAAGAAAATGTTCTCATACTCGTCGAGCCGTTTCTCGAAGTATTCCGTCCGCTTTACCGCTTCTTCGGCAAACCCGCCAGGCAGATCTCGTCTTACTCCGCCCGGGACCAGGTAGGAGTATGTGATCCGAGCGCCTGTGAGGCGTTCGGCGAGGTCGATGAAGAGTTCCCTGTCCCCAAGGGGCCACATGAACATGGTTGTGTGGCCGAGGAAGACGCCGTAGATGGAGAGCCAGTAGAGGTGGCTCATTATCCTGTTCATCTCGTTCAAGAGACATCGGAGGTACTGTCCCCGAGCAGGCGGTTCAACTCCCTGCAGCTCTTCAATCGCCCGGACCCACGCATGATTCAGGTTAGAAGCGTCGATGATCGAGGGCCGCTCGATGACCGGGATGCTTCGAATGATGTTTCGAAGCTCGATAATCTTCTCGATGCCACGGTGAACATAGCCCGGGTCGGGCATGGCGTTGATGATGATATCGCCATCAAGTTCGACAATGAGTCTCATGTGCCCCGAGCCTGAATGCTGTGGGCCAACGCTGAGAGTCATAGTCTGAGCCCCGGGCTCTGTCGGGCTCATCGATGGGAGATCGGTCGTCTGCGCAGGCTTGTCGGTTGTCGTCATGCCTGTCAGTCCGTTGGGAATCTGATCTCCTTTCGCATGGGCGGAGGTCCGTCCCAGTTGTCGTTGAGAAAGAGTTTCTCTGGACGCGGGTGGCCGTCGAACTGTATTCCGAACATTTCCCGAGATTCGCGCTCGTAATTCTCTACCCCGGGCCATATTTTGACGAGTGAGGTAGCTCGTGGATTATTTCGGGGCACAGATTCCTTCAGATTGACAATAATATCCCGCTGTCCCACATTTCGGATCGAGGATAAATGGTAGACTATTTCGAAACGTGCCTCTCTGTTGTAGTCAACGGCCGAGACCCCGCTGGGGTGATCGAATCCAAGCTTGTCGCGGAAGAAAGTCGCGATCTCGACCATTCTGTCTGGAGCGACAGTCACGTCTATCCGCGATCGACGAAGAATCGTTGCGTCCTTGATGTCGGCGGGGAAGTTTTCTCTCAGTGTTTTGACGAGGCTCTCTTCCCTTTCCTGTGAGAGGCTCATCCTTCCGGGTACACCTTCGACTTTCGTATCTTCTCTTGAAGCATGATGATCCCGTGCTCCAGTGCTTCAGGCCTCGGAGGGCATCCGGGGACGAAGACATCTACGGGTAGAAATTCGTGGGCCCCGTTGACGATGCTATACGAGTCGTGGAAGAGTCCGCCTGATATGGCACAGTCGCCCATCGCGATCACGTAGCGTGGAACGGCCATCTGGTCGTATATCGTGCGAAGCCTCTTCGCCATCTTCTTCGTGATCGTTCCCTCTATCACTATGAGATCGGACTGGCGTAGGGATCCGATCGGGAGAACACCAAAACGTTCTAGATCATGTCGCGCGCCGCTGGCCGCGCCGAACTCTGCGCTACAACAGGCGGTGGTAATGTTGACGGGCCAGAGCGAGTACATGCGGGCCCAGTTGATCACGTTTCTTATCGGCTCGGTATCTATGACTTTGTGGACAATGTCGCTGAGCTTCCCGACCCAGATGTTGAGAGAATCTGCAAGCAGCTCTATGGGATCGTCGGATTGTGCAGACTTCTGGGCGGACATGATTCGTCACATAGTATTCCTGGTCTTGTTCCTATTTATCCGCATCTTCTGACTATACTGATAGAAGGGTGACTAATGCAGTGTCTTCCTGATGATAAACGCGTTGAATAGATTATCTGTAAAGGGTCTTTTGGGACGGTCTATGGACCGGCGCCTTGAAGGTGTCTCGGGCTAGGCTACTTCCGCTATGCGCCCCGTATATGCCTGGTACTGGTATCGGATGATCCTCTTTACGCAGTCGCCGTTGAGGCACTGGTAGACCCGGTCGCCGTTAGCGAACAGCTCTCGCATGACCATCGGTTTGCCGCATCCTACACACCGGAAGGCTCCGCTCCGCCTCTCGTCTAGTAAGAGCCGTAGGTCTATCATTCGCGTGTCTGCCTCCTTCTTCAAATACTGACGATAGGCGAGGCTAAGTGTCTGCCAGTATTCCGCGTTCTCTGGAGTTGTCTCGTATTCGAAGCTTCGACCCGCCACCACGGGTGGCTTGTAGCCTTCGGCTACGAAGACGGGGTTCTTTGAGTAGGGAACTTTGATGCGGGGCGGGCCCACGTGAGCGACGGGTTGACCGGTATAGGCTTGATGCTCGTTATGGCTTCCGTGATGAACGGCCACAGCCCTTCCATTGAGGCCGGTGTGGAATGAGCTACTTCTTCCTGCTGGTACGCGACCTCTCGGTCGATAGGACAGGTACGGGCAACTCTACCTCGGTCACGCCTTTCGAAGTGACCGAGAAGGTGACCCAGAAGGTCTCATGGGGAGCGCCTTTCATCCTGCGGACCCTGAACTGTTTGACCAAGAGTCCTCGCTCTGCGAAGCCCGGGTTGAACCTGACGTCGAGTATCCCGTCAACCACGTAGAAGAGAAGATCATCAAGCTCCACATAAGCCCGGAGTGGAGTGTGGTGGGAGCAGAAGAATGGGACGAGCTTCTCTTTGGGCCCCTTCGCCCTCCATGATTTCACACCGTCGAGCATGTGGAATACGAGCGGACGCTCCTCCTGGACGAGAGTGAACATTTCTGTTAGAGAGTCGACGAAGACGGCTCCTCGGCCAGACATCTTCATCTCTTCCATCATGTTGAAGAGAGCACTCGTTACCGAGTGAAGATCTCGTGGATCCTTCACATAGTGAACATAGGAAGGAACCTCGACGGGCTCCATTCTGAACGAGAAACAATCTATGAACCGTAGCTGGCCGGATTCGAGAAAAGGCGCGATGTTCCAGCCGAAAGACTCCATATCCTGTTCGACGGCGAGTGGCGGCCCCTCGAAGGTCATGTAGATACACGGCTCCTTTCGCCTCTTCAGCACGCCATAGAGAAGCTGGCTCATCAGCACAGACTTGCCTGTGCCGAGTTCTCCAGCGAGGATCATCATGCTGTTCCTCGGGATCCCCTTAGGGAGAACCTTGTCGAGAGCTTCTATCCCGGTCGAGAAGAGCGCCGGCAATATTGGCTCAGACTCCCGGTAAATTGAAGCTGGTCTACAAGTGATAAAGCATGTCCAACCATCCGTGCCGGAGATCCGATCATCGGCTCGCGGCCGAGATTTCTGTTCCAAGCTCGGAGTTCCCAAACTGGACGATTCTCAGAATTCGGAGTGAAACAGATGCCTCCTGCCGCTGGCCTTGCTTGGAAAACCGCTCTTGAGTCGCGAGGATCAACGTTTTTGAGATTTTCTGGATAAGGTCCCGCCAGTTGAACCCGGTCTGGGCTTGGATTCCGGTTTGTCGCGAAGATTCGCCGAGTCAGGCGTATTGGAGATCGTGGAGGTCAACGTGCAGGTCAGCGTGAAAAGTGCGCGAGGTCAGATCGCATGCTCGGATCTGAGATCTGGGCTTGTTTTGTGGCTGTTGAGCCGGACGGTCACGGAGAGAGGCCTTGGATCTCTTATGCCATCCTGCGCAGGTGTTGGTTGGATGTCGGAGGTTTAAGGTCGGCACGATACTGGGCCAGGGTGAAACTGGTCGCCAGCCAAGTAAGGAGATCTCGGGATTTCTAGAGCGTTCTCACTGGATTCGTGGAGCGATTGTTCGGATAAACGACCTGTCCAATGCGCCCGCCTCGTAAAGGTTCACCATCGTGTTCGTGCTCGCCTCACCCGATAGACGACCCTGGTCCCCGCGGATGTGCCGCCACTTTAGCTGCGTATGCCCACTCTTCGAATTGTAGATTATTCCCAGAACATAGTTGACTCTGACAAAGCTGATCTCGTTTACCCGGCCCAGCGTCTCCTTATCCTCCGCCTCCACGTACATGGTTCCGAGATCCCTCGACCTCTCCGGAAAAACTGACATGTCCAACTGATAATCTCCCGGAATAAACGAGCGGCAGGTGCTCGTGATCATGAACCGCCGGAACGACTCCAAGGAACATGCCGTTTCGAGCTTGGGCAGTGTTGATGCGCCCCCAGATTCTAAGGGACAAATGAAACTAATAACTCCATCCTCCGAAACAATCAGAGGTGTGTTTCAGGGCTTAAGATTCGGGTAGGAGCAGGCTAATTACAATCCTCTTTTCTACTCTGCTCTCACGATCCAAAAGGTCCAGTCGCACTGTCCAGACCCATGAGGCGTCGATAGAAAATGGCCATACTGGTCAGAGTCCCACCGCAGGTCCTAGATGACCTAGTCAGTAAAGCCATTCTGAAACAGGGCCGCATCTACAGAGGTGAACTCGCCAAAATGATAGGCGCATCGAAAGAGTCACTCGACGGGAAGACCTCGTTCTACCTCATCAGCCTCATGAAGCTCTGCGGACTGGCAGAGGCGGACATGGCAAAGGTCCTAAAGAGATCACGGATCGTCAACCAGCGCGGCGCAGTGAGCCGAGACATTTCAGCAGGAGAAGAACTGAAGGGAGTCATCGACAGTGCGCTGGAAGGATTCCAGACACTGATATCTGAAAGCTTCAAACCGACAGGCCGAGAAACCCCTCCTCTTCCAGACAAGCAATCGTCCAAGAAAGAACTAGACGAAGACGAGTAGGCCGGAACCGGTCCATTCTCGTCGCTGAGATTATTGCAAATTGATGGGGGAAAATTGGGTCTGGCTCGCTATCGGACGATAACCTTTACAGGTTCAATCTTGATCAAGACCCGCTGCTCGCCTGGGCTCCGGTTCGGGTACTTGTCAAGGCCCCTGTACTTCTTCGCCATCTTGTCAATATGCTCCTCCGCGACCTGGCCAGTCACATGCTCCACAACCTTGCCTCGTATCAGAACCAGGTTGTAGGGATTCGTCTGGTCGGTTATTGCAAGGGCAACGTGGGGATTCTTCTTCACATTGCGGTGCTTAACACGACCAACCGCGGTGTTGATGAGAACGAAGTGGCCATCAGTGTCCACCCATGTAGGAGTGACCTGTGGCGTTCCGTCAGGATTGACGGTGGCTAAGTATACGAAGTTCTTGCCTTCGAGCATCTTTCTTGCGCTTTCAGTCAGCTTTGACATGAATCATCGTCGCTGGACCGGGTCTTCGACTTCTTATTGGTTTCTCCCATGGAAATTTGTCGTCGAAACCCGCAAACGAACAGAAGCCACATGATGAACACATGTGATGCCCAAGTCTGAAATCACCGAAGCGACTGGATACCTCACTGTTAGACTTCGAGTTACGCGACACTTTAGTCCAATGCGAGAGTTTCGTGGTTCACAGTTCTGGCTACGGGGAGGCACGTCGTGCGATACAAGAGAGCGACACGCTATGTTCTTCTCATCGCTCTTGCGCTTCTCGCCCCGTCCCTATTGACAAATCTCGTTCCGAGAGCACATGCTGTAACGTACAGCCTGGGGACCATACCGTTCCTTACCCAAGAGGGCTCAACGATCACGCTCGTATTCTCAGTTTCAGGGGCGACAGGAAACACACTCTACCAGTTCAGATTCTCCGTGCGAGATCCGGCCTCGATCACTCATCAGTCTGTCCTCCAGAACTATACCACACTTCCAGGCCAGACACAGTTCACGCTACCTCCCTTCTACTATCCAACCTCGTCTTTCCCAGGCCCTAACTCACTGGTGGGCCAATATGTCACCTGGGCCGACCAAGTTAGACCCCTCCTAGCCTCGAACCCCGTTGCTGCAACCTACTTTCTCATCATCCTGACAGACAACACGGAGTATCAGAGAACACAAACCGTCAACATTCATGCGACCGGTTATGGTCCATCAGAGCAGGTCAACGTGAAGATCGCAACATATACGACATCTACCACCGTCTTCACCCAGACGCTGGCAGCATCGGGAACAGGAGTAGTGGTTGCCAACTGGAAGATTCCGAGGAACGCAACGATCGACAACAACGGATACGTGCTAACAATTAACGGTACTAGCACAATCAAGACTCCAGCTGATATCCAGGGCTTCAATGTGCGGCCCGCCGTGATGTCTATCTCCACGCTTGGCTCTGCGAAGAGCATCTATCAAAGAACCGAGACGATGAGCTTCTCGTTCCAGCCTGTTTATCCAGATGGAACCATCGCTTCAAACGGAGTGGCTCTGCTGACACTAGCCAGACCCGATGGCATGAACCTGACTTTGACTACAACATACTCAAGCGCAAGTCAGACATTCAACGCCACTTACAAGACAACCCTCTATAACCAAACCGGGACCTGGACAACGTCCCTCGCCCGCGGTGGATACGCTGACTCCTATGGAAACTCGGGTCCCCTCGCCTCTCGAAACAGCACAGCACAGCTCGTAAGCGCAACCTTCACGATCAGCATGAGCGCCACGACCTATGTTCCGATAGGCCAACCCGTCAAGTTCAACGCGACAATATCGTACCCTGACGGGACACGCCTCCAGTCGGGGGGAAGCGTCTTTTCATACCTGGTCTTCAGCGGCTCACCCCCTGTCAACGATACTGTCCCAGTAATCTTCGACTCAGGCCTTAATCTCTGGGTAGGCACATATTCACGCCAGGCCACCGACCCTGGCGGATTATGGTCTCTCGAGTTGAGAGTCGGAGACTCTGCCACGCCGCCAAACAGCGGCTCCGCGACGAGGGCGATAACAATCCAAGACAATCTCCCGGTCGCCAGTTTCACGTACTCGCCCTCGACTGCTCTCACCGGTGTATCGATAAGCTTCGACGGCACGGCGAGCTACGATCCTGACGGAACGATCGTGACCTACTCGTGGGCCTTCGGAGACGGGACACTCGGGTCCGGGTCGAACCCGAGCCACATGTACAACTTAGCTGGAATATTCAATGTGACCCTAACCGTTACGGACAACAGCGCTTCCACAGCACCGTTCTCGAATCAGATCACGATCATTGACCGACAGCCCACTGTGACTTTCTCAACCTCTACAACGAGCCAGGCTACCGGACAGCCAGTCACAGTAACCATAACAGCCTCTGACCCTGACGGAACGATTAGCGGCACGATCGTCGACTGGGGTGACGGGTCAATCGACAGCGTGTCAGGGACCACCGACAGCCACAGCTACACCCTTACGGGAGCAGCAAGCTCAAAGACGTTCACCATCACCGTCACAGTGACCGACAATAGTGGACAATCAGCCTCCTACACACGCGATGAAACGATACAAGCCACTTCGTCGCAAGGGGGCGTACTCTCCCTTCCACTCTACTACTTCGGGATCCTCGCCGCAATCATTGCAACGCTGGTTGCGGGAGGCTTCTTCGCGTTCAGAAGGCACAGAGTGACACACGCACGGCTGAAGATCGATCTGGAAGCCGTCAGGTCGGAGGCTGGCAGGATCGAGAACCAGGAGTTCTTCCAGTCGGTGAAGGATCAGCTTAGGAAGGATAAGGATGGCTAAGGTAATCGCCGTCCACTCGTTCAAGGGCGGAACGGGAAAGACGACCCTCACCGCAAATTTGGCTGCTATCCTCGCGATGCACCATCGGGTCGGCGTGATGGACTTGGATCTCTCCGGACCAGGGCTTCATGTTCTCTTTGGTCTCAAGAAAGGCGAGGTAAAGGCGACACTCACGGACATATTTCTCGGAGATGCAAATCCTGCTGATGTGATTATAGATCTCACTCCGAGGTTCCCTAAGCTGAAGGGCGGCCTCTACTTCTGTCCCGCGAGCAACAAGGTCGAGGACATGCTACGTCTATTGAAGGCGGGGCTTGAGGTGACCCTGTTCCAGGATACGCTACAGAAGGTCGGCGAACAATGCAACCTCGACTACATCATAGTCGACACACACCCGGGAGTGGAGAATGATACAGTTCTCGCGATGGGATGCTGCGACGCACTGGTCCTGGTATCACGGGTCGACCAGCAGGACCTGTTCGGAACGGCCGTTATGGTGCTCCTGGCCGAGACATTTGGGAAGCCGACATTCCTCACTCTCAACATGGTACCCCCAGGGGTGAGGCTCAAGGACGCGGTCAAGGTCGGCAAGGAGCTGGCGGTACTCTTCAGGTCCAGATTCCTCCAGGCTTTCGACTTTCAGATGGACGTCATAAACAACCTGAGCAGATCAGTCTTCGTAATGGACAACCCTGATTCAGCCTTCGCTCACAAAGTGAACGAGGCGGCAGAACTCTTGACGAAAGAACTTGCGGAGGCACCAGCAACTGCAAACTAGTCCTAAGAACCGGCCGAACGCGTGGGACCTGCGGAGGCTCGTCGGGTCCGTAAACCAGGTACGATTCAACGACAACAAGGGCGAGATATCGTTCTTTGGCCAGAAAATGATCATACTACGACGGGACGTGGTGAGAGTAATGAGAGACGCTCTAGAACGTCTCGTCGCAGACCAGGCGGCTCCCTTCTTATCCTACCTGGCCAGCGGGATCGGGATTCACGAGGGCAGTATCTTCCGGGACAGCATAACCGCAACAGGCCCAGAGCAGAGAGCGGCACTCGAGAATCTGGTTCACTCTGCCTTCGAGGATACGAACCTGGGACTGGGCAAGGTCAGGATTCGACAGATTGACTTTGACAAGGCGAGTGCGAGTGTGGCCATCGGCAACTGTTTCGAGGCGATGGAGAATGGCCAGTCGGAGGAGCCGAACTGCATGTTCACGAGCGGCTTCTTGGCAGGACTCTTTGCAGAGGTTCTCGACAAGACCGTCCAAGCGCGAGAGACCAAGTGCATCTCGCAGGGCCAGCCGGAGTGCGAGTTCGAAATATCACTGGCGGACTCGGAAGATGGGGAAGCGGCGGAGGCTGAAGAGAAAGAGGCGGCCGTAGAACCGAGGATTGAAGACACCAAGCCGAGCATTGAGTCTGCAAAACCGGCCACGACTCCCAAGTTGAGCGAGAACAAGCCTATCCAGAAACCCACGGCCTCCGTCAAGGAGCAAAAGACGCGAACGGAGGAGGCGGGGGCCAGTCAGGCGGACATGGACGCGGGGGTTGAGACAGCTAGTAGAATTGCGAAGCGTAAGCAGGGGTTCTGGGAGAGACACCTCAAGAAGAAGCAATAGTGGGTCTGTACGTTCCTAGCTCAAAGCAAACAGCACCTTTGTGTCGCGGGAATTTTTTTATTTCTAAATTCTAGGAAGGGGTCTCTCGCCCTCTGAACCGTTTCTGGGCGAGAACTGGGATTTGTGCCGCAGAACGGGCTGATCAAGTTTTTCCAGTAAGTGCTGACGAGGGCCTCTCAAGCGTGAATAAAGTGCTCAGTGGAGCCCCCCTCCCAGATTCACGATCAGGGTTCACTCTGCGCCCGTCTTCCTCCGGGGCCTCATGGAGTTTGTCGTGCCCAGAACTAGAGAATTAGACATACCCAGAGTCTCCGTCAAGGACGGAGCCTTATCGTATAGATCAGTTTATGACAGTCCGTCACAAGTCATAGATGGAACGGATGAATTGGGTAAATCACTCAGTAAACTACGCTACCTTCCTCCTCTCGTTGGCTTGGTGTTTCTCGAGATTTTGATATACTGGTTCACCCGCGGCTTATTGTTCTCAACTGGATCGTTGGCAGTAGTCGGGATCTTCATTTGGTGGTTAGCTATGCCTCTCGGATACAAATTATACCTGCGTGCTCGAAGTCGAGAACCGGTCGAGTAGCACTCACCAACCCACATACTCATCATGGTTCTATTTTTCCCCGAGTGTCCTCAGAACCTTAGGCAAAGGTAGGCGGTCGGTTTCTCTGAGTCTTCCTTTGGAGGAAGAACTTCAACTTTCCAAGTCAGTGTCTACTGTTCGACACGCCAAGTTTGTCCATGGCTCGGAGAGTGGGATTCAAAATCCATAGGAGGCCCCATGGGCCGATCCAGAATTCTCAATCTGAGATGCCTCCCATCAGTCATAAACCCATCAAACAGCTAACTCCACAGCGTCTTCAGAAAAGTAATAGGTGTAGGAACTTACTCCACAGTAGACATGGTCGGCATCTATGAGCGTTGCCCAAGTCAAGCTCTACTGTACAAACTGTGGCATTAAGAGAACCTACAATGCAAGTGAAGAGGTTCCAAGACAGTGTCCCCAGTGCCAGAGATATTCTAGACCAAAGTATGTATGGTTGAGAAACAAGCTACCTTTCCTCCCAGCCCTAGTCTCGCTCGGTCTTCTCTTCTCTTTGAGCTTGTATGACCTGTTTGTGACAAAGGCCGAGACGCTTCCATGGCTTCCCTATGACATCTTTGCGCTACTGTTCTTCAGTCTACCATGGATGGTTGTTACCTTGCTAAAGGATTGGCCAAAGCCACCAAAAGGTCCTCACATCGTCTCTGAGATCAAGTGGTTAAGACAGGATGCTTCTCCCCAGGAACTTGTAGGTCTGAAGATACTGGTGATCCTAGAAGGGCGTTATCCTAGGAAGAGATTCGTCTCCGTCATAGAGGGATACAGGTCCATCCTCATGGAAATAGAGGAGGATGGCTGGGAGAATGATAGAGTCTACATTTTAAGATCAGACCAGAACCCTCTGGAAGCTACTCACATCCTCTTCCATCCAAATTGGGTGCGATTCAAGAGGGGAGCCCAACACAGGCTGAGGAAAGAGTGCAAAGGAGCCTTCAGTTACAGGCCTTCAATGGAAGAGTTGCTTCTGAACAAAGAAAGCCCACTTAGAGAGATCTATGGGATAGTCTACAAGACTCAGAATCCAGACACTCTCACAAGCCCTCAGATTCCCTGGTCTCTCCTCACAGTCATGACCTCTGCTTATGGTAGAGTGGGCCCGTCTTGGGGGAATAGGCCTTGAAACTATTCGGGGCTTTCTCATTTCACCGGTAGCAAAGTACACTAGAAAGATAGTGGATCTTTACCCCAGTCACCTCTCAGCTCTCACTTCCTCCTAGCAGCAATGAACTAGTCCTCAAACCACAGCCACAAAGAAGAGCATTCCAATCAGGCCATGAAAGAAGTACTCTTCTCCTCTGCTTCCTGTTCTGATCATTCCACGGAGTTTGCGGTCCTTCCATGGACTCAGCCATTTCACCCCTGTAGGGTTTAGTGAATCCAAGAGCAAGTGAGAAGAGTATCCAATGAACATCGCAAGGTTGCAAGGCTGAGTAAGATGGGGTTTCCACCCCACGCGGCCAAACTAATAGTTAGCAGAGAGAACAGTATCCCTGCCCAGATGCTATGAGTAGGTCCTCTATGAGGAATAATCTCACTTATTGGCTGTTTGAGTAACTTTGGCAGGTCCATCATCTGCCTAAGGGTCCCATTGGGATGGTCAATGTCAGGAAGAAGTGATCCCAAGACCACAGCAATAATTCCTAGGGGTGGAGAAATGTTGGCCCTCACCATTGAGAACCAAATCACAAACCCAGCCATGGCATGGGTTGAACCCATCAACTCTTGATCAAGGCCCATCAGGCTCAGGGGATTCTACCATTCGCCTTGCCGTCCGTAACCTCCGCGAAGAAGGAGAGAGAGTCCTCCATCCCATTGGTGAATCTTTTCTCAACCTTAGCGAATACAAAGGCAGTTTCCTCACCTCCTTTTGGCTTTGGAAAAGTTACTCCCCAAGTCTTGAAGCGATCATTCCACTCCCATCTACCCATGTATAGCTGACGAAAAGCCTCTCCCAAGAATGAGCCAAATACCATTATCATTTGTTCAAGATTCTTGGGCTTGCCTATACCTTCTATCATTTCATCGAGTTTCTTAATTGATGCGATATCATAGGAAAGCTCAAACTTGAAGGTCTTCCTGGCGCCATCAATGTGAAGTTCAGCATACCGCTGGAATTGTTTTGGAGCTTCTGGGTTGTGCTCATGTGAAAGACAAGAGGCTGTTCCCTAGCGTTTCTTCTTTTTCTTCTTAGGGGGTTCATCGAATAGTTCCTTCTGTAGCTTGTTGACCCCTCTGGCAACGGTCAGTATCCCTGATCCAAACTTGGAAATCCCTGACGGTTCGGTAGGGTTTTGAATCACGGTGTCAGGTTGCTTGTCAACTAAGCTTCTGACATCTCCTATGTGTGTTGGCATTATCTGGTTGTGGACCTTGATCTCGGTTTCTGACATCACCCCTCGACCGATACACTGCGCACAGGTGTAGCGAACTACCGTCTCCCCTCTGACCACAATTGGGGCTACTTTCTCAGAACGAAGTATTCCCATTTATCCTATCACCACCTTCCAATTCATTTTGGTCAGAGAAACCATTCTATCAGGCGAAAAGAAGAAAAATGCTGCCTGAAAAGGGTATCCCCTGTTTAACATAGTCCTTGCCAGGAGTTAGTGTCCAAGGCGCCGGGAGTGGGATTCGAACCCACGAGGGCGTGACGCCCAACGGCTGTCATGTCACTGGCCAACCGTGCCCTTATGGGATCTCGAGGCCGTCGCTTTAACCACTCAGCCATCCCGGCGCAACCGCGAACATGACAGACTGGGTCTAAAACCATTTCCGGCTAGAAGTCCGCGTAATTCCAGAGAGACGGTCGATGGACAATCCAACTTTGGGCAGAGTAGTGTTCCGAGGCTCTAGAAACCAAGTAAACTCAGGACTTTAGATGTAGCCCGTACCCGCCTTTTCTGGAAGTTCCGTCAAGTTCAGTGATATCTGTACCCTGGTTTTGAAGACTGTATGAGTAGCAATCCACTGGAAAGGCTACTATCATCTCGCTGAACCCTCTTGGGAACCAGGTGATCTGTCACAACTCTTTCTCTCAGGAGAGCCATGTGATCCTTCAGAGAATCCTGGTACGTGAAGTCGACATTCTTCGAATACTGCTGGTAAAGCTCGACCATTGTCTTGTAGACGATGACACGGGCAGCCCCACCAAAGGATTCGTATAGGATCTCCACCATATCGTCGAATCGAGTCGAGATATCCGAAGGTGGGATTCCCCTGTTGGTCAAGCGTCCATGGACCACGTCACGAACGCTGGTTCCCATCGTCTCCAATATCGAGTCGAAGCAGAAGTTTACCGTATCATGGAACGTGGTAACCAGTGCCGTTCTCAAGGGATTAGCGCTCCTATGAGAAACGAAGTAGGCCATCGCGCGAATACAGGTGTTGTAACACGTGACATTGGCCCATGGAAACTGGCCAAGCAAAGCAACAGCTTAGTCTGAATCCGGGGCAGTTGAGAAACTGGTAAAAAGCGACAGTACGGCGATCCGACTGTCGGGAAGTCTTGGAAGCCTCAGCGTTCAGAGTCGAGAAGATTGCATCCAGGGAAATTCTTGATTCTCGCGGGAACCCTACCGTTCAGGTCGACCTACACACGAAGAGCGGCTTTGGTCGATTCTCAGTACCCTCTGGTGCATCGAAGGGCCATCTTGAGGCGCTAGAGCTACGGGATGGCGAGAGACAGCGCTACAATGGTCTGGGCGTTCAGAAAGCGTTAGAGAACATCAGCAGAGTTATCGCGCCAAAGATTCTGGGCCTGGACTCACGGGACCAACCCAAGATCGACCGGCTACTCAACGAGCTGGATGGAACCGAGAACAAGAGCAAGCTCGGAGCAAACGCCATTCTTGGAATCTCGATTGCTCTCGCGAGAGCTTCAGCGGACACGGCCAATTCCCCGCTCTATCGGACGATAGCTGATGGACGAAAACTTGTGCTGCCTCTACCTATGATGAACATCATAAACGGAGGAAAACACGCAGGCAACGATCTATCATTTCAGGAATTCATGGTCATTCCCGCAGGGTTCAAAACGTTCCACGAAGCGCTACGATGCGGCTCAGAAGTCCACCACGCCTTGAAGGCGAGACTTGAGGCAAAGTATGGGAAGAGCGCGATCAACGTTGGCGACGAAGGCGGATTCGCACCGGACATCGAGAGTGTTGAGGAAGCGTTGGGACAGATCAGCGATGCGGTTGAAGAAGCAGGTTATTCGCCCGGCCAGAATGTCGTGTTGGGATTGGACGCTGCCGCCGACAGCTTCTACAATGAGGATAAGAAGACGTACCTAGTTGATGGAAAGCAGATTGGGAGCCAAGACCTGTTCGAACTCTATGCAGGTCTAGAAAGGAGTTTTCCCGTGAAGTCGATCGAGGACCCGTTCCACGACGAAGATTTTGACAACTTCGCAAAAATTACGAAGAAGCTCGGTTCTAGATTCCAGATCGTCGGAGACGATCTCTTTGTCACAAATATCAAACGAGTCGAGAAGGGTATACGCCTCGGGGCCGCAAACGCATTGCTCGTCAAGGTCAACCAGATAGGCACGCTGACAGAGACTATCGAAGCGGTGGAGAAGGCGAGACAGGCGGGCTATGGACTCGTAATGAGCCACAGGTCAGGAGAGACGGAAGACACTTCGATCGCGGATATCTCAGTGGGCCTTGCCACAGGGCAGATCAAAACCGGGGCCCCTGCTAGGGGAGAGAGAACCTGCAAGTACAACCGTCTACTCCAGATCGAAGAAGAGCTGGGCTCTGGAGCATCGTTCTATGGTCCCGAATTCTTGAAGAAGCATCAATAGTCCTGATTGACCGTGGATCCGAGAAGCCTTGTGGCGTATTAGTGTAGAGTCGGTATTCAACGATTTTATATGCCAAGCCTCTCCGCTGAGGAGAAGACGCGACCGATGGCAGAAGTGAGAAAGCTAATCGAGGATCCGAGCTTCCCGAACGGGTGGCCAAACAAAGAGAAGCACATCGACCACCAGGTAAAGTGGAAGAGTGGGGTTAGCAAGGAGTACGGTGTCCATGGGTCGGCTGTTGGTGTGGATTTTGACATCTGTATCGCCGACGGAATCTGCATCACGGTATGTCCTGTCAACGTCTTCGACCGTATGGAGTTGCCGGGCGAGCAGGAGAAGATGGACAAGGGGGTAGTCAACGATAGCGGAAAGGCACCTCTGGCGACATGGAAGGCTGATCCGGCGCGGGAGAATGACTGCATCTTCTGCAGAGCATGCGAGATACAATGCCCGGTCCAAGCGATCAAGATCACAGAACCCTAGTCAAGAACGATTTTTCTAAGGATACTGGATACTCTCCGTCGAAAGCTTTGGATCCATTGGGTCCGATGGCTATTCTGGAAATCACAAATACGGATGGTTGAGACGACTTGCTGAGCCTTTGCCCATCACTGCGGACGATATCACGCTGAGTTTCATCGCAGCCTTGATGGGACTCGCAGTAACTCTTCCAGTCACATACCTTATTGTCGACCGGGTTGTGGCCAATAATGAGAAGAAGAAGCTTGGACCAGTAGAACGGCTTGCAAAGGAACGCCTCAGATCTAAGCTTGGAGTCGGATTCCTTACGACCTTCCTGATCACTCTCGTTATCGATGTTACAAGCGCAGTGCGCGAACAGGCTCCTATCCCGAGAGAAGTCTTGCTACTCCACATCGAGAAGCTGAAGACGGCACAGTCGGATCTGGAGGTCCTCCTCGGGATCTACAACAACGTTCTCGACATTGAGATCGAACTTCTCACCAGCGACGTGATCCTCCAGATAGAACACCTCCAAGAAGACTTCGAATATCTAGCGGAGATCCCGCAGAGGCCGCCTACCGAATCGCACGCATCACACATCGAACAGCTACTGCTCCGAACAGTCCATTTGACAAAAGAGGAGCTGATTGCGCTCGGCACGGATAATCAGCAGATTCGGGCTCTAGAGGACTGGCTTACGGTGTACACGAAAGAACGTAGACCGGTTCAGAAGAGAGAACAGCCGATTGAGGTGAGAGGAGGGCATACAATATCTTGACTGAGAACGAGTCAGTGGGCCTCAGTTCTCCTCAGGAGTTCAAGGTCGCGGAAGCCGGTGAGATTGCTGACGGAGGAACGAAGATCATCAACATGGTAGGCCGGACTATCGCCCTCTTCAGGATAAAGAACGAGTATTTTGCTATCGCCAACGCGTGCCTCCATCGCGGAGGACCTCTCGGAGAGGGAGAAGTCAGGGACTACGAGGTAACGTGCCCATGGCATGGCTGGAAGTATAACTTACTTGATGGTTCCTTCTCAATGATTCCTACTCTGAGGGTCAAGACTTTCAAGGTCAAGGCGACTATCCAGGGAGTCTTCGTAGAACTCTGACCCAGTTCTGGGCCGGTCTGAGCAAGGTTAACGCGGGTTTACTTGATACGGTCCGTCTGATCTACTTAGTAGCAGTTGACTACTAACCTTATATCAGATACCAGATGCGTACGTGTGCAATGACAAACTACAATGTGGAATCAGGAAAGGAGGAAACCCGATAGTGCTGTTCGGCTCTTACGTGGACATCGCTTCGATACTTCTGAGACTTACAGTAGGAACCCTGTTCATGATACATGGATATCCGAAACTGACCTCGCAGAGAAAGGGAAGCTGGATGAAGAACATGGGAATGCCTACGGCAATAGTGCCGTTTGCAGGGTTTGTCGAGTTCTTTGGCGGCCTAGGACTGCTCCTCGGAATACTGACCCCGATCATCGCGCTCTTGTCAGCACTCTGGATGCTCTCCACCACATGGTTCGCGATAACCAAGCTGAAAAAGAAATACATGGGAGGCTACGAACTAGACATAACACTACTCCTAGCCGCTCTCGCCCTGACATTCCTCGGTGGCGGTGCCTTCAGCATCGACCGTCTAATCGGACTATGATAATACAAATGCCACCCAGAGCCATTGTTTCCAGCGTCCAAACGAGTGGAAAGACCAGCGAGGAAGTTGCGGAAGTTGTCAACAAGTACCGAAGCAGTGCAATTCAGATGATGACCAATGCAGGCTTCAAGATTACAGACAATGTCAAGGTTGCAGTAGATCCAGAACTTCCGTTCATGGGGTACACCATGCCCCAGAGTAAGAGCTTCACCATCGTTGTTTCCGGAGGGGCGGTCGGCTCCGAGATGCTCGAAGGTTTGCTCGTGCACGAGATGTCACACATCTACAGAATACAGACGAACCATCCGTCGCATAACGCTGAGATACTAGAACAGGCTGTTTACAGATTAGGGAAGAAACGCATCCACTCTGACTACCAGCAGAATATAGTCCATGATCTGTTGAACGATATTCAAGACCTCTACGCGGACGACATAGCCTTCCAAGTCTTCCGTACCGCACGTGCACCAGTTCTCGACCGAGTGACCGGCTTCTTACAGAGTATGGTTACGGACAAATCCGTCAAGTCAGGGGACCGAATGAAAGACAGTTGGGTCAATACATCGATCATGGTCCATAATGCCAGAGCGGTTGCCCAGATGGCAAGACATCGAGTTGAGGACAAGGGGGACAAGGCTGATAGGGCAAACCAGAGATTCCTTGCTCAAGTCTCTCCAGGCATCGCGGAGAAGTTCGACTTCTTCCGAAAGCTACTAGGGAACCTCAGAGAAGGCATTACTGAAGACGAGTACAGAGGACTCTTGGCTGAGTATCTCAACCAGTTTTTAGAAGCGGCCGAAAAGAACTAATCCATCATCTGCGTTGGCAAATATGGAGAGTTTGAGCGAAGATTTCGATTTTGATGCAGCTCTAAAGGAGCTGGACAAGAGCGAGACACACCTCGTTGTAAGGGTCGAATTCCGTCGATGGGGAAAACCTATGACCATTATCCAAGGACTGCCCGAGACAGGCCGCTCGTTGGACGAGGTGGCTCACAGACTGAAAGGACGACTAGCCACAGGAGGTACGGCGAAAGAGGGTGTGATAATGCTCCAAGGCGACCATCGGACCAGAATCAAGGATGAGCTGGTCAAGATGGGATTCAAAGAAGACCACATAGAAATCTACTAGGATCAACCGGCTCTCTGATTTGGTCGGACAGCCGGAAAGTCTGAGTGAAGGATCGAATTAGCGCCTTACTTTGCGCGGGCTATAGGTCGGACCTTTTCATCGCTGGTACGAGCGGAGTTGTTAGACGGTTTGTCCCATTTCATGACCCACTTTGCGAGGCTGTCGAGGATATCCAATAGTTCCACCCCTTTCTTCGTCAGAGCATACTCGACCCGAGGTGGGGTCTCGGGGTAGACTTTCCTCTCCACCACCTTTCTCTGGTCGAGTTCGCTCAGTCTCTCGGCGAGGCTGGTGGCGCTGATGCCTTGGATTCTACGTTTCAGCTCGTTGAACCGTGCAGGCTGTTTGAGGCCTAGAGCGTGGATAACAGGAAGGGTCCAAACCTTGGTAAGGTCATTCCATGCAGAGTGGACGAGAAGACACTCTTCCGTCTGCTCCTTCGTAAGGTCTTGGTCAACCTGAGTTAACTTACTCAAGTAATCGGCACCTACTTGGTTCACGACGACTACCAAGTATATAAGCATGACCAGTCGAATTGTCTGTTAGAGAAACATGATGACGCAGAGGACGAGGAAGACGTCGACCATGGGGTTCAGCGAGAAAGAACTCAGGTATTTGATGGAGAGAAGCCTTGGCAGGCTCGCATTTGTCTGCTCAGACATGCAAGCTCACATAATGCCGGTTCTCTTCGAATTCGACGGATCCTACTTCTACCTAAGCGGCTGGAACCTCAAGTACAGCCAACGATTCAAAGAAATCCCGGAAAACGGCCGGGTAACCCTTCTAGTGGACGACGTGGACTCGCCTATCAGATGGGCCCCAAGAGGAGTAGAAATTACCGGGGAAGCAGAATCACGAGAGGAAGATGATTATCTGTATGTCAGGATTAAGCCCGTTGCAAGGACGAGCTGGGGGCTTTAGACAATGTCTACATTAACATCACTTGAGGGTCAGATAACTGGCGCAGTCGAGAAGCTAAGCGAAAGCGTGGTCAGCATCGACAGCGTGAGGGTAACCCGCAACTTTGCATACGGTGTCGTGCCAATCGAAGGAAAAGGCTCCGGGGTCATCATCGATCCTAGGGGCTATGTCGTTACCAACAATCACGTGATCGATGATGCGACCAGGGTTCAGGTTCACCTCAAAGATGGACGCTCATTCGTGGGGGAAGTCGTCGGATCGGATCCCTCAACCGACATTGCCGTGGTAAGGATAGAAGCTGAGAATCTGCCTGCAGCCTCACTCGGGGACTCTGAGAAACTCAAGGTTGGACAGTTCGCACTCGCTATAGGAAACACGCTTGGATTCCAGGGAGCACCGACCGTGTCTCTGGGCGTTGTAAGCGCCCTAGGAAGACCGCTGCCAGGAGCTGACTTCATCTTTGAAGGTCTGATCCAGACAGACACGGCCATTAATCCCGGAAACAGCGGCGGACCCTTAGCCGATATCAGTGGGAGCGTTATCGGAATGAACACGGCGATGATCCCATACGCCCAAGGCGTAGGATTCGCGATCCCCGTCAACACGATCAAATGGGTGATGCAACAACTGCTTGAGAAGGGCCGGGTAGTTAGACCCTGGCTGGGAATCTACGGGACAACACTCAACGAAGCCTTGGCACGGAGGTATGACCTGCCCGCGGACTCTGGCGTTCTGGTCGTCGAGGTAGATGCCCGAGGACCGGCCTACGAGTCGGGGTTGAGAGTTGGAGACGTGATAATCGGCATTGGATCCCAAGAGATCAATCAGATGAAAGATGTGCTTGCAGCCCTCTCGAAACATGCGATAAGAGAAGAGGTTGAAATCCGGTTCATTCGGATGACAAACAAACGAGCTACAAGGCTACTTCTCAGAGAGTCTCCAATTCCCGCGATTTCAAGGCGATAAGATGATAAACCCGGATAATCCGTCACTTTTTGAGATGACTCCTGGCGGAGCAACGCGTATATCTCACACAGGGCTATTGATCAATTAATGGCGCTTATCGGCATCGATCTAAGCGGCAATCTGAGCAGCATCATCCAACTGGCATACTTTGCATCATTCTTCATCCTAATGTTCTACGGCCAGCGCATTCAGATGAGTATGATGCTGGTAAGCGTAAAGAGGAACCTGGGCAAGCTTGAGAAACTTCGCACAACAGCCCACAACAGCGTACTAAACTCTGCCCTGAGGTTCAAGGGAGACAGAAAGGCCGTCGAGACACGCATAGATCGCCTGACAGGCTCCTTCGCTATCCAACCAGTGAACATGGACCCGGCCGGAATAGTCGGGAAACTTGAGCATGTACTTGACACCTACGATGACAATCTGAGAACTGAGGTAAAGACCATCGCCACCGGAGCTACTGACGCTGAAGTCAATACTCTATCCAATCAGATGGAGATCTCGATCGGACTAGACCAGATGTACCGAGTCGTACGCCACTTCTACCTCCTCGCGAGAAAGCAGGGAGGAATCCTTGCGCTCTACCAGCTCCAAATGGCCATGCCCCAGATAATGGAGGAAGCGGAGGCCTACAGCTCCGCGATCAGCGCCTTCGAGAAAGGCCAACCAATAGGTGATGGTATCGGACCTCTCATAGCGAGCAAGATGGCCGAGGGCGTTCAACCCCGGGAGATCGAACAAGACACTATAATGTACGAGACTGGCATCGACGGGAGAAACCTAGTCCTAATACGGGCCAAAGGTCCTGGAGGGAGCGTTGGGAAGCCCGGCGTCGCGGTTGAGAAGCTGATAGAGGAAAAGTCACCGTCGTTGATTGTCACGGTCGATGCCGCTCTCAAGTTCGAAGGAGAGGCCAGCGGAGAGGTAGCCGAAGGAGTCGGTGCGGCAATTGGCGGTCCTGGAGTAGACCGGTACCACATCGAACAGAGCGCATCCAAGCGGCGTATTCCGATGATCGCCATCGTGGTGAAGATGTCGAATAAGGAAGCGATCTCGCAGATGACTCAACAGGTCCGACTAGCGGTAGACGAGACTATTCGCCGCGTCAAGAACACGATCGAAGCTCGGACCAAGCCTGGAGACACTGTGATAGTTGCCGGCATAGGCAACACGATGGGAATAGCGTAGCTCGGGCCGAGATCACGCGTGTTAGTATTGGGTTATTCCTCTAGCGACTACGATGTGGGTTGTTGGAGAACGTTTCCTAACCTAGCTCTGATAGCTACTCAATATGCTAACAACCGATAGACTGCCTGAGGTAAGCTTTGACGGTGGTCCTCGTTAGGTAGTAGACGATTACTAATGGAAGTATCATCCAGGCGATGTTTACAGCGTTCGCTCCTAAGCCAGCCGAGAGTGATTGACTTAGGACATTCACTTCCAGCGCACTAAGGACGCTCGTCACTATTGAACCTAGAATTCCCCATGCCTATGACCACGATCTCGCCCAAAAGAACCCAGCTGCAACAGCAATATCTAGGATGCCGACGAGTAAGGACACGACTCCAAACAACGCGAATGCCGATGATGACTTCCTACCAAAGTTCGTGATCCAGCTTTCCCCTCCGAGAACAGAATTAATGCCGAGTATTAGCGCTATGACGGTGACAACGTATACACCATTTGGTGGAGAGAGTTTGTTCACACCCGAATGCTATTCGACTGTGAAGATAAATCTAGGTCTCGGATTCTTGGTCATCTGAATCGGGGCTATAACGTTCTTTGAACGATCCTGAGGCAGGCGTTCATAATGTATGGAATCTGGTTCTTTGAAAGGATCTGTTTAGCTTCCTCGTTCTCGAGCCCCAGCTGAGCCCAGAAGACAAAGGGTCTCCCATACTTCCGATGCATATCCACCACCTGTTGAGCCACCTGTGGGAGTTCCTCGCTTGGGCGGAAGACATCCACAAGTTCTACCTTGCTTGCCAGATCCGACGGCAGGTCCATGAGGCTTGGATAGGCTTTTTCACCAACGATCTCATCTGCTGTCGGATTTATCGGAATAATCTTGTAACCGTGATCCTTCATGAACTGGGGAACAGTGTAAGCGTCTTTCTGAGGGTTCTTACTAGCTCCTACCACCGCTATAGTCTTGTACTTTCTCAGAACCTCTCTTGGGGAAACGGTCGTACTAGGAGATTTTGTGACTGACATGCTCGAAAGGTCCTAGGCTGCCTTCAGTAGAAAAGCCTTGGAGCCCCCGGAGCGGGGCGAATTCAAAGTCCATAAATATGTAGAATGCTTCAACACTGTCTGTGTCTCCCAGCTGGAACGTTAAACCGCCTAAGAACGATGATGAATACTTCGAACGGATGACTAGATCACTATTCACTGCAGGGCTCAACTGGAAGGTAATAGAGAAGAAGTGGCCTGGCTTCCAGAAAGCCTTCGCCGATTTCTCGATAAGCAAGGTAGCACGATTCTCTGACAAAGACGTGCAGAAGCTCATGTCCGACGCGGGAATCGTCAGGAACGAGAAAAAGATCCAGGCAACAGTGCATAATGCGGGCGAGTTCTTGAAGTTAGAGAAGGAGTTCGGCTCCTTCCAGAAGTACCTTGACAAGTTCGGAAAGGATGAGGAGCGCATGTTAGAGGCTGTGCAAGAACGGTTTCAGCATGTCGGACCATCGACCGCTAGAACATTCCTTTGGTCGTCAGGGTGCAAGCTGACTCCAAACCGCGAAGAGAAGAAATGGATGACGAGTCATAAGCATCAGTAGGACTAGTGTCCAACTCTATCACATCTGTTCAGGCGTACTCTCCTTCAGCGCAACCTCCGTTCCTTTACAACGTACTTCCCGAACCGAAGAGAACCTTGTCGTATGCTAACTAATCCAGCCTGACCCGGTCGATTCAAACCCGGTCAAGAAATAAGTACCCATCCGCGGAAGGGGTTTAGATGGTTTGAAATGTTACTTCTCATGGGAGAATCCAGGGTTTAGATGAAGACTACTATGGTGCAATCGAGCAAGAAACGACTGCGAACCCGTGCATCGAAAAATCGTCAAGGCAACAATCAACAAAAGTCAACAGACGCTGTGAAGAAGAACGGTTCAATTCTCGTAGCAGGCAAGAAAGCTCCTAACTTTTCGTTGAACAGTACGCCTGACCAGAAGGTGTCGTTGACCGATTTTCGGGGACAACCCGTCATACTCGCATTCTATCCTGCTGACTGGAGCCCGGTCTGTACCGATCAGCTGTCATTGTACGCGGAAGTAATGCCGGAGTTCAAGAAACATAATGCGGAACTCTTGGCAATCTCCGTTGACAATATCTGGTCCCACCTCGCATTCTCGAAAGATCGAAAGCTAAACTTTCCCGTCCTAGCTGACTTTGAACCCAAAGGAACAGTCTCTAGAAAGTATGGTGCCTTCAAGGAGAAGATTGGCGAAGCAGCACGAGCACTATTTGTCATAGACGACAAGGGCGTAATCCGTTGGAGCCACCTTTCACCTGACGGCGTCAACCCAGGAGCTGACGGCATACTTCTTGCACTGGAGAATCTGAATCGAAACCAGCCAGTTGTGCAGGGCTAGACGAAGATCTTGGCGGCAACAAAAACTGTTCCACGTAGAACAACCGGCAAGACTAGACTCGAAACGGTAGAAGAGGAACCGGAGACTACTCGGCTCGTAGTTCCAGTCGATCCGGGAGGCGACCACATACAAGGACCCTTGGCAGCATCGCTTACGCTGGTTGAGTATGGCGACTACCAGTGTCCGTACTGCGGGGCAGCCTATCCGGAAGTGAAGAAGATACAGAAACAGCTAGGCTCGAAACTGAGATTCGTGTTCCGAAACTTTCCCCTGAGCCGAATCCATGAGCACGCTCTGAATGCTGCGGAGACCGCTGAGGCGGCCAATGCCCAAGGAAAGTTCTGGGACATGCACGACTTTCTTTACGAACACCAAGACACACTTGGAGATCCTGGCGTAGCACTTGGATTTGCTAAGAAGCTCGGACTGGACATTCAGAAGTTTCAACACGACCTATCCCAACACACGCACCAGTCGAGGATAAAGGAGGACTTCAATGGCGGAGTCCGGAGTGGAGTGAACGGGACCCCAACGTTCTACGTGAACGGACTAAGGCATGAGGGAGCCGCCACAGCCAGAGAACTTGTCAAGGCCCTAGAAGCGCCCAAGTAAGAACAGTTGATAATTGGATACCGAAGCCAGCATTTGCCATCGACCTTTGCGGAATCCTTTTGGTTGCGCCAGAATCGACTAGGGACAGATCCAAGCGCCGAACCCATAATCTTAAAGCACAAATCAGGTCTGCCCGAGTGATTCGTAATGCCGTATGTTGATGTTGGTAAGGAAAATTCTGGTAATATTGATCTCTACTACGAGGATCATGGTGCAGGAAAGCCGGTTGTTCTGATACATGGGTATCCGCTGAACGGTGCATCCTGGGAGAGGCAGATCCCGGTCCTACTCGATGCTGGATATCGAGTCATCACCTACGACCGGAGAGGCTTCGGCCAGTCCAGCAAACCAAACACCGGCTACAACTACAACACGTTCGCCGAGGACCTGCACAAGCTAGTTTCCCATCTCCGTCTAAATGACTTCTCGCTGGTCGGTTTCTCTATGGGAGGAGGCGAGGTCGCGCGCTACATAGGCAACTATGGATCGAAAGGAGTAGCCAAGGCAGTCTTCGCCGGATCTGTACCGCCGTATCTGTTGAAGACCCCGGACAACCCTGAAGGAGTGGACCGCAGCGCCTTCGATGGCATCCAGAAAGCCATCGTCGCGGACCGGTACGCGTTCTTCACCGAATTCTTCAAAAACTTCTACAACACAGACCAACTGCTCGGCACACGAGTCAGCGAACAAGCGGTTCAGGCAAGCTGGAACGTGGCAGTAAACTCATCCCCGGCAGCCACTCTGGCGTGCGTACCCACCTGGTACGAAGACTTCCGAAAAGACCTAGCACGCATCAACGTACCTACCCTAGTAATTCATGGCGATGCCGACCGGATTGTTCCATTCCCTGCCTCCGGACAACGAACCGCCAAACTCGTCCAAGGCGCACATCTCGTCGTCGTGAAGAATGGACCACACAACATCGCATGGACACACTCAGAAGAAGTCAACCCCGCACTATTGAGCTTCCTCAAGGAAGAGAAAAAACTCGTTACAGCAACCGCCTAGGCCAAAGACATAGGCAGGAACCCCGGAACTCCAGCAGGTAGCACGCCTAATTCGGTATTCCAAAAAACTTCTCGCACCCCCCATCAGTGGATGTAGATGCGAGAGCCGATGGAAAGCCTTCGTTCCCGCACCGGTTCGTTGTGCTATTCCTAGGCTGTAGCTGGTACGGGGGTTTGTTGTGAGCTTGCATCGAGACTGCCCTGGATGGAAAGTGTCGCCTGATCTATCAAACCGACGACCGCGGTGGGATGAGAGATCATCGACAGATGCGATGCTCTGACCTGGATAATGTTGGCGTTGATGCGTTGGGCCATGAAGAGTTGCGCAAAGGCTGGAATGACATTGTCGATGGTTCCGACGAGGTACCAGGATGGAATTGTCTTCCACGCGGGTACTCCTGAGGTCTGTGAGAGTGTGCTGAGTGTCAATGGGCGTTGAGTAGATGCTAGCACAGCGCCTTCATTCGGTGGAAGGTCGTTGGCGAAGCACGACGGGAAGAGACTCGGTTTGACGTACAAGTCGACGTCTCCCCCGGTCAGCGGTACGAAGTTGAGGACTTTGGTTGGGTCTCCTGCGAGGCATGATGGTGATTGGCCGGGCGGAGGCGGTACGCTGGAGAGAGATGCGAGCGATTCTCCCTCATCAGGCGCGAAGGCGTCTACGTATACCAGCGCTTTCACGTTTGGATTCCCAGTAGCAGCATTGGTGATGACGGCGCCCCCATACGAGTGGCCGACCAAGATTATTGGGCCGGTGATGCTCTGGAGGAAGCTTGCGATATAGGCCGAGTCTGAGGCAAGTCCACGCAGCGGGTTCGGAGGCACATAGACAGTGTAGCCCTGGACTTGTAGGAGGCCGACTACTCGGCTCCAGCTTGAGCCATCGGCCCAAGCACCGTGGACCAGAACGATAGACGGTTTGACTGTGTTTGGTAAATTCCGAGGACTACCGAAAGTCACCGAGGCTGGAATGGCAAGCAGAGCGATAATTACCAGTGGAATGACCTTTTTCATATGTTTGTATCACCACCCTTGGTGATTTTGGGATGGGGCGTTTCGAGTGGGCCCATGATTTCCCAGTTTCCACATGCCCGCACGAAATGAATTGACTTAAGCCTTTACGGGATAAGGAGTAGTCCATCCTGCAAGGATCGGTTTAGAGCAGTATGAGAGCTTGACAGTTTCTTCCATATGCAAAACGAAATGCCCCAGTTAGGCGCGCCAAGTCCAAGCACTGGGCAGTTCATAGATTCTCGGATTAGCTGTTGGGATGTATGTTCTTGAACTGGCTGTAGAACAAACCGATGGCGAACACGTAGAGAGCTGTTGCTAGGTAGAATGGCAAGTCGAATATTCCTGCGGCAAGGATGACCCCCCCGATTATTGTGCTGACGCTGTTTGGCAGTCTCCAGATAACCGTGTTTACTGCGCTCGCGAGGCCTCTCTCTTCCTGTGTCATTATTCCCATCAGGTACGAGTCTATCAAAGGTGATGCCATGTTCATCAGGGCTGCGCGAATGATGTACAGGCTGATAGCCAGGGCTGCAGTGGGAACGAGGGCGAGGCTCAGCATGAACGCTGTAGAGAGCCCTTGGGTCGTTAGAATTGCTCTAAGCACTCCGAGTCGTCCCGAGATTCGAGGACTCAACACTGCGGCCATCGCGATTGTAAGGCTGGAAACGGCAAGGACGGGTCCGCTCACGGTGTCCGATAGCCGAAACTTCAGGAAGAGCCATGTAGGAATCAGAGGGATGATGAACCCGGCACCGAGGCCTATGATACCGTTTATTCCGGAGAACTTGAGGAGTAGCCGGAAGTTTGGGCCTCTGATCAGCTTTCCTGGATTGACCGTCTCCTTATAGTTCTTGAAGATAGCGTAGACAATTAGCGGTGTCAAGAGGGAAAGGACACCAACCAGGACCAGGAGATCCTGATGGATTGGGACGGCGCCTATTCCAGTAACCCCCTCCACTAAGGGTAGGAAAAAAGGGAGGAGGAAGCCAAAAGCCACGCCTCCAGTCGACACAATGAAAGACAAGGAAAAGGCCGCGTCCCGATTCGCCAGATTTGTCTGATCAGCAATCATGGCGTTCCAGGTCGATAGGAACGCCGACTCAGCGACTCCGAACAAGAGAGCGGCAACGATGAGGAGTGGGACCTCTACGGTTAGTGCCATCATTATCATAGGGACCGCCACGATAGCACTTCCGACAAGGAGGATGTTTTTTCGTCCTCTTCTGTCGGAACGAATACCAAGGGGTATGGACAAGAACAGCATTGCCCCCTCGAGTCCCAAGAGAAGTCCGACAACTCCGGGGCTAACCCCGATCTCGGGGAAGAAAGCGGTCAGATATACCAGGAGATACCCTATGCCGATGTTGTTGAAGAGTCCGGCGAATATGAGCCACGTGACTCTTCGAGGAATCGTCGAGAAGAATCCCACGGTTGCATTTCCCTCTCTTCGCAAAGAATCCCGCAGGCGACGCGCCGGATTCCGAGACTAATTAATCAGTCGTCATCCTACAAGCTGGCTACACCCAGTTTGAAGCGCGTCCAGAGCTTAACCTAGCTTGGGGCTTTTAGCTGTCACTTGTTGATCCATAACCGGTAGTAATGCCAGTCGCCCACACTTTCCGCCCATATGTAATCCTAAATGCGGCAATGAGTCTTGATGGAAAGATCGCCACGCCCACTGGCGATTCTCGAATGTCTTCGGCCGCTGATATGAGGAGGGTTCATCGACTGAGGGCTTCGGTCGATGCAATTGTGATTGGGCTCAGAACGTTGCTTGTGGACGACCCGAAGCTTACGGTGAAGTTTGTCGAAGGACACAAGCCGTATCGGATAATTGTAGATAGCCATGCCCGGACCCCTCTTGCCTCCTACGTGGTTAGAACGGCAAGAGACGTTCCGACGATAATTGCGGTCACGTCTACGGCGCAGAGTAAGAGAATCGAAGCTATGAGAGAGAGGGGAGTTACTGTGCTTGTCTGCGGAAAGGGTCCACAGGTATCGCTGACCTTTCTGCTCAGACGGGTCAGAATGCTTGGAATTCGTAGGATGCTACTCGAGGGGGGAGGGACTTTGAACTGGAGCATGGTCAGCAACGGTCTAGTGGATGAAATCTCTGTAGCCATCACGCCTAGAATTCTGGGTGGAACCGGCGCAATTAGCCTCGTTGGGGGAAAGGGAGCCCCCCGTGTCAGAGATGGTGTTAAGCTGAAACTGCTCAGTAGTGCAAGGTATGGACCTGACCTTGTCGTCAGATACAAAGTCCTGAATCCTGGTCCTCCTAGTCATTAGCAGGTCGAGTCCGGTTTCGGCATGGCGAGCGGAATCCTCCATCCTTTTCGAACGCTTATCATGCGGAGGCCGAAGGTCGCAATAGCCGCGATAGTCTCCGCAGGGATTCCGGAGAGCCCTGTCTGACTGGCTAAGATGATGATTACCGCTCCTAGTATTGATGCGACCGCGTAGATCTCGCCCCGAAAGATCAGCGGGACCTCCGCACCTAGAACGTCCCGCAACACGCCACCGCCCACGCCTGTGAGCATGCCCAGCAAAACCGCGGGAGCGGGGCTCAGACCGGCACTGATTGCGATAGTCGTCCCAGTGACCGTGAAGATGCTCAGTCCGACAGCGTCGAAGGCGATGATGAACCTGCCATGGTGAATCACCCTACTGTACCAGACGAATACTAAGAGTCCTGCCAAGCCGGCGGCTAGATACCGCCAGTCGGTCAGTGTCGCTGGTGGAGTGTGGCCAAGGATGATATCCCGCATGATTCCGCCGCCGAGCCCAGTTGCGACGCTGAGGACGAGGACGCCGAAAAGGTCCATCTGTTTCCTAACCGCTAGAATCGCACCGCTGAGGCCGAAAGCGAAGGTTCCCATCAGGTTCAGCGCTAGTGTGAGGAGGTCTTCCAATTCCGCTACGCAAGCATGTCTGTTCTGGTCTGCTCATAACTTAGCCTGCGACTGGGGGCATCTGCTAACCGGAGAGTTGTGCAGACACTTCTCCACATGCTTATCTGCATCCAAACTATTTCGACTTGCATGAAAGAGTACGACCTTATCATTATTGGGTCCGGATCGGCGATGAATATTGTCGATCCAATGATTCAGGAGAATCCTAACATTCGCATCGCGGTCATCGATAAAGACGAGCCTGGAGGCATCTGCCTTACCCGGGGCTGCATACCGTCCAAGATTCTACTCTACCCCGCGGAACTGGTTCGGAAGATCGAGGAGGCTCGGGACTTGGGCATTGATACCCAGATCAGGAAGATTAGCTTCGAATTCGTAATGGAGAGAATGAAGAAGCTCATCAACACAGACATCGATCAGATCAGGGAAGGGCTATCCGGTTCCAAAAACATCGACTACTATCACGCGCCAGCAGAATTCACAGCACCATACACTATGAGGGTCAGCGGCAATGAGATCAAGTCGAGGATGATATTCCTCTGCATCGGCTCGAAGACGACCATACCTCCGATCAAGGGTCTCGACAAGGTCAGCTACCACACTAGCGATTCAGCCTTCGAAATGAAACAATTGCCGGAGAGCATCGCTATCGTGGGAGGCGGATACATCGCGGCAGAGTTCGGCCACTTCTTCGCATGTATGGGGTCCAAGGTCACGATCATAGGAAGGAACCCCCGATTTGTCCCGGACGAAGAGCTGGAGGTCTCTGAACTTGCAAAGAAAGTGTTGGGCAGACACATCAACATCATCACCAACCATGAAGTGAAAGAGGTGAAAGGGACATCGTCGGGCCTCAAGGAGCTCCTTGCTCTGGACCGGAAGACCGGAAAGACTGTGACGGTCACCGCACGAGAGATCATGATCGCCAGTGGAAGAGGACCGATAACAGACATTCTTCATCCAGAGAAAGCGGGGATAAAGACGACACCGGAGGGCTGGATTGCGGTCAACGAGTATCTCGAAACCTCCCAGCCGGGCATATGGGCGCTGGGAGACGCTGATGGCAAGTTTCTGTTCAAGCACGTCGCAAACTACGAATCGGCTATAGTCTACTACAACGCCATACTCAAGAGAAAAGTGAAGGTGGACTATCACGCAGTCCCCCACGCCATATTCACCTATCCCGAGGTTGCGGGGGTCGGGATGAAAGAGCAGGAAGCGATAGCCAAGTACGGAGCTGACAAAGTGCTCATCGGTCATCACAAGTACGAGGACACGGCTAAGGGAGAGGCACTGAACGTCAAGGACTATTTCGTTAAGGTGATCGTGGAAGCCGAAACCGAGAGAATCCTCGGTGCCCACATTATCGGGCCTGAGGCCTCGACGCTAATACACGAGATAATCCCATTAATGTACACGCCTGAACAGAGTTATCGCCCGATAACGGACATGATGCACATCCACCCGGCACTGAACGAGGTTGTTGACAGGGCATTCCAGTCCCTCATGCCACCCGAACACTACCATCACATGACCGAACACTCACAACAGATGGTTGAGGCATAGGAGGGTATCGGATGAGCAGCGAAGATCTCACCTTCGAGGATATCCTGAAACACATTGACAGAGAATCAGAACACTTTGTCATAAGGCGGGAGACTCATCACCACTCGGGAAGAGAAGTGACGGTCGTAGAGCCGCACAGACCTACCAAGGATGAATCATGGCTGAGAGAACTCGCACGCCAGCTAAAGGAGACCCTTGGTACAGGCGGAGATGTAGAGGATAGACGAATCGTCCTACATGGAGATCTACGAGACAAGGCGATGGCTGAGCTGGTCAAGATGGGGTTCAGCGAAGACAACATCGAAGTCATCTGAAGGATGAAGAACAAACCCTTTTCTTGTCGCAATTCCGATACCCGACGTTAGTGAAGTGTTCGCGTTGAAGCCAGCTGAGGAAGCCGATTCTTGGTGGGAGAGAGCTAACAAGAAGCTCGCGGAAACAACACTCAAGACCAGATTCAGGCTAAACACGGATGGAAGAGTCGAAGTCGACCCTCCTGTCCTTCCAGAAGACTATGAGGAGACGCGATTGCTCTTCGAGATAGTCGACGACGTCTTCTCTATGCTCCAAGAAGAAGCTGACGAAGCAGAACTAGACCAACCCGATAGCTAGAGTATTTCTTAGCCGAGGCCTCCTTTTCGCCAGAAGAACGAGGAGGGCGACGAGGCGAGTCCTAGATCAAACTGATGCCTCGTAAAGACTTATTGGAAGGACTAGACCTTTTTAGTATGGGATTCTTGTGCTGGACCAGATAGAACAGTACATGTGTCCGAACTGTGAGTCCCCGATAGACGGCTGCGAGTGCGCCTGTCCATACTGCAGCGAGACCAGCGATTGTGAATGCGCTGTCGGACATGGAAGGGCGACCGGGGGCTAATCGACGAGCAACGTCCCGGCAAAGGTCAACGACCTATCCTGGATGACAGGCGGCCCACAGGGCAGCGGGGTAGACTCGTCCGCAAACATCTTCGCGGGAGCCTGCGCGATTGGTGGTCTCTGGACCTTCGGGCTTCGAGAGTACTATTCGAGCATTAAGGGACCGCACAGCTATTTCGAGGTCCGAGTGAATAGCGAGAGAATCCGATCCCACGTAAACAACGTGAACCTTCTAGCAACGTTTGACGCTGAGACGCTGATCAGACACGCTGACGAAGTAAACCCTGGAGGAGGAATACTCTACGACCCCAGCTTCAGCGCCGTTGAGATCGACAAAGTCGAAACGATCGAGACCCCAGCGGTACTTCGAATCAAGGCAAGACTCGCAAAACAAGGCCTACCAGCTACCGTCGCTGGAATCCTGGACGAAGCGAAGCGAAGAAACGTCAACCTCTACCCTATACCCTACAGTGACATCATTGCAAAGACCGCGGCCCAGATAGGAGAACACCAGCTCAGCAAGGTCTCCAGAATCATCAACGTCCTCTCAGTCTCAGCCTCTTTCGCCCTCCTCGGTTTCGATCTCAACTACCTAGACCAGTCACTAGAGCGGACATTTGGTGGAAAAAAGAAAGTCATCGAGATGAACGAGATCGGAGCCAGAATGGCTTACGACACTGCGAAAGGCCTGACAAAACAGCCTTTCCCCTACCAGGTCAAACCAGTCCAAAACCAATCTAGACTGCTGCTGATGGGGAATGAAGCAGTAGCCCTCGGCAAGATAGTGGGAGGCTGTCGCGTTCAGACATACTACCCCATCACTCCAGCAGCCGACGAGAGCGAGTTTATCGAATCTCATGAAAACTTCGACCTATCCGACGGTGGCGAGCCGGGAAAGAAGGGATCAATTCTCGTTACGCAGACAGAGGATGAGATAGCGGCGATCACGATGGCCACCGGCGCAGCTCTGACGGGCGTCCGGGCGGCAACATCGACCTCCGGGCCCGGTTTCTCGCTGATGGTTGAGGGTCTCGGATGGGCGGGTATAAACGAAGTTCCGGTCGTTATAACACAATACTCCCGTGGCGGCCCATCAACCGGACAGCCGACTCGTCATGAGCAGGGAGACCTGAAATTCGTATTGAGCGCCTCCCACGGCGAATTCCCTCGAATCGTCCTATGCTCTGGCGACCTCGAGGAATGCTTCTACGACGCGATCAGGATCTTCAACTATGCAGAGCGATACCAGATGCCGGCCATACATCTCATCGACAAGTCCCTCGCCAATAGCAGCGCGACGATTCCTCAGCTCCGCTCGGATATGGTTCCGATCCAGAGAGGAAAACTGATCAACGACGGCCACCAATCGGAGGGCAACGAAGAATATCATCGGTTCGCGTTCTCTGACGACGGTGTCTCACCAAGAGCCGTGCTGGGGATGCCCGGATATCGTTTCTGGAACAGTGGAGACGAACACGATACGATTGGACACATCGAGGAGGACCCGGATAATAGAATAAAGATGATGACAAAGAGAATGACAAAGCTAGAGACGGCGGCCCATGAGATTCCGGAGGAAGAGAAGTTCAACTTCTTCCGCTCTAGCAAGAAACAGGCTGACGTTACTCTTGTAAGCTGGGGGTCCACCAAGGGACCTATCTTGGACGCTATCCGGATGCTCGAGAAGGAGGGAATCGGCGTCGAGTTCCTACAGATACGACTGGCAAGCCCCTTCCCAACCGAGAGCGTCCGGGAAAAACTGGCAGGAGCAAAGCTCGCGATCGATATCGAACAAAACTATTCCGGCCAGATGGCCGCTGTAATCGCTGAGAAGACGATGATCGATATCAAAAACAAGATAGTCAAGTTCAACGGCAGACCAATGTCCCAAGACGAGATCTACCAAGGAGTCAAACAGATAATCTCCAACCCGTCACAGAACAAGAGGGTAATGTTGACTCATGGTGCTTAAACTCTCAGACCTCAAAACAGACGTCCACAACGACTGGTGCCCCGGATGCGGAGACTTCGGAATAGAAGCCGGGCTGAAGATGGCTCTAACGGAACTGCCGATTGATATCAACAAGCTCGTCCTCTTCTCAGGCATCGGCTGCTCGGGCAAGATCGTGCACTTCACCAACGCAAGCGGAGTCCACACGCTCCACGGTAGGGTCCTCCCCTTCGCCCAAGGCGCAAAGCTGGCAAACCCGGACCTAGAGGTCATCGCGATAGGAGGCGACGGCGACGGGCTTGGAATCGGAGTAGGCCACTTCGTGCATGCCGGCAGAAGAAACATAGACATGACATACATCATACACGACAACGGCGTCTACGGCCTGACCAAGGGACAGGCCTCGCCGACGCTTCATCTCGGTATGCAGACAAAATCCCTGCCGATGCCGAACATCAACACGAACGTCGATCCGATAATGCTCGCTCTGGCCTCAGGCTTCACCTTCATAGCCAGAACCTATGCATACAACACGAAACATCTCAAAGAGACAGTCAAGAAAGCGGTGGCGCACAAAGGCTTCGCCCTAGTCGATATACTCCAACCATGCCCTACATACAACGACATCAACACAAAAGAATGGTACGGTGGCGAGGACCGGATAGACCCGGCTACAAAGAAGCCGACACCACGTCCGTACGAGCTGGAAGGCACGGGCTACGATGGAAGGATAACTCCGATGATGAGCGAGGATGATGTCGAGAAGAAAATGTCGCAGATAATCGAAAAATCGAGAGAATGGGGAGACAAAATCCCGATAGGCGTCTTCTACCAGAACGAGACCATCCCAACATACGGGGACCGCATAAAGGCCCGGATACCAAAATACCTAGAAGTACCCCCGTCAGGACAACAACTCGCCAGGCCAGACGGCACATCACCCGTCAACCTAGCAAGCCTCTCAAAACAACTCCTCTTCGAGAGACTCGTGCTAGCCCAGTAGTCGCCCGAAAGCACCGGAGAGGAACCGGGCGGAATACGCCCGGACGCCGCGCAGCCAAATCGATCTAGGATGCCACACGTACTCGCCTGTTCTTCGCATGAGAAGGGTCGAGTGGCGGGTTGAAGATGCGTTTCGGAATAGTTGACTCAGTTCCGGGTTTTTTGAAGGGTTACGAATTCCATGAATCCTTCATCGACGAGAGGCCAGTCAAACTCTCCCTTGGTCCCGCAAAGAAGCCATCCAGTGGTACCATTTCTGAAGCGACTATTCTTCTCAGAGACGTCTTCTCCCAGTCCTATTGGGGTCCTGGGAAATTGCCGTATGTTTTTGGAGGCTCCTTTATGCGGAGCGCGACCAATACTCCGAGGACGCCTAGGAGTGCTGCTGCAGCAATAGCGTAACGGAACCCAGTAACAACTCCGGCGGCGTCAGGTGCGGGGTCGGATGCGGCTGCTATTGTCAACAGCACCGCCAATCCAAGAGGAAAGCCCAGTCGAGTAGAAGTGGTGATTAGCCCTGAGGCCAAGCCTTCTTCTCCGTGTTTGGTGCCCGCAATAGCGGCCACGTTAATCGCTGGGAAACCGATGCTCGCACCCAGAGACCAGAGAATCATGCCAGGCAGTATTCCGAGATAGTCTCCTTGGGGAGAAATTCCGACGAGCAGGGATGATCCGGTGGCTATGAGGGCAGCAGATACAACTAACACTCGTCTAATACCGTACCGGTTCACGAGGCGTGATGCTCCCCAGCCTCCTACAACGAAGAATATGATTGCTCCGGGGAGGAATCCTGCGCCTGCCTCGGAGGCGGAATAGCCGAGTATCTGCTGAAGGTAAATTGTGAGAATGAATGAGAGCCCTGCTACGGTAGCCCCAAGTATCAAGGATAGAACGTTCGCGGTCAGGACAGTGCCCCGGCGCAAGAAGCCCAACGGCATCAACGGAGCTTTCGAACGAGATTCGATGACCACGAATGCTCCGAGTACCAGTACAGAGAGAGCAAGTGGGAGCATAGTCGATAGGGAAGAGATGCCATCTGTCGCAGCAACCGTCAACGCGTACACGAGGAGTAGAAGTCCACCGGTTACTGTCAAGGCGCCCGGCAGGTCCAAGTGCCCGTTTACGAGTCGGCCCGCGGCATTGGGCAGAAACTTCTGCGACGCGATCGCTGCTACAATCCCGATTGGAACGTTGATGAACATGACCGACCTCCAGCCAAACCCGACTGTGAGGAACCCGCCCGCAACTGACCCTGCCGCGAAGCCTGCTGAGAGTACTGCGATGAAGATTCCGAGTGCTCTGTTTCTCTCCTTGCCTTCAGGGAAGAGCTCGATGAATATCGCGAATGCTGTGACTGATGAGATGGCTGCGCCAATCCCCTGTATCGCCCTAGAGATTACCAGCGACAGGAGCGACGGGGCAAAGCCCCCAACCATTGAGGCAATTGTGAAGAGGACTATTCCCGAGATGAACAGTTTCTTCTGACCGTAAATGTCGCCTGCTCGTCCGCTGAGCAGGAGGAACCCTGCCATGGTGATTCCGTACGCGCCTACGATCCACTGGCTTTCAGCGAGGGAGACCAAGAACTGGGTCCTGATCGAGGGCAGAGCCACCTGGATGATGGAAAAGTCGACGACGTCTAGGAAGACTGCCGCGATTATCAGAGCGAAGATTAATCGCGTGTGGGCTGTTGGTTTCCAAGCCTGACCAAACAGGGTAACCTTGGCCGTTTCTTGGCTTTGACTTGGCTCCAGTTCTAAATCCTGACCTGACATACCGCGCGGTATCTTCCCGATGGCTACTTAAACGTTCCAGGGCATTAGTTATCATACCAAATGGTATATTAACCATGAGTGACTAAGCTAGCGCAGCGAAAATTGCGAGATCCCGAAAGGACCAGAGCGAGCATTTTAGGAGCGGCGTTCGATGAAATTTATCATCGAGGATTCCACGACACTAGCGTCAACGAAATAGTCGGCAAGACGACTCTGACCAAGGGAGCCTTCTTCCATTATTTCTCAACAAAAAATGATCTAGGCTACGCGATCGCCGACGAAGTTCTAAAAGAGATGGTCCTCGACAGATGGATACGGCCGCTAGCCGCGTACAAGAATCCTGTCCAGGGCATTATCAGCCGCTTCCGGAAAATAATCGAATCTACACCTGATGAGCACATGGCGCTGGGATGCCCTCTCAACAACCTCACGCAGGAGATGTCATCCGTCGACCAGGTTTTCAGAGAAAAACTTCGTGCGGTCATGCAGCTCTGGATATCAGAGACAGAAAAATATCTCACCAAGGCCCGAGAGCAAGGTTACCTAAAACCAGACGTCAACCCGAGACAGGTGGCAGAGTTTGTCGTTATGGTTCAGGAAGGAGCCTTTGCCATGGTAAAGAACTTGAGAGACAAAAAGGTATACTGGTCATTATACGAGTCGCTCAAACGGTATCTGGAATCCATAAGTCAGAAACCAACCGAACAACTTTCCGCCTGAATCCGACTATCGCTTGGCAGGCTCGAACAATTCGACGGGATTGCCATCAGGGTCCTCGATCTGAATCTGCCTTCCGCCAGGACCCACTTCCATTTGATTCCTAAAATGCACACCGGCCTTCTGTAACGCCTCGATTCGCGCCGGTAGGTCTTCGACTTGAAGGACTATCCGGTTCCACCCTCCCGGCTCTTGTTTTCGACCGTGTCCGGCATTGGACGTGAGCCCGAAGCGCCTGGACCGCTTTGAGTTTGAGATGACCAACCGAGACCTGCGCGAAAGCTGGAAGATTCTGCTGGTCCAATTTGAATCCAACCCTCTCAGTGTAGAAGACCACCGAGCGGACCACATCCTCGACCTGGTAACGTACACCCCAGAGACCTAGGACGAAAATCTCTCCCTTCTCCGAATGCTGAGGCTCAACTCTACTCATATGATTCTGCGATGAGCTAGTGCTACTTGAATTCCTCATCTCGTTGAACCCTTGCCGGACAGGACGATAGACCCTGCCATACAGCGGGACGACCCATGGTTGGAACATCCGATGTTTCAGGCAACAATGGAATGTCCAAAAAACATTGGTTCGGTCTGTCTCCTCGTCTCGATCGAAAAAAGGAGGAGTTATTGGTGTTGGACTATTTGTCTACATTCTGCCGCTTGACTGGAAGAACGCGAAAGTGTTGTTGTCAGGGTCCTGGACGATTGCGAACCATCCGATGTTCGGAATCTCTTCCTTCCCCCGGACGACCTTCGCTCCAAGATCCGTAGCCTTGGCAAGGGACTGGTCGATGTTGACGACGCTGAAGTAGTTGACGAAGCCTGTTTCGCCCATCATTTTCTTGTAGAGGCCGCCCATGGTCTCGTTCTCGGGGGCGTCCTTGTGAGAGATGAGCCAATAGTCCATGTCTCCAGCTGGCATCTTGCTGAATTTCCAGCCGAAAAGCTGTTCGTAGAATCGGCTAACCTTCGCCGGGTCGTTGGTGGGAATCTCGAAGTGTACCAGTGTGTGTTCTCGTGGTTGAAGTCGGGTTGTGGTTGTTGCTGCTTCCATTAGAAACCGCACAGCCTCCCCCGCCTACTCCTAGTTAAACGTGACAATGTAAGTGGCGCCCGCCGGCAGAGAAGTTATCTCTCTGAGACCGCACACATTTCAGGAGTTCATTGTCGTACGAGAGCAACTACACTACGAGAGAACTGAGCATCAAGTCTTGGCCCGATTTTGAGAGGTTGTTCTCGAAGCACGGCGGGGTCGGAGGATGCTGGTGCATGTACTATCAGAGACCACACGGCGGAACAATGAAAGGACTGACATCTACCGAGAGGAGTGCCAAGAACAAGCGCGACAAGAAGTCACTGGTTGAGGATGGCCGCTCTCACGGAGTTCTTCTCTACGATGGTGACAAGGCGATAGGCTGGTGCGCGTACGGATTGAAACAAGAGTATCCCCGGATCGATAACGGGAGAAACTACAAGCAGCTAAGTCTCAAGGAGGATTCCGAGAGACTCTGGCGTATCGCCTGCTTTTTCGTGGACAGAGACTATCGCAAGAAAGGTGTCGCAAAGATTGCTCTGAAAGCCGCTCTGGATTCGATCAAGGCAAAGGGAGGAGGAGTGGTCGAAGCCTATCCCGTTACACACAAATCAGCAAGAGCATGGTCGAAATGGTCCAACTGGTTCTGGTTCGGAACAGAATCGATGTTCGAGCGGGAAAAATTCAGGCTGGTCGGTCCCATGGGACCCCACCACCTATTGATGAGAAGAACTGTCCAGCCCTAGCGCAGTCCGACTCTGGGCATAGTCTCCCGGTAAACATCTGTATCAGACATAAGACAGGGCCGGGATTGACGATTCCAAAGTTGAGTAGGGTCAGCCTCATGGTTTGGAACTAGGATGAGCTAGTGCCCCGATCTCGGACGGACGCGTCTCGTCTGCGAATCTCGCCGAGCCGACCAGTCTGGCCATACTTTGGGTCATCTCGGCGAGGCGCTTGTTGACCCTGTAGTGCACCGTCCCAGGCTCGTAGGTCCCATCCTTCTTCAACTGCCCGGCCTTGACCCCAGTCAGAATTTCTATGCCTTCGTCTATCGTACCGACAGGGTAGATGTGGAATCTGCCCTTTCTCACGGCGTCTACAACGTCCTCGTTCAGCATCAGATGCTGGGTGTTGCTCTTGGGGATGATGACGCCCTCGTCTCCCTTGAGGCCTTTGACCTTGCACGTCTGGTAGAAGCCCTCGATCTTCTCGTTGACACCGCCTATCGCTTGGACCTCGCCCTCCTGATTAACCGAACCAGTTACGGCAAGGTTCTGCTTGATCGGAAGCTCAGCCAAGGCGGAGAGAATCGCGTACAATTCCGTGCTTGACGCACTGTCACCATCGACACCCCCATAGCTCTGCTCGAAGACGAGTCTGCAGGAGAGGCTGAGCGGCTTGTCACGGGCATACTTGTTCTCCAAGTAACCCGAGATGATGAGCACCCCCTTCGTGTGGATCTGTCCCCCAAGCTTCGACTCCCGCTCTATGTCGATTATCCCACGTCTTCCAAGCCCCAGACTTGCAGTGATTCTCGAGGGTTGGCCAAAGTCGAAGTCGCCGAGGCTGATGACAGAGAGACCGTTTACCTGGCCGACTTTCGAGCCTGAGGTATCGATGAGTATGATGCCTCGTTGGATCATCTCCTTCACCTTCTCATCAAGAAGGTTAGAACGGTAGACCTTCTCGTCGAGCGCCTTCTTGAGATGAACCTCTCTGACTAGCTTAGACCCCTCCTGTGAGGCGTAGAAGCTCGCCTCCCGGATGAGATCCGCGATCTGCGGGAACTTCGTCGAGAGCTTCGTCTGGTCCTCCGCAAGCCTGGACCCATACTCGACTATCCTAGCAAGGGCAGGAGCATCAAGATGACCCAGACCTTCTCGCTCACAGAGCGAGTGGACGAAGCTACCGTAGGTCTTCTGGTTCTTGTCGTTCCTCTCTATCGAATCATCAAAATGCGCCTTGACCTTGAACAGGATCGAAAAGTCAGGATCCAGAACGTATAGAGCCTGATAGGTCTCATGATCGCCCACGAGTATGATCTTCACACTCAACGGTATCGGCTCTGGCACCGGGGTCTTGGTGGGGGCTCCTCCTAGCCTCTGACCCATATCCTCGAGCTGGAGGCTCGCGGATTGGAGCGCTCGCTTCAGACCGTCATAGGAAAACTGGTTCTTGAGCAGCTCGTCGACCCCGACGACGAGGAAGCCACCATTCGCGCGGTGGAGGGAGCCTGCCTTTATCAGCGTAAAATCCGTGACGAGAGCTCCGAACCTAGACTCGTACTCGATCTTGCCCAAGAGATTGGTAGCGGTGGGATTGTCCTCGGCAATGACCGGGGCGCCTTTCAACTCGGAGTTGTCAACGATCACATTGACATCGTATCTTCGAAACGCGTGGTCCGAGAGTTTGCTCTCTACAGGATTCCGCTGCTCCTCGTCTGGCTTCTCTTCCGCCGCGCTTCCTTCCGTGAAGACCTCGGCATTCTCGAGAATATCGTCGCGCACCTCGTTCAGATGCTGAAGAACCTTGGGAAGGTCCTGGTAGCGGGACGTGAGGCTGTTCATGAGACCGCCGATGGCGTAGTGGACTGAATCATCTCTCAGCTTCTTCAACTCCTCAACTGTCG
>Ga0209469_1000007_pt1 | contig 114365 bp, 97 predicted proteins | sample GraSoiAngelo_123_FD_185880 | JGI IMG/M metagenome (GOLD analysis project Ga0209469, IMG submission 185880) | Grasslands soil microbial communities from the Angelo Coastal Reserve, California, USA - 14_0927_02_40cm (SPAdes) (version 2) | ecosystem: Environmental > Terrestrial > Soil > Grasslands... | reverse complement strand
AGGGCGTTATCTTCGACGGACGACCGACATCACGGGGCCGGGAGCCCTCCATGGCGCGACTCCGCGGCAAGTTTGATACCGAAATCGCATTTCCAGAAATATCAACAACTTCTGCCGCTCAGCCAGGAGCGAGTCTGGCAAGTTTCTGGCCGCGCGATCATTCTTGAGCCAGCGCAAATCACCCAGGAGCGATCTCGGCGCGTCTCCTCCCGCGTTATGATTCGCGACATGGTCAAGGCCGTTTCGTTCTTCAAGCGCAAGGCGGGGATGTCCGTCGAGGCGTTTCAGGCGTACTGGCGGTCGGTTCACCCCGACGTCGTCGTCAAGCTGTCGGGCATTCGCCGATACGTCCAGTCGCATACCCTGCCGTCCGGGTATCGGACGAGGGAGCCGGTCTACGACGGGATTGCGGAGATCTGGTTCGACGACACCGCCGCGATGCGCGCCCTGGCCGGGACCCCGGCGTACGCCGCGGTCCAGGCCGACGAGGCGAAGTTCATCGACGGCTCGACCATGGGCCTGATCATCACCGAGGAGCACGTCATCAAGGACGGCCCCATGCCGGCGAACGGCGTGAAGAACGTCGAGTTCGTGACCCGGAAGCCGGGGATGCCGATCGACCGCTTCCAGCAGTACTGGCACGGGGTCCACGGACCCCTGGCCGCGCGCATTCCGGGGGTCCGGCGCTACGTGCAGAGCCACACCCGGCGCGCGGCCTACGAGGCCGGGCGCGCGCCGCGCTATGACGGCGTCGCCATCACGTGGTTCGACGACACCCAGGCGATGCGCGTGTCGGCCGCGACGCCGGAGTACGCGCGGGTCCGGGCGGACGAGGCCAACTTCATCGCCCCCGATCTCCCGTTCATCATCACGACGGAGCACCCGATCATCGGGTGAGCCTAGTTCTTCACGGAGCCTGCGGTGAGCCCCGCGACGTAATACTCCACGAAGAACGAGTAGACGACGGCGACCGGCACCGAGCCCAGGAGCGCGGCCGCCATGAGCTGGCCCCAGTAGAAGACGTCGCCCCGAATCAGCTCGGCGATCGCGCCGACCGGGACGGTCCGGACCTCGCTCGTGGTGAGGAAGATCAGCGCGTAGAGGAATTCGTTCTGGGCGAGGGTGAAGGCGAAGATGCCGGCCGAGAGGAGGCCGGGCGTGCAGAGGGGGAGCACGACCCGCGTCATCGCCTGGAAGCGGCTGGCGCCGTCGATGCGCGCGGCCTCCTCGAGCTCGCGCGGGACGCTCTTGAAATAGCCCATGAGGAGCCACGCGCAGAACGGGATCAGGAGCGTGGGGTAGGTCAGCATGACCGCGGTGAGCGTGTTCCCCAGCCCGAGCCGGTTGATGACGTCGGACATGGGGATGAAGAGGAGCGGCTGGGGCACGAGGTAGGTGGCGGCCACCCCGATCGCGATGACGGCGGCGCCGGGGAACCGCAGGCGGGCGAGCGGGTAGGCCATCATGGTCCCGAGCACGAGTGACACGAGGGTCGTCACGACGGCGACGAGCATCGTGTTGTAGGTCCAGGTGAGGAAGTTCGTCTGGGAGAGCAGGTCGACGTAGTGCTGGAGCGTCGGCTGATGGACGACCAGCGGCATGATCTTCGCGTTGTAGAGCTCCCGGTTCGGCTTGATGGAGGTGACGAACATCCAGTAGAACGGGAAGAGCGTCGCCACCAGGAAGAACCCGAGCGGCAGGTAGAGCCGACGCGTCCGAAGCCCGAGTCCCCGGCCGCCAACCATCAGTCGCGCCTCAGGTAGAGCGTCAGCGCGACGATCAGGAGGGCGAGCGCCGGCAGCATCGAGAGCGCCACGGCGGCGCCCAGCCCGAGCTGACCGCCGAGCATGCCCAGGTTGAAGGCGTAGATGGCGAAGATGTTCGTCGCGTTCGCGGGCCCGCCGTTCGTCAGCGCGTAGACGAGCTGGAAGTCCGAGAAGGTGAAGATCACGGAGAACATGGTCACGATGATCACGACGGGCTTGAGGATAGGCAACGTCACGTAGACGAAGCGCTGCCGAGCGCTCGCGCCGTCGATGGCGGCGGCCTCGTGGAGGTCGGGCGAGATCGTCTGGAGCCCGGCGAGGAGCGTGATGCCGTAGAAGGGGACACCGCGCCAGGTGTTCACCACGATGATGGAGACCATCGCCAGCGAGGCGTTGCCGAGCCAGGAGAACCCGGACGTGATCACGCCTCCGTGAACGAGGAGCCAGTTGACCACGCTGAACGTCGGGTCGAGGATCCACATCCAGGCGATCGTCGAGAGCACCGTCGGAACGATGAACGGCAAGAGCACGAAGGCGCGCGCCAGGTTCTTGCCGCGGAAGGTCTGATTCATGACGAGCGCCAGGGCCATACCGCCCACGAGCTTCAGGATGGTCGTCACGATCGTGTAGACGAACGTGTTGCGCGTGACCTGCCAGAAGACGGCGTCGTGGGTGAGCGCGGCGAAGTTCGCCAGCCCGACGAAAACGCCCGGCCGCGTCACGGGCCTGTCTTGGAGGGAGAGGGAGATGCCGTAGAAGAACGGGTAGGCGACGAAGGCGAGCAGGAAGGCGACCCCCGGGCCGAGCATGAGCCAGCTGAAGACGCCTTCGCGCTCGAGGAGGCCGCGCAGCGTGAACGGCCGGCCGGCGACCGGGGCGGGCCGAGCCAGGGACGCCGGCCTGACCGCCATCGCCTACTTCGCCTTGTAGATCTGCTTGAGCTGTAGGACCGCGGCCGCGATCACCTCTTTGGTCGGCGCCCCCTGGCACGCCTTGGCGAACATGTCGACGACCGCGTACTTCGCCATGCTCTCGGACATCGCGTGGCTCGGGGGGCCCGGCCAGCCGGGCAGGCGCGAGGTCTTGAGCGACTCCTTGTAGGGGATGTAGCGAGGCTCCGGGTTCCACATCGGGTGGTTGTCGTAGGCGTGGAGGAACGGCGCATAGTACGCGTCACCGGCGACGAGCCACGCCGAGAGCTGTCGGTCGTCGTACAGCCAGCGGAGGAACGCCTTGGCCGCGTTGACGTCCTGGGCAAAGGTGAAGATCGAGTGCGACTGCGGGTTCAACAGATGGTAGCGCCCCTTCGGTCCCTGTGGGTTCAGCGCGTGGTCGGTGACCCGGCCGAGCTCCGGGAAGTCGCGCTTGGCGACGACGAGGATCGAGGAGGCGTTGTTGGTGCAGGAGATCTGCTCGCCGAGGAACGCCTTGTTGTTGTTCACGTCGGTCCAGCCGAGCACGTCCTCGAGCATCGTCTCCTTGTAGAACCGTCGGCAGAAGTCGACCGCCCGCGCCGTCTCGTCGGAGTCGAGGAGGACCGTCTTGCCGTCCCTGTCGACCTCCCTCCCGCCGTACGACCAGAGCAGCGGATAGAGCCAGCCGTGATTGTCCCCCCAGCCGTGACCCAGCTCGAAGCCGAACGGGTGTCCCTTCTGCTTGAGCTTCCGGCCGACGTCGAGGAGCTCCTCCCACGTGTCCGGGAACTTCGTGACGCCGACCTCCTTGAACCAGTCGGTCCGGTACACTTCGAGCTGGCCGATGTTGCCCCAGGGCAGCCCCTTCCACTTGCGGTTGATCACGACGGCGTCCGTGACGCTGTCGTACCAGGGGCCGAGCTTCTGGCCGATCTCGTTGGCGAGGTCGGTGACGTCGACCAGGCTCTGCTCGAACAGCCAGGGCCAGTTGAAGCCGGTGGCGGTGACCTCGGGGCCCGACCGTGTCTCGGCGACGGTCGTCATCCGCGTGAGCAGGCTGCCGACGCTCACCGGCTCGTAGTTGATCTTGATGCCGGTCAGCTTCTCGTACTCCAGGGCCAGTTTCTTTACGAAGAACTCGTCGAAGGCCTTGATGAACGAGCTCTCGTGCAGGACCGACATGGACTTCGGGGCGGCGCCGGTCGAGCGGGGCCCGAGAGCGGCCGCCGCGCCGAGGACAACGGTGACGGTAAGGAACTCGCGACGGGTGCGCATGACGTCCTCCTCAGCTCGTGGGTGCGCTGCCGGACGTGGGCTGGCGCGACACTAGGCGAGGGGGGCGGGCGCTGTCAAGGAGAGGGACTTCTGACGGTGTCTCCTAGTGTCTGACCAGAGCCCAGCCGAACGACTTGAGGTCCTGGACGATGTCGCGTTGGCGCCGGTCCACGCGGCGCTTGTCGAGTGCCACCGGCTCCTGGCGCTGGCGGCGCGCCTCCATCCGTCGGTCGAAAATCACATCGATGATGTCGCTGGCGAATACATGCTTGAGATACGTGTAGCGTGTGGGTTGCGTGCGCGAGACAACGAGGAGAAGCCGAGCCACCAACTGCCCTCCAGAGGACGCCAGATTCCTAATATGGACGGAGCCTACGCAGGTTTGCATTGTTCCGGAAATTAGGGAACCCCCGCAAATTGAAGGGGAAAAGGCTCGACGAGGGCCGCCTGGTACCTGAGTCAGGGGGAGGGAGATCCCTGAATGTTCCGGGCGAAGTGGCCTGCTAGTATGCCGATCGGTACGATCGACGCGGGGCCCACCCGCCAGCTCGGAGGAGGACATGCCCGAACGGCCATTACCCACGGAGCAGGACGTGCGCGCGTACATCCGCGACCGCCGGAACTGGGGGCGGTGGGGCAAGGACGATGAGGTCGGCGCGCTCAATCTCGTGACGCCGGCCAAGCGCGCGGCGGCCGCGCGGCTCGTCCGGAGCGGCCGAGCGGTCTCGCTGAGCCGGCCGTTCCCCAAGGAGCCCGGCCCCAACAACGCGTTTCCCGCGCAGCACTACATGCGGACACTCCCGCGCGGGAAGGGCGGCTTCGCGGCAGACTACTACGGCATCTTCTACCACGGCGTCGCGTCCACCCACATCGACGCGCTCTGCCACACCTGGGACGCCGAGGCGATGTGGAACGGGCGCGACCCCCGGAAAGAGATCACGTTCGACGGGGCGACCTTTGGCTCGATCGAGCACTGGGCCGACGGCATCCTCACGCGGGGCGTCATGCTCGACGTGCCGCGCCATCGCGGAGTCCCCTGCGTGACGCAGGAGACACCCGTGCACGGGTGGGAGCTCGAGGACATCCTGACGAAGCGCGGGATCACGCTCGAGCCCGGAGACGCGGTCTCGGTGTATTGCGGGCGGGAGGCGTGGCAAGCGGCGAACCCGGACCGGCCCTACAGCCGTCCGTTCGGGCCCGGAACGATCGAGCGCCCGGGGCTGCACGTCTCGTGTCTGCCGTTCCTCCGGGACCACGACGTGAGCGTGCTCGTCTGGGACATGCTCGATCATCTGCCGATCGGCTACGACATTCCCTGGGCGGTGCATGCGGCGCTCTTTGCGTACGGGATGGCCCTGCTCGACAACGCCCTCCTCGAGCCTCTCGCGCGCGCGTGCGCCGACGAGCGGCGCGACGAGTTCATGCTGGTCATCGCGCCCCTCAGGGTCGTGGGCGGCACGGGCTCGCCGGCCAACCCGATCGCGGTGTTTTGATGGACGGCTGGATCGGGCAGCCCCTCAAGCGCCGCGAAGACCACCGGCTCCTCTCGGGTGCCGGACGCTTCGTCGACGACCTGAGGCCGCCCCGGTGCGCTCACGTGGTCCTGCTCCGCTCGCCCCACGCCCACGCGCGCATCGCGCGCCTCGATGTCGAGGGCGCGCGGCGCGCGCCCGGCGTGGTGGCGGTCGTCACCGGCGCCGAGGTGCGCCACCTGGGGCCGCTGCCGGTGAACCGGCTCGTGCCGGACATGCGGGTGCCGCCCCATCCGATCATCGCGGATACGCACGTCCGCACCGCGGGCACCCCCGTGGCGGCGGTCGTCGCCGAGGATCCGTACCGCGCGCGTGACGCGGTCGAGCTGATCGACGTGGCGTACGAGCCCCTCGCCGGAGTGCCGGAGCCAGAGGCGGCGGTGGGCGACGGCGCCCACGTCCTGTTCGCCGACATCGAGCGGAACCGGTCCTTCACGCGCACGCTGCGTGAGGGCGACGCGGCGGGCGCGATGAGGACGGCCGCGCGCGTCGTCTCGCTCCGTGTGGTCCAGCAGCGCCTGGCCGGCGTGCCGCTCGAGCCTCGCGCGGTCCTCGCCGTCTTCGATCCCTCCACCGAGGAGCTGACGCTCTGGGTCTCGTGCCAGGCGCCATTCCGCATCCGCGCCGAGGTCGCTCGGCTCCTCGGGCTTCCCGAGTCGCAGGTCCGTGTGATCGCGCCCGACGTCGGCGGCGGCTTTGGCGTGAAGAGCGGCCCGTACCGGGAGGAGGTCCTGCTCGCCTGGCTCGCCCCGCGGCTCGCGCGCCCGCTCAAGTGGGTGGCGACGCGGAGCGAGGACCAGATCACCACGAACCATGCGCGCGGCGCGGTCTCGGAGGGCGAGCTCGCGCTCGACGCCGAGGGGCGCATCACCGCGCTCCGCGCGCGCATCGTCGCGCCGCTCGGCGCCGCTCTGATGAACGCGGCCGCGGGACCGCCGTGGAACCACGCGCGTCTCCTGCCGGGAGCCTACGTCGTCCCGGCGTGCGACATCACCGTGACCGGAGCCCTGACGACGACGACACCGGTCGCGGCCTATCGCGGCGCCGGCCGGCCCGAGGCGTGCTTCTTCATCGAGCGGCTGATGGACACGGCGGCGCGGGCGCTCGGGCTCGATCCCGTCGAGATTCGCCGGCGCAACTTCATCCCCCCCGACCGCTTCCCGTTTCGGTCGGTGACGGGCCAGGTCTACGACTCGGGCGACTACGGCAAGGCGCTCGAGCTCGCGCTTGCCGCGGCCGACTACCCGCGCCTCAGACGCGAGCAGGCGGCGCGCCGCGCGCATGGCGAGATCGTCGGGGTCGGCGTCGCGTCCTACGTCGAGCCCGCCGCGCTCGGCTGGGAGAGCGGCAGTATCAAGGTCGAGCGCTCCGGGCGCGTCACGGCGATCACCGGGTCGAGCGCCCACGGCCAGGGGCACGAGACGACCTTCGCGCAGATCGTGGCCGACCACCTGGGCGTCACGCCGGAGGAGGTGGTGGTCGTCCACGGCGACACGCGCTCGGGACCCGAGGGCTTCGGCACCTTCGGCAGCCGGAGCGTCGCGCTGGGCGGCGGCGCCCTCGCGCGCGTGGCCGCCGACGTGCGCGAGAAGGGGCGGCGGATCGCCGCGAAGCTCCTCGAGGCCGCGGCCGCCGACGTGGTCAACGGGCATGGCGGCTTCCACGTGGTCGGCGCGCGAGAGCGGCGGGTGACGTGGAAGGAAGTCGCCGGCGCCGCCTACGCCGGAGGTCACGCATTGCCTGCCGGCGAGACGCCGGGCCTCGAGTCGGGCACCTACTTCCAGCCGGAGGGCGAGGTGTGGAGCTTCGGTGCCGTCGTCTCGGCGGTGAGGATCGACCGCGAGTCCGGCCAGCTCGTCATCGAGCGGCTCGTGTGGGTGGACGACGCCGGCACGGTGATCAATCCGCTCCTCGCCGAGGGCCAGCTCCATGGCGCTCTCGCGCAGGGGCTCGGCCAGGCCCTGCTCGAGGCGATCGTGTACGATCGCGACGGCCAGCTTCTGACCGGCACCTTGATGGACTACGCGATCCCGCGCGCCGCCGACGTGCCGCCCGTCACGCTCGAGAAGATGCATACGCCCTCGCCCCGCAACCCGCTCGGCGCCAAGGGGCTGGGCGAGGCCGGGTGCATCGCCATTCCGCCCGCCGTCGTGAACGCCGCCGTAGACGCGTTGGCGCCCCTCGGCGTCATGCACCTCGACATGCCGCTCACGCCCGTGCGACTCTGGGCGGCGATCAGGAGACCCTGATGAACTACCGGATCATCTCCGCCGACGATCACATCGATCTCCAGTGGCTGCCGAAGGACCTCTGGCAGAAGCGGGTCTCCGCGTCCTGGCGCGGACGCGCGCCGAAGGTCGTCGAGACGCCCGAGGGGCCGTTCTGGTTCTGCGGCGACGATCGCTGGGACCCGTGGGGCGGGCGGCGGGGCGCCGCGGGCGCGCAGGGCGGCCGGCGCACGGCGCTCGAGCGGGGCGGCGTCCTCGAGCCGGGCGTCCTGCGCCCCACGACGACCGAGCTCCGGCTCCAGGACATGGATCGTGACGGGATCGACGCGACCGTCATGTACGGGCCGATCGTGCCGCTCCTGATCCAGGAGCCGGAGCTGAGGCGTGTCTGCTACCGCGCGTACAACGAGTGGCTGGCCGAGTTCTGCGCGAGCGCGCCGGATCGGCTCATCGGCGCCGGGCTCATCCCGATCGACGACCCCAAGACCGCCGCGGACGAGGTTCGCTACCTCGAGCAGATCGGTCTCCGGACGGGGATGTTCCTGGCCGCGCGGGTGGAGCTCCCGCTCTGGGACGAGGCCTGGGAGCCCTTGTGGGAGGCGGCCGCCGAGACGGAGCTGCCCGTCGGCTTCCATCTGGGCGGGGGCCTGCGGACCGTCGCGTTCAGCGGTCCGAAGGCGACCCAGGCCGGGAATATGGGCGTCCGGGTCGCCTGCTCCACGCTCCAGATGGATGAGCCGCTCGCCGCCGTGATCTTCGCCGGCGCGCTCGAGCGTCACCGGCGGCTCAAGATCGTGCTCGCCGAGACCGGGATCGGCTGGCTGCCCTACATGCTCGAGAGGATGGACGACACCTACCAGAAGTTCCTCGACGCCGAGGAGTTCTGGCGGACGCACGGCGGACTCCAGCTGACGATGCCGCCGAGCGCCTATTTCCGTCGGCAGGTGTGGGCGACCTTCCAGACCGATCATCTCGGGCTGCGGGTCGTGGACCTCCTCGGCGACGACCGAGTCATGTGGGCGTCCGACTACCCGCACGCCGACAGCACGTGGCCCGAGTCCGAGCGGGTGATCGAAGCGAACTTCAAGGGCGTCACGGCTCAAGCGCGGCGCCGCATCCTGTGCGACAACGCCAGAGACTTGTACGGGCTCTAGGCGAGCCTACTTGATCGCGAGGGGGTTCACCGGTGAGCCGACCGCGCCCGTGATCGGCAGCGGCGGGGCCACGAACAGGAAGTCGTAGACCTTGTCTCTCGCGCAGTCGGCGGCGAGGGCGTCGAGGTCGAAGATCTCGCCCACGAGGAGCCCCATGTGCGGGATGAGCACCTGGTGGAGCGGCTGGTAGGTGTCGGGGATCTCGTTGGGCCGCACCTCCATCCCCCACGTGTCGGTCGCCAGCGCGGCGAGCTCCCGCCGGTGGATCCACTCCGCGGTCCAGAAGGAGAGCCCGGGCGCGTCGCCGCCCGCGTAGTCGCCCCACCCCCCGCGGGCGCGGCACATGGACATCTGCCCAGTCCGGACCAGCAGGGCGTCGCCCCGGCCGACCGTGACGGAGTGCGCCTTGGCCGCCGCCTCCAGATCGTCCACCGTGATAGCGTAGCCCGGCTCGAGCCAGTCAACGCCCTTCGCGCGCGGCAGGTCGAGCAGCACGCCCCGGGTGGCGATGAAGCGCGCCATCTTCTCCATGCCGTTCTTCTTGGCGCCCTCGCTCGAGACGAGATTGGCGTCGTAGCCGTTGTAGAGGCGGCCGTCCAGGAAGCAGTGTGAGAGCGCATCCCACTGGGTCCCGCACTGGAGCGCCATGATCACCATGTCGTCGGCAAAGCCGACGCCGCCGGGGCGCTTGAACGCGCCCGTCGTGAAGTCGGGACCGGTGAGGATCATGCGGTGGATCGGGTTGAAGCGTCGTGGCTGGTTGATCTGCGGGCCCGTGTTGTCGAACGGGATCGCCAGCGAGAAGGTCACGCCGCGTCGCACCCTGCGCGTGGCCGCCACGATCGTCTCGGGCGTGATGTAGTTCAGCGTCCCCAGCTCGTCGTTCGGTCCCCACTTGGACCAGTTGCGGCACTTCGCTCCCATCTCGCGCACGGCGTCGGCCATGGGTGGGTCTCCTCTCTACGCGCGCCGGAAACTCGCGGGCGGCGGACTCTCGAAGACGACCCGCCGGCCGCTCGGGTGGACGAAGCCGAGTCGCGTGGCGTGCAGCCACACGCGCTGGAGCGGGTCGCGCCGGCTCCCGTACGCGTGGTCGCCGACGATCGGATGCCCGAGCGCCGCGAGCTGGGCGCGGATCTGGCCCCGCCGCCCCGTCACGAGGACGAGCTCGAGCAGGGTCGCGGACCGAGCGCGCTCCAGCACGCGGTAGCGGGTGATCGCCTCCCGGCCGCGGCCTCCCTCGCGCGTGGTCCGAACACGCAGAGCGCGGTCCTCGACGAGGTGCCCGGTCAGGGTACCCGTCGGCGCGCGGACGACACCCTCGACGCGGGCGACGTAGACACGCTCCGGCAGCCGCGCGCGGAACTGCGCCTGCAGGGCCTGCTTGACGGCGAGCGACTTGGCGAAGACGAGCAGGCCGGAGGTCTCACGATCGAGCCGATGGACGACGAAGATCCGCCCGCCTTCCCGCGCCCGCACCCAGGCGCCGAGCAGGCGGTATGCGGTCCGCTCGCGCTCGGTTTCGGTCGCGATCGTCAGGAGCCCCGCGGGCTTCTCGACGACCACGAGGTGCTCGTCCTCATGAACGAGCCGGAGCGGCGCCGGGAAGCTGGCGGGCGGCGGTGAGCGGAGCTCGACGCGGTCGCCCGGGCCCACCGCGACGTCGCCCCGGCACACGACGGCGCCGTTGACGCAAACGCGTGCGCCCGCAAGCCACTGCTTGAGCCGGCGGCCGGGCGTCCCCGGATACAGGGCGCGCAGCCGCTCCCGGAGCGTCAGGTCCGGCCCGCGGGACGATGCGCTCAGTGACCGGGCGGCGGAGGGGGTGGGGGCGGGTTGGGGACCCACACCCAGCGATAGGCCACGGTCACACCGTCACCCTGCAAGACGTAACGGCCGTGGGGAAAGACGACCTCTCGCTGGATGACAGGCGCGGCCGGCGTGTACACGACTGGAGGCGCGGCGTACACCACGGGGGGAGCCGCGTAGACCACCGGGTATGGCGCGTAATACGAGGGCTGAACGATGACCACGCGATCACGGTGCCAGGGGAAGCCGCCGGCGAGCTGATTGAAGACCGCGAAGGCGCCGAGGCCCAGGGCCGCGTCTGTCGCTGCGCCCGCAGCGGCCGGCATTGGGAGCAAGCCAACGAGGACCCCGCCGAGCGTCCCGATCACCAGCAGCCTCTTCATGGTCCCCTCCAGGAGCGATGATACACCCCGACATCGTCCGTCGCGTGCGCCGCTTGGGCGCTCGCGGGTACGGCGGCGAGGCGCGGCCGTCATCGGGAGAGGTGGCGGCGGGCGAGACCCTCGGCGTAAGCCTCGAGCAGCCGATGCATCTCCCGCATCGCGGCTTCGGCCTCCCGGCGGTCGTCGGGCGTGCGCAGGTGCCTGAGGATGGCCCGCTTCGTCTCGCCCGATTCCTCCTTCTCGATCGCCTCGTGCACCGTGTAGTTCAGGCCGCCCCACTCGGCGCGGACACGATAGTGCTCCACGAGCGCCCGGCCGACGGTCTGCGCGATCGCGACGACTTCCTCCTCCAGGAGCGCCGTCGCGCAGAGCGAGGCGCTCCACGGAATCTCGTGGGCCAGTCGCCGGAAGAACGCGAGGATCGCCGCCATCTCGGGGACGGGCGCGATGCGCTCGTAGGCCTCGCGCGGGTACCCAAGGTCGTCACCGATCCGGCGAAAGAGCTCGTCGTGGTCCGGCGTGCCGCCCACGCGGCCGTCGAAGTAGCCGAGATCCTCGACGAGCAGGTGGCGCGCGCAGTCCTTGCGGACCTCGAAGTCTTCGCAGCGGGTGTGAATGCCGCTGAAGATGCGCGGGAACCAGGCGATCAGCAGGTAGTGCTGGGCGATGTGCCCCCACACGTCGGCGCGGCTGAGGGCGCCCGAGGCGAAACGCCTGAAGTATTCCGAGCGGCGGAAGGGGCTCTGTTGAAGCAGCTCCGCCGTCAACGCGTCGAACCAGTCCTCGGTCGTCATGCCCCCTCGGCGCCGCCGGCCGCATTATATCGGATGCGCACCTAGTATTCGGCGAGGCGGTCGTTCTCGCGGTAATCCACGGGACAGTCGATCAGCACGGGCACCGTCGCCCGGAGGGCGTCCGCGAGCGCGGGCCGGAGTTCCTTGGCCGCGTTGACCCGCACGCCCTCGCAGCCGAACGCGCGGGCGAGCGCGACGAAGTCCGGATTGCCGAAGTCGACGCCCGCCGTATGGCCGAACTGCCGCTCCTGCTTCCAGCGGATCACGCCATACCCGTCGTCGCGGAAGATCAGGACCACGAAGCCGAGTCCCAGCCGGACCGCTGTCTCGAGCTCCTGAATGTTCATCAGGAGGCCCCCGTCGCCGGTGACGGCGACGACGCGGCGCCCGGGCTCCGCCAGCTTGGCCGCGATCGCGCCCGGCAGCCCGATGCCCATGGCCGCGAACCCGTTGGAGATAATGACCGTGTTCGGAAGCTGCGCACGAAATCGCTTCGCCACCCAGAGCTTGTGCGCGCCGACGTCCGAGATCACAAGATCGTCGGGCTCCAGGACGGACTCGAGATCCGAGACGATGCGCTGGGGGAGGAGCGGGAACCCGTCGTCGAGGCGACGCGGGTCGTGGGGCGGGCGGCCCGGCGGGAGCCGCTCCGGGCGGACCGCCACCATCGGCGCCAGGAGCTCAAGGGCCTCACGGACGTCGGCCACGACCTCGACCGCGGGCTGGTAGCGCGCATCGACCTCGGCCGCCGTGAAGTCGATGTGGACGACGCGGAGCCGGCCCGACGGATTCCATCGCGCGGCGCTGTACTCCACCGGGTCGTAGCCGACCGCGATGACGACGTCTGCGTCGGTGAAGCCGACGCGGGTGGGGTCGTCCGACGTGAGGCCGACCGTGGTCCGTGCGAGCGGATGATCGACCGAGATCGCGCCCTTGGCCATGAACGTGGTGACGACCGGCATCTGCGCCCGCTCGGCGAGCGCCGTCAGCTCCTTGGACGCCCGGCCGCGGATGACGCCGTTCCCCGCCAGGACCAGCGGACGCTGGGCGCGGTTGATGATGTCGGCCGCCCGCGCGAGCGACGGCCGATCGGGCGACGGCCGGCGCGGGCGGTCGGCGACGAGCGGCTCGCCCTCGGCGGGCTCCTGCGCGACATCCTCGGGCAGCTCGAGGTGGCAGGCGCCCGGCTTTTCTTCCTCGGCACGCTTGAACGCTTTGCGCACGGCTTCGGCGACCACGGCGCCGGTCTCGATGCGGGCGTTCCACTTCGTGAACGGCCGGAACACGTCGACGATGTCGACGTACTGGTGCGACTCCTTGTGAAGCAGGTGCCGGGCGAGCTGGCCCGTGATCGCCACGACCGGCGCCCGGTCGAGGTTCGCATCGGCGAGGCCGGTGGCGAGGTTCGTGGCGCCCGGCCCGAGTGTGGCCAGGCACACGCCGGCGTGGCCCGTCAGCCGGCCCCACACGTCCGCCATGAACGCCGCTGCCTGCTCGTGCCGGACCGGAACGAAGCGGATCGACGAGTGCGCGAGCGCCTCGTTGACGTCGAGCGTCTCCTCGCCCGGGACGCCGAACACGTACCGCACGCCCTCACGCTCGAGACAGCGGACCAACAGCTCGGCTCCGGTCATCGCCGACCTCCCGGGGGATTCTTACCGATCAACGAGGACTCTACCGCGGTTTCGCGGTGAGCTCTCGCTTGACACGGACGTGTCGCTATAGTAGGTCTGCGCTCGGGAAGAAGGGGCGAGAGGAGGAGAAGAGGCGATGAGGCGACCGGGCTTCGTAGTCGCGTTCGCGGTGCTGACCGGAATGCTGTGCACGGACACCGCGCTGGCGCAGTCGACGACGGGCTGGCCGGTGTACGGCGGGGACAGCGGGAACACGCGGTACGGCAAGCTCGACCAGATCACAACGAAGAACGTGCAGAGGCTGAAGGTCGCGTGGGTGCTTCAGCTCGGCACGCTGGAGGCTCAGGAGTCCACGCCGCTCGTGATCGGCGACACGCTGTACGTCACCTCGTCGTCGGGACCCAAGCACGTCTTCGCCGTCGAGGCCAAGACGGGAACCGTTCGCTGGCGGTACTCCCCCGAGATCCCGGCCGACGTGCAGCAGACGACGTGCTGTGGCCTCGACAACCGCGGCGTGGCCTACGCGAAGGGCAAAATCTTCGTGACCCGGCTCGACGGCTACCTCGTGGCCCTCGATGCCCGCACGGGCAAGGAGCTCTGGAAGAGCCAGGTCGTCGACTACACGCAGGGCGCGGCGATCACCTCTCCGCCAACGGCCGTGAAGAATCTAGTCGTCACGGGCTTCGCGGGCGGCGAGTACGGAGTCCGGGGCTACATCAGCGCCTTCGACCAGGACACCGGCAAAGAGGTCTGGCGCCTGTACACGGTTCCCGCGACCGGCGAGCCCGGAAGTGAGACGTGGAAGGGCGACTCCTGGAAATTCGGCGGCGGCGCCGCCTGGTATGTCGGCTCCTACGATCCGCAGCTCAACCTCCTGTACTACGGCACCAGCAACCCGGCGCCGTGGGCGGCCGTGGTGCGCGGACCGGACAGCAGCGCCTACGGCGACTTCACCAATCTCTTCACCGCCAGCACGCTGGCGATCGATCCTGACAGCGGCAAGATCGTCTGGCATTACCAGTCGACACCGTACGACGCGTGGGACTACGACGGCGTGAACGAGCTCGTGCTCGCCGACGTCGTGGTGGGCGGGCAGACGACGCCGGTCCTGTTCAAGGCCGATCGCAACGGCTTCTTCTACGTGCTCAACCGGAAGACGGGGAAGCTGATCTCCGCGGAGCCGTACGTCTTCGTGAACTGGGCGACAGGCGTCGACAAGGCGAGCGGCCGGCCGATCGAAATCCCGGAAAAGCGGCCCCGGCTCGACACGTGGGCGCGCGACATCTGTCCGAATCTGTTCGGCGGAAAGAACTGGGAGCCTATGGCGTACAGTCCCCAGACGCGCCTGGTGTACATCCCGACATTCAACCTCTGCATGGACCTCGCGGGGAGGACGGCGGAATACAAGCGCGGGATGTTCTACCTCGGATCCGAATGGGACCTGGCGAAGGTGGGGCCGGGTGGCCACATGAGCGAAGCGATCGCCTGGGATCCCATCAAGAACGTGAAGGTCTGGGGAAACAAGGAAGAGCTGCCCTTCATGGGCGGCATGCTGCCGACCGCGGGAGGGCTGGTGTTCCACGGCAACATTCAGGGCTGGTTCAAGGCGCTCGATGCCAGCACGGGGAAGCTCCTCTGGCAGTTCAACACGGGCTCCGGAATCAGCGCCGGCCCCGTGACCTATGAGCTCGACGGCAAGCAGTACGTCGCCGTCGTGTCCGGCCGCCTGGTCACGCCGCCGTCTTTCCTCGGTCACATCGGCGAGAAGATCTTCGCCTCGAGCCCGCCAGGCGGAGCGCTCTTCGTGTTCGAGCTTCCCGCCCCGTAGGTCGCCTCGCGGGGGACCGTGCTGGCTCGCGCGGCAATCGGGTTGGCCATGACCGGCTGGCTCCTCGCCCGGGGAGCCTCGGAGACGGCGCCGCCGGCGACCAACCCATTTCACGCGGACGCCTCGGTAGTTCCGGTGGGCCGGAGCCTCTTCAACCAGCACTGCTCGCACTGCCACGCGCCGAACGCGATCAACCCGGACCCGAGCCGAGACCTCCGTCGGCTGAAGCTACGTTACCGAGAGAACATGGCGCACGTGTTCTACGAGACCGTCACCGAGGGGCGACCGACGAAGGGGATGGTGCCGTGGAAGGGCGTGCTGAGCGAAGACGCCATCTGGAAGATCTTCACGTTCCTGGAGTCCGTGCAGAGGGAGCCTTAGATGCGGCCTCTCTCACCGTCCCTAATCCCCGGTGAGTTGCCAGAAGAGCCATCCCAGCATCAGTCCCCAGAGCACGACGGCCGTCACCAGGCCGGTCCAATGCGCGACGCTCCCGCGGATCACTGATCGCGTGACCCCCTGGCGCCCGGTGGACAGGCATGAGGCATGCCACCACCGAATCGCAGTCGCCGCGAGCGGATACGAACAGAGTCGACGGTTCAGTCTGACCGGAAGTGTTAAGAACGCGCTGTCACCCTGACACCAGCGCGGCGAGAATCGCGGGTTTCTTAGCGTCGCACCAGTGCCCAGCCGAACTCCTGAAGGTCCTTACTGAGGTAGCGGTGGCGCCGATGCCCGCGGCGCCTCTCGGCCCCTGCTCGCTCGTGGAGTTGCCGACGCTCTGTCACCCGGCGGTCAAGGATCACGTCCACCGTTTCGCTTCTGAATACATGCCTGAGATACGTGTAGCGTGCCGGCTCGCCGCGCGCGACGATGATGAGCAGACGGGCCACCGAGTACCCGGGCTGGACTAACGCCACCAATCGTACCCCGGCTGCATGCCCCCGAGGGTAGGCCCTCGAGAGCGTTTCCGGAATTAGGTAAATCACCGCAAAATGGGTGAGGAAATGCCGGAGGACTGGCAGAAGAATGTCCTGTTCGGCAAGAGGCTGACCAGGCCCGCTTAGACCAGCACCTCGGAAGTACCCGATCTTTCTGGAAATTCGACTCCGGTATCAGATTTGCCCTGCAGTTCTTCCATGGAGGGCTCCGAGACTCGTCGTGATGTCGGCCGTCCGTCGAGGATGGCGCAGTACGCGCCCCAGGTCGCCCAGTGGCTCGGTGAGGATCCCGACCTCTCGGGCGCCGAAATCTTGCGGCGCGCTCGGCTTGCGGGCTATCCAGGCGGCAAGAGCGCGCTCTACGAGCTCGTGAGGCAGCTGCGGGCGCCCGAGTCGGGGTATCCAAGCTGCCCGCTCTGCCGTGCCATGCTCCGTGACACCGCGGACCCTTCCCGGCACGGTGGCCAAAGCGCAACGCATGGGCCCGTGCTCGGGGCCGGCTCAAGCGCGCCGGCGTCCCGATGAAGGCGCACGCGTGGGGTCTCGGGTGGCGACTCGTCGTCGCCGTGGTGATTCCCTTCGGCTGGCTCGCCTTCGTTTTCCATGGCGGCACGGCCTCGATCTGGTCCAACCATCTCGAGCGGGAATACCGTCTCTGGCGTTGGCGCCGATCGTACCGCGGTACGGCGTATCGCTTGCGGGATGCCCGCCAGGCGACCCTGCCGCCAGACGCGTTGGGCCGGGCGGCACCGACAACGACGAAGCGGAAGGGCTGAGAGAGCATGCGGCTAGGCTCGAAAATCTTCCTGACCTCCGCGCTCGTGATCATCGTGCTCGCGGGCGTCGGTGGTCTCAGCCTCCTCGCGGTGGATCGTCTCGTGTCCGTCAACCGTGAGATCACGACCCGCGCCGTTCCGGCGCTGCGCCTCACCGCGTCCGCCCGCGAGGCGATGTCGCCGCTCGTGTGGCTCGAGGCGCGCGCCGCGGTGCTGGGCGACCCGCGCTACGTGACGGCGTGGACCGAGCGAGCGGCGCGGGTTTCGCAGGATCTCGTCCGCCTCACCGAGTACACGCACAGCCACTGGGAGGCGCTTCACCTCCGCGAGGCGAGCGTGGCGCTCGAGGGATACCGGCGCGTCGTCGCCGAGGAGCAGGCGCTCCTCCGGCGAGGCGAGCGCGCCCGCGCGCTGCGTCTGATCGACACGGATGCGCGGGGGCTCGCCGAGGAGGTCCAGGAGAGCCTCGACGCGCTGATGGCGGCGACCCACACGCAGGTCCTCGCGGCGCAGGCCGAGGCCGCACGCCTCGAGGTGCGCACGTGGACCGCCGTGCTGATTGCGCTCGGCGCCGCGGTGGGCCTGGCGCTGCTCGCCACGGCCGCCGTCGCCCAGCGGATGACCCGCTCGCTCGCCCTGTTGTCCTCGGCGACGGCCGAGGTCGCCGCGGGCGCGTTTCGCGAGCCCATCGCGATCGAGAGCCGCGACGAGATCGGGGCGCTCGCACGCTCGTTCAACTCGATGGCGAGCCAGCTGCACCAGATGGAGGAGACGAAGCGGGAGTTCTTCGCGACCGTCTCGCACGAGCTCCGGTCGCCGCTCACGTCGATCCGCGGCGCGGCCGACCTCCTCCGCGACGGCGTTCCCGGCCCGCTCACGGAGAAGCAGGAACGCCTCATGGACATCATCGGGCAGAGCTCCGAGCGCCTGCTCGGGCTCGTCAATCAGATCCTCGAGATGTCGCGTCTGCGCGCCGGGCTCGTGGAGCTCGACCGCAAGCCGCTCAACCTCGCGTGGCTCGTGGACCGCGTCGTCGACGAGCTCCACCCCCGCGCCGAGGAGGCGGACGTCACCCTCGAGCGGGAGCGCGTCGGAGCGAACTTCACGTACCTCGGCGACGAGGAGCGGCTCCACCAGCTGGTGGTCAACCTCGGCGCCAACGCCATCCGCTTCACGCCGCGCGGGGGCCGCGTCGTCGTGCGGGTGATCGACGTGGGCCCGGAGATCGAGCTCCAGGTCGAGGACACGGGCGTGGGGATCCCCGCCGATGCGCTGCCGCACATCTTCGACCCCTACCGGCAGGCCCACCGCGAGCGGGGCGGCACGGGCCTGGGCCTGGCGATCGTGAGTGGGATCGTGGCTGCCCACGGCGGACGCGTGACCGCCGAATCGCGCGAGGGGAAGGGGAGCCGCTTCACCGTGCTTCTGCCGCGCGCATGAGCACTCGGGAACGCGAGCAGAAGCCCAAATCCGCCGCCCGCGCCGGTGGTCTGCTCTTCGTCGTGTCCCGTGACGCCGTGGACCGCTACGAAGACCTCAGGCGAGTCTTCGCCGGAGACGCGAGGGTGACGGTGATCCTCGATCGCCGGTCGGGCGAACGTCGGAAGACGCCGAGCGTTCGAGCCGCGGGACGTCGTCGAGCCGAGCGACGCTCGAGGCCTGCGATCGACAACGGATTACAACGGCAGGGGTGGGCCATGGTGCGTCGCGACCTGTCTCACGTTCCCACGTACGATTCGCACGGCCTCCCGCCGAATCCCTAAGCCCGAACTATCGCCACCTCTTCGAAGTCCTTCTTTAGCCGCCCGATCGCGGCTGAACACCCCCCTTGTGGTTCATCGAGGGACGAATACCGCGGTACCGAGCGACCGTCGCGACCCGGAGCCGGCTCCGCTTAGGACCACGAGTGGCACGATACCGAGGATGTCTTCAGACGGTCGACGACAAGCTCGAGTCCGGTGATGTCCCGACGATTGGTCCGTTAGCCTCTTAAAACGGGGATGTGGGCTAGGAGCAGTGCCGGAGACGCCCGAAGGCGTCGTTGCCGCCGACCAAGCGGCGCGGGGCCGCGTTGACAATGGGCGAGGTCGTCGCGTCGGCGTGGTCGAGCTGCCGCAGGATGCGATTCACGTACCGGCGCGTCTCCCGATAGGGCGGAACGCCCCGGTGATGGATCACCGCTTGCTCGCCGGCGTTATAGGCGGCGAGGGCGAGCGGCACGTTGTTCCTGAAGATGTCCATCATGGCGCGAAGATGCCGGATGCCGGCCTCCATGTTCTCCCGTGGATCGAAGGGATTGTCCACGCCGAGGGTGGCCGCCGTCGTGGGCATGAGCTGCATCAGCCCTCGAGCCCCTCGGCAGGATACGGCGCCAGGGTTGAAGTGCGACTCGGCTTCGATCACCGCCGCGACCAGGTTCTCGGAAAGACCGTATCGGGTCGCCAATTCCCTGATGTCGGACTCGACCCTGATGTGGAAGTCGGTCCTGACGTAGAAGTCGATTTGCGTGCTACTGGGTGCGCTTTCATCACCGGCGCTCACGCTGTCGGACGCGCCCGTGGCGCCCTCGTGTGCGCCGGTCACGCGAGCCACCACGTAGCCGGAGCCCATCGTCACAAGAAGAACCACGAGGCCGAGCAGGTGCTTACGATCGCTTCCTGACCACATGCCAGGGGAATAAGGCAACGATCGGACCAAGAGGGGCGGGACAGGATAAGTCCCGAATTTTCCGGCATTCGCGAGGAAGAGGAGGTCACGGAGGACTGGTCAAAACCTTACCTAGTAGGTCCATTTTTCCCCTCCGGGTGCACAGGAGAGCGCTGTCCGGACAAAGGACGGGTGGCTGCAGAGGTCTTTCGCGTCCTGAGCCCAGGCGGCCGTGCGGCCGTGGCCGAGATCACCTTCGCCCAGCCTTTGCTCCGCACCGAGATGCACACGATCGACGACTGGTTTCGGTGAATTGCCGGCGCCCTACCAGAAGCGGCGCTTCTGGCCCTCTTCCGGGAGGCGGGCTTTCTCGAGCCCGAGATTCTGGCGCGAGCGACGAACGCGCGCACGAAGACGCCGGGAACGTTTATTGCGACGCTGTTACTCTGCAAGCCCGCATAGCGCCGCCGGGTGCGCGCGACGGACGTCAGCCGCTGCCTAGATAGGCCTTCCGGATGAGCGGGTTCTCGAGCAGCTCCTGCGCGGAGCCGGCGAGGACGACTTCGCCCATCTGAAGCACGTAGCCGCGATGGGCGATCGAGAGCGCCATGTTCACGTTCTGCTCGATCACGAAGATGGTGGTGCCTTGCTCGTTGATGGCGCGGATGATGTCGAAGACCTCCTCCACCAGGCGTGGAGCGAGGCCCATGGACGGCTCGTCCATGCAGAGCAGCGTGGGCCGCGTCATCAGCGCCCGGCCGATGGCCAGCATCTGCTGCTCGCCGCCCGACATCGTGCCCGCGAGCTGATGGCGCCGCTCCTTGAGCAGCGGGAAGAGGCCGAACACGCGATCGAGCTCCTCGGCCCAGCCGGGCTCCGCCCGCCGTGTGTAGCGGCCCATCTCGAGGTTCTCGAGGATGGTCATGCGCGGGAACAGACGGCGGCCCTCGGGCACGGGGGCGATCCCCCGCCTGACGATCTCGCTCGTGCGCAGGGCGTGGATCGGCTGGCCCCGGAAGCTGACCGTCCCCTCGCTCGGCCGTACCAGCCCGAGCACCGTCTTCATGGTGGTGGACTTGCCGGAGGCGTTGCCGCCAAGCAGCGCGACGATCTCCCCCTCGCGAATCTCGTAGCTCACGCCCTTGAGCACGTGGAGTGAGCCGTAGTGGGTGTGGACGTCGCAGAAGTTGAGCAGGACGCGCCCCGAGGCCTTCATGCCACGCGGCGCCGCCGGCCCAGGTAGGCCTCGATCACGCGCTCGTCGCTCCGTACCTGGGCCGGCACGCCCTCCGCGATCTTCACGCCGTGATCGAGAACGACGACGCGGTCGGAGACGTCCATCACCACGTCGAGCTTGTGCTCGATCAGGATGATCGTGATCCCGAGGCCGCGGAAGGCGCGGATCACGTCCATCAGCTCGAGCGTCTCGGCGGGGTTCATCCCGGCCGTCGGCTCGTCCAGCAGCAAGAGCTTGGGCCTCGTCATGATCGCGCGCGCGATCTCGGTGCGGCGGCGGTTGGCGTAGGAGAGTCCGTACACCGGGTGGTCCATGCGGGGCCGCAGCCTGTTGCCGAAGATCTCGACGACTTCGAGCGCGCTCTCGACGGCCCGCCGCTCCTCCTCCCGCACGCGAGGTGGGCGGAAAATCGCGCCCAGCGCGCCGGCCTCAAGGCGCGCGTGCTCGCCCACGAGCAGGTTCTCCATCACGCTCAGGTTGTTGAACAGGCGGATGTTCTGGAAGGTGCGGGCCACCCCGCGCGTGACGATGGCGTGCGACGGCAGCCCCCCGATCTCCCGGCCCTCGAAACGAATGCTCCCCCTGTCTGGGGGGATGAGGCCGGTGATCAGGTTGAAGAGCGTGGTCTTGCCGGATCCGTTCGGCCCGATGACGCTGACCAGCTCCCCGGCTCGGACGGTGAGCGTGATGTCATGCGCCGCCATGACCCCGCCAAAGCTCTTGCGCAGTCCCTCGATCTCGAGCAGCGGACGCCCTGCCCCGCCAGCCGTCTCCGCGCGTGCCCACGAGAGACTCACCGCCGCGCCCCGGACCGGCGCAGCGGTCTGCTGCTCGCGCGTGAGCGCGGAGACGCGCCGCACCGTCGGCCACAGCCCCTCCCGCCGGAAGAGCATCATCAGCACGAGGATGAGGCCAAAGATCAGCTCGAGCGAGGTGATCAGCTCGATCCTCTGTAAGAAATCGCTCCCCACGAGACGGCCAAGGGCGTGGACGTACTCAGTGAGCTCCTGCAGGATCACGGATTGGAGAAACGCCACGAACAGCGCGGCCATCACCACGCCGCGGATCGACCCGAGGCCGCCCAGCACCACCATGACCAGGACCATTACCGACACCGGGAACGTGAACATGTCCGGCGTGGCCGTGGTCAGCTTGGCCACGTAAAAAGTGCCTCCGAGCCCGCCCACCGCGGCGCCCATGGCGAAGGCCATCAGCTTGTAGTGGACGTGATTGACACCCATGGCCCCCGCCGCCAACTCGTCCTCCCGGATGGCCATCCAGGCGCGGCCGAGCCGTGATTCCTGCAGCCGGATGGAGATCCAGACGGCGACCGCGACCAGCCCCAGGCCGAGGAAGTAGTAGGGATACGGCGAGAAACCGAACTCGACACCGAAGAGCCGGGGCGTGCGGATGCCGCCCAGCCCCTGCGCCCCGTTGGTGAGCCCTTCCCAATTGCGGGCGACCACCGGCACGATCTCGCCGAAGCCCAGGGTCACGATCGCCAGGTAGTCGCCCCGCAGCCGGAGCGTTGGGGCGCCGAACAGCAGGCCGAAAATCGCGCAGACGATGGCGGTGACGGCCAGCATCGGCCAGAAGGCGAAGTGGAACTGCACGGTGTCTGGCTGGCCGGGCACCACCAGTCGGCTCACCTGTCCTGCCCACTCGAGCGGAATCCACAGGCTCGACCACTCGGGCTTGAGATGCCCGGACGCGGCGACGCCGTAGCCGTAGGCGCCGATCGCGAAGAAGGCCGCATAGCCCAGGTCGAGCAGGCCCGCGAAGCCCACCACGATGTTGAGGCCGAGCGCGAGCAGCACGTAGGTGAACGCGTTGGCGGCGGCGTCCACGTTGCCGGCGTTCGACGTCAGGAACGGGAACAGGAGCCCGGTGCCCAGGAGGATCGGGGTGAGGATCTGCCGGCGCCGCGACACCGGCAGCGTGCGCCAGCGCTCGAGTCCTCGCCGCCCTCCGAGCCATCCGGCGAGCGCGGCCATGGCTCAGGCCTTCTGTGGGACGTGGGCGCCGAGCAGCCCGTTGGGCCGGAACACCATGACGATGATCAGGAGCGAGAAGATGATCACGTCGGTCCACTTCACACCCACGAGCTGGCCGCCGAGGGACTGCGTGAGCCCGATAAAGAGGCCGCCGAGGACAGCGCCCGGAATGGACCCGATCCCGCCGAGCACCGCCGACGTGAAGGCGCGCAGCCCGGTGGTGTAGCCTATGTAGTAGCCGGTGAAGCCGTAGTAGAGGCCAAAGAAGAGGCTGCCCGCCCCGGCCAGCGCCGAGCCCAGGAAGAAGGTGAGCACCACCACGCGGTCGACGTCGATGCCCATCATCCGGGCCGCGTCGGCATCCTGAGCGGTGGCGCGCATGGCCTTGCCGAGCGTGGTGCGCTTGACCAGATGGCTCAGCGCGAGCATCAGAACGAGCCCGACGACGAAGAGGACGACTTGTTTGAAGGTGACCTCGGCGGCACCCACCGCCCAGCGCCAGTTGGGCAGGAGCTGCGGGAACCGCTGGGCCTGCGGGCCCCAGATCAGCAGCATCGTGTTGATCAGAATGAACGCGACGCCGATCGTCGTGATCATCGGCGCCGTGCCCGCGACGTGCCGTAACGAGCGCAGACAGATCCGCTCGATGAGCACGCCGAGGACGCCGGTCGTCGCCATGGTCGCCGCGAAGAGCACCACAAGCGTGCCGACCAGCGCGAATCCGGTCAGGGACTTCGAGACCGCGGTGACGCCCATGAGGTTCAACACCACGAGCCCCACGAAGGTCCCCGTCATAAAGACGCTGAAGTGGGAGAAGTTGATCAGCTCGATGATGCCGTACACCATGGTGAAGCCGAGCGCGAGCAGGGCGTACATCATGCCAAGCGCGAGCCCGTTGACGATCTGCTGGAGGAGAACATCCACCGTGCTCATGACCGCGTCTTCATCCGAGCCGTTCTCCGGGCCGGCACGCGAGGCGCCGGCCCGGGAAGCCGGATCTCCGCCTACTTTTCTGGCGCCACGCCGACGTACTTGATCTCGCCGTCCCGCCACTGATAGATCGAGACCGTCCGGGTCAGGATGTCGCCGTTGGCGTCGAAGGCAATCGGGCCCTGGATCGAGCCCATCTTCGTGGCCTGGATCGCGTCCCGGAGGTTCGTGCGCGTGAGCGCCTTGTTGGCCTTGGCCGTCCGCTCCACCGCGTCGGCGATGACCAGCACCGCGTCGTAGGAGGTGATGGCGTAGTTGGTGGCGTCGCGCTTCATCTCCTTCTTGAACTTGGTCACCCACGCTTCCAGCTTCCCGGAGGTGACCAGCTCCGGGGAGGCCTGGGAGCAGAACCAGCCGTCGACGGCCTCCTTGCCCGACTGCTTCGGCCACGAGAGGTCGTACACGCCGTCCGAACCCGCCTTGATCGCGCGGGGAATCACCTCAAAGCTCTGAGGGGCGAGCTTGGCCGCCGCCTGCATGACCCCGCCGTAGTACAGCGCGTCCGGGTTGAGCCCTTTGATCTTGGTGAGGATGGTCTTGTAGTCGGCTTCCTTCGGGTCAAGCCGGTCACGCCCGAGGATCTTCACGCCCAACTCGCCCGCCCGCTTCTGGAAGCTGTCCGCGATGCCGACGCCGAAGGCGCCGCCGTCGTCCAGTACGAAGACGCTCTTGATCTTCTGCGCGTGGAAGAGATAGTTCGCCATGTTCGGGCCCTGGTAGGCGTCGGTGGTCACGGTCCGGAAATAGACCGCCTTGCCCTTGGGCCGATACTGCGGCTGGAACTTGGGATCGGTGATGTCAGGATTGGTCGAGCTGGGCGTGATCGTGGCCATGTCGGCCTCGGACAGGATCGGCGAGATCGCCTTGCCCTCGCCGCTCATGACGGGCCCGACCGCGGCCATAACGAGGCTGTCCGCGATGAACTTCTTGTAGTTCGTGGCCGCCTGGGCTGGATCGTACTGACCCGCCGCCGGGGTGGCGCTGTCGAAAACCACCGCTTCGAGCTTGTAGCCGGCCACGCCACCCTTGGCATTGATCTCCGTGACGGCCATCTGCGCGCCCTTGAGAATGGCGTCGGCGCCGTCGGCGTCGGCGCCGGTCAGCGGCAGCGAGAGGCCGATCTTCACGACCTTACCCTGCGCCCTCAATCCTCCCGGGAGGCCCGTGAGCATCACCACGAGAGCAAGGAGGGCTGTTCCGGCCACGAGAATGCGGCGATTCATGGCGTCTCCTCCTGATCGAACGTGTAGTGCTTCAAGCTGGCGCGGAGTCTAGCACGCGGCGGCCGTCGCCGGCCTGACCGCATAACCGCCATCCAGAACGGTCCGCCGCTGGGAGCGGCTCTCCGCAGGCGGCCGGGAAGTACAATGCGGGTGCGATCCGGAGTGCGTCGCCGCTCGAATATCCAGCAGCCCGGAGGGTGAAACGAAATGGAGTTGTTCATCTTTGCGCGATTTCACGTGCGTCCCGGTCACGAGGGCGCCGTGGCAGAAGCGTTGCTTGACGTCCTCGCTCCTTCGCGCGAGGAACTGGGCTGCCTGAGCATTCACGCGCTTCGGTCGATTCGCGACCCGCAACTGTTCTACATTCATTCGCGCTGGAAGGATGAAGCGGCGTTCGAGTATCACGCCGGATTGCCGCATACGGTGCGCTTCCTCGCACGCGTCGAGCCGCTAATCGACCACCCTCTCGACGTCACCCGTGCCAGGCAAATCGGCTAGAGATGACTGAGGCGGGAAGAGAGCATGCGCAGCTGAAGGGCCTGGAGGGCCACGCGAGCGGGCGATGGTGATGCCGGCGTGATCACGCGTCGCTACGCCACTTCCAGCGGACGTGCCACCATGATGCCCGTATGTGTCGACACGCGCGCGAGGTATCCCGCGAGTTCCTCGTCAAGGATGACGGCTTTCTGGGTGGTCGACGCGTGCAGCAATCTCAGCATACCTCTCTCGTCCCTGTAGCAGAACCCCGAGTGCGCGCAATCGAGACCGTCGATCGTCGTGGTGACGCCGATGATATCACCCGTCATCAAGAGCGGCTGGGCGGCCGCCACCTTCTCTCTCGGCACATACTGTATCTCCCGGGCGTTGATCTCGGCCTCGACGCGCGCAATCTTCGAGACCAGGTCGGGATTTCCCGTGAGCTGTCGGTAGGCCTCGGGATGCGTGCTCATGAAATTGACCCGCTTGGTGAAGCGCGTGGCTCCCGGAAGCTCGTGCGTGGTCAGACGGACTACCCCCTTGTGCTCGTTGTCGAAGAACCAGTCGCTGAGGTAGTGCAGCCGCGACACGTAGTCGGTGAGCCGGCCGCCCCGATATCGGGTGAACATGACCTCCGCCAGCAGCGCCTCGGGTGTGCGCCCACCGCGTCTCAGCATTCGCGCGAAGGCGAGCGAGCTTTCAATGAACGTGACGCAGTCCAGGCCTCGGAGGTTGACCGAGCAGACCTCGCGATCCGCGTAGAGCTCAAGCGTCGCGGCGACGTACGGCGTCTGCCGGAGGGCCATTCCGATGGCGCCGATCCGTTCGCCGATCGGTAGCTCGCTCCAGGCGGGCGCGCGGCCCAGCATCAACAACCGCTCGAACGTCTCCTGCCCTGCGAAGACGTTTGGCTCGCGGTTGCGCGCCGGCACGGGATCCGGGCGCAAGATCGCGAGGGCCCCGGCACCCACCAGGGCTTTCCACACCAGCGTAACGAACGCTCGCCGTTCTAGCGTCAAACCACGCATTCGTCTCAGCATCGCACGGTGGAGGCGGCCGGCTCAAGCTGGCGGGGGGAAGGACCACCGCGCCGCAGTAGCGTCCGTGTCACTCTGCCGCGCGCTGAACCACTTCCTCGGCGAGGGCGCGATGCTCGGCGCAGCCGATGACCGAGACGTCGGGCCGTGGTCCGGCGGCGTCGATGAGCTGGCGGGCTGCTTGGCGGCGCTGCACGGCCGGAGCGAGATCGAGCGCGCCTCGGTCGATTTCCCGGCCAATCGCCGCCACCGCCTCGTGTCGAGCCTCGGCACTCCGGCAGACGAGCGCCAGATCGCCGCTAGCGGCCAAGAACCGTCGAGCCGCGCCTGCGACGCCCCAGGTGCTGGCGACAGCGGCCATCTCGAGGTCGTCACTCAGAACGAGGCCGGAGAAGCCGAGACGTCGCCGGAGCAGGCCGCCGATGACCTCGGCAGAGAGCGACGCTGGTAGGGCCGGGTCGAGAACGCGGTATCGCACGTGTGCCACCATCACCGCCCGGCAGCCGGCTCCGAGGGCGGCGCGAAATGGAACGAGATCCCAGCGCTCCAACTCGTCTATCGTCGCGTCAACGTCCGGCAATGCGAGATGCGAGTCGACAGAGGTGCGTCCGTGCCCCGGGAAGTGCTTGGCGACGGGAACCAGTCCTTCGGAGAGCATGGCCTCGACGAACGCGACGCCGCACGCGGCGACGACATCCGGAGCCGTCCCAAACGCGCGGTCACCGATCACCATGTTCGCCGGATTGAGCAGGCAGTCGAGCACCGGCGCCAGCCCGGAGTCGAACCCGGCGGCGCGGAGTTCGCGGGCCATGGCCCTCGCGACGGCGACCGCCAGGTGGGGATCGCCCGAACGTCCGACCGCGGCCGGAGGCGGAAACCGGGTGAAGGGAGAGGGCAGGCGGTGAACCTGTCCGCCTTCGTGATCCACGAGGATGAGGACATCGGGGCCGAGCTTCCGCGCCGCCGCCGTGAGCGCGAGCACGGCCTCGAGGCTTGGGCAGTTCCGCGCGAACAGGACGACGCCGCCCAGTCCGGCTTGCTCCGCCAGCGCCACGAGATCGTCGGGAATGCGCGTGCCCTCGAAGCCGACGGCCAGGGCGCGTCCGGGCCCCGTCGTCACCCGCAATCACCTCGCTCGATCATCCTCTTCTTTCGGATGCGCGCAGGGCGAGCGGAACATGCTCGGCGGTCTGAGCCTCCTCGGCGTGGCGGGCCGCGGCCTCCAGCACCTGGTCGGGGGTGCGGAAGAGGACGCCGACACAAAAGACTACGAGCGCACCGATCATGGGCCACCAGGTGAACGAGACTTCAGGAATCACGACCGGCTGCTGAAACGTCCGGTGGATGCCGAACAAGGGGGCCGCCATGTTCAGGATGGTGATGTTCAGCTTGCCAGCGACAACAGTCGCGAGGAGCCCGGCCGAGACGGCGACGAGGTTTCCGGCGTCGGAACCGCGCCGTGTGGTGAGCATTCCGATGAGGAAGACACCGAGCATGGGGCCCAGAATGAATCCCGCGATTCCGAGCACGACCGGAATGATTCTCAAATTCGGAATCGTCACCTTCGCATAGGCGAATGCGCCGGCGATGACGATCATGAGCGCGGCGAAGAGGACCGTGAACCAGCGCGCGGCCTGGACGTAGTGCGCCTCGCTCTTGCCGCGAACCCACCGGATGTACCAGTCGTTCGTGGCGCTGGTCGCCAGCGCGTTGAGCGCCGCGGAGAAGGAGCCCATGGCGGTGGCGAAGATGCCAGCAAGGACCAGACCGCGGATACCCACAGGCATGACGTTGAGGATATACGAGCCAAAGACGTCCGCGGCGGCCGTTGGGTGATAGGTGGGGTCCTTCTGGTAGTACGCCACGAGGAGGATTCCGATGAAGACGAAGGCGGAGGCGATCGGCAGGTCGAGGAAGGCGGCGGTAATCAGGCTACGGCGCGCCCTCTGGTAGGTCTCGGCCGTCAGCATCCGCTGAACCATGTCCTGATCGGTGCCGAAGGCAGCCATATTGCCCAGGGTCGCCCCGATGAGCGCGGAGAAGAGGGTATAGTCGCTGGCCAGAATCAGCTTGACGTAGTCCCACAGGCCCATCCCCGCAAGATGGTGGCTCTCCTTCCACTTCATGACGGCGCTCGATTCAAACCCGTGCAGGAAGTAGCCCTCGTGTGTGGTCAACTGGGGGACGGCCAGGATGACCTCGTGCAGTCCGCCGACATGGTTGAGGAGAGTGCCAATGGCAATCAACGCGCCGCCGAACATCAGGCAGGCCTGAATCACGTCCGTCCAGATGACGGCCTTGATTCCGCCGACCGCCGTATAGACGCAGGTGACGACGGTGAGGGCGATGATCGCGACGACGTAGGGACCGACCGTCGTCACCGCCTGCTGGCTGAACTGCACCTGTCCGCCCGATACGAACATGCGGTACGCCAGCACCATCACGAGCGACGGTATGAAGAGCCGCGTTCCCGACGCCAGAGTCCGCATAAACAGGAAGAGGGCGGAGACGTAGCCCTTGGTCAGCGGCCCGAAACGAACGCCCAGGTAGTCGTAGACCGTGTAGACCTTAAAGGTGTAGTAGGGCTTGAGGAAGACATTGCCGACGATGCAGCGCCCGATGATGAGGCCCAGGACGAGCTGCACGTACGCAAAGCTTTTGTTGGTGTAACCCTCGACGGGCGCGCCGAGGAAGGTTGCGGCGCTGGTTTCCGCGGCTATGATCGAAGCCATCGCGGCCCACCACGGCACGCGACGCCCTCCGAGCGCATAGTCGTTCAGGCTCTTCTCCCGCCGCCCCGCATACAGCCCGATGGCCGTAATGGCGGCGAAGTAAAAGAGGATGATGAGTCCGTCGACCAGAAGCTGCCCTTCCGTTGCTATCTCCCCTTCCGTTCCGGCCGCTTTCAATCGTCGGGCGCCGACCGTTTGCCACCCGATTGCACGCGCAATCTGTAGCGTATCTCGTGGTGTCCCTCATGCGGCAGAAAAGCTTTGCTGGAGCCGCCTCCCGAGACGGAGACTTGTCATTGCCCGTGGAGCGCACCCCTGGAGTGGAGGGATTTGCGACGGCCCAGGGTCGGCGGCAAGGCCCTCTGGTGGCTTGCTCCGAGTAAAGTCGGGGCGACCCGTCGAGCCGTCGATGCTAGCGAACATTCTGCGGCTGATGTCGACGCGCGAAGCGCTCAGTGGAGGACCGTCCTCGCGATGTCTTCCAGCGCCTTCTGCATCTCCTGCTCGGTCTTCGCCGCGGCCGGCCTGATGATGACGCGGGTGGCGCCGGCGTCGAGGAAGCGGCGCACGAGGTCCCGGTCCGCGGGCTGGCCGAAGGCCGAGATGGTGATCTTCGCCGGATCGCGTCCGGCCTGCTTCGCCATCGCGCCGAGTTTGTTTCGACTCATTTCGACCTCGGCAGGCGTCGCGCGGTTGGGAAGCCAGCCGTCGCCCCACTCGACGACGCGTTCCAGCACGTTCTTGGCGTGGCCGCCCAGGATCACCGGCGGGTGCGGCTTCTGCGCGGGTTTGGGATAGGACCTGACCGGCGGGAAGTCGTAGTACTTGCCGTGGAACTCGGCCTCCTGCTTCGTCCACAACTCTTTCATCACCAGGACCGCCTCACGCGCCTGGCTCCAGCGGTGGTCGAAGTCCCCTCCCATGATGGTGGTCTCTTCACGGTGCCAGCCCGTGCCGATGCCGAACAAGAACCGCCCTCCGCTGAAGAGATCGAGCGTGGAGATCTCCTTGGCAAGGAGCAGCGGGTTGCGCTCGGGAACGAGCGTGATGCCCGTCCCGAGCTTCAATGTCCTGGTGACACCGGACGCGCGCGCGAGCGCCACGAAGGGATCAACGAAGTGCGAGTAGCTCTCCGGGATGACGCCGTCGGCCGAGCCCGGGAAGCGGCTCTTGCTGTCGACCGGCATGATCGGGTGTTCGGCGCACCACAACGACTCGAAGCCGAGCGGCTCGGCGGTCTTCGCTATCGATGCGACGTCCACGTCGTAGGCGGGCAGCGGCACGGAGATTCCGACGTTCATGGCGGTCCTCCTCTTTGGCGTGCCGATGCTACCATGAGGCCGCGCCGTCAAGGTTCAGGGGTCGCCGCCGGCAGGTCCAGGGCCATGTTGGTGGCGACAGGGGAATCGAACCGTGCTTAGGGATTCTCTTCTCGTGGGGACGTTAGAGCCGCACCCGGACACGGAATTCGAGCGGGGCCGAGGCTGTTGCCGTCGGAGCATCGCGCCCCCCCGCAACAGACCGGCGACCGACTTGTATCACGGGGGCGGGCGCCGCCGTTCGCGTTCATAAATCTCCACTCAACATCGAGTCGAAGGTGGCGAAAACACTACCGTCCGAGAAGCGAGTTTGTGGCGTTTCGAAATCACTTGATTAGAAGACGGCGCGTGGTCGAGCCCCGCTGCTCAGGCCGAGGGAACCGCAAACCTAAAGAACTCGGGGAAGTAAGTAGCTGGCAGAGAGCTGAAGTCATTGAAAAAGGTAGCTGGGATAAGATGCCCGGGCAAGAAAAGGCTGGCTATGTCGTAGCCCGAGCATGCGCCGATGGGCTTGAACTTCTTATCAAGAAATGAGATTGCTACGTGCGCTTGAGCTTTGCCATCATCGAGACGAGCGACGATCGCTCCCACTGCGACGTTCCTTTTTCAGATCAGTCTCGCGGCGTCGCCGCGCGAGACGTCGGAGTCGTTGAACCGCGCGATTGGTTTTCGAGTGTGAGCCCATAAAGGCTCCTCCTGTAGAGTGGAGACGCGTACCCTGACGCACAATATCATCGCCTGATCTGGCCCTTGTGCACGAATCGCCGGCGATAAACCTCGCCTCCCAGTAAAAGCGTCCGTGCGGTCGCCACGATCGTGGTGAGGCGGAGCGGAAGCGCTCGTGAGCGCGAACAACGAGGGGGTGCGGTCACGCGACACCGGCAGCGCAGCGCGCTGCAGGGTCTGTTCCAACAGCGTCTCTTTGCTCAGCACCGGGCAGAACTGAGGCATGAGCATCACTCGAGAGACAGGAATCGAAGGACCACGTGATCCCTGAACGCTCGGATGAGCGCGAGGGCCATTGACTTCAGGAACGCCTTGTGGCTGAACGGGATAGGCGGCCGCTGTGCATCGTTGTGGCGAAGGCTGGGGCACGTGCCGGTCGACACCGGCACGGCCTCGGACCCGGCCGGCCTCGATCAGGCGGCCTTGACTTCGATCGTCCTCGGCGTCGCGGCTTGCGGCGCGGGAACCCTCACCTCGAGCATGCCCCTCGCGTACTTCGCCTCCACTTGGGCGGCGTCGACGCCCTCAGGAAGGGTGAACTTTCGCTCGAACGCGCCGTATGCGACCTCGCGGACGAAATAGTCCTTGCCCGCGGTGTCGTGATCGGCCTTGCGCTCGCCCTTGACGGTGAGGACGTTGTCCATCAAGGACACCTTCACGTCCTTCGAATCCACGCCCGGCAGGGCGAGCTGGATGACGTAGGTGCCGTCCTCCGTCCGCCCCTCCGCGGCGGGAAGCCACGACGGACGCTGAGCGGCCTCATCCGTGGCGCCGCCGAAGAATCTCGCGGATAGGTCGTCGACGTCGTGGTGGAAGTGGAACTGCCGGGTCGGGGACCAGCGAAGCATGGTGTTCATGGTGCTCTCCTCTCGAAGATCTTTGTGTCTATAACTCCGAGTTAAAACCACGACGGTTTCCTATCCTACTCACCGCGCAGCACCCAGGTAAATCGACATGAAGTGCTCGCGCTCCGATTCCAAAGTCTTTCGTCTGTCACGCTCGAGGGTTGTCTTCACTCGGTGGCCCGAACCAGTCAGGCACGCCTCGTAGTACCGCCTGAGCCCTTCGACGCCACCTGTTGCAAACGCGTTTTCCGCGTGCTCCTTCAGCTTCCAAGCCGGGATCAAGTCCTTACCGCCTTCGTATACATCCAGAACGACCGCCAGCATCGCCGCCCCTCTGTCCACTTCCACCCTCCTAGTCGCCTCTCACCGTTCACCGTATTCCCGCCCCTCTGTTTGGGCCGATCCGGAAACGTCAGCCCTCTCCCCCCTCCTCGGTATACGGATCACCCTCGACCGGTGGGTCGCCGTAGGTCTTGTCCTCAATCATCGCTGCCGTCACTGACGGCCGCTGGGAACAACCGAGGATCATCGCCACCCCCGCGGCCAAGATTGGCAACCCGATCCACTTCGACATCGTCGTCTCCTTGCTACGACACCGATTCTCAGGTCCTGCGCCTCTGCGGTCAGTTCCCCCTCAGTCCTGTTCGCCCTGCCCCGCTCCGCTGGTGGCGAACCGCCTTGGCCTGACCCTCAACGTTGGCGCGGAGGGCCGGGTGGTTGTCTCGCTTCAGCCCCACTTCGATGAGGGCCCGGAGGATGATCTGGAGGCTCACCGGCAGCTTGAGCGCGGTCGTCGCCTTCCCCGCCAAGACCCGAGCCCTGTCCAGGACGTCCTGCGTCAGAATGAGGAGGACTTTCGTCTTGTTCGTGAGCATCACCCCCCCGGCCCGGCTGACTCCTGACCGGACACCCAGCCCCGCCGCTATAGTTATATAATTTTTACTTGATATATAATATATATAATAATAGACTCAGTATGTCAAGTGAGATCGAGGGGAGCGAGGCCGGAGCATCCGGGTCAAGGAGGATGAGTCATGCATTTCGAAATGTTCGGGGCGTCGGTTCTCGTCGGACTGATGAGCGGCTGGCTGGCCGGGATCGCCATGAAGAGCGGAGGGTACGGGCTGCTCTGGGACATCGTCTTTGGTCTCAGCGGGAGCGTCGTGGGGAGCTGGATCTTCCAAACCCTGGGGGCGCCGGAGGCGGGTTGGGGCGGGACAGGTATTGCCGCGTTCGTCGGGGCGGCTCTCATGATCACGCTCCAGCGCAAGATCTGGCCCGTGCAGGTCGTACACGCGTAGGAACGTGACCCGCAGCAAGAGAGGCGTTGGTGGCAATGTTCGCGAATAAGACCAGGATTCTCCTCACTTTCCGTGAGGACGTTCTCGGGCGGGCTCGCGTGTTTCCGGGGCTGAAGCTCGCCGAACACAGAATGCGTTTCCATCGCGCATCGTGTGGAGCTCTAGGCCTGGTCAGGATCCAAAGCGCGTCTGGGAGGGAGGGCCGTCCCATGCGGGTCCGCGGTCTCACGTGGCTCCTCCGACGGGCGCGTTCCTGTATACTCGATTTCTCTTCATGGAAGAGGCTGGCGGGCCTTAGCGTTCCCGCTACAATCTCTCGTCCTCGCGAGTAGCTCACCAGATTCCTTCGCTTCTGAGACGACAATGCCAAGCGCCCAGCCTTCTGCGGAGTTTGCACGACAACCACTCGAAGAGCCGATCCGCGCGGAACTCTTCGGCGTCGAGCGCCTCGAACAGCACGCCGAGAGCCTGGCTGCGGCCCAGCATGTCATGAGCGAGTCAGAGAAGGGCCGTCGACTGTTGCCGCGCGTCGAGGACAACGGACGCGTGCTGCGCGAGGCGTATCGCGTGATCGCCGAGGCGGTCCGAGAGGGCCGCGCGATCGCGCCGGCAGCGGAATGGCTGGTCGACAACTTCCACGTGGTGGACGAACAGCTGCGCGAGATCCGCGACGATTTGCCGATCGGCTTCTATCGGCAGCTGCCCAAGCTGGCCGAGGGGCCTCTCGCAGGCTATCCGCGCGTCTACGGGCTGGCCTGGGCGTTCGTCGCGCATACGGACAGCCGGTTCGATCCGGAGGCGCTCCGTCGATTCGTCCACGCCTACCAGCGCGTGCAGCCGCTGAGCATCGCTGAGCTCTGGGCGGTGGCGATCACCCTGCGGGTCGTGCTCGTCGAGAATCTTCGACGCCTGGCGGAAAGCATCGTCGGCGGGCGGGCCGCGCGCGAGGAGGCCGACGCGCTGGCCGACGACCTGCTCGGGATCGGCGATCGGCCTGTGGCGCAAGCGGCGGTGGCCCTCCAGCGGCTCGAGGGCGCCCGGCTGGTGACCGCCTTCGCGGTGCAGCTCGTCCAGCGGCTGCGCGATCAGGACCCCGCTGTCACACCGGCGTTGCTCTGGCTTGACGGACGCTTGGCGGCCCAAGGGACGACATCCGATGACATCGTCCGGGTCGAGCATCAGCGACAGGCTGCGATGAACGTGACCGTCCGGAACGTGATCCTGAGCATGAGCCTGATGTCCGCGCTCGACTGGGCCGAATTCTTCGAGAGCGTCAGCCTGGTCGACGAAGTGCTTCGAGCGGGCACTACCTATCGAGCGATGGACTTCGTGACGCGAGACCGTTACCGTCACGCGATCGAAGAGCTCGCGCGGGGTTCGGGCCGATCCGAGCTCGACGTCGCGCGGGAAGCGGTGCTCCACGCGACGCGCGCGGGGAGCGGCGACGACCCCCACGACGCGCGGCGAGATGACCCAGGCTACTATCTCATCGCGAAAGGGCGCAGGGCCCTCGAGCTGGCACTCGGCTTCCGGGCCCCCGTAACGCGCCGGCTGTTTCGCGCCTACGTCGCGTCGGCGACGCCCGGTTACCTCGGGACGATCGTTATCCTCAGCGGGCTCATTCTCGCGCTGCCCCTCTTCCATGCCGCTCTATCGGGGGCCGGACCGTTGAGCCTGCTCCTGCTCGCGCTACTGGCGGCCGTCCCCGCTTCGGACCTCGTGATCGCGTTTGTGAATCGATGGGTCACGGTGCTGCTCCCGCCGCGCGTGCTACCTCGCCTCGAGCTGCGCGATGGCGTGCCCGTGACACTGGGCACGATGGTCGTCGTGCCCGCCCTCTTGACCGACCGCGTGGAGGTCGACGAGCTGCTCGAGCGGCTGGAAGTGCACTACCTGGCGAATTCGGATGGTGATCTTCGTTTCGCCCTTCTCACCGACTGGACGGATGCGCCCACGGAGAGCATGCCGGGTGACGAGGAGAGTCTCGCCGCGGCGCGCGAGGGGATCGCGGGTCTGAACCGACGCTACGGTCCCATTCCGGGTGGAAGCCAGCGATTCCTTCTCTTCCACCGTCGGCGGCTCTGGAACGAGAGCGAGCAGACGTGGATGGGGTGGGAGCGCAAGCGCGGGAAGCTCCACGAGCTGAATCGCCTCCTCCGAGGAGCGACGGACACCACGTTTGTAACGAGTGACGCGAGCCCGGCTCGAATCGCGGGTGGTCTGAGCGAGATGGGCGAGGTTCCGGGCGACGTCCGGTACGTCATCACGCTCGATTCCGACACCCGGCTGCCACGAGGAGCCGTCAATCGGCTGGTTGGGACGATGGCGCATCCTCTCAATCGCCCGAGGTTCGATCCCGGCACGCGGCGTGTCGTCGAAGGGTACGCCGTGCTTCAACCGCGAGTCACGCCGCCGCTACCCGGTGGCGAGAGCTCCTTCTTCCAGCGCCTTTCGTCGGGCCCGTCCGGTATCGACCCATATGCCGCGGCTGTGTCCGACGTCTACCAGGACCTCTTCGGCGAGGGCTCGTACACGGGCAAGGGAATCTATGACGTGGACGTGTTCGAGGCGGCGCTGGCGGGACGGGTGCCGGAGAACGCGCTGTTGAGCCACGATCTCTTCGAGGGACTGTTCACGCGTGCCGGTCTGGTCACCGACATCGAACTGTTCGAGCATGCCCCATCCCATTACGGGGTCGCCGCCGCCCGCCACCACCGATGGGCGCGTGGCGACTGGCAACTGCTCCCGTGGATCGTCGGGCGCGGGTCTGGCGCTCCGATTCGATTGATCGGGCGCTGGAAGATGACGGACAACCTGCGCCGCACGCTGTTGGCGCCGGCGAGCTTTCTGACCCTAGTGGTCGGGTGGACGCTGCCGGCCGCATCGCCCGTGGTGTGGAGCACGTTCGTCTTCGCGACGATCGCGCTCCCCACGCTCCTGCCGATCCTCACTGTAGTGATCCCGCGAAGGCGTGGCATTTCGAAGCGAAGCCACACTCGCGCGATCGGCCGGGACCTTGTCCTAGCCGCGTCGCAGACGGCGTTCGTGCTCACGATGCTCGCGCACCAAGCCTGGCTGATGAGCGATGCGATCGTGCGGACGCTCGTCCGCGTGTACGTGACGCATCGCAAGCTCCTGGAGTGGGTGACCGCGGCGCAGGCGAAGGCCGGTCTGCGCCTGGACCTCCGCGGATTCTACCGACGCATGGGCGGCGGTGTCACGCTGGCCGCTGCTGCCACGGCCGTGGTCGGGTGGTGGCGACCCACGGCCTGGCCTGCCGCTCTGCCCTTCCTGCTGCTCTGGGCGGCGTCGCCCGCGCTCGCTCGCTGGATCAGCCTGCCGTGGCCCGCCGCGAGGACCAAACCGTTGACGGCCGGGGATGCGCGAGCCCTGCGACTGATCGCACGGAGGACATGGCGGTTCTTCGCGACGTTCGTCGGCCCCAGAGAGCACGCCCTACCTCCCGACAATTTCCAGGAGGAGCCGAACCCGGTCGTCGCCCACCGGACCTCGCCCACAAACCTCGGGCTGTACCTCCTGTCCACCGTGGCCGCTCGCGATTTCGGCTGGCTCGGGACGCTCGACGCCGTCGAGCGACTCGAGGCCACGCGCCAGACGATGAGCGTCCTTGAGCGCTTCCGCGGCCACTTCTACAACTGGTACGACACGAAAGACTGCCACCCGCTCGAGCCGAAGTACGTGTCGTCGGTGGACAGCGGAAACCTCGCCGGTCATCTCATCGCGGTCGGCCACGCCTGTCGCGAGATGCTCGACCGCCCGGTGCTGGGTGCGACGGCGCTCGCGGGCATCGAGGACGCGGCGCTCCTCGTCCGCGAGTCGGCGCGCGCCCTGGCGGACGACGGGCGTACGCAGGTGGCGACGCGACAACGCCTCGACAAGGCGCTCGATGCCGTCATGGCGGTGGTCCCGTCGATTCCCCACACGCCGGCTGAGTGGGCCGGGCGGCTCGAAGCGCTCGAAGCCAGTGCCCGCACGGTGACGGCCATCGCGCGCGCCATGGCCGAGGAGGATCCGGGCGCGCAGACCGTCCTCGCCTGGGCGGACGCTCTGCGCACGACCATCGAGAGCCACACGCGCGACCTCGACATCGTGATGCCTCTCGAAGGGCAGGTCGCCTCCCTTCCGACGCTGGCCGATACGCCCGACCTCATCCAGAGCGTGGGGCGTTCCGCTACGGCCTCCGAGGCGCTGATCCGTCGCCTCGCGATCCTCGCCCGCGACGTGCACGCCGTGGTCGCGGCCATGGACTTCGGGTTCCTCTTCGACCCGATGCGGAAACTGTTTGCGATCGGATACCGCGTCTCCGACGGGAGTCTCGACCCCGGTCGGTATGACCTGCTCGCTTCGGAGGCTCGTCTCACGAGCTTTGTCGCGATCGCCAAGGGCGATGTCCCCGTCTCGCACTGGTTCCGACTTGGACGCGCCCTGACACCGGTGGGACAGGACTCGGCGCTCGTGTCCTGGTCGGGGTCGATGTTCGAGTATCTAATGCCCGCGCTCGTGATGCGCGCGCCGGCGGGGAGCCTGCTGGACCAGACGTGTCGGCTCGTCGTCCGCCGCCAGATCACGTACGGCGCCGAGCGCGGCGTGCCGTGGGGCGTCTCGGAGTCAGCCTACAACGTGCGTGATCTCGAGATGACCTACCAGTACTCGAACTTCGGCGTGCCGGGCCTCGGGCTCCAGCGGGGGCTCAGCGACGACGTCGTCATCGCCCCCTATGCGACGGCGTTGGCGGCGATGATCGATCCGGCGGCCGTGGTCAGAAACTTCCAGCGCCTAGCGGACGCCGGCGCGCGCGGCGCGTACGGCTTCTACGAAGCCCTCGACTACACTGCGTCCCGGCTCCCGGAGGGCAGGGGCGTGGCGATCGTCCGTACCTATATGGCGCACCACCAGGGAATGCTGCTGGTCGCGCTGGCGAATACGCTCCATGAGGGGGTGATGCGCGCTCGCTTTCACGCCGAGCCTAGCGTGCAGGCGACCGAGCTGCTCCTCCAAGAACGGACACCCCGGGGCGTTGCGGTCGCCCGGCCCCGTGCCGAAGAGGTGAAGGCCGCCGCTGACGTCCGGGAGTTCGTCCCGTCGGTCGTCCGGCGCTTCACGTCGCCCCATAGTGTAACGCCGCGCACCCAGCTCCTGTCCAACGGGCGCTACGTGGTGATGGTCACGGCCGCGGGTTCCGGATACAGCCGATGGCGTGGGCTGGCGATCACCCGCTGGCGGGAGGACGTGACGCGCGACATCGGGGGGACGTACGTGTTCCTGCGCGACGTAGGGAGTGGCGAGAGCTGGTCCGCCGGTTACCAGCCGACCGGAGCTGAGCCGGATAGTTATCAAGTGGCGTTCTCTGAGGACCGAGCAGAAATCACCCGGCGCGACCGTACGATCACGGCCGCCCTCGAAGTGATCGTGTCCCCGGAGGATGACGCCGAGGTTCGGCGCGTCTCGCTCACGAACCTCGGCACACGGACCCGGGAGATCGAGCTGACGTCGTACGCCGAAGTCGTGCTGGCATCCCCGTCGGCCGATGCGGCCCACCCGGCGTTCTCCAACCTGTTCGTGCACACCGAGTGTGCGCCCGAGCTGGACGCCCTGCTTGTGACCCGCCGGCCGCGATCCCGCGACGACGCACAAGTGTGGCTGGCCCACGTGGTTCTGGTCGAGGGTGAGACCGTCGGCGCCCTACAATGGGAGACCGATCGCGCGCGGTTCCTCGGCCGGGGCCGCGGGATCCGGACGGCGCTCTGCGTAAGAGACGGCCAAGCGCTCTCCAACACCGTCGGCGCGGTGCTCGATCCGATCGTCAGCCTCCGGCGCCGCGTCCGGCTGTCACCGGGTACCAGCGTCCGCGTCACCTTTTCGACGCTGGTCGCGCCGTCGCGCGAGGAGGTGGTCGCTCTCGCTGACAAGTATCGCGACCCAGCGACCTTCGAGCGGGCGGCCACGCTGGCGTGGACCCAGGCTCAGGTTCAGCTCCGTCACCTCGGCATCGGGCCCGATGAGGCCCACCTGTTCCAGAGCCTCGCCGGCCACATTCTCTACTCGGACCGGACGCTGCGGCCCTCCACGGACGTGCTCACGCGTCACGCGGGCGGAGCCGCGGCCCTGTGGGCGCACGGGATTTCTGGGGACATTCCGATCGTTCTGGTTCGGATCGACGAGCCCGACGATGTGGGAATCATACGGCAATTGCTCCGTGCCCACGAGTACTGGCGGATGAAGCAGCTCGCGGTCGATCTAGTGATCCTGAACGAGCGGGCGCCGTCCTATTTTCAAGATCTGCAGTCATTGCTGGAGACGCTAGTTCGGAAGAGCCAGTCGGCGGAGCACCAAGAGGGACCCGAGGCGCACGGGAACGTGTTTATCTTGCGTGGGGACCGCGTGACGGCGCCACAACGCGACGTGCTTCAGGCTGTCGCGCGCGTGGTGTTGTGGAGCGGCCGCGGGACGTTGGGGGAACAGGTCATACGCGCCGAACGACCCGAGACCGCTGCGGTCTTCCCCGGGCCGCGACCCACTGCAACAAAACCGCCCGCCGACGTTCCGTTTTTGCATCCGGACGTCGAGTTCTTCAACGGGCTGGGCGGCTTTGCGGCGGATGGGCGGGAATACGTGACGATCCTCGGTGAGGGGCAGTGGACGCCGGCGCCCTGGATCAACGTGATCGCGAATCCGGCCTTCGGCTTCCAGGTGTCCGAGTCGGGCTCGAGCTATACGTGGTCGCTCAACAGTCACGAACACCAGCTGACCGCGTGGTCGAACGATCCGGTGAGCGACCCGCCGGGTGAAACGATCTACATCCGGGATGAAGAAAGTGGCGAGCTGTGGGGCCCGACGGCGCTCCCGATTCGCGGGGAGACCGGAGCCTACGTGACCCGCCACGGGCAGGGCTACAGTCGGTTCGAACGCGTCTCCCACGGTGTCTCGCTCGAGCTGCTGCAGTTCGTGCCGCTCGACGACCCGATCAAGGTCTCCCGCCTCACGCTGAAGAACCAGTCGGGTCGGTCACGACGGCTGTCCGTGACCGCGTATGTCGAATGGGTTCTCGGCGCGTCACGGAGCGCCGCCGCACCGTTCACCGTCACCGAGATCGACCCGGATACGGGCGCGATGCTCGTGCGCAACGGCTTTAGCAGTGACTTCGGCACTCGCGTGGCGTTTGCCGACCTGGGCGGGGTTCAGACGGCGTGGACGGGTGACCGGACGGAGTTCCTCGGGCGTCACGGCACACCCGATCACCCGGCGGCGCTCGAGCGCGGAGGCCGGCTCTCGGGACGGGTCGGCGCCGGCCTCGACCCGTGCAGTGCCCTCCAGGCGCTGGTCGAGCTGCCCGCCGGCGGACGGGCCGAGGTCGTGTTCCTCCTCGGCGAGGCGGCGACCCGGGAAGAGGCGAGGGGATTGATCGCGCGGTACCGGACGGCCGACCTCGATGGGGCCCTGCGGGCTGTCGCGGAGCGTTGGGACGACGTGCTCGGCACGGTCCAGGTGACGACACCGGACCGGTCCATGGACATGCTGCTCAACCGCTGGCTGCTCTACCAGACGCTCGCCTGTCGCGTCTGGGCGCGGTCGGCGTTCTATCAGGCCAGCGGCGCCTACGGCTTTCGCGATCAGCTTCAGGACGTGATGGCCCTCACGGTGTCCAGGCGAGATCTCGCGCGTCAGCACGTGCTTCGGGCCGCCGCGCGGCAGTTCGCCGAGGGCGACGTCCAGCACTGGTGGCACCCGCCGACGGGCCGCGGCGTTCGGACCCGCATCTCCGACGATCTGCTCTGGCTTCCGTACGTGGTCCTCCGGTATCTCGAGGTCACCGAGGACGCGGGCCTCCTCGCCGAGATCGTTCCGTTCCTCGAGGGTCCGCTCCTCGCCGCCGGGCAGTCCGAGTCGTATTTCGAGCCACGCGTGTCCGGAGAGCGAGGCACGCTGTTCGAACACTGCGCCCGCGCGCTCGACCGCAGTCTGTCGGTCGGGAGCCACGGCCTCCCGTTGATGGGGACCGGGGACTGGAACGACGGGATGAACCTCGTGGGCGCCGAGGGGAAGGGGGAGAGCGTCTGGCTCGGCTGGTTCCTTCAGACGGTCCTGACAGAGTGGGCGGAGCTGGCCGAGGCGCACGGGGAGGGGGAGCGCGCGAAGACGTGGCGCTGCCACGCCGGCGCGCTGAAAGAATCGCTCGAACGAGAGGCCTGGGACGGCGAGTGGTATCGGCGCGCGTACTTCGACGACGGCACGCCGCTCGGATCCGCGGCCAACGACGTGTGCCGCATCGATTCGATCGCGCAATCGTGGGGCGTGATCTCGGGAGCCGCCGAGGCGGCCCGGGGACGACGCGCCATGGCGGCGGTCGAGGAATACCTCGTCCGCCGGGATGCGGGCCTCGTGTTGCTCCTGGCGCCGCCGTTCGACCGCACCCTCCTGGAGCCCGGCTACATCAGCGGGTATCTGCCGGGCGTCCGAGAGAACGGCGGCCAGTACACCCACGCGGCGCTCTGGTCGGTCATCGCTTTCGCCACGCTCGGTGACGGGGACAGGGCCGCCGAGCTCTTCGCGATGCTGAACCCGATCAACCACACCAGCACGGCGGCCGGCATTCACCGCTACAAGGTCGAGCCCTACGTCCTCGCCGGGGACGTCTATGCCGAACCCCCGCACGTCGGCCGTGGGGGCTGGACTTGGTACACGGGGTCCGCGGGATGGATGTATCGAGCCGGTCTCGAGTGGATTCTCGGATTCCGCTTACGTGGCACACGGCTCGTGGTCGATCCTTGTATCCCGGGTGCGTGGCAGGGCTTCAACATCGCGTTCCGCTATCACTCTGCGCGGTATGACATCGTTGTCGAGAACCCGCAGGGCGTGACTCGGGGGGTGTCGTCCGTTGAGGTCGATGGCGTGTCGCACGACGGCCAGGCGAGTATCCCGCTCGCTGATGATCAGAAGAGCCACCGGATCCGGATCGTTCTCGGCTAGTTCGCCAGTCCAATCAGACCGAAATGTCGCAGCGCCTCTTCGATGGCCCCTCATGTTTTTCAGGCGGGCAGTGAGGATTACAGGGCGGGTGTTCTATTTCCCGGGGTTATCTTCCCCGGGTGAGCATCGTGCAAGTCTCTAAAAGAAAGAAGAAAAGCGCCAGAGAAGGCCTGTAAGCCGGGTTCTGTTCCCTGAGCTGGGCCCAGGGTGGCGGTCATTTCTCTAGGACGCCGGTTGCCCGGCGCCTCGAGCGGCCTAACCCGAGAGCACGGGCGGGCGACCCGATAGCTCTCCTATTCGGCCTTGCTCCGGGTGGGGTTTGCCGAGCCGACGCGGTCACCCGCGCCGCTGGTGAGCTCTTACCTCACCGTTTCACCCTTACCGCCCTCGCGGACGGCGGTCTTTTTTCTGTGGCACTGGTCCGTGGGGTCTCCCCCCCTGGGCGTTACCCAGCACCCTGCCCTGTGGAGCCCGGACTTTCCTCCCGCCGCGTTGCCGCGACCGGCGACCGTCCAGCCTTCTCTGGCGCACCGACGAGTATACCGCGCGTGAGCGTCTTGCACCGCTCAGCGCGTCTGGATCGCGTCACGAGCGAGCTGGTCCACCCGCTCGTTCAGCGGATCACCGCTGTGGCCGCGCACCTTGTGCCAGACGACGTCGTGGCGTCGGCTCTCGGCGAGCAGCCGCTCCCAGAGATCCCGGTTGGCGACGGGCTGCTTCTGCCGGTTCTTCCAGCCGGTCTTCTCCCAGCGCTCCCACCAACGCTCGCGGAAGCAATTCACGATGTAGGCGCTGTCCGAGTAGAGGTGGACGCGCCGCCGCCCGGGGATCGCGGCGAGCCCCTCGACAGCGGCGGCGAGCTCCATGCGCTGGTTCGTCGTGTGCGGCTCGGCGCCGCTGACGACACGCTCCTCGCCGGCGTCGAGGATGATCGCCGCCCAGCCACCGGGCCCCGGGTTTCCGGTGCAGGCGCCGTCGGTGTACAGGATGACGTCGGGAGGGGACGCTCGCCTGGCCGGAGGAGCGGTCAGGCCGATTCCTGCCAGTAGAGGTAGCGGCCGCAGCTCTCACAGACCATGAGGCGGCTCGCGGCCTTCAGCTCCTGGATCGCCTGAGGGCGGATCGCGACCCGGCAGCCGCCGCAGATGGCGGAGGTCGTCACGACGGCGACGGCGACGCCGCCGCGCGCCCGTAGGATCTTCTCGTAGTCGACGAGGAGGGACTTCGGGATCTCGCGCGCCCGCGACTCGCGCTCACCGCGCACGCCGGCCAGCTCTTGCTCGACGGCGGCGAGCTTTTTCCGGACCACCGCCTCGTTTTGCCGCGCCTCGGCCTCGCTCCCCTTGAGCCGCGCCTCGGAGTCTCGGATGTCCACCGCGAGGCGCTCCTGGAGCTCCATGACGGCGAGGATCTCCTCCTCGGCCTTCGCCTTCTCCTGTTTGATCGCCTCGATCTCGGCGAGCACCGCGGAGTACTCGGTGTTGTTCTTCACTTCCCAGAGCCGCGCCTCGGCACGGGTGCGCTTGGCGGTGATGACCTCCAGGTCCTTCTCCTTCGTACGCAGATCCTTCTTCGCGGTGTCGGCCTTCGCGCGCAGCGTCTCGACGGTCTTCTTCGCCTCGGCGAGGGCGGCGTGGATGGCGTCAATCTGTTTCGGCAGGCGGGCGGCATCGGCCTCGAGCGCGGCGATCCGCGTGTCGAGGCCCTGCAGGTCGATCAGCGCAAGCAGCTGTGAATCCACGACACCTCCCAACGCGCAGCGGTGGGCCCACCTGGACTCGAACCAAGATCTAACCGGTTATGAGCCGGCTGCTCTGCCATTGAGCTATGGGCCCTCGGCGCCATCATACCGGGTTAGGTTTCGAGGAAGCTCCGGAGCTTCTTCGAGCGCGACGGGTGCCGGAGCTTACGCAGCGCCTTGGCCTCGATCTGTCTGATGCGCTCGCGGGTGACCGCGAAGTCCTGCCCGACCTCCTCCAGGGTGTGCTCGCAGCCGTCGGAGAGGCCGAAGCGGAGCCGCAGGACCTTCTCCTCGCGCGGGGTGAGCGTGTTGAGGACCTTGTTCGTCTGCTCGCGGAGCGAGAGGCCGATGATCGACTCGACTGGCGACACGACCTGCTTGTCCTCTATAAAATCGCCCAGATGGCTGTCTTCTTCCTCTCCGATCGGCGTTTCGAGCGAAATCGGCTCTTGCGCGATTTTCAGTACTTTGCGCACCTTGTCCACGGGGACGTCCATCTTCGCCGCGATCTCCTCCGGGGTGGGCTCGCGGCCGAGCTCCTGCACGAGCTGCCGCGAGGTCCGGATGAGCTTGTTGATCGTCTCGATCATGTGCACGGGGATCCGGATCGTGCGCGCCTGGTCGGCGATGGCGCGCGTGATCGCCTGCCGGATCCACCAGGTCGCGTAGGTCGAGAACTTGTAACCGCGGCGGTACTCGAACTTGTCCACCGCCTTCATGAGGCCGATGTTGCCCTCTTGGATGAGGTCGAGGAACTGGAGCCCGCGGTTCGTGTACTTCTTGGCGATCGAGATGACCAGGCGCAGGTTCGCCTCCACCATCTCCTTCTTGGCCTGCGCCGCCTTGACCTGGCCCTGTCGGATGATGGTCATCACGCGCTTGATCTCGTCGGCCTTGGCGTTGGCGCGCTGCTCGGCGAGCTTGATCTCCTGCTGCGCAACCCAGATCTGCTGCTGCTTGGGTGACTGGAACTTCTTGGCGGCCTTGAGGTGAAGGTCACCGACCTGACCGTTGACGGCGCCCGTGCCCGGGTCACGGAACGAGACGTAGATGAGGTTCTGGACCTCCTCGGGCGAGGGGCGCCGGCCGTTGGTCCAGAGCTTGATCACGCGCTCGGCTCGCTCGATGTCGTCGAGGAGGTCGCGTAATCGCTGGACGAGCCCGCGGCGGCCGGGGTCCCCGTCCTCGCGATCGATGATCTGGTTGCCGATGTTGAGCTTGCGGAGATTGTCGAGCACCTTCTCCTGGTACCGGTGCGCCTGGACCTCGAGCCGTCGCCACGCAGGCTCCTTGCCCTTCTTCGTCTTCTTCCGACCGCCGGCCTTGAACCGGAGCTTCTTGGCCTGGGCGACGAGCCGGTCGCGGTCACGGAGGAGCCGGTCCACCGTGCCGAAGGCCGCGATCACCTGACGCCGGAGCTCCTCTTCCTTCTCCTCGGTGAACTCCTCCTCGTTGACGTCCACGACTTCCTTGATGGAGATGTCGCTGCCCTTGAGCTGCTCGCGTAGCTCGCGGAAGCGCTCGAGGGCAAGGTTCGTCGAGAGGATGGCGGCGGTGACTTGATTCTTGCCCTCCTCGATCCGTTTGGCGAGCGCGATCTCGCCCTCGCGCGTCAGGAGGGCGACGCGGCCCATCTCGCGTAGATAGAGGCGGACCGGATCCTCGGTGCGGCCGACGGGCCCGGGCGTGAGGTCGATCGCATCGGCGGGGCCGTCGTCGTCGGCCTCCTCGGCCGGCGCCGGCTGGCGCTCGCGCCCGACCTCCGAGGGGAGTCGCCCGGCCTTCGCGGAGTCGACGACCTCGATGTCCATCGCACCGAACATCATCATGATGTCGTCGAGCTGATCGAGCGAGACGATGTCCGACGGCAGCGCGTCGTTGACCTCGTCGTAGGTGAGGAAGCCCTTCTGCTTCCCCATCGTGATCAGCCGGTCCAGCTCCTCCAGTTTGGGCTCTTCACTCATGCGTCTCTGCTCCTTCGGACCCTGGAGTCCTCGGTTCGAGCGACTGAGCGACACCCCCGGTGATCTCGTAAACCACCGCGGTCTCCTGGTGGAGCATGCGAAGCTCTTCGTGCAGCGGCGGCGCCGCCGCGCCGGTCTTGGCCTGGACGTCGGCGATGGACTGGCTCACCTCACGCGCGCGCCGGAGCCGCTGGCTGCGCTCGAGGCGTCTCCTGAACTGTTCAATGCTAACCCGAACGTCAACCTCCGCGCGCTCTTCGACGAGGAGGGCGGCCAGGACCCCCCGTGCCTCGTCGGTGGCGAGGTCGGTCATCAGGCTCTCCGCCGGGACGGAGGGCCGCAGACGGAGGGCCGCGACGATCGTCCGGAAGGGAGCGTGGGCGAGGTCCTCGGCCTCCACGATCATGGGCAGGAGCACCTCTCGGGCCTCGGTCGAGTTGAGCAGGAGTACCACCAGGTCGCGCTCCACGGACGGAGGCGTCGTGGCCGGCGTCGACGGGTGCGTCGTGACGGGGCGGCGCAGCGCCGTCTGCAGGCGCTGGGCCTCAATCCAGAGCTGCGTGGCGTCCACGCCGAGCTTCTGGGCGGCCTCGCGCGAGAGCTGCGCCGCCTCCTGGGCGTCGCCGACCTTCGCCAGCATCAGCGCCGCGCGGGCGAACGCGCTGGTCCGCGCGCGCGGACCCGTGGCGCCCTCCGGGTCGGCGATCGCGCGGTCGAGGGCGTAGGAGAGGAGGCTCCGCGCCGCCCCGATCCGCTCCTCGAAGGCGGCGGCGCCGCTCGTTCGTAGAAAGGTGTCGGGGTCGTGGCCCGCCGGCAGGAGCGCGACGCGCAGCCGCAGCGCCCCCGAGGACTCGAGGGCGCCGGTGCGGTTGACGGCCCACGCCATGCTCGAGCCCGTGGGCTCGAGCAGCTCCTCGGCGCGCTCCGCCGCCCGGCTCCCGGCCGCGTCGGCGTCGAAGAACAGGATCGCGTCGTCGCAGTAGCGCTTGAGGAGGCCGAGCTGCGCCGGGGTGAAGGCCGTGCCCAGCGCCGCGACCGTCTCGGTGAAGCCGTGCTGGTGGGCCATGAGGCAGTCCACGTAGCCTTCGACCAGCAACGCGCGGTTCTTCGCCTGGATCGCAGGGCGTGCGAGGTCGGCGGCGTAGAGCAGGTTGCCCTTGACGTAGAGCGACGTCTCGGGCGAGTTGAGGTACTTGGGTTGCTCGTCGCCGAAGGCGCGACCGCCGAACGCGACGACGCGGCCCTGGAGATCGCGGATCGCGAAGAGGAGGCGCCCCCGGAAGCGATCGTAGACACTCGCCCGACCCTCGCGCGGGATCGCGAGCCCCGCGGCGACGAGCGCGTCGTCCGTGACTTTCTCGGACCGCATGAAGCTCTGGAGCCCTTCCCATCCCTCGGGTGCCAGCCCCAAGCCGAAGCGGCGCGCCACCTCCGGATCGATCCCGCGCTGGGCCAGGTACTGCCGTGCCTGCTCGCCCTCGGGCTTCCAGAGCTTGTCCACGTAGAAGCGCCAGGCGAGCTCCATCGTGCGCAGGAGCTCCTCGCGGCCACGCTCGCCCGCAGAGCCGCGCTCCTCGGGGAGCGCCACGCCCGCCTGCTTGGCGAGAGCGCGCACGGCCTCGGGAAACGAGAGCTTGTCCTGGCGCATCAGGAAGCCGAAGGCGTCGCCGCCGACGCCGCAGCCGAAGCAGTGGAAGATCCCCTTCTTCGGATTGACCATGAACGAGGGGGTCTTCTCCATGTGGAAGGGGCAGAGGCCCTTCCAGTTCTGGCCGGCCTTGCGCAGATTCACGAACCGGCTGACGAGGTCGACGACATCGACCGCCGTGCGGATCTCGTCGAGCACCGCCTGCGAATACGACGCCATGCTCAGCTCACCCTCAACGCGGCCACCGTGGCCCCGGGACCGCCCTCTGCGGGTTCCCCGTCCCGGAAGGAGTCGACGAGCGGGTGGGCGGTGAGGAGGTCGCGCACCGCCTTGCGAAGGGCGCCCGAGCCCTTGCCGTGAATCAGTCGGACGCTCGGCAGGCCCGCGAGGAACGCGTCGTCCAGATACTTCTCGACGATGTCGCGCGCCTCGTCCGTCGTGCGCCCGAGCAGCAGGAGCTCGGGTGCGATTTCGCGGGGGGGCGGGGCAGGCTCCTTTGCTCGGGACCCCACTCGCACGGAGGGCACCCCCGCCCCCGGCTCGCTCTCACCGTCCCCTCCCACCGGGCGGAGCGCCTGAAGAGGCACGCGGATCGTGAGCGAACCAGACCTGACCGTCGCAGTACTTCCGGAGATAGTCAGCAGTTTTCCACGAATGCCGAGGTGCTCCGCCGCCACGGTCTGACCCGGCTCGAGCGCCCGCGGCCGATCGCCGTGGGCCGGCGCCGCGGCCGGCGCAACCGCCTCCACGCGAGCCGCGACCTCACGCAGGCGCTGGCGGCCTTCCTCGAGCGTGTGGCGGGTGCGCTCGGCACGCTTGAGCCGTTCCCACTCGGCGGCGACGGCCCGGCGGACGTCGGTCAGGAGCGCTGCCGCCTCCGCCTTCGCCCGCTCGACGATCGTCCGCGCCTTTGCCTCGGCCGCCGTCGCGGTTTCGTGCGCCTTGGCGAGATGCACCGCGGCGTCCGTCCGCGCCCGCTCGATCTCGCGCGCACGCTCGGCCTCGGTGCGCGCGTGGGCATCGAGCGTCGTCAGGAGGTCCGCAAGGCGCGCGGCGTGCTCGGAGCGATGCGCCTGGGCCCGCGCGATCAGCTCGGGTGGGAGGCCGAGCCGCGCCGCGATGGTCAGCGCGTAGCTCTGGCCGGGCTGGTCGTAGCGGAGGCGGAAGGTCGGGGCGAGCGTCGTCGCGTCGAACTCCACCGAGGCGTTGCGTGTGCGCGGGTGCGTGGAGGCGAAGGCCTTGAGCGGCTCGAGGTGGGTCGTCGCGATCACGAGCGCTCCCCGCTCGGCGAGCTCCTCGAGAATCGCCTGGGCGAGCGCGGCCCCCTCGTCGGGGTCGGTCCCCGCGCCCAGCTCGTCGAGGAGCACGAGCGAGCGCTCGCCGGCCCGGTCGAGCACCTCGCGGATCTGCTTCACGAACGCCGAGAAGGTCGAGAGGTTCTCCGCGACTGACTGATCGTCGCCGACGATGGCGAAGAGGTCGGTGACGATCGGCAGCCGCGAGCCCTCCGCGGCGGGGATGTGACAGCCCGTCTGGGCCATCAGCGTGAGCAGCGCCGCCGTCTTCAGCGCGATCGTCTTGCCGCCCGCGTTCGGGCCCGTGATCAGGAGCAGGGGGCGCTCGGCGGAGAGCTCGATGTCGACCGGAACGACCGGCCGCTCGGGGTCCTTCCAGCCCTGGGCGAGGAGGAGGGGGTGACGGGCGCTCTTGAGCGACAGGGTGCGCCCGCGGTCGATCTCGGGCTCGATCGCCTCCATGCGATCCGCGGCCTCTCCCCGGGTGAAGATCCAGTCGAGCCGGCCGACGCTCGCGACCATTCGCTCGAGGTCGTCGATCCGCTCGCGGACCGCGTCGGTCAGCTCGGCCAGGATGCGGGCGGTCTCCTGCTCCTCCTCGCGCATCGTCTGGACGAGGTCGTTGTTGGCCTCGACGACGGTCTCGGGCTCGACGAAGAGGGTCTGGGCGCTCTGCGAGCGGTCGTGGACGATGCCGCGGACGCGACCCCGTGCTTCCGCCCGAACGGGGAGGACATAGCGCCCGTGGCGGATCGTGACGTATCGGTCGGCGAAGATCCGTTCGGCGTCCGGGTTCTGGAAGGCGCGCTCGAGCTCGGCGGTGACCCGGCGCCGCCGCTCACGGATCTCGCGGCGCAGATGACGGATCCGGGGGCTCGCGTCGTCCGTGACCGCGCCGTCGGCGTCGAGCGACCGGCCGAGTCGGTCGGCCAGCTCGTGGAAACGGGGGAGCGAGGCGATGATGGCCGTCACCTCGGGAGCGACGGCCTCGACCGATGTGCCATAGGCCTCGAGCCTCGGGATCGCCAGGAGCGCCGGCACCAGCCGGACCAAGTCGGCGCCGTCGAGGACGCTCCCGATCGTCCGGCAGTGATCGAGCGCCGGTCGGATGTCGGGGAAGCCGTCGAGCGGGAGAGAACCGGACGTCGCGCGCGCCAGCCGTGCCTGGCGCGTCAGCTGGAGCTCGGTGCAGACCTCAGAAGGATCGGTGAGCGGCTCGACCGTCGCCGCGAGCTCGCGGCCCATTTCGGTCTGCGCTTCATCGGCCAGGAGGGCGCGCACCGCGTTCCACTCGGTGGACCGCTCCCAGGTGTGGCCAGGCGTGTAGCGGCTAATCGGCCATCCGCTCCCGGCGCTTGGCTTTCTTGCGGGCGGCGAGCGCCTTCCGCTTGCGCCGGACGCTGGGCTTCTCGTAGTGCTGTCGCTTCTTGAACTCCGAAAGGAGCCCGGCCTTCTCGCACTGCTTCTTGAATCGCTTGAGCGCGCTCTCGAAGGATTCGTCGGGCTCTACGATGACCTTGGTCACACCGCTCCCCCCTCCGGAACCCGCACCGCTGGATAAACACCAACTATATATCACGCGCCCCACCCTCCAGCAATCGAGCCGGGGCTGTTACACTAGGCAGGCCGACATTCCCGTCCCGGGAGACGCCAGGCCGTGACGAGCGCCGCCCCTTTGCCCGTCTACACCGTGGTCCCGTTCGTCGTCATGGTGCTCGGCATCGCGGTCCTTCCCCTCGCCGCTTCGCACTGGTGGGAGCCGAACCGCAACAAGCTCCTCGTTTCGATCGTGCTCGGGCTGCCGGTGCTCGTCCTGTACGTCGTCCGGGAGCCGTCGGCCCTCGTCCACATGGCGGAGGAGTACGTCTCGTTCATCGTCCTCCTCGCCGCCCTCTACGTGATCTCCGGCGGGATCCTCATGCGGGGCGACCTGCTTGCGACGCCGCTGGTGAACTCTGCATTCCTCGCGACGGGCTCCGTCCTGGCGTCGTTCATCGGCACGACCGGCGCCTCGATGCTCTTGATCCGCGCGCTCCTCCAGACCAATCGCGAGCGCACGCGTGTCAGGCACACGGTCATCTTCTTCATCTTCCTCGTCTCGAACATCGGCGGCATGCTGACGCCCCTCGGCGATCCGCCCCTCTTCCTCGGGTATCTGCAGGGCGTGCCTTTTGCCTGGACCTTCAGGCTGTGGCCGCACTGGCTCCTGATGGTCGGCGTGCTGCTCCTGACGTATTTCGTGTGGGACACGTTCCTCTACACGCGCGAGCCCCTGGCGGCGATCCGCCGCGACCGGGCGCGGATCGAGCCGCTCCGGGTGCGCGGCGCGCTGAACACCCTCGGCCTTGCCGGCGTGGTGCTCGCGGTCGCCTTTCTCGGCGCGCCCGCCCGCGAAGCCGTCATGGTGGCGCTGGCGGCCGTCTCGCTCTGGTGGACGCCCCGCGAGATCCGCCGCGCAAACGGCTTCACCTCCTACCCGATCGTGGAGGTCGCGGTCCTCTTCTTCGGCATCTTCCTCACGATGATCCCCGCGCTCGAGCTCTTGCGACTCCGGGGTGGCGAGCTCGGCGTGCGCGCGCCCTGGCAGTTCTTCTGGGCGACCGGCGTGCTCTCGTCCTTTCTCGACAACGCCCCGACCTACCTGACGTTCCTCGCGCTGGGTCAGGGCCTGGGCCTCGCGCGGGAGGTGGCGGACGTCCCCCACACGCACCTGACGGCGATCAGCGTGGGGGCGGTCGCGATGGGCGCCAACTCGTACATCGGCAACGCGCCCAATTTCATGGTGAAGTCGATCGCCGAGGAGCAGGGTGTGAAGATGCCGAGCTTCATCGGCTACATGCTCTACAGTGGCCTGATCCTCTTGCCGCTCTTCGCCGTCGTGACGCTGATCTTCTTCCGCTAGCGCCAGCGTCGCGGCGCCCTACCGGAGGAGGGCGAGCACGCGCTCCGCCGCCACGGCGACTGCCGCGTCGATCACGGGCAGCTCGTCCTGCGCGAACCCGGCGAGCACGTGATCGACGACGTCCGCCTTCTGGTCTGGACGCCCGATGCCCACCTTGACGCGACGGATGTCCGAGGTGCCGAGCGCCTCGATGACCGAGCGCACGCCGTTGTGACCGCCGTGGCTGCCCTTCATGCGCGTGCGGACCGCGCCGAGCGGGAGGTCGATGTCGTCGTAGACCAGGACGAGGTCGGCCGGCCCGGCGCCGAGGCGCTGGAGCGACCGGGCGACCACGGGACCGGACTGGTTCATGAACGCGAGGGGCTTTACGAGGTGGACGGTCTGGCCCCGCCACTGGCCGTGGGCCACGAGGGCCTGGCCCTCCCGGTGCCACGGGCGCTTGAGCATCTGGGCGAGGAGATCGAGGACCCGCTGGCCTACGTTGTGGCGGGTGTCCCGGTACTCCGCCCCGGGATTCCCGAGCCCCACCACCGCGTGGGCCACGCGGGTCCGGCTCCGCTACTTCTCTTTCTCCGCCTTCTCGGGCTTCTTGGCCTTCTTGCCCTCTTCGGGCGCCGCGGCCTCGTCCTCCTTGGGCTTGCGCTCCGTGAGCACCTCCGGCTCGGTGACCACCGCCGCCGCCGGGGCCGCCGCCGCGGGCGCCTCCTCGGCCATCGGCGGCACCACGGTGGCGACCGCCTGCCCCGGCGGGGTCAGGATTCGGACGCCCTCGGGTGCCTGGAGCTGCGCCACGGTCAACACGTGGCCGATCATCAGGGCGCTGACATCGGCATCGATGCGCTCGGGGATCGCCGTCGGCAGGCACGAGACCTCGAGCTCGTGGACCACGATGTTGAGGATGCCCTTCTGATCTTTGACGCCGGCGGGCTCGCCCACCGGGCGGACCGCGACGCGCACCGTGATCGTGCGGTCTGCGGACACCTCTTGCAGGTCCACGTGGAGCAGGTGCTCGGTCACCGGATCGAACTGTAAATCGCGGATGATCGCCATGCGCTTGCCGCCGCCAGCGTCGCCGTCGAACTTGAGCGTGAGCAGCCGGGTGGTGCCCTCGCGCCCGTGGATCATCTTGAGCACGGCCTTGGGGTCCACCAGGACCGGCTCCGGCTTGGCGCCGCCGTAGAGGATCGCGGGCACCTCCCCCGCGCGGCGCAGGCGCTTGGCGACCGCCTTGCCGGTCGCCTCGCGCCGCTTGATCGTCAGCTCTTGCATGTCCATCGTCAGACTCCCTCCGGGAAGGTCATACGAACAGCGTCGAGACGGATTCTTCGTCGTGGATGCGGCGGATCGCTTCGCCCAGCAGCGGCGCCACGGTCAGCACGGTGACGTGCGCCGTGCGTTTCTCGGCGGGGACGGGGATCGAGTTGGTGACGACGACCTCCTCGAGTGGCGACTTGGTGATCCGGTCGACGGCTGGACCGGAGAGGACCGGGTGGACACCACAGGCAAGGATGCGTCGCGCGCCCTCGCGCACGAGCGCGCTCACGGCCTGCATCAGCGTGCCGGCGGTGTCGATCATGTCGTCGATCACGACGGCGTCCCGGCCGCGGACGTCGCCGATCAGGTGCATCGCCACCGCCGAATTCGGGCCCTCGCGCCGCTTGTCGATGATCGCGAGGCTCGCGCTGAGGCGCTTGGCGATCGCGCGCGCCCGCTCGACGCCGCCCGCATCGGGCGCGACGATGACCGGTTCGCGCAGCTCCTTCTTGCCGAGGTAGTCGATGATGACCGGCGCCGCGAAGAGGTGGTCCACCGGGACCCGGAAGAAGCCCTGGATCTGCCCCGCGTGAAGGTCGAGCGCCAGCACGCGGTCGATACCGGCCGCTTCGAGCAGGTCGGCGACCAGCTTCGCCGAGATCGGCACGCGCGGCTCGACCTTGCGGTCCTGGCGGGCGTAGCCGTAGTAGGGCAGGACCGCCGTGATGCGGCGGGCGGAGGCGCGCTTCAGCGCATCGATCATGATGAGCAGCTCCACGAGCGTGTCGTTCACCGGCGGGCACGTCGGTTGGATCACGAACACGTCCGCGCCGCGGACGTTCTCGTTGATCTGCACGTACACCTCGCCGTCCGAGAAGCGCGTCACCTCCGCGTCCGACAGCGGCACGCGCAGGTACTGCCCGATCTCCTCGGCCAACGGCCGGTTCGCGTTTCCCGTCAAGAGCTTCAGCTCGTAGGCCATCGGCGCCTCGCTCCAGGTGTGGTTGGGGCGGGAGGATTCGAACCTCCGAATACGGGATCCAAAGTCCCGCGCCTTGCCACTTGGCCACGCCCCATCGTTCGCTTCTCCTTAGCGTTCCCGTCCTATCCGGATCGCCGGGCCTCGAAGCGCGCGGACCGCCCAGCACGTCCAGGAGCCGCGCGCGACCCGCGCTCGGATCTGCCGCGCGTGGTCGAACGAGCGTGCGACGCCGAACACGGTCAGCCCGCTGCCCGACATCGCCGCGCCGAGCGCACCCGCCGCCAAGAGCGCGGCCTCCATCTGCGCCACCTGCCTGTGCGCCGGGGCCGCCACGCGCTCGAGCGCGTTGTAGAGGCTCGCCGCGATCCGGGCCGGGCGGCGGCTCCGGAGCGCCGCCACCATCTGGCGGACGTGGCTGCCGTCAGAATACATCGCCGGGGTCACGCCCCCATAGATCGTCGACGTGCTCGTGCCGACGCCGGGGTTGACCAGCACGAGCGCGAGCGCCGCGCCGGCGACCGGCTCGATGCGCTCGCCCCGCCCGGTTCCCCGTGCGGCGCCGCCGTGCAGGAAGAACCGCACGTCCGTTCCGAGCGTCGCGGCCAGCTCGGCGAGCCGCGCCGCCGGCCAGCGAATCCCCCAGAGGCGGCTCAAGCCCACGAGCGTCGCCGCGGCGTCCGCTGAGCCGCCGCCGAGGCCGGCCGCCACCGGGATCCGCTTGTCGAGCGTGATGCGAGCCCCGCGACTCACCACGGCCGCCGCCTGTAACGCCCGCGCCGCCCGCACGACCAGATTGCTTCCGTCGCTCGGAACATCCGGCGCGCTGACGCGCAGTTCCAGGACGGGGGCGTCCTCGATCACCAGCCGATCAGACAGGTCCACGGCCTGCATGACCGTGGCGACTTCGTGATAACCGTCGTCCCGTTTGCCCAGAACCTCCAGGGCCAGGTTGATCTTGGCCGCGGCGCTGAGCACGAGCCGACGGGCGACCCCCGACCGCTTCGACAAGGCACCGAAGGGTAGCACGCGGCCCACGGGTTTTCAACGGATGCTCTTTGTTTTCGCCCCTTTCGGCAGCGTGAGCGTGAAGCGCTCGGGCTCGATCCCACCGCCCAGGACGAGGTTTCGGTAGGTCACCGAGCCCGTGACGTAGTCGCCGGCCGCGCTGAAGTCAAAGCCGCGAATGGTCTGGCCGTCGCGGTGATAGCTGATGGTGATGGACGCCCGCCCGCCGCGGATCTCGACGCGCGTGACGGCGCCCGTCTCGAGGTCGAGCCACACGCGCTGGCGCCGGGCGTCGCTGACGAGGTCCAGCGACGGTCCGGAGCCGTCGGCCGGCAGGAGCTCCGCCGTGCGCAGATCCCGGGGCGGCGCCGCACGGCCAGCGAGCACCGCGACGAGATCGTCGGGCTCGAGCGGCAGGCCGACCTCACGCGCGATCGTCTCGGCCGTCGCGGGCCCGATGCGCGCCGCGTTCTTCGCCACATCGTAGGCCGTCAATTGGCCCTCATGGATGACGACGAGGGCGAGGGGTTGCTGGCCGAGCGGCGACAGCGCCTCTAGGCGGATCGAATCCGGCGCCTTGACGAGGAGCACACCCGTGAAGCCCTTACGCTCGCGACCCTCCTGGACGACGACGTCCGCGAGGGTGCGGAGGTCGGTGAACTCGTGCCAGCGCACGTCCAGAAGCTCGAGCGCGCGGCGGGCGTCGTCGGGGACGGGCTGGCGGGCGGGCGCCGTCGCGCACCCGCCGGCAAGCACCAGCAGACCGAGGAGGCTACTGAGACGTCTTCGAGCCACTCTTGGCCCGACGCCCGCGATCCTTGAGGTCGTCGATCTTCTTCTTGACCCCTTCGGCGGCCGGGTCGAGCTGCAGGGCCTTCTCCCAGGCGGCGAGCGCCTCGGCCTCGAGGCCGTTCTTCAGATAGGCATCGCCGAGGTGATCGTAGATCACAGGGTCGGGGTCCTTCGCCTTCTCGACGGCGCGCTTGAGCTCCTTCAGGGCCTCGAGATAGCGCCCCTTCTGGTAGTACGCCCACCCGAGACTGTCGATGAAGTAGCCGTTCTCCGGCTCGATCGCAAGCGCCTGGTTGATGAGCTGGATCGCCTCGTCGAGGTTCTGCCCGCGCTCGGCGTACATGTAACCGACGTAGTTGTACGCCTCGGCGTGCTTGGGGTCGAGCGTGATCACCTGCCGAAACGCCCGAACGGCGTCGTCGAACTTCGCCTGCTTCTCGAAGACGACGCCGAGTTGAAAGTGGAGGTCCTTGTTCTTGTCATCGAGGCCGAGGCCCTCCTGGAGGGTCTCCGCGGCGCGCTCGTACTGTTTCGCGCGAAAGTACGCGGTGCCGAGGTAGAGGAAGAGCTCGGATCGCTTCGGCTCGAGGTTGACGGCGTCGCGGAGAACCGCGATCGCCTCGTCGTAGTGTTTGGTCCGCCCGTACAGAAACCCGAGCTGGACGCGGGCGTCGATCGAGCGCGGGTCGACCCGGAGGATGCGCTCGAGCTCGGCGCGGGCCTCGGTGTCTTTGCCGGCGTCCATGTACGTGGTGGCGAGGAAGTACCGCGCGCGGAGGTTCGTCGGCTCTAGCGTGACGGCGCGCCGGAAGGCGTCGGCCGCCCGGTCCCACTGCTTCTGCTCGTAGAAGACCGCGCCGAGCTTCATCCAGACGCGCGCGTCCCGGGGCGCGACCTCGGCGAGCGCCTCGATCTCCGCCTGCGCCTCCTGGAAGCGGCCGAGCCGGATCAGCAGGTCGCCGAGCCGCTCGACGAACGCGGGGTTGTCGGGGTTGGCCTGGGCGGCGCGTCGGTAGACCTCGATCGCCTCGTCGGGCTTGCGGCGCGTCTCGTAGACGTAGCCGAGGGCGGTCCACGCGCCATCGTGGTCGGGATCGAGCTCAACGGCCTTCTGGAGTTCGACGATCGCCTCGTCCCACGACTCTGTCTCGATGGCGAGACGCCCGAGCAGGAAACGCGCCTGCGAGAGCCGGGGAGACTTCGCGATCAGGCGGAGGAGCACGCCGCGTGCGCGATCGTACGCCTTCTGCTCGACCTCGTATCGCGCAAGCGTGAGGTAGGGTTCCTCCGCGTCTGGGTTCAGCGCGATGACCCTCTCGAGCTCTGCCTCGGCCTCGGGCCACTTGTTCTGCGTGCGTAGGAGCTCGGCGAGCGTCGTGTGAGTCGCGGCGTCGTCGGGGGCGATCTCGACCGCGCGCCGCGCCGCCGCGAGCGCCTCGTCGGCCGCGTCGGTGCGCCCGAGCCACTGCGCGAGCGTCATCCAGAGGTAGGCCGAGCTCGAGTCACGCTTGAGGGCCTCCCGGAGTGCGGGGATCGCGTCGGTGAAGCGCCCCGACTGCGCGGCGATCTGGGCGACCGCGTACTCGTAGTACGCCTCGGCCCGCCTGTCCTGGGCCGGCGCGGCGCGGCGTGGCGCGAGGTCGGAGGACGTCAGCCCCGTCCCGGCGCACGCGGTCAGCATCGCGCCGACCAGAAGGACGCTCGCCCGGGCGAGCAGACGGCCGGTCACCGCTCGGCCCCAGGTTCCGCGGAGGACCGCCAGGCCTTCGTGAGCAGGCGCCGCGCGGCCGCTGCGAGGGTCGGATCGGAGATCACGGAGGTCGCCGTGTCGATCGCGTGCCGGTCGGCGGCGGGAAGCGACGTCGCAGAGCGCTCGCGTCGCGCCGGCCGCGGCGCCGGGGGTTCGGCCGGCTCGAGGCGGCCGAGGGTGAAGCGGAGCGCGCGGACGACGGGAACCCGCTCATGAAGCCGCGCCGTCAGCTCCTCGGCACGCAGCGTGAGCTCGTGAAGCCACGGGGAGTTGTCGACGACCACCGCGAGGCAACCGTCGACGAGCGCCCGGGGTTGGGCTCTCCGCGCCACGTCGGCGCCGACGAGAGCGGCCCACGCGCGCCTGACGTGATGCTCGGCGAGCCGCTCGCGGAGCCCGGGGACGGCTGTCACGAGCAGATCGGCGACGGCGCGCGGCGCTCGGACTCTCATGTATCTGTATCATACCCCCTCCGGCCCGAGAGCCGCGAGGCCGAGGTGCTATAGTGGCGTCGGTCATGGCGAAACCTCGGCGCGGGGACAGCTTGGAGCTCGTCATCGACGACCTCGCGTTCGGTGGCGAAGGCGTCGGACGCGTGAACGGCTACGTCGTGTTCGTGCGCGGCGCCGTGCCCGGCGACCGCGTCCGCGCCAAGCTAGTGGACGCGCGTTCGCGGTTCGGCCGCGCCGTCATCGAGTCGATCGCGACGCCGTCGCCCGACCGGGTCGAGCCGCCCTGCCCGTACTTCGGACGCTGCGGCGGATGTCGGCTTCAACACCTCGCCTATCCCGCGCAACTCGCCTTCAAGGAGAAGCAGGTGCGCGACTGCCTCGAGCGGATCGGCGGTCTCGGCGCGTTCGAGCTCCGACCGATCCTGCCGGCCCCCGAGCCGTACGGGTACCGCAACAAGATGGAGTTCACGATTACTCGCCCGTCTCAGGCCACCCACGGTGGTGGCGGGCTCGCGGACCCCGCGCGCCTCACTCAGGCCACCCACGGTGGTGGCGGGCTCGCGGACCCCCCGCGCCTCACTCAGGCCACCCACGGTGGTGGCGGGCTCGCGGACCCCCCGAGCCTCACTCAGGCCACCCACGGTGGTGGCGGGCTCGCGGACCCCGCTCCAACAGTCGTCGGCCTGCACCAGGCCGACCGCTACGACGTCGTCCTCGACATCGAGCGGTGCCTGCTGCAGTCGGAGACGATGAACGCGCTGCTCGACCTTTTCCGGCGCGAGATCCGGGCGCGCGGGCTTTCCGTCTACGACGTCGCCGCCAGCGCGGGGCTCCTCCGCTTCGTGTCGCTGCGCGAGGGCCATCACACGGGCGAGGCGATGGTGAACATCGTGGCGACGACTCCCGATGTAGAGACGCTCACGCCCCTGGCCGAGGGGCTCGCGCGCCGCGTACCCGCGACGGCGAGCGTCGTCCTGAACGTGAACGCCAAGAAGGCGAGCGTGGCGGTCGGGACGGAGGAGCACCTGCTCCTCGGGCGGGATCACATCCGGGCGTCGCTCGGTGGGCTCAGCTTCCAGGTGTCGGCCAACTCGTTCTTCCAGACCAACGCGGCTCAGGCCGAGCGGCTCTTCGCCGTCGTCGAGGACGCGTGCAGCCTGTCGGGGACCGAAACCGTGCTGGATCTCTACGCCGGCACGGGTGTGATCAGCCTCCTGCTCGCGCGCCGCTGCCGGTGGGTCTACGGGATCGAGGTGGCGGCGGCGGCGATCGCCGACGCGGTGCGGAACGCGCGGACGAACGGGATCGAGAACTGCACCTTCCTGGCGGGGGAGGTGCGTCACGTGCTCCCGACGCTGATGCGCGACGGCGTTCGGGCGGAGGTCGTCGTCGCCGACCCGCCACGCGCGGGGTTCCATCCGAAGGCCCTCCACGCCCTCGTCGCGCTCGGGCCGGGCCGGCTCGTCTACGTCTCCTGCAACCCGGCGACGCTCGCCCGCGACCTCCGGGCTCTCGTCGGTGAGGGCTATCGGCTCGAGTGGGTGCAGCCGGTGGACATGTTCCCGCAGACGCCGCATATCGAGGCGGTGGCCCGTCTCCGACGGGCTCCATGACGACGTACGTCACCCGCCGACTCCTACAGTCGCTGCTCGTCCTCTTCGGCGTCTCGTTCGTCGTCTTTTTCATCCTCCACCTCACCGGTGACCCGGCGCTGGTCCTGCTGCCGCCGGACGCGTCGGCCGAGGACGTGCAGCGCTTCCGCGAGGCGATGGGGTTCAACGATCCGTTCGTCGTCCAGTACGGGCGCTTCCTCTCGGGCGCGCTGCGCGGCGACTTCGGCCTGTCGGTCCGCCACGGCGAGTCCGCGTTCACCCTCGTCGTCGAGCGGATGCCGGCCACGTTCGAGCTGGCGGGCGCCGCCCTGGTGGTCGCGCTGGTCCTCGCGGTCCCCGCCGGCATCGTCTCGGCGGTCCGGCGGAACACGCTGCTCGACTACGTCTCCACGGTCGTCGCGCTGCTCGGCCAGTCGATGCCGACCTTCTGGTTGGGGATCATGCTCATCCTCGTCTTCTCGGTGCAGTTCAACCTGCTGCCCTCGTCCGGGCGCGGTGGGTTCGAGCATCTCATCCTGCCCGCGATCACGCTCGGCCTCTTCACGACCGCGCGCATCACGCGGCTCACGCGATCAGGGATGCTCGACGTGCTGAGCCAGGATTACATCCGGACGGCGCGGGCCAAGGGCGTGGGGGGGCCACCGGTCGTCTGGAAGCACGCCCTCAAGAACGCGGCGATCCCGATTGTAACGATCGTCGGCATCGAGCTCGGGACGCTGCTCGGCGGCTCGGTGATCACCGAGACGATCTTCGCGTGGCCGGGCGTTGGACGCCTGTCAGTGCAGGCGATCTATAACCGCGATTACCCCGTGGTCCAGGCAGCGGTATTCCTGCTCTCGAGCACCTTTGTGCTCGTGAATCTCGCGGTGGACGTGCTGTACACGTACCTCGACCCCCGGATCCGTCTGCGATGACGCCTCCGCGTCCGCGATCCCCGGTGGGATGAACAGCGGCGGAAGGGACGGAGCCGGGGCGCGCCTGGGGCAGGCCACCCACGGAGTCTTCCGATCTCGGGCCCGGACGTGATGGGGGGAAGGAGAGGGAGCCGGGGCGCGCCTGGGGCAGGCCACCCACGGAGTCTTCCGATCTCAGGGCGCCCGCTACAATGACCGCCACGACGATCACGATCCCCGCCGAGGGGGTCGCCGCGCGAAGCGAGTGGCTGACGCTACTCCGCCGACTCGCGCGCCGACGGACGGCGCTGTTCGGTCTCGTCGTTGTCGCGCTCGTGTTCGTCGCTGCGGCCGGGGCTCCGTGGTGGAGCCCCTGGGACCCGATCGAGCAGGACATCACCAACCGCCTGAAGCCGCCCGGGTCACCGGACCCGTCGGGCCGCATGCACGTGCTCGGCACCGACCACCTCGGGCGCGACCTTCTGGCGCGCGTGATCTTCGGTGCGCGCCCCGCACTGCTGGTCGGCGTCGCGGCGGTGGCGATCTCGGGGATCATCGGGATGATCGTCGGGCTCGTCTCCGGCTACTTCGGGGGCCGCACCGACGACGTCTTTATGCGGCTCGCGGACATCCAGCTCGCGTTTCCGTTCATCCTGCTGGCGATCGCCGTGATCGGTGTCCTGGGGCCGAGCCTGCCCGTCATCATCATCGTCATCGGGGTCTCGAGCTGGGTCGTCTACGCGCGCGTCGTGCGCGGCGCGGTGCTGTCGCTGCGCGAGCGGGAGTTCGTGCAGGCGGCACAGGCCCTGGGCAGCCGCGACGGCCGGATCCTCGTGCGCCACATCCTGCCGAACGCGTTCACGCCGTGGCTCGTCGTCGCCACGCTCGACATGGCGCGCGTCATCGTGATCGAATCGGCGCTCTCGTTCCTCGGGCTCGGGGTGCAGCCGCCGACGCCCACCTGGGGCGGAATGCTCGCGGACGGGCGCGTCTACATCTCGACGGCGTGGTGGCTCGCGACCTTCCCCGGGCTTGCCATTCTCGTGACGGTGCTCGGGATCAACCTGTTCGGCGATGGACTGCGCGACACGCTCGACCCGCGCCTGAAAGTCTGACACGACTCGCGGGCGAGGCCGGCCCGGGGCGGGGGCCCCGCCTCGACCACGCTAGCACTCGTTGCGCGAGCTCCAGCGATCCGCTCGGCGGCGAGGCGTCGCCCCGAAGCTACGGGTCTCGGAGGGCCCCCCGCCCCCGGCCGTGCCCGTCCGCACCCGCGTCGGTCTTCCGGCGGAGTCGAGCGCGCGCAAGCAGCGTCAGACCGGCGGCGGGCGTGGTGACCCAGAGCGGACCGGAGGCCACGCCCGCCCACGCGTTGATCGCGATTGCGGCGGCCCCCCCGGCCGCCGCGAGCCACAAGAGGATGGTGGTCGCGCCGTCCAGCGCCGGGCGCCAGCCTCGGCAGACCGCGACGAGGGAGAGCGCGGCGCCGGCGCCGTCGATCCCGACGTCCACTGCGCTGCCGGTCCGGGACGCCACGAACGACTGATGCCACTCGTCGAGGGCGGCCCAGGCCAAGCTGATCCCGAACGCGAGCCAGCCGACAGCCGGCGGGGCGAGGCGACTGCCATGCGTGAGCGCGCGGTACCAGAGCGCGGCGAGGATCGCGTACTCGGTGAGGTGCGCGCCCTTGCGCACGAGCCCGTGGATGGCGTCGAGGTCGCCGGGCGATGCCCATGGCAGGAGCCAGCGGAGCACGGGCAGGAGGAACTCGCCCGTGTGCTCCGCGCTGGCGGTGTCGGTCGACAGGAACATGATCACGCCCATCCAGAGCACGGGGGGGAGCCAGTGGGCGGGACGCATCGCTTTGCTATCATACCGGGCATGGCCAGGGTGGACTGGAGCTATCACCGCAAGGGCTGAAACTCCTGCGCCCGTGCGCAAGAGTTTCTTGCGAAGAGGAGGGTCAGCGTCGTCGAGCAGGTGGACACGCGGAAGTCGCCGATCACCGGCGAGGCCGCGCTCGTCGTGACCAAGGACGTCGACGAGGTCTGGGTCGCTAGGGGCAAGAAGGCCGTCCACGTGGACCTCACGGCGTCCCGGCCGCCCATGGCCGAGCTGCTCCAGCTTCTCCTGGGGCCGACCGGAGGGCTCCGGGCGCCGACGCTTCGGGTCGGCCGGACGCTGCTCGTCGGGTTCAATGCGGAGGCGTACGCGAAAATCTTGAAGTAGAGGTCGGTCGGGGCCCACTCGCCATGATAGAGTTGGCGCGATGCTCGGCGAGATCCTCGACGCTCTGCTGACCTCACCGTCGACTGGGCCGTGCATCACGGCGACCCGGCACTTCGCTCCCCGACCTCCCGTGCTCGTCCCGTTCCCGCCCTCGCTCGACGCGCGGATCGCTGACGGACTGCGCGCGCGGGGGATCCACGAGCTCTACTCGCACCAGGCGCGCGCGTGGGAGCTGATCGCGAAGGGTCATCACGTCGTCGTCGTGACGCCCACGGCCTCTGGCAAGACGCTCTGCTACAACCTCCCCGCGCTCCAGTCCTTGCTGCAGCAACCCGACGTGCGCGTCCTCTATCTCTTCCCGACGAAGGCCCTCGCTCAGGATCAACTCGCGGAGCTCGAGGCGTTGGCGAAGACTCTGCCCGAGATGCGGATGTTCACCTACGACGGTGACACGCCTCAGGACGCGCGGCGCGCGGTCCGTGCACGGGCGAACCTCGTGCTGACGAATCCCGACATGCTTCACTCGGGGATCCTCCCGCACCATACCAAGTGGGCGACGCTCTTTCAGAATCTTCGCTACGTCGTCATCGACGAGCTCCACGCGTACCGGGGCGTCTTCGGCAGTCATCTCGCCAACGTCCTCCGACGCCTCCATCGGATCTGTCGCCACTACGGCTCGGCTCCGCAGTTCGTCATGGCCTCCGCCACCATCGCCAACCCGGGCGAGCTGGCCCGGCTGCTCGTGGGGGAGCCCGTGGAGGAGATCGCCGAGAGCGGCGCGCCGACGGGCGACAAGACGTTTGTCTGTTACAACCCGCCCGTCGTGAACCCCGAGCTCGGCATCCGTGCGCCCTACCTGGGAGAGGCGGCGAAGCTCGCGATCCGGTTCATCCGGAATCGCATCGCGACGATCGTGTTCGCCCAGAGTCGCCTCGCGACTGAGGTGTTGCTGACCTCCGTCAAGAACGGTGTCGCCGACAAGACTGGCGACAGCGGGATCGTCCGCGGCTACCGCGGCGGCTATCTCCCGACGCGTCGGCGGGCGGTCGAGAAGGGGCTGCGAGAGGGCGAGGTGTTGGGCGTCGTTTCGACGAACGCGCTCGAGCTCGGCGTCGACATCGGCCACCTCGACGTCGCGGTCCTGGCCGGATACCCGGGGGCGATCGCCTCGCTCTGGCAGCAGGCGGGGCGTGCGGGCCGCCGGTCGGGCTCCTCGGCGGCCATCTTCGTCGCGACGAGCGCGCCGCTCGATCAGTTCATGGTCACCCACCCGGACTACCTCTTCGGTACGCCTCCCGAGCACGCGCGGGTGAACGCCGACAACCCGTTCATCCTGGTGAATCACCTCAAGTGTGCCGCCTTCGAGCTGCCGATCGGTCCTGGCGCCGCAGGCGAGGGAGTCGAGACGTTCGGCGATGCCGACGTCCGCCGCCTCCTCGCCGCACTCGAGGACGAGGGTGTCCTCCACCACGCGGGCTCCCGCTGGCACTGGGCGGCCGAGACCTACCCCGCCGACCACATCTCGCTCCGGACGGTGACGAGCGACAATTTTCTTGTGATCGATACCACGGCGCGGGACGAGACGCAGACGAAGCGACGGCAGATCGTCGCCGAGGTGGATTGGGGGAGCGCGTTCGCGACGATCTACCCGAAGGCGATCTACCTTGTGGAGAGCGAGCCGTACGAGGTGCAGGAGCTGCACTGGCGCGAGGACGAGGAGAAGGTCGCCTACGTCAAGCGCGTCCGGGTGGACTACTTCACGGACGCGATCAGTGCCAAGGGCGTCTGGATTCTCCAGCGCCTGGCCGACCAGGCTCACGCCGGGTACCTCGCCGAGCAGGGCGAGGTGCTCGTCGCCGAGAAGGTCGTCGGCTTCAAGAAGATCAAGCTGGGGACGCTCGAGAACGTCGGCTCGGGCGAGGTCGAGCTCCCGCAGCAGGAGATGCAGACGACGGCGGCCTGGCTGACGGTAACGCCCGAGACGCTCGCGAGCGTCAGCGCCTCGCGCGAGGAGCTGATCGACGGGCTGCGCGCGGTGACGTACATGCTGCACCACCTGGCGCCGATCTTCCTCCTCTGCGACATCCGCGACCTGGGCTCGTGGCTCGGCGACACGACGCCCGCCGAGCCTGGCGCCGTCGCGACGCGCGACTCCGCAAAGCGACGGCTCATGAGCGCCGAGCGCTTCAACCCGACGATCTACCTCTACGACTCCCACGCGGGCGGGATCGGGCTCGCCGAGCGGCTGTTCGAGATCCTGCCGGACCTGCTCCGGCGCGGCCTCGAGACGCTCTGCGCCTGCCCGTGCCCCGTCGGCTGTCCCTCCTGTGTGGGGCCCGTCAACGAGGTCGGTCGTAAGGCCAAGGCGACGGCCGGGGCGCTGCTGCGCGCCCTCGCCGGCTGACCCGCGTCGATGCAATCGCTCGACGAGCTCCGCCGCGTGATCCGGCGTGTCGAGGCACGGCGGCCGCCGCGCCCCGCCGCGCCCCCCGCCCACGAAGTGTTGGGCGGCGAGGTCGTCGAGACGGGCGCCGGGCCGCTCGTTGTGGTGCGACGCGAGTACCCGCTGACGCACGTCCACGGCCGCGAGCCGCTCGCGCCGGCGTTCACGGCCCCGCTCGAGTTGCTCTCCACCGTGGCCCGCGCCGCGGCGCCGGCCGGGGATTCGCGCCGGCTCCTCTTCCTCGACACCGAGACGACCGGCCTCGCGGGCGGCACGGGCACCTATGCCTTCCTCGTCGGGGTCGGGCGCCTCGACGGCGATCGGTTCGTCGTGGTGCAGTACTTCATGCGCGATTTCGACGAGGAGCCGGCGCTGCTTGCCGCGCTGGTGCCGCTCCTCGAGCAGGCCGCCGGGGTCGTCACCTTCAACGGCTCGGGCTTCGACCTGCCGCTCCTCGAGACGCGCTTCGTGCTCGCCCGCCGCCGCTGGCCCACCCTGCTGCCCCACCTCGACCTTCTCCCGCCGGCGCGCCGCGTCTTCACGCTCCGCTGCGCCGACTGCCGGCTCACGACGCTCGAGCGCGAGGTCATCGGGCTCGAGCGTGAGAACGACGTGCCGGGCGCCCTGATCCCGGCACTCTACTTCGACTTCCTCCGCTCGCGCCGGGCGGCGCCGCTCGGGCGGGTCTTCGACCACAACCGCCACGACGTCCTCTCGCTGGTCGCGCTCCTCGGCTGGTTCGGCCGCGCCCTCGCGGCGCCCGACCACCTGGGCGCCGAGGATCTCGCCGGGCTGGGCCGGCTCTGGGAACCAGTGGATCTCGAGCAGGCACTCACGTGCTATCGGGCCGCGCTGGGCGGCGACCTCCCGGGCCGCACCGCCCACCGCGTACGCCTGCGCCTGGCCCGCTGGGAGAAGCGCGCCACGCGCTGGGACCGGGCGTGCGCGCTCTGGGAGGTCGCCTCGCGTCACGGCGCGTTCGATCGGGAGCCCTGGGAGGAGCTCGCGAAGTTTCACGAGCACCGCCGGCGTGATCTCCGCACGGCGCGGGCGACCGTCGCGCACGCGCTCGAGCTCGCCGACGCCGCGGGCGCGCCGCTACGGGTGATCGACGCCTTCGCGCATCGGTTGTCGCGCCTCGAGCGCCGCCTTCGCCGAGCCCTCTGAGCGCGGCGTCAGGCCACGGGGGTGAGCGGCGGCTTTCCCTCGAGGACGGCCACGCAGTTGCGGACGGCGAGGGTGGCCATCGCGATGCGCGTGTCGCGCGAGGCGCTGGCGATGTGCGGGGCGAGCACGACGTTCTGGAGCGGGACCAGGCCGGCGTGGATCTTCGGCTCCTCCTCGAAGACGTCGAGGCCCGCGCCGGCGATCCAACCCTCCCGCAGCGCGCGCGCCAGCATGGCCTCGTCCACGATGGGCCCACGGGCCGCGTTCACGAGGATCGCTGATTTGCGCATGAGGCGGAGCGTCCGCTCACCGATGAGGTGGCGGGTGTCGGGCGTGAGGTTCACGTGGAGCGTCACGAAGTCGGCCTCACGCAGGAGCGTTTCGAGGTCGGTCGCGGTCGCGGCGAGCTCCCGCTCCACGGCGGCATCGACCCGCACGGCGTCGTGGTAGAGGATGCGCATGTCGAAGCCCCGCGCGCGCCGGGCCACGGCGCGCCCGATCCGCCCGAACCCCACGATCCCGAGCGTCTTTCCGTGGACGTCGGCGCCCCAGAGGAGGTCCCACTTCCACGCCTTCCACTGGCCGGAGCGCGCGTAGCGGTCCGCCTCCACGACGCGGCGCGCCGTCGCCATGAGCAGGGCCCAGGCGAAGTCGGCGGTGGTCTCGGTGAGGACGTCCGGCGTGTTCGTGACGATCACCTCCCGGCGCTTTGCCGCGGCGACGTCGATGTTGTTGTAGCCAACCGCGACGTTGGCGACGACCTTGAGGGTCGGCGCCGCCGCCAGCACCTCATCGTCGATCGTGCTGATGATGTGGCAGATCAAACCGCTTCTCCCCTTCAGTCGTGAAATCAGCTCCGCTTTCGACAGGGGCGCGTCGCTGTCGTTGTAGTCCAGCGAGAAGTCCCCGGGGATGAGGCGGATCGCTTCATGAGGTAAACTATTCGAAATAACGATATTTTTGGCCATTCTGGCCCCCTGGATTTTTCGCTTGATCTGGCGCGAGTGCGCGGCTATATTAGCACTCGCTTTGTTCGAGTGCTAACAACGACACGGGAGTCCTCAACACACCAGGGTGAAGGAGGCAGAGCAGCGATGAAGATTCGTCCCCTGCATGACCGCATTCTCGTCGAGCGGCTCGAAGAGAAGGAAGTGAAAAAGGGCGGAATCATCATTCCGGACACCGCCAAGGAAAAGCCCCAGGAGGGCAAGGTCATCGCCGTCGGCAACGGCAAGGTGACCGATGAGGGCAAGAAGATCCCGCTCGACGTCAAGTCCGGCGACAAGATCCTCTTCGGGAAGTACTCCGGCTCCGAGGTGAAGCTCGACGACAAAGAGTACCTGATCCTGCGCGAGGAGGACGTCCTCGCCATTCTCGAATAACCATATCAGCCACGCGCTGAGGAGGGACGCGATCAATGCCGAAGCAGCTCAAGTTCAACGAGGATGCCCGGGCGAGCCTGCTCAAGGGCATCAACATCATGGCGGAAGCCGTCAAGGCGACCCTGGGCCCGAAGGGCCGCAATGTCGTCATCGACAAGAAGTTCGGGAGCCCCACGATCACCAAGGACGGCGTCACGGTCGCCAAGGAGATCGAGCTGAAGGATCCCTACGAGGACATGGGCGCCCAGATGCTGAAGGAAGTCGCCTCAAAGACGTCGGACATCGCGGGCGACGGCACGACCACCGCGACTGTGCTCGCGCAGGCGATCTTCCGCGAGGGGCTCCGCAACGTGACCGCCGGCGCCAACCCGATGGGGCTCAAACGGGGGATCGAGGCGGCCGTGGGCGCGGTGACCGAGGAGTTGAAGAAGCTCTCGAAGTCCACGAAAGACAAGAAGGAGATCGCCCAGGTCGCGACGATCGCCTCGAACAACGACAAGACGATCGGCAACCTGATCGCCGAGGCGATGGAGAAAGTCGGCAAGGACGGGGTCATCACGGTCGAGGAGTCCAAGTCGGCCGACACGGTCCTGGACGTGGTCGAGGGCATGCAGTTCGACCGCGGCTACCTCTCGCCCTACTTCGTCACCGACGCCGAGCGCATGGAGTGCATCCTGGAGGACGCGCTCATCCTGATCCACGAGAAGAAGATCAGCGTGATGAAGGACATGCTGCCGCTGCTCGAGCAGGTGGCCCGCGCGGGTAAGCCGCTGCTGATCATCGCCGAGGACGTGGAGGGCGAGGCGCTGGCCACGCTCGTGGTCAACAAGCTGCGCGGCACGCTGCACACCGCGGCCGTCAAGGCCCCGGGCTTCGGTGACCGGCGCAAGGCGATGCTCGAGGACATCGCCATCCTCACGGGCGGCAAGGCGATCACCGAGGACCTCGGGATCAAGCTGGAGAACATCAAGCTCGAGGACCTCGGCCGGGCCAAGAAGGTGGTCGTGGACAAGGACAACACGACGATCGTCGAAGGGGCCGGCAAGGCCTCCACGATCGAGGGGCGCATCAAGCAGATTCGGGCGCAGATCGAGGAGACGACCTCGGACTACGACCGGGAGAAGCTGCAGGAGCGCCTGGCCAAGCTCGCCGGCGGCGTGGCGGTGATCAAGGTCGGCGCCGCGACCGAGACGGCGATGAAGGAAAAGAAGGCGCGGGTGGAGGATGCGCTCAATGCGACCCGCGCGGCGGTGGAGGAGGGCATCGTACCGGGCGGCGGCGTCGCGCTGCTCCGCGCGTCCAAGGCCATCGACCGGCTGAAGGTCGAGGGCGACGAGAAGGTAGGCGCGCAGATCGTCAAGCGGGCGCTCGAGGAGCCGATCCGCCAGATCGTCGAGAACGCGGGCCTCGAGGGCAGCGTCGTGGTCGAGAAGGTCAAGGCCGAGACGGTGGCCACCCGGGGCTTCGACGCCGAGACCATGGAGTTTGTGGACATGCTGCAGGCGGGCATCATCGACCCGGCGAAGGTCGAGCGCGTGGCGCTGGAGAACGCGGCGTCCATTGCCTCGCTCCTGCTGACGACCGAGGCATTGGTCACGGACATCCCGGAGGAAAAGAAGGACGCGCCGCCGATGCCGCATGGCGACATGTATTAAGCGCGTGAGGTGAGGCGTCACGTGACGCACGTTGGAGCTGAGGGGGGCGACCCCCCTCAGGCTCCCCTGGCACGCTGACACTGAGAGTTAGAGCCCGCGCGATGCGCGGGCGACGGCCCGGGTCGTGGCGAGCGCCAAGGCCCGGGCCGTATCTGTTTTGCGGCGTTGACGTTGCGGCGGCTTTGGATGTTTGATAGCGTTAGGCGCTCAACTCAGTTTTGGGAGGTGAGTCCACTGCGACCATACGAGATTCTGGTGATCGTCGACCCGCGTCCGACGGACGAGGAAGTCGCCGCGCTGCTCGCGCAGCTCGCCGAGCAGCTCAAGGCGCTCGGTGCCGAGGTCGCTAAGGTCGACAACTGGGGGAAGCGCCGGCTCGCGTACGATATCCGCAAGCAACGGGAGGGCACGTACGCGGTCTTCGAGGTCTCTGCCGAGCCGTCCATGGTGAAGGAGTTCGAGCGGCACCTCCGCCTCAATGAGAACGTGCTGCGCTTCCTCTCGACGCGAGTCCCGATCCGCAAGAAGGCTCGGCCGGCGAAAACTCCAGAGGTGCTCGAGGAGGTCGGTTAATGGCGAGCCTCAATAAGGTCTTCCTGATCGGCAACCTGACCCGCCCCCCGGAACTGCGCTACACGCCGAGCGGCACCGCCGTGGCCGACCTGCGGCTCGCGGTCAACCGCAATTACACGACGCAGGGGGGCGACAAGCGCGAGGAGACCTCGTTCATCACGGTCGTCGTTTGGAGCAAGCAGGCGGAGACCTGCGGCGAGTACCTCGACAAGGGCAGCCCGATCCTGGTCGAAGGCCGCCTCCAGACACGCGAGTGGGAAGGTAAGGACGGCCAGAAACGGACCGTGGTGGAAGTGGTGGCCGAGCGCGTCCAGTTCATGGGGCGCGGCAAGCCTGCAGCGCCGGTCGCCGTGCCGGCCGCCGAGTCGTTCGCGGAAGAGACGCGGCCCGCTGAGGACGACGTCCCCTTCTAACGGGGTACCAGGGAGGAACGAGAGATTCCGACAGTCCAGAAGCCTGTCAAGCGCCGCCGGTTCGGCCGGCGGAAGGTGTGCAAGTTTTGCGCCGACAAAGTCGACCTGGTCGACTACAAAGACGTGCGCCGGCTCAGAAACTTCGTCAGCGACCGCGGCAAGATCATTCCGCGCAGGATCTCGGGAAGCTGCGCGCGCCACCAGCGCCAGCTGACGCACGCGATCAAGCGCGCCCGCACGGTCGCCCTCCTGCCATACCTGGCGACGGAGTAGGACGGAGAGCGATGCGAGTCATTCTGCTGGACGATGTCTCCAAGGTCGGGCGCCGTGGCGAGGTTCGCGACGTCTCCGACGGCTACGCGCGCAACTATCTGATCCCGAAGAAGCTCGCCCTCAGCGCCACCACGGGCAACCTCAAGAACCTCGAGCAGATCAAGCGGCAGCAAGACGCCAAGGCAGATCGCATCAAGGGCGAGGCGGAGGCGTTGCGCAACCGGATCGACGCGCTCGCGTACGAGGAGCGCCGGCAGGCCTCCGAGGAGGGCAAGCTCTTCGGCTCGGTGACCGCGCAGGACATCGTGGAGTTCCTGGAACGGCACGCGATCAAGGTCGAGCGCCGGCGGGTCGCGCTCGACGAACCGATCAAGTCGCTCGGCGAGACCGTGGTGTCGATTCGGCTGCACCACGACGTCGCGGCGCAACTCAAAGTCAGCGTCGTCCGCGAATAGCCCCCGCGAGACGCGCGACAGCGCGTGGCGCGCGACCTGCGTCGCCAGGAATTGGAGATTCGCAGGGAGCGCACGCTTCATTCACATCGTCTTCACGCGATATCCACCGCCTATCCACTGTTTCGTCACCGTGACGGTGTTCTCAGCAGATTTTTCTTGACCGAATCGAAGCGGGGCGCTCAACATCGAGTCACATGCTGACCACTTGCGGTGAGTCTCGCCTATGAGCCCTCTGGAATTTCCGGCGCGGATCCCACCGCACAACCTCGACGCTGAACGCGCGGTCCTTGGCGCCATTCTCCTGGAAGGCCGCGAGACGCTCCCGCGCGTGATCGAGGTGCTCCGGCCGTCCGATTTCTACACGGAGGCCCACCGGGCGGCGTACGGGACGATGCTGCGCCTCTTCGACCGCGGCGAGCCCGTCGATCTCATCACGCTCAGCGAGGAGCTCCGCCGTACGGATCAGCTCGAGTTCGTCGGGGGGGCCGCCGCGCTCGCGCTCCTCGTGGAGCAGGCCTCGATCGCGGCCCACCTCATCGCCTACGCCCAGATCGTCCGCGACATGGCGGTGCTGCGCGAGCTGATCCAGACGTCCACGCAGATCATCGGCCAGGCCTTCGAGGCGAAGGAGGATGTCCAGGCCCTGGTCGACGACGCCGAACGCCGGATCTTCAGTCTGGCCGAGCGGCGGCTCGAGGGCAGCGCGCTTCCGATCGGCAAGATTCTCAAGAACACCTTCGAGTACATCGAGCGGCTCTACGAGCGGAAGGAGCATGTCACCGGCATCGCGACGGGGTTCGAGAAGCTCGACCTCGAGACCTCGGGGCTCCAGCCCTCGGACTTCATCATCATCGCGGGTCGGCCGAGCATGGGGAAGGCCCAGCCCCTCGACGCCCAGGTCAAGACGGTCGCGGGGTGGAAGCGGATGGGCGATCTGAAGCTGGGCGACGAGCTCGCGTCCGTGGACGGCCGGCGCTCTCTGGTGAGCGGGATCTTCCCCCAGGGTCCTGAACAGGTCTACCGCGTCACCTTCTCCGATGGCCGTTCCACGGAGGCGAGCGCCCAACACCTCTGGCGCGTCCATTACCGTAATTGGCGTGAGCCCCGGACGCTCTCCAGCGAGCGCGTGGCGCAGATGTTGCGGGTCAAGCGATACCGGCACCGTCTGTGGATCGACGTGCCGTCCGGCGTCCACGGTCACGCCGAGGCGCTTCCTATCGATCCGTGGTTGCTGGGCGCGCTGCTCGGTGACGGGAAGCTTTCGGGGACCAGTCTGATCTTTTCGACGTCCGATGCCGCGATGCTGGAGCAATTTCTCGAGCGGACACGAGAGGGCTTCGCCCTGCGCGCCGTCGGCGGCTACGACTGGCGTATCGTCCAGGCGACGGGCGCGCATCGCCGGGGTACCCAGGGCGTCTCGCCGAACCGACTGATGGAAGCGCTCCGCGGGCTCGGCCTCTGGGGAATCCGTAGCGATGAGAAGTTCATCCCAGACATCTACCTGAATGCCTCACGCGAAGCGCGTCTCGATGTCGTGCGCGGCCTCATGGATACCGACGGCTGGGTCGAGCGCTGGGGGAGCGCGCGGTTCTGCTCCACGAGCGAGCGCCTGGCGCGGAACGTGGCTGAACTGGTGCGCTCCCTTGGCGGCTGGTGTTCGGTTCGAGGCAGGCGGACAACGTACAGTTATCGCGGAGAGAAGAAGGCCGGCAGACGGGCCTTCGTGTGCAACGTTCACTACGCGGACCCCCAAGCGATCTTCGCGCCGTCGCGGAAGCGCGACAGAGTGTTGGCGGCGCCGCGGCGACGGTGGCGGCCCGTGTTCGTCTCGGTCGAGCCTACGCGAGTGACGGACACCCAGTGCATCGCGGTCACCCATCCGTCCCGGCTCTACGTCACCGATGACTACGTGGTGACTCACAACACGGCGTTCGCGCTCAACGTCGCGCAGCACGTGGGCATCCATCTGCGCGGCCGGGTACTGGTGCTGAGCCTCGAGATGTCCGCCCAGCAGATCGTCCAGCGGATGCTTTGCGCCGAGGCCAAGGTGGACTCGCAGGCGGTGCGCACCGGCTACCTCTCCTCCTCGGACTGGCACCGCCTGACCGCGGCAGCCGGCCGTCTCAGCGAGGCGCAGATCTTCATCGACGACAGCCCCGGGCTCAGCGTGCTCGAGGCGCGGGCCAAGGCGCGACGGATGAAGGCCGAGCACGGGCTCGAGCTCATGATCATCGATTACCTCCAGCTCATGCGGGGGCGCGCGGCGATGGAGAGCCGCCAGCAGGAGATTTCGGAGATCTCCCGGTCGCTCAAGGCGCTCGCGAAGGAGCTGAACGTGCCGGTGGTCGCCCTCTCCCAGCTCTCGCGCGCGGTGGAGTCGCGCGCCACCCGCGACTTCCGGCCGCAGCTCTCGGACCTCAGAGAATGCGTGACCGGCGACACCCTGGTCGTCCTCGCTGATGGGCGACGAATCCAGATCTGCGATCTCGTGGACGGCGCGCCCGAAGTCCTCGCGATGTCTCCGGCCGGCAAGATCATCATGACCAAGAGCGAACGGATCTGGCGGGTGGGGATACGGCCAGTCTTCGAGATCCGGCTCGCGAGCGGGCGGATCATCCGGGCGACCGGGCAGCATCGCCTCTTCTCCGCGCAGGGGTGGATGACGGTGAACGAGCTTTCGGCCGGTGATCGCCTTGCGATCGCGAGGAGGCTGCCGGAACCATTATTCCCTGACTGCTGGCCGGATCGGCGCGTCGTACTCCTCGGGCAGTTGATCGGGGACGGCAGCTATCTGATTCATCAGCCGTTGCGATACACGACCAGTTCAGAGGACAACAGCCGCGTTGTCGCTGAGGCGGCAAGCGAGGAGTTCGGGTGTCGGGTCAGCCGCCATGCCGGCCGTGATGGCTGGCACCAGCTCGTCATCAGTGGGAACGGGAATCGCTGGTGCCACCGGGGCGTTGGCGGATGGCTTCGGCAGCTGGGGATCTTCGGTCAACGGTCCTATCAGAAGCGGATTCCCGAGGCGGCCTTTCGGCTCTCGACCCGACAGGTCGCCCTGCTCCTGCGCCATCTGTGGGCGACGGACGGAACCATCGCCCCACGCAGAGGCGGGAAGGGGAGCCACGGGGTCTCATATGGCACCAACAGTCCAGGATTGGCGAGAGACGTGGCGGCGTTACTGCTGCGACTCGGCATCGTGGCGAGGATCTCCTCTGCCCGAAAGGGCAGCTACCGCCCCTCCTTCTTCGTCACGGTCTCGGGCGCCGCGGACGAGCGGCGGTTTCTCGAGACGGTTGGCGCGTTTGGTCCCCGAGGACCCCAGGCGCAGCGCCTGAAGGCCTTGCTGAAGGACTGCAAGGCCAACACCAACGTCGACACGCTCCCCGTTCAAGATTTCGAGCGGGTGAAGGAATTAATGCGCGTGCGGGGCATCTCCCAGCGACGGATGACCGTGATGCGGGGAACAGCGTACGGGGGAAGTTCCCATTTCCGATTTGCGCCGTCACGGGCCGTGTTGCAGCAGTACGCCGAGATCCTCGATGACGACGGGCTTCGCGCGCGCGCAGCCAGCGATCTGTTCTGGGATCGCATCATTGCCATCGAGCCCTCCGGGGAGGAGGAGGTCTTCGATCTCACCGTGCCCGGCCCGGCGTCCTGGCTCGCCGACGGAATCGTCAGCCACAACTCCGGGGCGTTGGAGCAGGACGCCGACCTGATCCTGTTCCTCTATCGCCAGTCGCAGTACAAGGAGGACCTCCCGCCGGACGAGGCCAACGTCGCCGACGTCATCATCGGCAAGCAGCGCAACGGCCCCGTCGGCACGGTCAAGGTCGTGTTCCTGCCCCAGTACGCGCGGTTCGAGAACGTCGCGGAGTCCCACCGGCAGCCGCAGCCGTTTTAGGTACAGGCGCGCTGCGCGCAGTAATATTGGCCCCGTGCGCCTGCACCGGCTCAAACGGCTCTTCGTCGGCACCCCGCTCCCCACCGCGCAGCAACGGCACGAGCGCCTCGGCAAGGCCACCGCGCTCGCGGTGTTCGCCTCGGATCCGCTCTCCTCGGTGGCGTACGCGACCGAGGAAATCCTGTTCGTCCTGGTCCTGGCCGGCTCCGCTGCGCTGAGCTACTCGCTCCCGATCGGGATTGGAATCGCCGCCCTGATCCTGATCGTCATCAGCTCCTACCGGCAGACGATCCGGGCATACCCGCAGGGGGGCGGCGCCTACATCGTGGCGAAGGACAACCTCGGCGTCTTTCCGTCGCTCGTCGCGGCCGCAGCGTTGCTCATCGACTATGTGCTCACCGTGGCCGTGTCGGTGGCGGCCGGCGTGGCGGCGGTGACGTCGGCCGTTCCCGAACTCTTTCCCTACCGCACGTGGCTCTGCGTCGTTGCCGTCGTCGGGGTCGCCGTCACCAATCTGCGCGGCGTGCGCGAGTCCGGCCAGATTTTCGCGGCACCGACCTACCTGTTCGTCGTGAGCGTCCTGGGCATGGTGGCGTGGGGCGTTGGCGGCGCCGCGCTCGGCATGCTTCCCGCCAAGCCGTACGAGCCGCACGCGCCGGGGCTCGAGGGCATCGGGCTCTTCCTCTTCCTCCGCGCGTTTTCCGCGGGCTGCACGGCGCTCACCGGCGTGGAGGCCGTCTCCGACGGGGTGCCGGCCTTCAAGCCGCCCGAGGCGCACAACGCCCGGATCGTCATGGCCTGGCTCGGCGCCATCTCGGTCACCATGTTCCTCGGGATCACCTACCTCGCGTACGACCTTGGCATCGTGCCGGGCGGCAATGAGACGGTCGTCTCGAAGATCGCCCGCCAGCTCTTCGGCACCGGGCCCCTGTACTTCGAGCTCCAGGCCGTGACGATGCTCATTCTCTTGTTGGCCGCGAACACGTCCTTCGCCGACTTCCCGCGCCTGTCGTTCTTCCTGGCCCGCGACCGGTTCATCCCCCGCCAGTTCGGCACTCAGGGCGATCGCCTCGTCTTCTCCAACGGCATCGTGATCCTGGCGGGCCTGGCGAGCGTGCTCCTCGTCGTCTTCCAGGGCGACACGCACGCCCTGCTGCCGCTCTACGCCATCGGCGTCTTCGTCTCGTTCACGGTGTCCCAGAGCAGTATGGTGCGCCGGTGGCTCCGCCTCAGGGAGACGGGGTGGTGGTGGCGTGTGTGGCTCAACGGGATCGGCGCCTTCGTCACCGGCGTGGTCCTCCTGACGCTCGCGGTGACGAAGTTCACCGAGGGTGCGTGGATCGTCGTCCTGCTGATCCCGACGCTCGTGGCCGCGTTTCTGACGGTGCGCCGCCACTACGAGGAAGTCGCCGCGCAGCTCTCGCTCGAGGGCTTCGAGCCGCCCCCACCCATGACGAACACCGTGCTCGTGCTCGTTGGCGACATCCACCGCGGCGTGATCAAGGCCATTCAGTACGCGCAGTCGCTCTCGCCCACCGCCAAGGCCGTGTTCGTCGAGATCGACCCCGAGCGGACGCGGAAGCTGGAGGAGAAGTGGGGGAAGTGGGGGATGGGCGTCCCGCTGATCGTCCTGTCGTCGCCCTATCGGTCGTTGCTCGGGCCGCTGCTCGAGTACATCGATCACCTCCAGAAGGACGACGAGAACCACGTCGTGACGATCGTGCTCCCGGAGTTCATTCCGGCGCGCTGGTGGCAGCTCGGCCTGCACAACCAGACGGCGCTGCTCATCAAGGGCGCCATGCTCTTCCGGAAGAACGTCACCGTGACCGACGTCCCCTACCACCTGAAGCACTAGCCGCGGAGCGCTGGAGAACGTCGCGCGTCGGCGCGCGCCGACGGAGGCGCCGCGGCAACTCTGGTACACTTGATGGCCCGTGACCACGCGATGAACATCGTCCTCGCCCCGGACGGGCCGCTCCATGCCGGCGCGACGCTCGCGCGCTACCACCTGTGGGGAGAAGATCCCGCGAACCGCCTCGCGGACGGCGCGTTCCTGCGTGTGCTCCGACGTCCCGGACGGCTCGTGCCCTACGAGGTCCGTCCCACCGGTCCGGTGGACGACGCGCGACTCGCGGTGCGCATCCCGCGCGCACGCGACGCGGCGACGGGCGCGGCCGTCGCGGCGGAGGTCCGCCGCATCTTCGGCCTCGACTTCGATCTCTCCGGTTTCTACCGAATGGCAAAGAGCGATCCCGTCCTGACCGCCCTCGTCGAGCCGCTCTACGGGATGCGGCCGACGCTCGCGCCGACGCCGCTCGAGATGCTCGTGGGGTCGATCAGCGCCCAGCAGGTCAATCTTCAGTTCGCCTTCGCATGCCGGGCCCGCCTCGTGCGCCGGTATGGGACGCCCGTCGCCCTCGGCCGTCACACCGTCTGGGCGTTCCCGGACGCCGCGACGCTCGCGCGCGGGGGGTTGCGGGACTTGCGCGTGATGAAGTTCTCGCGCCGCAAAGGCGAGTACATCCGCGACCTCGCGCGGGCCGTCGTCTCGGGCCGGCTCGACCTCGACGCGCTCGCGGCGGCGCCGAGCGAGGCCGTGATCGAGCGGCTCACGCGGCAGCGCGGGCTTGGCCGGTGGACCGCGGACTGGTTCCTCGCCCGCTGCCTCGGCCGGGGCGACGTCTGCCCGGCGGGCGATCTCGGCGTGCGCCGGGCCTTCGAACACTTCTACGGCCACGCGCGGACGCGGAGCGAGGAGGCGATCCGGCGCCGGGCACGCGGGTGGGGCGAGTACCAGAGCCTCGCCATCCACTACCTCCTCGCGGGGATGCGCCTCGAGCGGCGCGCCGCGGGCGGCGGCGCATGACTGCGAAGGTCGGCCTCAAGATCCTCGGCCAGCCAGACCCGAACGTCCCCAAGGACGTGCACCTGGTCGGGCGCTATGCGCTCGGCGTGGACTGGGCCGACAACCACGGCTCCATCTACCCGTTCGACCGCCTCCGGCGCGACTGCACGTGCGGGGCGTGCGCGGCGCCGGCCGCCCTCACGCAGGCGATGGCGTGGCCGCAAGAGATCGCGCGGACCGAGGGCGGGCTCAGGGTGACGTGGGGCGACGGGCACGAGAGCCTCTACCCCTATCCGGCGCTGCGCGGGCTGTGTCGTTGCGCGGGCTGCACCGGCGGTCACTGATGGAGGAGCGGGCGAAGCGACGCGTCCTTGCCGGGATCATGCTGTCCGTCTTCCTCGCCGCGATGGAGTCCACCGTCGTCGCGACGGCGATGCCCACGGTCGTTCGAAGCCTCGGGGGGATCGAGATCTACTCGTGGGTGTTCTCGGGCTTCCTGCTCACGCAGACGGTCACGATGCCGCTCTGGGGGCGGGTCTCGGATCTGTACGGCCGCCGGCCCGTCTTCCTGATCGGGCTCTCCACGTTCCTCGGCGGCTCGGCGCTCTCGGGAACCGCGCAGAGCATGGCGCAGCTGATCGCGTTCCGGATGGTGCAGGGGCTCGGCGCCGGCTCACTGATGACGCTCGGCTACACGATCATCGGTGAGCTCTTCGGGCTCGAGCGCCGCGCTAAGCTGCAGGGGTGGATCTCGAGCGTCTGGGGCGTCTCCTCGCTGGTGGGCCCGTGGCTCGGCGGCGTGCTGTCCGACCACGTCTCGTGGCGATGGGTGTTCTACGTCAACCTGCCGTTCGGGGCAGTCGCGATGGCGCTGATCGCCGGCGCGCTCGTCGAGGAGGCGCGCACCGCACGGCGGCCCGTCATCGACTACGCGGGCGTCGCGCTCTTCGCCGCGGGCGTGTCCGCGCTCCTGCTCGGCATCATGCAGGCGGGGCGCGTCGGGTCCTGGTCGGGTGTCGCCGTGCTGAGCCCGCTCGGGCTCGGCCTGACCGGGCTCGTGCTGTTCGTGCTCGTCGAGCGCCGGGCGGCCGAGCCGATCGTGCCGCTCCGGCTCTTCGGCAGCCGTATGGTCGTGGCCGCCGTCGTCACCCGCTTCCTCGCTGGCATGGCCATGTTCGGCGCGATCTCGTTCGTCCCGCTCTTCCTCCAGTCGGTCACGGGCACCACGGCGACGGGCGCGGGCATGGTCCTCACGCCGTTCATCCTCGGCTGGGTAGCGATGTCGGTGACGAGCGCGCGGTTGGTCCTCCGGATCGGCTACCGTACGGTCGTCATGGCGGGCATGGCGTGCCTGACGGGCGCGTTTCTCCTGTTCACGCGCTGGTCGGCCACGCTCAGCCAGGGCGAAGCGATGCGCGATGTCCTGCTCGCCGGGGTCGGCATGGGCCTGGTCGTGGTGCCGATGCTGATCGCCGTCCAGAGTGCTGTACCGCGGAGCGATCTGGGCGCCGCCACGTCGATGACACAGTTCTTCATGTCCGTCGGCGGTGCGGTGGGGCTCTCCGTCATGGGCGCCGTGATGGCCCAAAGGCTCGACGCAGGGCGCCCGATGGCCGAGGCGCTCCACGGGGTCTTCATCGTCGGGTTCGTCGTCTGCGTTGCCGCCGTCGCCTCCGCGCTGCTCGTGCCGGCCGGGCGCGCCCGGGACCTCGCGCGAGCGGAGCCGACGCGGGTGGGAGGGTGAACGATGGCCGGTGACGTGCCGTTCCTCGAGCGTCTCGCCCAGCTGCCGCCCGTGCCCGCTGCCGAGGCGCCAGCCCTCGTCGAGCGACTCGTCACGCCGCAGGGCGATCCCGTGGTGGGCCCGCTCTTCAGCGTCGACGACGAGGGCGACCTCGTCGTCAACCCGCTCGTCCCCGCCGTGCTCAAGTCGTTGCAGGACAGGGCCGACCTCACGTGCTACGGGGCACTGCTCGAGGGGTTGACGGGGATCTGGAACGCTGCGGTGCGCGCGGCCGTCGTGGCGCGGCTGCGCGCGTCGGGCCTGCCGCCCGACGATCTGCTGCTACGGCTCGGTGCGCTGTCGCCGACGCTCGGGTTCGCGACGGAGACGCCGGAGTGGGCCCGCGAGTGGCTCGCGGACCCGTTCACCCAGGACGCGCTGCTCGTCCAGCAGTGCATGGTTCGCGTACTCCTGGCGCTCCGCACGATGGCCGAGGCGCGGGCGGCCGAGCTGACGACGAAGCTCGGCTGACGATTCGGGGAGGGACCATGCACATCCACGAGCGGAACCGGGAGAAGAAGCGGCTCGGCACGCTGATGCTCAAGTCGCCGATGAAGGTCTACGCGGCGTTCGGCGAGCTGGGCAAGAAGGTCTACGCCGACGGGGCGCTGTCGAAGAAGCACAAGGAGTTGACGGCCCTGGCCGTGGCGGTGTCGCAGAACTGCTTCGACTGAATCGATCATCGCGTCGAGGAGGTCCTCGACCAGGGGGCGACGGATGCCGAAATCGCGGAGACGCTGGACATCGGGCTGCTGATGGGCGGCACGCTCGCCGCCAAGTCCGTCCGCCACGCGTTCTCGGTGCTCGAGCAGCTCAAGGCAGCCAAGGGGGACTGAGCATGGCGACGATTCCGGAGAACTACCGCGACCTCTTCACGAAGAAGACGTTTGCCCACCTGGCGACCGTCGGCGCCAACAACACGCCGCAGGTCACGCCGGTCTGGTGCGACTGGGATGGTACCTACGTGAGGATCAACACCGCGCGCGGGCGGGTGAAGGACCGGAACCTCAGGAAGAACCCGAGGGTCGCCCTCTCGATCCAGGACCCGGACAACCCCTACCGGTACATCCAGGTCCGTGGGCGCGTCGCCGAGATGACGGAGCAGGGGGCCGACGCGCACATCGATGCGCTCGCCAAGAAGTATCTCGGGAAGGACAAGTACCCGTACCGCCGCCCCGACGAGGTCCGCGTGACCGTGAAGATCCTCCCCGAGAAGGTTCAGACGCTGGGATGAGGGCACTCCCCGGCCCTCACGCATGATCCAGGTCGAGGACATCCAGAAGGCGTACGCGGGGCAGCAGCTCTTCGGCGCGCTGTCGTGGCGGATCGCCGACGGGGAGCGCATCGGCCTCGTGGGGCCGAACGGCGCGGGCAAGACGACCCTCTGCCGGCTCCTCGCGGGGCTCGAGGAGCCTGACAGCGGGCGCATCAGCCGCCCGCGCGAGACGACGGTCGGCTATCTGCCCCAGGAGGTGGCGGCGAGCCCGGCGGGCTCGGTCCTCACCGAGGCGCTCTCCGGCTTCGACGAGGTCTGGCGGGTCGAGCGCGAGATGGAGGAGGTTGCCGCGGCGCTCGGCCGGGCCCCGCACGGAGTCGAGAGCGACGCGCTGACGGCGCGCTACGGCGACCTCCAGCACCGGTTCGAGGCTCTCGGCGGCTACCGGCTCGAGACCGCGGCGAAGGCGATCCTGGGCGGCCTCGGGTTCCGCGTGAGCGACTTCGTCCGGCCACTCGCCGAATTCTCCGGGGGCTGGCGCATGCGCGCGGCCCTCGCGCGCCTGCTGCTCCTCCGCCCGTCGCTCCTGCTGCTCGACGAGCCGACGAACCACCTCGACATCGAGTCGCTCGAGTGGCTCGAGGGCTTCCTTGCCGACTACGCGGGTACCGTCGTGCTCGTCTCGCACGACCGCTACTTCTTGAACCGCATGGTGACCTCGATCGCCGACCTCGGCCCCTCGGGCGTCACCGTCTACCCGGGCACCTACGACGACTACCTGGTCGAGCGCGCGGCGCGCCGGGAGCTGCTCGAGGCCCAGGGGCGGAACCAGGCCAAGCGCATCGCGGAGATCGAGCGGTTCATCGAGCGGTTTCGTTACCAGGCGACCAAGGCCCGGCAGGTGCAGAGCCGCATCAAGATGCTCGAGCGCATCGAGCGCGTCGAGGTCGGACGCGAGGCGCGCGGGATCCGCTTCGCGTTTCCCGCGCCGCCGCGCACGGGCCGACGGGTCGCGGCGCTTCGGGCCGCGCGCAAGGCCTACGGCGACAACGTCGTCTACGCCGGCGTGACCTTCGAGGTCGAGCGCGGCGAGCGTGTGGCGCTCGTGGGGCCGAACGGCGCGGGCAAGTCGACGCTCCTTCGCCTGCTGGCGGGGGTGCTGCCACTGGACGGGGGAGAGCGCGCGCTCGGCGCCCACGTCGCCGTGCACTACTACGCCCAGCACCAGCTCGATGCGCTGACGCCCGCGCTCACGGTGCTCGAGGAGCTCGAGCGGGCGGCGCCGGAGCTCGGGCAGACGCGGCTCCGGACGATCCTGGGTGCGTTCCTCTTCTCGGGCGACACGGTGGACAAGAAGATCGCCGTGCTCTCGGGCGGGGAGAAGGCACGCGTGGCGCTCGCGAAGATGCTCGTCCGGCCGGCGGCGCTCCTGTGCATGGACGAGCCGACCAACCATCTCGACCTCGCGTCGCGCGAGGTGCTGGAGCAGGCGCTCGTGACGTTTCCGGGCACGATCGTCTTCATCTCGCACGACCGTTACTTCATCAACCGTCTGGCCTCGACGATCGTCGAGGTCGTTCGTGGGACCCTCACCCGCCACCTCGGCGACTACGACGACTACCTCAGCGCCAAGACGCGCGTGGCGGCCGACGCGGTCCCGGTGAGGGGGCAGGGGGAGCTCCTCCGCTCGAAACAACACTCGCTCGGAGCCCCCCCTGCCCCCTCACCCAACCGAGCCGACCGATCGACGCGAGCCTCCGGAACGCAGCCGAAGCGGCGCACGATGGCGAGAGAGGTGCGCGCGCTGCGGCAGCGCCTGGAGGAGGTGGAGACGCAGATTCACGGGCTCGAGACGCGGCTCCGGGAGATCGGCGCGGCGCTCGGCGATCCCGCGCTCTACGCCGACGGCGAGCGGGCGCGGGCCGTGACGGCCGAGCGCCGGCGCGCGGAGGAGCAGGTCGCCTGGCTCATGCACGAGTGGGAGGAGCTCTCGGCGGCGCTCGCGGCCCATGAGTGAGTTCTGGGCTCCGATCGACCCGAGCGCGCTGCGGCGTGAGCGCGCGAAGGCGCGCGAGCTCCGGGCGAGCCCATGGTGGAAGCGTCGAATCGCCGAGGGCGTTTGCCACTACTGCCGCCGCCGGGTCGGGCCGAGGAATCTCACGATGGATCACGTCGTCCCGATGGGCCGTGGTGGCCGGTCCACGCGCGGCAATGTCGTTCCCGCCTGCAAGGACTGCAACTCGAAAAAACAGTCGATGGTGCCGGTCGAGTGGCAGGCGTATCTCCGCTCGCTCGGCGCCGTCTCCGACGACTGACAGGGCGGTGTCTGAATCATTGGACGTTGACGCGTTCCGTCGGGCGCGCGTTCAATGGCATGGCTCGCGAGCACTCGAGTGACTGCCGTGAACGTGGAGATCGTGAACCCGAATCCCGAGGAGGAACGCGAATGATCCGTCGTAGCGCGCTCAGCGTCGTCCTGTTGATTGCCACAGTGAGCGTCGTGCCGTGGCCCGCGGAAGCGGCACAGCACCTCCGCACGGAGCCCCCGAATGCGGCCCAGACGGCTGGCGGTATGATCAACATCAACACGGCGGACGTCAAGGAGCTGATGCAGCTCGAGGGCGTCGGTCGGAGGGTGGCCGAGAAGATCGTCGAGTACCGTGAGCATCACGGTCTGTTCCAGAAGCCCGAGGAGATCCGGCGAGTGGAGGGAATCGGCAGCGGTCTCTGGGAGCGGAATCGCGCCCGCATCGTGGTCAAGTAGCGCCGGCCACAGTTTTTCTTTGGCGCCCTCGTGCCCCGGTGTAGGATGAGGGCAAATCGACCGGAACGTCACAGCGTTCCTTCAGCGTCCCCGCGGGCAATTCCGCCAGCGGCTGACGTGGTCGAGCCCCGGGCCGGGAGTCGGCATCCGGTTCTGGGTGGGTGGGAACCTGGGCCTGCGTGGCGCCCTTGCCGAGATAGGAGGTGATCCAGCCGATGTGTACCCCTACGGTGATCTGTGAGGTGGTTGCCTCCTAGGCAGGATCCACGCTAGGTCGAGGTGGAGCGCCTGGGAGCCCCAGGCACCACCGGCCCCGACGGTCCCGCTCTCACCAGCGGGGCGGCGCGACGCGCAGTGAGGAAGTCTCCACGCGCCGCAGCCTCCGTCGGGGCTTTTCATTTCCGGAGTCGCGCCTCCCGACCGCGGCCCGCCCTGGATCAGCCCGCGACGAGCGGGTGGCCCAGATGGCGCTCGATGGCGCGCAGGCGGTCCCCCTCTTCCGGGGCGGCAAAGCTGGACGCTACGCCGCTCGCCTCGGCCCGCGCCGTCCGTCCGATTCGGTGAATGTAGTCCTCCGGTGTCCCCGGCAGGTCGAAGTTCACGACGTGCGCGATCTCGGGCACGTCGATGCCGCGCGCCGCGATGTCCGTCGCGATGAGGACGCGATATCGGCCGCTCCGGAATCCGTCGAGCGCCTCGCGGCGCTCGGACATCGAGCGGTCCGCGTGCAGGCGCGCCGCGCGGTGGCCGGCCGCCGTGACGGCGCGCGCAACGCGATCGGCGCGGTGCTTCGTCCGGGTGAAGATCAGCGTGCGACCGCGCTCGGCGCCGAGGAGCTTGAGCAGGAGCGGGGTCTTCCGCTGCGCGTCTGCCCGATAGAGCCGCTGGGTGACCCCGGCGACGGGTCGGGCCACCAGGCCGACCTCGATCCGTTCGGGCCGGACGAGATGGCGCCGCACGAGCCGCTCGACCTCGGGCGGCATCGTCGCCGAAAAGCAGAGTGTCTGGCGGTCGAGGGGCGTGACTCGGAGGATGCGCTCGACCTGGGGTGCGAACCCCATGTCGAGCATGCGGTCGGCTTCGTCGAGCACGACGACGCGGATCGCGCCGAGGCTCGCCGTGCCGCGCTCGAGGTGGTCGGCCAGTCTGCCGGGAGTGGCGACGATGACGTCGGGGCGGTCGCGGAGGCCGGTGAGCTGGGGCCCCATCGACTCGCCCCCGATCAGGACGATCGTCCTGACGCCCTGCTTCCGGCCGAGCGTGTCGAAGGTCTCGGCGATCTGGAGCGCGAGCTCGCGCGTCGGCGCGAGCACGAGCGCGCGAGGGCCCGATCCTGTGCGCCCGAGCGCGCGTGCGCCGGCGCCGGTGAGCCTCTCGATCGTCGGGATCGCGAAGGCCGCCGTCTTGCCGGTACCCGTCTGGGCGCAGCCGATGAGGTCGGATCCGTCGAGGATCGGGGGAATCGCGCGGGCCTGGATCGGCGTGGGCGTCGAGTAGCCGGCGGCCGCGATCGCATCGAGCATGGCGGGCGTGAGCGGGAGGTCGGTGAATGAGGTGAATGAGCGGACCATGAGCATCTGAACCTTTCGGGTTGGCTGTGAGAAGTTGAACGCCCGGGCCCGTCAGCGGGCCCGGGCGGGAGCGAGCGCTGGGTTACTGAACCTTCCTGACGTTGGCTGCCTGAAGACCCTTCGGGCCGCGGGTGACTTCGAACTCCACCTTGTCACCTTCGGCGAGGCTCTTGAAGCCCTGGGACTGGATGGCGCTGTAGTGGACGAAAACGTCCTCTCCGCCCTCCTGCGTGATGAACCCGTAACCCTTTGCGTCGTTGAACCATTTGACCTGTCCTGTCGCCATACTTCGAACCTCTCCTTAAAGGGGGTCTTCAGGGCTCCCGCCGAGGCGGCGGGGTTGCCTTCCGGAATTGGAAGGCAAACAAAAACGCCGCGCGAACTGGGTCCGCGCGGCGTGTGTCTCGATCTCCACCAATCGTGTACTCAACTCCGTTTGTACCAGAACCGTGCCACAGCATCGCACGACGCCCTGGCCAAGTCAATCGAATTCTATGCGCCGGGTGATGGGGCGCGAGCCGTTTTTGGTGCCGAGCCAGCCCGGGATCGCCACCGAGAACCGCCCCGCCGTGCCTCCCGCGACGACAATGTGGATCTCCTCCGGGGAAGGAAACTTGGGAATCAGCTCGTCGAGAGCCGGGGGCGTCTTCCCGTACCGTAGGTTCGTGCCCTCGCCATGGTCGTCGTTCGGCACGAGCGCGCGGTAGGGCACACGTACGGTCTCGTAGAGGTGGCGCGCCAGACGCTCCCGGGTCCAGCCGTCGTCCGCGAACGTGCGCGCGTGCTCGGGCCCCACGACCAGCATCGTGTGCGAGTAGAGCGGGAAGTGCTTGCTGTTCCAGATGCCGACCATCGACCAGCCGAGCGAGCCCGCGAGCGCCTTCGCCGTGCGGCTCGCGTGGTCCGAGATGCCGTGCGGAGCCTCGCCGCCGAAGAGCGTGACCGTGCTCACCTCGGGGGCGACGCCGCGACTCATGTGGTAGGGCGGCCACGGGCTGGCTTCCTCGTTCTCCGCGATGCAGTAGGTGTAGCGCCCGGGATGGCCGAAGGTGGACATGGACGTCTCGCCCGGCCGGGCACCGCCGATGTTGATCATGAGCAGTCGGAGCGCGCGTCCGATCGTGGCGTTGGCGCGGTAGCCCGGGCCGAAGACGCCGAAGGCGCTGTTGAGGCCGATCCGGGAACGGATCGGGCCATTCACGACGATGAGAGGCGCGGCGAAGTGTGTCGAGGCCGACATGCCGTGCAGGTTGAACGCCGGGTCGCACGCGCACTCGGCCGCGGCGATCACGACGCAGAGGTACTCGGGCCGGCAGCCCGCCATCACCGCGTTAATCGCGGCCTTCTCGACCGTGAGGCGTCCGTAGTTCGGTGGCATCTCGCCGATGAGCTCGTCGGGGTGGCGGCGTGTCCCGGCGAGCATGCCTCCGACGCGCGCGCGCGTCGGAGGCACCACCGGCAGTCCGTCGGTCACGCCCTTGTCGAACCAGGTCTCGAACTCGTCGGTTGTCATCCGAGCGCCGGAAATGCTACCACGAGCCCCTCGCGGTACTCGGGCGTGGCTCGCCCCGGCGGCACCACGGCGTCTTCCGGGGGCGACGATGGTGACCATACGCCGACACGCCGGGTGCCATTGACGTCACAACTGACGTCACAACGGGTGCCATCCTGGACGTCGGGAGGGGACGGCGTCCGAGCCGAGCTCCCCGCCGACTCGGCCTCTAACCGATCATGACCACGTGGTCTCGGCCCTGGGATACCGTCACCGCGGTGCGGGAACCCGCTGAAAACCCGGCAGTTTTTTCCGCGACTCTGCCTTCTCACCTGCGCCGCGGCCGGCCAAAGCGCTCTAAGGTCCCGGAAAGACGGACTTTTCGTTTTCCTCTGGCACGGACTGTGCTACTGTGTCGCCTGGTTTCAACGAGTCGGCGTGACGACCTAATCCGAACATGGAGCGGTGATGTTCTACAACCTGCTGGCCGGAATGTTCTCGAACGACCTCGCCATCGACCTGGGCACGGCGAACACGCTCGTCTACGTGCGCGGCGAGGGCATCGTCCTCAACGAGCCGTCGATCGTCGCGATCCATCAGGCGGACCACTCGGTGCTCGCCGTCGGCCACGAAGCCAAGGCGATGCTCGGGCGCACACCGGGCAACATCGTCGCGATCCGGCCGCTGAAGGACGGCGTCATCGCCGACTTCGACGTGACCGAGAAGATGCTCCACTATTTCATTTCGAAGGTGCACCGGCGCCGGACCCTGGTGCGGCCGCGGATCGTCATCGGCGTGCCGTCGGGCATCACCCAGGTCGAGAAGCGCGCCGTCCGCGACTCCGCGATGCAGGCGGGCGCGCGCGAGGTGTACCTGATCGAGGAGCCGATGGCGGCGGCGATCGGCGCGGGTCTGCCGATCCAGGAGCCGGGCGGGAACATGATCGTGGACATCGGCGGTGGCACGACCGAGGTCGCGGTGATCTCGCTCTCCGGCATCGTGTACTCGAAGTCGGTGCGCATCGCCGGCGACGAGATGGACGAGGCGATCGTCCAGTACATTCGCAAGCACTACAATCTCCTCGTCGGTGAGCGGCGGGCCGAGGAGATCAAGGTCACGCTCGGTTCCGCCTACCCGATGGGCGGCGATCGGAGGACGATGGAGGTCAAGGGTCGCGACCTGATCGACGGCATCCCGAAGACCATCGTCATCACCGACGAGGAGATTCGCGAAGCGCTCCGCGAGCCCGTCATGACGATCGTCGAGACGGTGCGGACGTGTCTCGAGCGGACGCCGCCGGAGCTCGCGGCCGACATCGTCGACAAGGGCATCGTCATCACCGGCGGTGGCGCGCTGCTCCTCGGTCTCGATCACCTGTTGCGTCAGGAGACGAATCTCCCGGTGACCCAAGGGGAGGATCCGCTGTCGTGCGTCGCGCTGGGCACAGGGAAAGTGCTCGACGAGCTCGATCTGCTGAAGAAGGTGGCGATCCCCGCCTAGCGCGTCGCCGCGTTCGGTCGTCGGAGGGTTGCGGTGAAGATTCGGAAGTTCGCGCTGCTCGCCTCGGTGCTGGCCGTCTGTCTGTTGCTCCTCACGCTCCAGACCCGCGGCTACGGCGCCACCGCCCGCGACCTGCTGGCGCTGGTGACCACGCCGGTGCAGGCTGGGGTCTCCCGGGCGCACCGCGCGGCCTTCGGGGTGTGGGACACCTATCGTGACTGGAAGAACGTTCGCGCCGAGAACTACCGGCTGCGCGACGAGAACCAGCAGCTGCGCGTCGAGGCGCTCCGCGTGGGCGAGACCGAGGACGAGAACCGCCGCCTGCGCCACCTGCTGGCGCTCCAGCAGCGGCTGCCGCTCACGACGCTGTCCGGGGAGATCATCGCGCGCGATTGGGGGGGCTGGATCCGCGCGCTCACCGTGAACCGCGGGCGCGGCGACCACGTGCCCCGCCTCACGGCCGTGATCTCGCCGGACGGGCTGATCGGGCGGATCGTGGACGTGCGGCCCGGCGCCTCGATCATCCAGGTCCTCACCGACCCGGCCTCGACGGTCGGAGCGCACGTCGTGCGCACGCGGACGCCGGGTATCGTCGAGGGCGACGCGCGGGGCACGCTCCGCTTCAAGTACATGGCGCGCGACGGCGCCGGGATCCAGGTCGGCGACGTCCTCGTCACGTCGGGCCAGGGCGGGCTGTTCCCGCGCGGCATCCCGATCGGGCGCGTCCGTGCGGTCGACGACCGCGGGCCCGCGCTCTTCTACTACGCCGCGCTCGAGCCGGCGGTGGACTTCGCGCGGGTCGACGAGGTACTGCTGGTGACCGGCGATACGCGGCACGACCTCGCCGCGCACTTCCCGACGGGCGGCTGATGCGTGCGCTGCTCGCGCTCACCGTGTTCGGCGGGGGCGTCGCCCATGCGACGCTCGCCCCGGCGCTCGGCATCCGCGGCGTGACCCCCGATCTCCCCCTCATCGTCGTCGCGCTCCTGGCGCTCCGTCAGGGCCCCGAGTTCGGGTGCGTGGCGGGCTTCGCCGCAGGGCTCCTCCAGGACGCGACCGGGGGCGGACTGATCGGGGTGCAGGCGCTCACGAAAGCCGTGATCGGTTTCGCGATGGGGGCCGCGGGGAGCCGGCTCTCGGTGACCCAGCCGCTCGTGCAGGTGCCCGGGCTCGTGCTCCTCACGGTCGCCGAGGGGCTGGTCCGGTTCGCGCTGCTGAAGGTCTTCCACTTCCCGGCGACCTTTGGCGATATGATCCTCTACGTCATCCTCCCGCAGGCGCTCTACAACGGCTTCCTGGGCGCCGCGCTCGTGGTGGCCCTCACGTGCTTCGAGTCCCTGCGCGCCCGGGCGTCCTGAGCCTCCGCTCGTGAGCCGCGTCTTCGGCCGCCACCGGATGCCAGGGCGCCGCGACGCCGTGCAGCAGCGCATCATGGCGATGGCCGTCCTGGTCACGGTGGCGTTCGTCGTCATCATCGGGCAGCTCTGGTACCTCCAGGTGCTGGAGGGCGGACGCTTCCTCGACGCCTCGGACCGGAACCGGATCCGCATCCGTCCGATCGCGGCGCCGCGCGGTGTCCTGTTCGACCGCAACGGCGCGCCGCTCGTCGACAACCGTCCGGCGTTCACGCTCTCGCTGATCCCCCGAGAACTCCCGCGCGACACGGAGAGCCGCGACGCGGTGCTGGGCCGCGTGGCCTCGCTCCTGCGGATCCCCTACCAGGAGCTCCTGGATGCGGTTGCGCGCGTGCAGACCGACTCGTTCCTGCCCGTTCGCGTGCGCCGCGGGCTCACGCTCCAGGACGTCGCGAAGGTCGAGGAGTGGAAGCTCGAGATCCCTGGCGTGATCACCGAGGTCGAGCCGCAGCGCGTGTATCCGACCAGCCGCTTCGCCGCACACCTGCTCGGGTACGTCCGCGAAGCGAGTGACGATCAGCTCAAACAGGGCCGGTACCGACGCGGCGAGATGGTCGGCCAGAGCGGTCTCGAGCGGCTGCTCGACGAGTATCTGCGCGGCCAGGACGGCGGCGAGCGGATCGAGGTCGACGCGATGGGCCGCCCCGTGCGCCTGATCCAGCAGAGCGAGCCGCGCGCGGGCGCGCAGGTGATTACCACGGTGGACCGTCGCATTCAAGAGGCCGCGGAACAAGCGATGGAGGGGCACGCGGGCGCGGTCGTCGTGATGGATCCGCGCAACGGTGACCTCCTGGCGATGGTCTCGACGCCCGCCTTCGACATCGACCGCTTCACGGAGACGATCGACCGGAGCGCGTGGCTTCGCGTGGTCCAGGACCCGCACTTCCCCCTGATGAACCGGGCGGTCCAGGGCCAGTACGCACCGGCCTCCATCCTCAAGATCCTCGTCGCGGCGGCCGGCCTGCAGGAGGGCTCGCTCACGCCGGGCGAGTCGACCAACTGCACCGGCGAGTTCCACCTCGGCGCCGCGACGTTCAAGGACTGGAAGGAGGGCGGCCACGGCGTGGTCGACCTCAAGCGCGCGATCGTGCAGTCGTGCAACATCTTCTTCTACCAGGCGGGCCTGAAGATCGGCGGCACGACCATCGTGCGCTACGCCCGCGCCTTCGGCTTTGGCGCGTCGACCGGGATCGAGCTCCAGGGCGAGAAGTTCGGCCTGGTGCCGCGGCCAACGCGCCGCACCTGGCCTCTGGGCGAGACGGTCAATCTGTCGATCGGCCAGGGCGCCGTGCTCGTCACGCCGACGCAAGTCGCGCGCTTCATGGCCGCGGTGGCGAACGGGGGCGTGCTCTGGCGCCCACGGATCGTGCAGCGAATCGAGCGGCCCGAGGGCGGCGTACTGTACAGCGACGCCGGGCAGGTCAACGGCCACGTGGAGCTCTCGCCGGTCGTGTGGGAGTTCCTGCGCCGGAGCTTGTGGGCGGCGGTGAACGACGGCACCGGGGCCGCGGCTCGCATTCCCGGGCTCGACATCGCTGGCAAGACCGGCACCGCGCAGCTCGTCGGGAAGTCGAAGGCCGCGCTCGGCCAGGACACGGCCTGGTTCGCCGCGTTCGCGCCGGTGAAGGACCCCGAGGTCGTCGTGGTCGTCCTCGTCGAACGCGGCGGCCGGGGCGGAGAGGTCGCCGCACCGATCGCGCGGAAGATCCTGAACGCGATCTTCTTCGAGAAGGTTGCGGCGATCGAGGTCCGCGGCTGATGCTGCACGTCGACCGCCGCCTGTTCCAGAACGTCGACTGGGCGCTGCTCGCGGCCGTCGGCGCGCTCGTGCTCATGAGCCTGATGACCCTCGCGACCCTCAGCGTGGGGCGCGCCGGGGCTGGGACCGCCGTGCGCCAGGCCGTGTGGTTCGGCGTCGGCGTGCTCGCGCTCGTCGCGGTCGCGAGCCTCGACTACCGGCGGGTCGTCCGGGCCGCGCCCGCCCTGTACCTCCTGGGGCTCGTCGGGCTGACGCTGGTCTACGCTTTTGGACGCTCGGTGTCGGGCGCGCGGCGATGGATCGTACTCGGCCCGCTGTCCGCCCAGCCGTCGGAGCTCTTCAAGGTCGCCTTTGTCCTCATGGCGGTGTGGATGATTACGTCCCGCTGGGCGCAGCCGGCGGGCCGGGCCACCCTCGCGATGACGCTGCCGATTGCCGCGGTGCCCTTCGTGCTGATCATCAAGCAGCCGGACCTGGGCACCGCGTTGCTGCTCTTCCCCGTGCTGATGGTCCTCCTGATCGGCGCCGGCCTCGGGTTTCGACTCCTGGGCGGCGCGCTCGCCGCCAGCCTCGCGGCGTTGCCCCTGGCGTGGCTCGTGCTGAAGGACTATCAACGCGAACGCATCCTGGTGTTCCTGGACCCGTTCCGCGATCCCCTCGGGAGCGCGTACAACGTGATCCAGGCGAAGATCGCGATTGGCTCGGGTCAGCTCCTGGGCAAGGGTGTGGCCGGCGCGACACAGAGCCGGCTCGCGTTCCTCCCGGAGCGTCATACGGATTTCGTCTTCGCCGTGTTCGCCGAGACGTGGGGGTTCGTCGGCTGTCTCGCGCTGCTCACGTGCTATCTCCTGCTCCTCCTCCGCGGATTCGACATCGCGGGCTCGTCGCGCGAGCCGGTCGGCCGGCTCGTGGCGCTCGGCGTGACGTCGCTGCTGGCGGCGCAGGTGGTGATCAACGTGGGCATGGTGACCGGGCTCCTGCCCGTCGTCGGGATCCCGCTGCCGCTCATGAGCTACGGCGGCTCCTCGATGCTCGCCTCCCTGGTGGCGATCGGGCTCCTCCTCTCGGTCCGGATGCGGCAGTTCCAATGAGACGCGACGCGCGCGCGCTCCCGGCGCCGTTCGGCGCGTCAGCGAGGTGCTGCCGTGGGCAAACGGATCGTCGTCAACGCCGGCCTGACCGAAACGCGCGTCGGGGTTCAGGAGGGTAATCTCCTCACCGAGCTCTACCTCGAGCGCCACCGGCACCGCTCGATCGTCGGGAGCGTGTACAAGGGCGTCGTGACGAACGTGCTGCCCGGCATGCAGGCGGCGTTCGTCGACATCGGACTCCACAAGGACGCGTTCCTCTACGCCGGCGACTACACCACCAACCTGGGCGACTACGCGCGTGCCATGCTCGCGGGCGGCGACGAGGAGGGCGACGCGGACGTCGACGTCGAGGAGCTCGAGGCACGGCGGGAGGCGGCGCCCCCGATCGAGGACATGCTGCGGAAGGGCCAGGCGGTCCTCGTGCAGGTGTCCAAGGAACCGCTCGGCACGAAGGGCGCGCGCATCACCGCCTTCATCTCCCTGCCCGGCCGCTACCTGGTGTACATGCCCCAGGCCCGCCATATCGGCGTCTCGCGCCGGATCCGCGACGAGCGCGAGCGGGACCGGCTCCGTGCGGCGCTCCGCGCCATCCCGCTTCCGCCGGGCGGGTTCATCCTGCGAACGAACGCGGAAGGCAAGGGCGAGGCCGAGTTCGCGAACGACATCGAGTTCCTGAGCCGCCTCTGGGCGCAGATCCAGGCGCGCTTCGAGTCGGCCGCGGCGCCCGCGGCGCTCCACGAGGAGGGGGACCTGACCTTCCGTGTCGTGCGCGACCTCCTCTCACCGGACGTGGACGAGTTCGTCGTGGACGCGAAGGAGGTCTACGACAAATGCCTCGGCTACGTCGAGACGCTAGTGCCGGCGCTCGCCGAGCGGGTGCGGCTCCACGAGGACCGCCAGCCCGTGTTCGAGGCGTTCGGCGTCGAGAAAGACATCGAGAAGGCCCTCCGGCGACGCGTCTGGCTCAAGTCGGGCGGCTACATCGTCATCGACCACACCGAGGCGCTCGTGTCGATCGACGTGAACACGGGCAAGTACGTCGGCAAGCGCGACTTCGAGCAGACCGTCCTCAAGATCAATCTGGAGGCCGTGGGCGAGGTCGTGCGCCAGATCCGGTTGCGCGATCTGGGCGGGATCATCATCATCGACTTCATCGACATGGAGCGCGAGGAGCACCGCGAGCAGGTCTTCATGGCGCTCAAGCGCGCCCTCGCGGAGGACAAGGCGCGCACCAACGTGCTGCAGATCTCCGAGCTCGGGCTGGTCGAGATGACGCGCAAGCGTGTGCGCCAGGATCTCCGCGCGCTCCTCTCGATGCAGTGCCCCACCTGCCGGGGCAGCGGCGTCATCAAGGCCGAGGCGACGCTGGCCGAGGAGATCTTTCGCGCGGTCCGCGCGAAGGCCGCAGCCCCCGACGCGCCGCCGGGGCGCGAGGTCGTCGTGCGCGTGCATCCCGACGTCGCGCGCTACCTCGAGGGCGACGGAGCCCAGGCGGTCGAGCGACTCGGCGCGATCATCGACCGCAAGGTCACGGTCCAGGCGGTCCCGAACCAGCCCGACCGCGAGGCGTACGAGGTCCGGGTGCGCACGGGCGGCGTCGACGCCGTTCAGTGACGCGCCAGCGGACGGCGCGCACGCCTCCCTCGCGGATCAACCAAGGGAAGATCCTCGCCAACCTCCGCCTCGCGGCGCGGAAGGGCGACCGCACCGCGCTCGCGCTCGCGCTCGACCAGATGCGCACCCTCGCCCACTCACCGCGCTACTGGGAGCGGTACCTGATGCTGCTCTCGAACCCCCTCGCGCGGCTCATCGATCTCCTCGCGATCAAGCAGGGCGACCGCATCGCCCACCAGAAAGGGTGGAAGCTCCCCAGGCCCGCGCCCGCCGACGCGGCGAGGAAGAGGGCGACGAAGGGAAAGAAGGGCGTCGTCGGGTCTCGGCGCACGCCCGTCTCGACCACGGAACAACCGTCGCTCTTCGACCTGTGAGCCGGTGACCACCGCGCCCGCCCCCGTCACCGCTCTGGACCCGCCCCCCGTCGAGTTGACGCCCCGGTCGCGGGGAGGGATACTACCCCCAGGGGGTATAGGCGTGATCAACGAGGAGACGAAGGCCAAGGTCCTGGGACGGCTCCGCCGGATCGAGGGGCAGGTGCAGGGACTCCAGCGGATGGTCGACAACGAGGCGTACTGCGTCGACATCCTGATGCAGGTCGCCGCCGTCCAGGGCGCGCTCGAGCAGGTCGAAAAGCTCCTGCTGGGCCGCCACATCGAGTCGTGCGTGGCCGACGCCATGCGCTCTGGCTCGAGGAGCGAGCGGCAGCAGAAGATCGGCGAGCTCCTCGACGTCTTCGCCCGATTCAGGGGGAAGTGATGGAGCGGATCACCGCGCCCGTCCGCGGGATGCACTGCGCGGCGTGCGTCAGCAAGGTCGAGCGCGCGCTCACCGCCACGGCGGGCGTGGAGTCAGCCTCGGTGAACCTCGCGACGGAACAGGCGACCGTCGCCTTCGATCCCGCGCGAACGGATCTGGTGCGCCTCCGCGAGGCGGTCGCCGCCGCCGGCTACGAACTGGCCGAGCCGCGCCCAGAGCCCGTGCCGGGCGAGGCGGTCGACGGTGAGCGCGCCGCGCGCGAGGCCGCCCTGCGCCGGGAGAAAGTGAGGTTCGTCGTCGGCGCCGTCCTGTCGGCGCCGGTGCTCCTGGGCGGCATGCCATACGTCGTTCCCTGGGTGCCGGCCCTGCTCCAGAACCCGTGGCTCCAGCTCGTCCTCACGACGCCCGTGCAGGTCTGGGTCGGATGGCAATTCCATCGGGGCTTCGTCCACGACCTCCGCTATCGCACGGCCAGCATGGCGACGCTCGTGTCGATTGGCACGAACGCGGCCTATCTCGGAAGCGTCGCCGTGACGCTCTGGCCCCACGCCTTCGTGTCGCATGGCGCGATGACGTACTACGACGTGAGCGCGGTGGTGATCACGCTGGTCGTCCTCGGCCGGTGGCTCGAGGCGCGCGCCCGTAGCCGCACCTCCGAGGCCATCCGGAAGTTGATGACGCTGGCGCCGCGCACCGCGCGGGTCATTCGCGACGGCGTGGAGGCCGACGTCCCCACCGCGGCGGTGCGCGTCGGCGACTTCGTTCGCATCCGGCCGGGCGAGCGCGTGCCGGTGGACGGGGTGGTCACCGAAGGCGCGTCCACGGTGGACGAGTCCATGCTGACGGGCGAGAGCCTCCCCGTCGAGAAGGCGCCGGAGGCGAAGGTCTTCGCCGGCACCGTCAACCGAACGGGGACCTTCGTCTTTCGCGCCGCGCGGGTCGGCAGCGAGACGACCCTGGCGCGGATCATCAAGCTCGTGGCCGAGGCTCAGGGCTCCCGCGCGCCCATCCAGCGTCTGGCGGACCGGGTCGCGGCGGTCTTCGTGCCGATCGTGCTGGTGATCGCGGCGCTCACGTTCGTCGCGTGGTGGCTCGTCGGCCCCGAGCCCGCCGGCCTCGTGGCCCTCACCAACGCGGTCGCCGTCCTCGTGATCGCGTGCCCCTGTGCAATGGGGCTCGCGACGCCGACCGCGATCATGGTCGGCACGGGTCGCGGCGCCGAGTTCGGAGTGCTCATCAAGAGCGCGGCGGCACTCGAGCTGCTCCATCGGGTCGACACGGTCGTGTTCGATAAGACCGGGACGCTCACCGTCGGCCGTCCCGTCGTCACCGACGTCGTCCCGGTCGGAGCGGCGACCGAGGACGAGATCCTGGCGCTCGCCGCCGCGGTGGAGCAGGCCTCCGAGCATCCGCTGGGCGAGGCGATCGTCGCGCGCGCCAAGGAGCGCGGGCTCGCGCTGCCGCCGATCGCCGAGTTCACGACGGTGCCGGGACGGGGGATCGACGCGATGGCCACGGACGGTCGCGTGCTCCTCGGCAACCGAACGCTGATGGACGCGCGCGGGATCGACGTGAGGCTCCTCGCCGGGCGGGTCCGGGAGCTCGCCGCCGAGGGCAAGACGGCCGTCTACCTCGCCTTCGCTGGTCGGCTCCTCGGCGTGATCGCCGCCGCCGACGTGCCGAAGCCCGACGCGACGCGCGCCGTCGCGGCCCTCAGGCGCCTCGGCGTGAGCGTCGCGATGCTCACGGGCGACCACCGCCTGACGGCCGAGGCGATCGCGCGCCAGGCGGGCCTGGACCGCGTGCTCGCCGAGGTGCTTCCCGAGGACAAGGCGCGCGAGATCAGGGCCCTCCAGGCGAAGGGGCGCCGCGTCGCGATGGTCGGCGACGGGATCAACGACGCTCCCGCGCTCGCCCAGGCCGAGGTCGGCATCGCCATGGGCTCGGGCACGGACGTCGCGATCGCCGCCGCCGACGTGACGCTCATGCGCGGCGATCTCGTCGGAGTCGTCGCGGCGATCGAGCTCTCGCGGCGGACGATCCGCGTGATTCGAGAAAACCTCGTCTGGGCGTTCGGGTACAACACGATCCTGATCCCCGTCGCGGCCGGCGCGCTCTATCCTCTCTGGGGCGTCCAGCTCTCGCCGATCCTGGCGGGCGCCGCGATGGCGTTCTCGTCCGTGTCGGTCGTCACGAACAGTCTCAGGCTCAAGCGCTGGAGGCCACACGATGGCGGTTGATCCGGTCTGCACGATGAACGTGGAGCCCGCGAAGGCGGCGGCGTCCGACACCCCCGAGAAGTGCCTCGCCGCCACGTGAACGAGCCTCCGCTGCTGCGCGGCCGCGCCCGCTACGAGCGCGTCATGGAGGGGTGGGTCGACAACACGCACGTGGACGCGTTCACCCACACCGTGAGCCTCTCGGACGACGACCGCGCTGTGGAGGTCGCGGTGGTCGCGCTCCCGTCGCCGACCTACGAGATCCGACACGCGCGCTGCCGTGCGCTCGCCGGCGGGGTCGCGCCCACCGTGGTCGAGGGCGTCTCGAGGCTCACCGGCACGCCGATGGTGGGCGGTCTCACACGGCGCGTGGCCGTGGCGACCGGCGCGGGCGAGGGTGCTGCGCTCGTGCTGGACGCGGTCATCGAGATCGCGCGACTCGCGCGGCAGGTGGCGAAGTTCCCGCGGGCGCGCGCCGCGCGCGCGGCGGGCGGCGACGCCTGGGAGTGCTGGCAGCTCGACACGACCGGCTGGATCGACCTGCCAAACTCGTGCTTCACGTACAGCGACGCGGGCCGGGCCCTCTTCGAAACCCGCACGGTGGCGACGTCCATGCAGCCCGAGCTCTACAGCCCCCGCCCGGGCCAGCGCCGCGTCTTCGAGCGCCGGAAGGTCGCGCGGCTCGAGCGCGTCGACGACCGGCTGCGGCTGTTCCACTCGATGCACGACAACGTCCACGGCTTCGAGGTCACCTACGAGATCGACCTCGCGAGCGGCACGATCGTCAGCGCCGAGCACCTGACGCCGCGACTGCCGTACATGGGGATCTGCACCGAGCCGCAGCGCAAGATCTCGGCGATGCTGGGCGAGACGGTCGACGGGGCCCTGCGCAAGCGCGTCCAGGCGCACCTCGGGGGGCCGGCCGGCTGCGCCCAGCTCTATGACCTGACCGCCGACCTCCTGAAACTCTTGTCATAGGAACCTCTAAGGGGGGCGCTCGAGCCTCGAGCGGCGATCTTTTGACCCGACACGCGCCTAGCCGAAGCGGGACGCGCCGGGTGCGCGGGGCGCCGCGAGGTAGGTGTCGAGGCAGAGCTCCGGCCTGAAGGTTTCGAGCCCGACGCTCTCGGGCGCGCGCCCGGCGAACGCGGCACGCGGCGCCAGCCCCACGAGCTCGCTCCGGCTCACCCGGGCGTGGCGCCGGCGCGCCTCGTCCACGACGCGATCGAAGGCGAGAGGGATCGAGGTGCGGCGGTAGTCGAGGAGGTTCATCGCGACTTGCGCGATCCCGCGGCTCGCCAAGCGCACGCCCATCGCCTGGACCGCCGGGAGCCCGCCCGACGACTCGCGGACCGCGTGCGCGATCTCGCGCGCGATCGTCGGGTCGTCCGTCGCCAGCCACACGTTGAAGGCCACGAGCAGGCCGCGCGCGCCGACGAGCACGGCTCCCGAGCGCGCGTCGAACCGCGCCGGCCCGTCGTCGGGCGCGCCGTCTGGCGAGGCCAGCCGCGCGGGCAGCCCTTCATACTCGCCCCGGCGGAGTCGCCGCGGCGTCTCCCGTCCCGGGCGCGTGGCGGCCTGGCCGTAGTAGTAGACCGGCAGGGAGTGGCGCTCGCCGATCGCCCGCCCCACGCGCCGGGCGAGGGCGACCGTCTGCTCCAGCGTGACGCCGACGAGCGGCGTGAACGGGAGCACGTCGAGGGCGCCGACGCGCGGATGGACTCCGCGGTGGTGGCGCATGTCCACGAGCGTGACGACCCGTGCGGCCAGGGCGAGCGCGGCGCCTTCGACCGCGTCGGGCGTGCCCAGAAAGGTGATGACCGAGCGATGGTGGTCCGGGTCGGCGTGGACATTCGCGAGCGTGACGCCGGGGACGGCGCGAATGGTCGAGGCCAGCGCGTCGATGCGGGCACGGTCGCGGCCCTCGCTCACGTTCGGTACGCACTCGACCACGGCCGCGGGCCCTCCCGCGGCGGCAGCGCCCGGCATGCGGTGTATACTACTCGGCGGCATGCAGTTCCTGCCAATCGGCAAGCTTGGTGCCGAGACGCTGCAGGCGATCTTCGACAAGCACCCGCTCCGGGATCCCCGCGTCGTCGTCGGTCCGAAGGTCGGTGAGGACGCGGCGGTCATCGACGTGGGCGACCGCTATCTCGTGGCCACCACCGACCCGATCACGTTCGCCACCGACGAGATCGGCTGGTACGCGCTCCAGGTCAACGCCAATGACATCGCCGTACGCGGCGCGCGTCCGCGTTGGTTCCTCGCGACGCTCCTGCTTCCACCCGGCGCGACCACCGAGGCCGCGGTCGCGTCGCTCTTCGACCAGCTCCACGCGGCGTGCGATGAGCTCGACGTGGCGCTCGTCGGTGGCCACACGGAGATCACGCACGGCCTCGACCGCCCGATCGTCGTCGGCGCGATGCTCGGCGAGGTCGCGAAGGACCGGCTCGTGACGACGGGCGGCGCGCGCGTCGGCGACGCGGTGGTGCTCACCAAGGGCGTGCCGCTCGAGGGCGCGGCGATCATCGCGCGCGAGAAGGAGGCCGAGCTCCGCGCGCGCGGCGTGCCGCCGGCGACCATCCGGAAGGCCAGGAACTTCCTCAGGGCGCCCGGGCTCAGCGTGCTCCCCGAGGTCGAGATCGCGTGCGAGCTCGCCCCGGTCCACGCCATGCACGACCCGACGGAGGGCGGGGTGGCGACGGCGCTCGTCGAGCTGGCCGACGCCGCGGGCGTCGGGCTCCGGATCGACCGGGACCGGATCATCGTGCTGCCCGAGGGCCGGACGCTCTGCGAGGCGTTCGGGCTCGATCCGCTCGGCACGATCGCGTCGGGGGCGCTCCTCATGACGCTCGCCCCCGGCGACGCGTCCATCGTCATCCACGCGCTCGCGCGCGAGGGCATCGACTGTCACTTCATCGGCCAGGTCGTGGAGCGCGGCGAGGGCCTCACGCTGGTGAGCGGCAGCCGGCGCGAACCGCTGACCGCCTTCGCCCAGGACGAGATCTCGAAGCTCTTCAGGGGAGCCTGAGGTCATGCCGCAAATCGGCTATTCGCATCGGCCTGTAGCGCTCGGCACGCGGGGGATGGTGGCCGCCGCGCACCCGCTCGCGACGCTCGCGGGCATCGAGACGCTGAAATCGGGTGGGACGGCGGCCGACGCGGCCGTCGCCGTCAACGGCGTGCTCGCGGTGACCCAGCCCAACAGCTGTGGCCTCGGCGGCGACCTCTTCTGCCTCTACTACGAGGCGGCGACGGGCCGTGTGCGCTTCCTGAACGGCGGCGGCCGCTCCGGCGCGCGCGCGAGCCTCGACGAGCTCGCCCGCCGCGGGCTCGACCGCCTGCCGGTGATCGGCCCGCCCACGGTCAGCGTGCCGGGCTGCGTCCGCGCGTGGGCGATGCTCCTCGAGCGCTTCGGCACACGACCGCTCGGCGATCTGCTGCGGCCGGCGATCAGCGCCGCCGACGGGTTCCCGATCTCGTCGCTCGTGAGTCAGGCGATTCACGAGTACGCGTCGGTGACGCCGGATCCAGAGTGGCACCGAGTCTTCGCCCCGGGCGGCCGCGCGCCAGCGCTCGGCGAGCGGTTCGCCCAGCCCGACCTCGCCCGCACGCTCCGCGACCTCGCCGCGGACGGGCCCGACCTCTTCTACACGGGGCGTGTCGGCCAGGCGATCGCGCGCCGGCTCGAGCCCGAGGGTTTCCTCACGGTGGAGGACCTCGCCACGCACACCGGCGAATGGGGTGAGCCGATCGCGACGACCTATCGCGGCGTCCGCGTCTTCCAGACGCCGCCCCCGACCCAGGGGCTCGCAGCGCTGCTCACGCTGAATCTGATCGAGGGCTTCCCGCTCGCGACGCTCAAGGTCCACTCGGTCGAGCACCTTCACCTGCTCCTCGAGATGGTGAAGCTCGCCTACGCCGACCGGGACCGGTGGATCGGCGACCCGGCCCACGCGCGCCTGCCGGTGGAGGCGCTGCTCTCGAAGGCGTACGCGGCGCGTCGGCGCGCGCAGTTCGACCCGGAGAAGGCGCAGTCGTTCGCGTTCGGCGACCCCGAGGGGGACACGACGGGGTTCGTCGTCGCCGACCCGGCCGGCAACGTGATCAGCGTGATCCAGAGCCTCTTCAACGCCTTCGGCTCCGGCGTCGTCGTGGCGGGCACGGGCGTCGTCCTACAAAATCGTGGCCGGCACTTCAGCCTCGACCCGGCGCATCCCGCCGCGCTGGCGCCCCGGAAGCGCCCCTTCCACACGCTCATCGCCTCCATCGCCACGCGGGACGACCAGCCCGTGCTGGCGTTGGCGACGATGGGCGGCAACGGTCAGGCGATGTTCCACGCCCAGGTCGTCACCAACGTCCTCGATTACGGCATGGACATCCAGGAAGCGATCGAGCGGCCGCGCTTCCTGATCGGCGCGTTCCTGCCCGACGAGCCGGCGGACACGACCCACATCGAGGCGCGCGTGCCGGGCCGCGTCGTGGCCGCGCTGGAAGGGCGGGGCCACCGCGTGAAGACGGCGCCCGAGTTCTTCACGCGGGTCGGCCACGCCCACGGGATCGTCCGGCGTGACGGCACGCTCATGGGCGGCGCCGATCCACGCGGCGACGGCGCGGCGCTGGGGTTTTGACCGTGGCCGGCGGCGCCACGCGAGCGCGGCGGGCGTGGCGAAGCCCGGGTGCCCGCCGCTTCAAGTGGTTCCTGCTCGTACTGGCGCTCGCCGCCTGCCCGGCGGGGGCGGCCGAGTGGGGCCTGATCACGCCGGGCACGACGACGACCGAGGCGGTGCGCGTGCGGTACGGGCAACCGACGAAGACCACGCCGAAGAAGGTCGATACCTACGACACGCTGCAGTGGGTCTACGAGGGCGCCCAGGCGCCCGTGGGCACGTACAGGATGACCGTGGAGTTCGGGCTCCTCACCGCGGACGGCTACAAGAAGGACGTCGTCCGCGACTTCCGGCTCGACACGAAGCCCGGCTCGTTCAACAAGAAGCTCGTCCTCGACGGCTGGGGCGACCCGTCCAAGGTCGGCAATGACGGCGATTTCGAGATCTTCCTCTACGAGGACGGGCTGCTCGTCTACTTCGACAAGCAAGGCTGGGACGTCCAGGCGATGGTCTTCACGGTGCCCCAGCCGACGGCGGCGAGGCTCCAGCCGGCTCCGGAGGCACCCGACCCGCCGGCTCCGAAGGCGCCTCAGCCGTGAAGGACGAAGATCTGCGCGAGGTCGACCTCCGGTCGTAGCTCCACGTAGCCGCGGGGCCCCCGCCACTCGAACCAACGGTCGCTCAGGAGCTCGTGCATCCGGTAGGGCTGGTCTGGGGCGATGCCGAGCTCGCCGATCGGCAGCTCCACGACGGAGGCCTGCGGCGCGAACGGGTCCAGGCTGGCCGCGACGAAGACGACGTTGTCTCGCTCCGGGGTCGTCTTGCCGTAGAAGAGGACCCTCGCGTTGTCGGCGTGGTAGAAGCGCAGATTCGTGTAGAGGTGGAGGGCACGGTTCTCGCGGCGGATCCGGTTGACGCGGGAGACGAAGTCCACGAGGTTGCCGGGGGCGTTCCAGTCGCGCCGCTTCAACTCGTACTTCTCCGAGTCGAGATACTCCTCCGATCCGGTCGCCGCGGGTGTGTTCTCGCAGAGCTCGTATCCCGAGTAGATGCCGTAGAGCGAGGAGAGCGTCGCCGCCAGCACGAGGCGCAGCTTGAACATGGGCCGGCCGCCCTCCTGGAGCGTCGCGTGGAGGATGTCGGGGGTGTTGGGCCAGAGGTGGCCACGAAAGTAGTCGGCCACCGGCGACGTCGTGATTTCGGCGAGATAGTCGGTCAACTCCCCTTTCTCGTTGCGCCACGTGAAATAGGTGTAGGACTGCGTGAATCCCGCCTTGGCGAGCGCCTTCATGACCTTGGGCCGCGTGAACGCCTCGGAGAGAAAGATGACGTCCGGGTGGGCGCCCTGGACCTCGCCGATCAGCCAGGCCCAGAACTTCACCGGCTTGGTGTGGGGATTGTCGACGCGGAACGCGCGGACGCCGTGGGCGATCCAGAACTCGAGGATCCGCCGCATCTCCTGCCAGAGCGGGACCGGGTCCGGGCAGAGGAAGTTGAGCGGGTAGACGTCCTGGTACTTCTTGGGCGGGTTCTCGGCGTACTTGATCGTGCCGTCGGGACGGTGGAAGAACCACTCCGGGTGCTCGGCGACCCACGGGTGGTCGGGCGAGCACTGGATCGCGAAGTCGAGCGCCACCTCGAGGCCGAGGCTGCGCGCGCGCTCGACGAACCGGTCGAAGTCGTCGAGGGTGCCGAGCTCCGGGTGGACCGCCGTGTGGCCGCCCTCCGCGCTGCCGATCGCCCAGGGGCTTCCAGGGTCGCCGGGCCGCGCCGTGAGCGCGTTGTTCTTGCCCTTGCGGTTCGTACGCCCGATCGGGTGGATGGGCGGCAGGTAGACGACGTCGAAGCCCATCGCCGCCGCGCGCTCGAGTTGCGCCTCGGCGTCCTTGAAGGTCCCGCTCGAGCGCGGGAAGAACTCGTACCACGCGGCGAAGCGCGCGCGCTCGCGGTCGGCGATCACCTCGAACTCCCGCTCGCACCAGGTCGCGTCGGTGTGGTCGAGGTGACGCTCCATGAGCCGCACCAGCGGCTCCTCGCTGGCGAAGACGACCGCCGTGTCGGGACCGGGTGCCCGTTCGATCTGCCGCGCGGCCGCGGTGAGGAGCCGGGCGTCCTCACCCCCGGCGCGCGCGGCCGCCGCGCGGATCAGCGCCAGCCCCTCCTGGAGCTCGCTCGTGAGGTCCTGCCCCGCCGCGTGGCGCTTGGCGAGGTCGGCGAGCCAGGAGCGGTACGGATCGGCGAGCGCCTCGATGGTGAAGACCCACCGCCCGACGCTGTCGAGCGGGAGCGTGCCTGCCCAGCGGTCATTGTCGATGTGGCGCATCGGAGCGTCTCGCCACGTGCGCTCGGCGGCCCGCCGGTACTTCAGAGAGGCGACGAGCACCTCGTGGCCTTCCTTGAAGATGTCGGCCGTCACCTCGAGGACGGCGCCCACCTCGCGCTTCACGGGATACCGGCCGCCATCCACCGTGGGGGCGACGGCTTCGATCACGACGGTGCGGCGCGGATGAACGATCGCGCCCACGCCGCGTGCCCTCACGCGGGGAGCTCGAAGCCGAGCGCCGCGGCGAGCGGCTCGAGCACGGCGCGCGCCTCGGGGTGAGCGCCCCAGAGCTCGAAGAACTGGTTCTGTGTGGCCCAGTGGCCGTACGGCAGCGCGAGCGAACGCGCGCCCCGGATCAGGGCCATCGCCGCGGCGACGCGCTCGGCCGTGGGGGCCGCTGCCACCCCTTCGAGCGCGCGCTGGACCGCGCGACGCATCGCGAAGCGCACGGGCCCGAGGTCGAGCTCGACGCCGAGCGTCTTCGCCTCCGCCGCAATCCCGAAGACGCGCTCGGGGATGGCGTCGAGGACGTCGAGGCGCTCGAGCTCGTCGCGCGCCTGCCGCTCGAGCACGTGCCGCGCGACCAGCCGGAGCGCTTCCGGGATCGGCACGTCGACCTGGCGGAGGTCGTGGACAAGCTTTCGGTTCTCCTCCCAGATGCGACGGTACGTTTCCTCGTGCCGGTCGAGCACCGCGTGGATGAGGCTCGTGAGCACGCGCCGGCGCTCGTCGAGGAACAGGTGGGCGAGCGTGAAGGGCTCGCCCGGGAAGTGCTCGTCCATGCCGCGGACGACGTCCGCGACGCTGCCCTGCGCCCAGCGCCGCAGGAGGTCCGTACGCAGCGCGTCGTAGGTCGTCTCGTCCTCCCACGCCCGGATCCCGCACGAGAAGTCGTGACGCCCGTAGTGGGCGAGGGCGTACATCATCTCGCGCGTTTCGCCCGTCGCCAGGGCGCTCACGCGGACGCGGGCGATGCGGAGTGCGGTGTCGTCGGAGGCCTCGCGCGACTCGTCGAGGCGCGCGACCCGGTAGGCATAGATCCGCGCCTCGCTCGGGTGTTCGTCGAACAGCCCGGTGATCGCGTAGTGGGCGATGACGCGACGGAGGTCCACCGCGGTCGGGCGGATGAGCCGACGGTAGACCTCACCGCCGTCGCGGATCGTGGGGATGTTGCTCGGCGCCGCCTCGAGGCGGCGGACGAACTCCGGCTCGAGCCGGCCGCCGCCGAGGTCGCCGAGATACTGGAGCGCGATGGACGCGTAACGGAGGATCTGCACGGGCTCGAGCGCCGAGATCTCGTCGAAGAACCAGCCGCACGAGGTGTACATGAGCAGGCGGTGGCGCGCGAGCTCGAGGAGCCGCCGGGTCTCGATGCGGGCGGCCGCGTCGAGCGGCGTGCGCTGGTGCGCAGCGAAGAACGCGTCGAGGCGTGCCGGGCTCGGGTCGAGGAGCACGTCGATGTAGGCGTCGCGCGCGGCCCACGGGTCCTTGAGATGCGCGCCGGCGCGCGCCTCGAACAAGGGGTCGATCGCGTCGCGCAGCCAGTCCAACGCCTCCCGGAGGGGCGCGCGCCACCCCTGCTGCCAGTCGCTCCGGGTCCGGCAGCCGCAGTCGGACCGCCAGCGCTCGACGCCGTGGGCGCAGCTCCACGAGGTGCGCTCGTGGATCTCCACCTCGTCGGTGGGCGGGTGCGCGGCGAGGAAGGCGCCGTAGTTGGTGAGCGCGACCGACCCTTCCGCCTCGATCTGGCGGACCGCCGCGGCGAGGGCCATCTCACCGAAGCGGCGGTGGTGGCCGTACGACTCGCCGTCGGTCGCGCAGTGGACGAGCTGCGGCCGGTCGGGCGTGTCGGCGAACGCCGCGTAGAGCCACGCGACGAGATGCTCGCTCCGCTCGAGGAGGTTCTCGAACGCGATCCCCCGCGCGATCGGCGCGTGGTAGAAGAAGAGCGCGAGCTCGAGCCCGCGGGGGCCGCGCCAGCGGTAGGCGCGGCTCGGGTCCACGCGGTCGTTGACCTCGTCCCACGCCTCGGCACCGAGCGGCCGGACGCGCCACGCCTGGTGTGGCGCCAAGATCGTGAACCGGAGGCCGGCCTCGGCGAGCACCTCGAGGGTCTCGTTGTCGACGGCCGTCTCCGCGAGCCAGCAGCCCTCGGGCTCGCGGCCGAACCGGGCGCGGAAGTCCTCGACGCCCCACCGGACTTGCGTCACCTTGTCGCGCCGGAGCGCCAACGGCATGATCATGTGGTTGTACACCTGCGCGATCGCGTTGCCGTGACCGCCGCGCGCGCTCGCGCTCGCGCGGTCCGCGGCGACGATCTTGGCGTAGACGTCGGGACGATGGCGCTGGAGCCACGCCAGCAGCGTCGGGCCCGCGTTGAACGAGATCTTCTCGAAGTTGTTGACGATGTCCAGGACGCGGTTCTGCTCGTCCACGCGCCGCGCCGCGGTGTTCGGCGCGTAGCACTCGGCGGTCACCCGCTCGTTCCAGTCGTGGAACGGCGCCGCCCCATCCTGCACCTCGACGGACTCGAGCCAGGGGTTCTCGCGGGGCGGCTGGTAGAAGTGGCCGTGGATGACGATCGCGCGGGTCAAAATTCCTCGAGACCCCTCAGGAACTCGCGACGCCCGCCGCGTGGCACCACCACAAGCCCGGTGCGGTCGACGAAGAACCGCCGCCGGTCCTGCGCAGGATCGATGCCGATCTCGGTGTCCGCGGGGATGATGTTGAAGCGGTCGATGATCGCGCGCCGGAGCCGGGCGCCCTTACCGACCGTCGTGTGGTCCATGACGATGGAGTCCTCGATGGCGGCGCCCTCGTTCACCCACACGCTCCGGCCGAGGATCGAGTTGCGGATCTGGGCGTTGTCGACGTCCCCGCCGATGAACCGCGCGGCCGGACCGGGATGGTGCTCGCTCCGAATCGGCCAGGCGCGGTTGTCGAGATCGAAGCGCGGCGACTCGCCGAGGAGGTCCATGTGGGCCTCCCAGTAGGCCTCGATCGTGCCGACGTCGCGCCAGTAGGCGGGCTCCTCGTACGGCTTCACCCCCGGCACCTCGTTCGTCTGGAAGTCGTAGGCGTAGACGCGCCCGCCGGGCACCAGCTCCGGGATGATCGAGCGGCCGAAGTCGTGGTCGGTCGAGCGCCGTGCGTCGGCCAGGAGCGCGGCGATGAGCGCCTGGCGCGAAAAGAGATAGTTGCCCATCGAGACGAGGGCGCAGCCCGTCTGGTCGGGCATGGGCGCCGGCGTCGAGGGCTTCTCGGCGAACTCGACGACGCACCCCCGCCGATCCACGCGCAACACGCCGAACGCGGACGCGTCCTCGAGGGGGACCGGTCGCGCGGCGATCGTGACGTCGGCGCCGGCCGCCTGGTGGAAGGCGAGCATCTGGGTCACGTCCATCCGGTAGATGTGGTCCGAGCCGAAGATCGCGATGACGTCGGCGTTGAAGTCGTCGATCAGGTTGAGGTTCTGGAGCACGGCGTCGGCGGTCCCCCGGTACCAGCCCGACCCGAAGCGCATCTGCGGCGGGACGACCGTGACGAAGAAGTCGGGCAGCTGTCCGCTCGTGCGCCACGCGACCCGCAGGTGCTCGATGAGCGACTGCGACTTGTACTGGACGAGCACGTAGATCGACGGGAGCTCGGAGTTCATGAAGTTCGACAGCACGAAATCGACGAGCCGGAACCGCCCACCGAACGGCACCGCCGACTTGGACCGCTCGCGGGTGAGGGGCTGGAGCCGCTCGCCCTTGCCGCCGGCCATGATCAGCGCGAGGACCCGGGCCCGCCGCGGCATCGCGCTCAGCCCTGCCCGGGTGGGCCCATGCCCCACGCCGGCTCGAGGTCGGGGAAGCAGAAGTCCTCGCGCTCGAGGCGGCGCAGCGAGTTCGCGTCGTCTGGGGAGAGGGGCTCGCCCGAGGCGAGCCCGCGCGCCATCTCCGAGAGGCGCTTGAACTCCGCGTAGTGCTCGGCCACGCGGCGCTCGGCGTAGTCGCGCGCGGTGCCGGTCGTGATCAGGAACTGCCAGTCGGACGCCTGCAGCAGCAGGAGCTCCCGCGTGGCCTGGGTGAGCGCGCGGGCGAGGTCGCCCTTCGCCGCGCGCGTGGCGGCGAGGTGCGCCGCCCATTCGGCCTCGGCGCTGTACACGCGGTCCCACGTCCACTCGGTGTCGCGATTGAGCCAGACTCGGTGGTCCCCGCCCTCGCCCCAGCTGCCTTCGGGCAAGGCGAGCGTCGCCCGCGGCTCCACGGCGGCCAGCGCTTCACCGAGCGTCGCCGGCGTCACGCCGCCGCCTCGCGCCATCTCACGGGTGACCTGCTCGAGCCAGAGCGGGCCCTCGAACCACCAGTGGCCGAAGAGCTCCGCGTCGTAGGGCGAGCAGACGACGGCCGGCCCGTCGGCGCGGGCCGCGGCGAGCGTGGACGTCACGAGCTCGACGAAATGGCGGGCCTGGAGGCCGACTTTCTGCGCGGCGAGCGCAGGGTCGTACGCGATCTTGCGGCCGAGGTCGCCGGAGTTGTCCGTGATGCGCCAGAAGCGCAGCCCGCCGGGGAAGTGCTTCTTGTGGAACTCGAGGTACGCGTAGTCCCCCGGATAGCCGTGCGCGCGGCTCCAGACCTGGAGCGTGGTCTTCGGGTCGCGGAAGAACGCGACCGCCGTCCCGCTGCCGCCGCGCGACGCGACCCGATACGACGCGTAGGGCGAGCGCGCCTCGGTCCCAGGCACCGACGTGGCGGGCTCGTCGCGTCCCGCCTTGAACGGCACGAAGTCGCGGTAGAGAAAGACGGGATCGCCGGCCGATACGAGGTGCGCGTCCGCCACGAAGTACTCGAGCCCGTGCCTGGCGAGCAATTCCTCGATGCCGGGCCTGACCCTCCGGACGCGGCCACTGTCGCGCCCGGTCGGCGGGGTCCACTCGTAGCGCGGCCGATACGCGCACTCCGGGAGCCAGACGCCGCGGGGCGCCTGGCCGAAGTGGCGGCGGTGCGTTTCGACGGCGGTGCGGAGCTGGAGGTGGATCGACTCGTCGCGGCCGAGGAGCGGGAGGTAGCCGTGGGTCGCGGCACAGGTGATCATCTCGACGTGGCCGCCGCGCTGGAGCTCGGCGAAGGTGCCGGGGATGTCGCCGCCGATCCGGCGGTGCATCTCCCACATGCGCTCGTAGAACTCTTCCCAGAAGGACGCGAGCCGCACGATCTCCTTGTTGCCGCCGCCCTCGAAGTGCGCGCGCGATTCCACGCAGGCGCGCCGGACGTTCTCGTAGTAAAAAGAGAGCTCCTTCTGGAACTCCGGCGAGGCGAGCTGCTCGGTGAGGATCGGGGAGAGGTTGATCGTCCACTTGGGCGAGATGCCGTCGGCGACCAGGCGGTGGGCGGTCTCGAGCAGGGGGAGGTAGCACTCGAACGCGGCCTCGCAGAGCCAGTCGCTGCCGTGAGGCCACCGGCCGTGATTCAGCACCATCGGGAGGTGGGTGTGCAAAACCAGCGCGAAGGCCGAGCCCATAGGTGGTTCATTGGAGCGTATGAACGTGCTGGGCGCAAGCGTTCGTGAAGATACGGTCACCTTCGCCGTCTGGGCGCCCCGGTGCCGGTCGGTGGAAGTGGCGATGGAGGGCCGGCGCCCCCAGCCGATGACCCGGGGCGCGGACGACGTCTTTACCCTGACCATGGCCAACGTGGCGCCGGGCACGCGGTACAGGTACCGGCTGGACGGCGAGCGGTACCGTCCCGATCCGACCGCGCGCTGGCAGCCGGAGGGCGTGCACGGTCCTTCGGCCGTGGTGGACTCGCGGCGTTTCCTGTGGACCGACGAGGACTTCCGAGGCCACGCACCGGGCGACCTGGTCATCTACGAGCTGCACGTGGGCACGTTCACGGCGGCCGGGACCTTCGAGGCGATCATCCAGCATCTTCCCGCGCTTGTCGACTTGGGCGTCACCGCCGTCCAGCTCATGCCCGTCGCCGAGTTTCCGGGCTCGCGTAACTGGGGCTACGACGGCGTCCACCTCTACGCGCCCCAGTCCACCTACGGGGGCCCGCGCGGACTGCGCCGTCTGGTGGACGCGTGCCACGCGGCCGGGCTCTCGGTCCTCCTCGACGTCGTCTACAATCACCTCGGGCCCGAGGGGAACCACCTTGCGGAGTACGGGCCGTACTTCAGCGACCGGTACAAGACGCCGTGGGGTCCCGCCGTGAACTTCGACGGCGAGGGGAGTCATGGAGTCAGACGCCATGTCGTAGAGAATGGGCGCGCATGGGTGAGCGAGTTCCACATCGACGGCTTCCGCCTCGACGCCATCCACGCGATTCACGACGCGAGCCCGGTGCACATCCTGACCGAGTTCGCCGAGGCCGTCCACGAGGAGGGGGCGCGGGGGCGGCGGCGCGTCCACGTGATCGCCGAGTCCCACGACAACGACCGTCGTCTCGTGCTCGCGCCCGCCGAGGGTGGCCTGGGACTGGACGCGATCTGGTCAGACGACTTCCACCACGCGCTTCACCACCAACTCACCGGCGAGACCGCGGGCTACTACGCGGACTTCACGGGCGATCACCACCTGCCGCGCGCCATCGCCGAGGGCTTCGCGTTCCAGGGCGAGCCCTCGCAGTACTGGGGACGGCCGCGCGGGACGGTGAGCCGCGACCTGTCTCCCGACCGCTTCGTGATCTTCGTCCAGAACCATGACCAGGTCGGCAATCGGGCCCAGGCCGCGCGCCTCAGCACGCTGGTGCCGTTTGCGGCGGTGAAGCTCGCGGCCGGGCTGCTTTTCGCCGCTCCCGCCGTCCCGCTCCTCTTCATGGGCGAGGAGTACGGCGAGACGGCGCCGTTCCATTTCTTCACGTCGTTCATCGACCGGGAGCTTGCCGAGCGCGTGCGGCGTGGACGTCTCGAAGAGTTCAGCCGGTTCGGGTGGCAGGGGACGATCGCCGACCCGAACGCGCCGGCGACGTTCGTCGCCTCGCGGCTCAACCACGCGCTCGGCGGGGCCCCGCGCCACCGCGCCTTGCGCGAGTACTACCGGCGTTGGCTCACGTTGCGCCGTACCCACGCGGCGCTCGGCGCGCACGACAAGGATCTCACGCGCGTCGCGCTCGACGACGCCGTGCTCACGCTGACCCGCGCCACGCCGGCTGGCGACGAGGTCCGCCTGATCGCAAACCTCGGCGCGGCGCCGCGCGCCTGGTCGCTGCCCGACACGGCGTGGCGCCTGGTGCTCGACAGCGACGCCGGGGTCTTCGGCGGCACGGGCGCCGTGACGCCGCTCGCTGCGTACCAGCTCCTGCTGTACGAGCGGCTCACGTGACGGCCTCGCGAGGCGTGTCGCCGGCCCGCGCTCGACCCCCCCACGACCTCCTCGATCAGATCCTGGCGCTCGATCCAGGCCGGCGCGGGATCGCGACGTTCTTCCGGCCCGGCGCCGCGCTCGCCGCGGCGCGCGCGCTCATCCGCGCGCGGCGGGTGCTGATCGTGACGGGCTTCGCCGTGCTCCGCGACACGCCCGAGACGGACGGACCGCCGGGCGCCGCGGTGCTCGGGCGCGCGCTCCGGAGCCTCGGCGCCCGGGTGCGCTACGTGACGGACCGCGTGAGCGCGCCCATCGTGGGCGCCGCGCTCGCCGCGCTCGGGGAGCCTCCGGAGATCCTCGTCGGCCCCGACGACGAGGACGCGGTTTGCGCGCTGCTCGCCGCGCAGCGCCCGACGCACCTCGTCGCGATCGAGCGTCCGGGCCGGAATCGCGCCGGCGATTACTTGAGCATGCGCGGCGAGTCGGTCGCGGCGTGGAACGCCCCGCTCGACGGCATGTTCCTCTGTAGCGGGGCCCGCGGGGCCGGCTCCCGCCGTCGGTGGCCCGAGAAAGGTGCGCGGTGGTTCCGCGCGACGACCATCGGCATCGGCGACGGCGGCAACGAGATCGGCATGGGCGTCGCGCGCGCGGGGCTCCGGCGGCTCGGGCCGCTCCACGCGCGGATCGCGTCGGTCGTGGGCGTCGATCACCTCGTCGTGGCCGGCGTGTCGAATTGGGGCGGCTACGGGGTCGTCGCGGCGCTCTCGCGCCTCGCCGGGCGGGACCTCCTCCACACGCCGAAGCTGGAGCGGCACCTGGTGGAGGCGTGCGTCGCCGCCGGGGCCTCCGACGGCGTCACCCGGCGGCGCGAGCCCACGGTGGACGGGTTGCCGATCGAGGCCCACGCGGCGGTCGTCGAGCTGCTCCGGTGGGCCGCGCGTTCGGGTATCATACCGGCATGAAAATCCACGACGAGTACCGCGCCAAGCATCCGAAGTCGGCGGCGCTCTGGGAGCGGGCCCGCGCGGCGATTCCGGGCGGGATCACGCACGACATCCGCCACCTGACGCCGTTCCCGATCTACGTCGACCGCGCCCAGGGTCCCCGCAAGTGGGACGTCGACGGCCACGAGTACGTGGATTACTGGATGGGCCACGGCGCGCTCTTCCTCGGCCACTGCCACCCGGCGGTCGTCCGGGCGGTGCAGGAGCAGATGGCGCGGGGCACCCACGTGGGCGCCTGCCACGAGCTCGAGGTGCGGTGGGCCGAGCTCGTGAACAGGCTCGTGCCCTGCGCCGAGCTCGTACGCTTCACCATGTCGGGCACCGAGGCCACGCACCTCGCCATGCGCATCGCGCGCGCGTACACCGGACGATCCCGGATCGTGAAGCTCGCGGGCCACTTCCACGGCTGGCACGATGGCGCCGTCGCCGCCGTGAATCCGCCGTACGACGTGCCCATGTCGGCGGGCGTCCCGGGCGCCACGCTCGATCAGATCGTGATCTGCCCGCCCAATGACATCAAGGCCGTCGAGCAGGCACTCGCCCGCGGCGACGTCGCCGCGGTCATCCTCGAGCCCGCGGGCGGCCAGGCGGGGACCACGCCGACGATCCCGGGCTACCTCCAGGAGCTTCGGGCGTTGACGACGCGCCGGGGAGTCGTGCTCATCTTCGACGAGGTGATCACGGGCTTCCGCTACGCGCCCGGCGGCGCTCAGGCCTACTTCGGCGTGACGCCCGACCTCACCACGCTCGCGAAGATCGTCGCCGGCGGGCTTCCGGGCGGCGCGCTCTGCGGCAAGCGCGAGCTCATGGGCATGCTCGCCTTCCGCGGCGATCCCGACTGGGACCGGAGCCAGCGTGTGGCCCACGCCGGGACCTTCAACGCGAACCCGCTCTGCGCCGCGGCGGCCATCGCGACGCTCGAGCTCTGCGCGGACGCCTCGCTCCAGGCGCGCGCGAACAAGCTGGGCGACGAGCTCCGGCGCGCGCTCGCGGACGTCATGAAGCGCGTCGGCGCGCCCGGTACCTGCTACGGCGAGGCCTCGATCTACCACGTGTCGTTCGAGGGGAAGCCCGGCCTCGCCGGCCCCGACCGGCCGCGCAAGGGGAGCCTCTATCACCTGCTCCGTTGTGCCTTGCTGAACAACGGCGTCGACTGCTCGGCGAACCACGGCTGGATCTCGGCCGTCCACGCCGAGGAGGCCCTCGAGCGAACGCTTCAGGGCTACGAGAAGGCGTTCCGGGCGATGGTCGCCGACGGCGCCTTCGGGGGCGCATGACGCGGCACCGCGTCGCGCGCGCGGTCCTCGCCGTGGGTGCGCTCGCGCTCGGCGCCTGCACCTATTACCCCAGCATCACGGAGGTCGGCGGCATCCGCATCCAGCCGGCGAACGGGCGGGTCATCCGGGACGGGGACCAGGCCGTGTTCTACGCCGACCTCAACAACACGGGGAAGTTCGGTGACGTGCTCACGCGGGTCGAGACGCCGGTCGCCGGGCGCGCGGAGCTCGTCGGGCCGTCGGGCTCGCCGCTCGGGCGGCTCGAGGTGCCGGGTGGCGTGCTCGTCCGGTTCGAGCCGGACGGCCGGCGCGTCGTGCTCTCGGCGCTCACGCGCGCGCTCGAGCCGGGCGAGGTCGTCATCGTCACGCTCGTTTTCGAGAAGAGCGGGGCGATCGGCGTCGTCGCGGCCGTCGAATAGACAGTCCCGCGCCCCTTTGTTATCCTGTCGCGTCTGGTGGGCAGGTAGCTCAGTTGGTAGAGCACAGGACTGAAAATCCTGG